>Ga0209437_100572_pt1 | contig 23881 bp, 20 predicted proteins | sample AraplaL_Cvi_mTSA_FD_184266 | JGI IMG/M metagenome (GOLD analysis project Ga0209437, IMG submission 184266) | Arabidopsis root microbial communities from the University of North Carolina, USA - plate scrape CL_Cvi_mTSA (SPAdes) (version 2) | ecosystem: Host-associated > Plants > Roots > Endosphere...
ACCTGGCTCTCCACATCGCGGCCGATCGAGACATAGTCGTCGGCAGACTGCGCATGCGTGATGCGCGCCGTGTCCTGCTCGATGATCGGACCTTCGTCGAGATCCGCCGTCACGTAATGCGCCGTCGCCCCGATCAGCTTCACCCCGCGCTCATAGGCCTGCTTGTAGGGGTTCGCCCCCTTGAACGACGGCAGGAAGGAGTGGTGGATGTTGATGATGCGCCCCGACATCTTCCGGCACATCGCATCCGACAGAACCTGCATGTAGCGGGCGAGCACGATCAGCTCGGTGCCGGTCTGCTCGACCAGATCCAGAAGCTGGGCTTCCGCCTGCGGCTTGTTCTCCTTCGTCACCTTGATGTGGTGGAAGGGGATATCGTGGTTGACGACGACCTTCTGGTATTCGAAATGGTTGGAGACGACACCGACGATGTCGATCGGCAGGGCACCGATCTTCCAGCGATAGAGCAGGTCGTTGAGGCAATGACCGAAGCGCGACACCATCAAGAGCACCTTCATGCGCTTCTTGCTGTCATGGAACTCGGCGACCATGGCGAACCTGTCGGAGATCGGCTTGAAGCCTTCGACCAGCGCCGCCTCGCCGACACCTTCTTCGGAGATGAAGGAGACGCGCATGAAGAACATGCCGGTGTCGAGATCGTCGAACTGGCTGGAATCGACGATGTTGCAACCCTGCTCGGCGAGATAGCCGGTGATCGCCGCGACAATGCCGCGCGTCGATTTGCAGGATACGGTGAGAACATGGGAAGTCATCGGATATCTTCTCTTGAAACCAGTCTTTAGCTCATTCGATCTGCACGAGCCGAGCGAGCCAAAGCCTTGAACGCCATTTCGCGCGTAAGGATACCGGTTGGCTTGCCGGACTCGGTGACGAGGATGGCATCCGCCGCAGCGAGTAGCGGAAAACATTGGCCGATCGCTACCCCGGCCTCCACGGACGCTGTCGGAAGAGCCTCAGCGGAGACACCTCGCGAGAGGAGGCGCGGCGCAACGCCATTGGAGACAATCACACCCTGATGCTGACACAGCAACGCGGCAGATCGCTCAACCGTTGCTTCGGCCTCCGTCAACACCGGCACCTTCTCAAAGGCTTCATAGGCGTACATGGCGCGCGACAGGTCCACCTTCCGCACGAACCGCTCGACATAGTCGTCGGCCGGCCGGAATAGAATTTCCTCGCCCGTGCCCACCTGCCGCAGCTCGCCATCCTTGAGGATGGCGATGCGATCGCCGAGATGAAGGGCCTCGTCGAGATCATGAGTGATGAAGATGATCGTCTTCTTCAACCGCGCCTGGATGTCTTTCAACTGATCCTGCATGTCGCTCTTGATCAGCGGATCGAGCGCACTGAATGCCTCATCCATCAAAAGCACCTCAGCCTGCGTCGCCAATGCCCTTGCAAGGCCGACACGCTGCTGCATGCCGCCCGACAATTGGCTTGGAAAGCGGTTCTCAAACCCTTTCAAACCAACGAGTTCCAACTGCTCCATGCCAAGCGCCACTGCGTCACGCCGACTGACGCCCTGCAGGATCGGCCCGCAGATCGTGTTTTCGAGCACCGTCTGGTGCGGCAGGAGGCCGAATCGCTGAAACACCATGGAGATGCCGTGGCGACGAAGCGCCAGAAGCTCTTTGGCGTTCATGTCCATGATGTTGCGGCCGTCGACGAGAATTCGGCCGGCCGTGGGCTCGATCAGCCGGTTAAAGTGGCGAATGAGGGTCGATTTCCCGGAGCCGGACAGCCCCATGATGACAAAGGTCTCGCCGCGGCGGATCGAGAAATCGATATCCCTGAGCCCGACGATGCAGCCGGTCTTTTGCAGCACCTCGGCCTTTCGCGCGCCGGCCTTGAGTTCGGCCAGTGCATCGGCAGGGCGGTTTCCGAAGATCTTGTAGACTTTGTCGACCTGGATTTTGACGTCGGACATGATCACGGCCTCACTCTCCGCCTGCACGATGTTTCTGGGCACGTCGTCCATAGGACTGTGCGATGCGGTCAAAAATGACTGCGAGAAAAACGATGGCGATTCCGGCAATGAGGCCACGGCTCACTTCCAGGCGCTGAATACCCTGCAATACCTGATAGCCGAGCCCACCCGCACCGATCATCGAAGCGATGACCACCATGGAGAGCGCCATCATCGTCGTCTGATTGATGCCTGCCATGATGGTCGGCAAGGCAAGCGGGATCTGAACCTTGAAGAGTTTTTGCCGTGGCGTCGCGCCGAAGGCGACAATCGCCTCCACCACCTCGTCATCGACCTGGCGGATGCCGAGATCAGTCAGACGGATTACTGGCGGAATGGCGAAGAACACGGTGGCGAGAATGGCCGGGATCTTTCCAGGTCCGAACAGCATGACGAAGGGAATGAGATAGACGAAAATCGGCAGCGTCTGCATGATGTCGAGAAGCGGGAGCGTCAGCGAACGCAGCCAGTCCGAGCGCGCCATCGCAATGCCGAGCGGAATACCAAGTGCCACGGCGACCACGGTCGCGGCAAGCATGAGTGCAATGGTCGCCATGGCGTCGTCCCACAGACCTAATACGCCGATAAGGACAAGCATAACGACCGCAGCACCGGTCGCCCTCAGGCTTCGTGCCGCCGAGTAGGTCAACACGGCAACCGTAACAATCGTGACATACCAGGGCAGCCATTGCAGGAAAGCCTCCATGGCGCTCAGCAGTTTGAGCAACGGCATCAACAGCCGCTCGAATGTGTCGCCGTAATTCGTCACGACCCAGCTGAAGCCATCGTCGATGGCGGAGCGAAGGCCGTGAGTGTCGATGAGATCGGGAAAATTGTCTGCCACGATGCAAGCCTTTCAGAGATGAGCTGCCTCTCAATGTCCCGGCAGACGGCGCAATTGCTTGATTGCGCCGTCTGCCGGGAAAGCCCTTAGAGCGAGGCCTTCACCTTCGCCGCGACATCGGCCGGAACCCATTTGGTCCAGATGCTCTCGTAGTTCTTGAAGAAGTAAGTGGCGACCTCTTCGGGCGAAGCCTTGTTGTCGTCACCCCAGGCGAGCACATCGCTGATCTCGGCATTCGGCACCTGCATCTTCGACAGAAAGTCTGCCACGGCAGGCGCCTTCTTCTTCAAGCTTGTCGTTGCGGCAACGGCCACTTCACCGACGGCCCAGCCGGTCACCTCAGGCTTCTCACATTTGACGTCGGTGAGGCAGGTGAATTTGGCAGCGTCATAGGCCGGCATTTCCAGTCTCTTGAGCTTGTACTTGCCAATGACCTCGGTCGGGCCCCAGTACCAGCCGATGAAGGGCTTTTTGCGCGACACCTGCCTCGCAATGGTCGCCTTGAGGTTGGCGCCAGAACCGGTTGGATAAATCTCGTAGTTCTCGTCGAGGTGAAGCGCCTTGATAAGGTTGTTGGTGATGATCTCGCAGCCCCAGCCGGGAGGGCAGGCATAGAAGCGGCCCTTGCCAGGCGCGGTTTCGTCCTCGAACACCTTCCAATTGCTCTTCAGGTCGTCGACCGAGCGGATTTCCGGGTGCGCGGCGGCGACATAGTCAGGTATCCACCAACCTTCCTGGCCGCCGCTCGCAAAAATGTCACCTGCCTTGTAGACGGTGCCTTTTGCCAACATCTGGTCCCAAGTCGCTTTGACGGTCGAGACCCAGAGTTCGGGCGCAATATCCGGCTGGCCTTTCGCAAGCATGGAGGACGCCGTCGGCACGGTGTCACCCGGCACAATCTCGGCATCACAGCCGTAACCCTTGTTGAGGATGGTCTTGGTCACATAGGCGAGCGTACCCGCAGAAAGCCAGGTCATTTCCGCGATTGTGATCTTGTCGGTCGTACCGCACTCGGCAGCCCGGGCAGCGCTGCCGCCGAGCGCCATGCAGGAGAGAAAAGCTCCCGCAAGAATCGATGCCATGATCTTCATATCCGTTCCCCTTATTGTTTATGGTGGTCTTGAAGATTACGATGTCGAAACCACGGACTTTTATCAAACCGAAATAACTGATCTGAATTTCAGAAAAACTTTAGCGAATGAACGCCTCGATGCGTTCGATCAACGATGCGTCAACCAGGACGCCGTCGCGCCCGGTGCGTTCGCGCGCAGCCTGCCTGCGGCCACCGGGAAGGCGGGCGCCATGCTGCGAAGTGATCGCCGCAACCAGATTTGTGACCTGCTGCGAGAAACCCGCCGAGAAGGCCGATGGGTCGAAGGCTATGAAGCATTGACCCGTCCTCGGCGGACCACCTGCCGTGCCGGAAAACGGACTTGCATCCTTGCTGAGGACCGCTCCTGACAGACAGGACGCAAGAATTTCCACAAGGAGGCCCGCACCAAAGCCCTTGTGTCCGCCGGCCGGCACCATCGATCCCCTGAGAGCCTCTGCAGGATCAAGCGTCTCCGTGCCGTCGGCATCCAGCGCCCAGCCCGGCTCGATCGGTCTTTCCTCGCGCGCGCGCAGAAGGATTTCCGACTTCGCAACAACGCTTGCCGATTGGTCGAGCACGAGGACCGTTGCCGCCCCAACTTGCCCGCCGGGAACTCCAAGTGCGAAGGGATTTGTCCCGATAACGGGCACGCGTCCGCCCGGCGGCGCGATTGAAGCCGGTGCGTGCGTGGTGCAGAGGCCAAGCAGACCAGCTTCGGCAATACGTTCGGCGTGATGCCCAAGCACACCGCAATTGTAGGAGTTGAACACCGTCATCACGGCGACGCCGTTTTGTCGAGCGGAGACGATGAAGCGATCCCAACCGGCATCGATGGCCGGGTGGGCGAAGCCAGTTGCGGCATCGACCACCACCGCGCCGGAGCGCGGTTGCGACACCACGGGACGCGCCATGCCATCAACCTTGCCGCAGCGCACATGCTCGGCATAGATCGGCACATAGAGCAGGCCGTGGCTGCGAATGCCATCACGCTCGGCCAGCATCGTTGAGCGAGCAACCGCAGCAGCATTATTGTGGCTCGCGCCCACCATCCTCAGCGCATCGAGGCACAAGCGCTCGACCGCAGCGAGCGTCATCATCTGCTCCGTCATGACATTATCCCTAATCGTTGTCGGTCGTACCGGCACCCGCACCGCGGGCGCGCGAGAGATCTGAGGCAGGCACATAGGTTTTCGCCGCAAGCTGCAGCGCTGCCGCGTAGGCTTCTGCATCGATTGCAGCCGGTCGTCGCGCCACATCCCCGTCCAAGTCCTCACAACCCGGCATCAGACGCAGGGTTGCCGGCGCCAGCTGGGCGGCATCTCGCAGGCGCGTCAGCAAAAGGCTATCGCGGCCGCCGAAATCCAACGAAAGGCGCAGTCCCGTCTCCCGTGCTGCCGCTCCGGCAAAGCCCAACAATAGCAGGCTCTCAGCACCGCCACGCAGCGGGACGTCGTCCCTCTCGCCGCAGCACAGCGCGTCGATCGCCGCAAAGCCGTCGAGAACGACAGAGACACCCTGTACGGCCAATGTCCCGACGACGACGCTGATGGCGTCGACACCGCGTGCTGACAACCACACCGCGGCCTGGCCGATGTCATCCGCAGCGCCGTGAGGGAACCCTGCCCCGCGCGCCGCCTTGCGCGCGCTCGACTGCACCTCGTTATAGGAAAGAAGGATGGTCTTCATGACAGCACCGGAAGCCAGCAATTGTCTGTTTCACCGGCTGCAATCTCGCCTGCGGTCGGCGCACCCTGGAAGAGGGTGATCCGTGTCCAGCGATCTGATCGGGGATCGAATTTCGAAGCGCCAAAGAAGGCGAGCTTGCAGCGCAGCATGTCGATCGGCAAGCAGCGATCCGAAAGCAGATTGTCGCGGATTTCCGCATAGGGCGCTGAAGCCGTCGTTTGGACACGGCGAACCGTATGGCGATGCTGCGGAAAGCGGGCAAGGAACGACGCAACTGTCTGCATATCCGGCGCGCCCGAAAGGTCTGCCGAAAGTTGCTGCACCTGCCGGGCGATGTCGAGCGGCAGCTCCAGTTCCTCGCCGGGTTCGGCGGCACGCCTTCCAAGACGCGGCTCCAGCTTTTCCTCGGACACATACCAGAACTGAGCGATTTCCGCCGGCGCATCGAAAGAGATACTCATCGCCCAGGCATAGTGCTCGCGCAACAGACCGCGAAGCGATGCGATGCTCATTCCCGGCTGAAATGCGGTCTCCCGCGCGGCAGCCATGCCTCTCGCAAGATCGTCACTGTCCGCACCTGCCATTTCGATCAAAAGTGCCGCCAGCAACTCCTGGAAATCCATGGACAAGGATTGGGAGCGATCAAGCAACGCCGCAATCGGGAACGATCCGGCCTGGAGCCTTGCAGGATCGATCCAGGCTTCGGCTTCAGCCCACTCTTCACGTAAACGCAGAATGCGTGCCATCAGTGCGCGGTCTTCGACCGACCACTGCGCGATATGGTCGGCCGCCTGTCGCCAGAGGCACGCCAAGCGGCTCATCATCTCTGCGTCGAGCTTGTCCTTTGCCCGCACGCGGGCCAAGGCGGTTTCCCGGGCGAGAACCCAATTGTTCAAAAGCACCGGATGGTTTGCGAGGAAAGGCGCCATGCCGAGGCCGGTTGAATTGCCCACTCCGATATGGCGCCGCAGCTTAGGTGCAAGCGGAACGAAGGTGTTTGGCGCCCTGCAGCGCGCGACATGTTCGACCAGATCGTGAGAGAAGTCGCGGATTAGCCAGACCGTCAGCATTTCCGCCTGGAAGGGTCCATCCAGCCCATCGCGCGCAGCCAGCACGGCACGATCGGCAATGCCGAATTTTCCGTTGCCGTAGACGGCTGTGGTTCGCAGCAGGTAGCCGACGTCACAAAGACGCGCCCGTTCGGGCTGGCGACCATGCGCCAATGCGTCGGCCACATGTTCAAAGAAGCGTACTGATTTGTTGGCCCGGCTCAGGACGAGATCACGAGGGCCGAACCGGCCGGCCTCCTGCTGCGGCGCATTTCTCCGGAGCCGATCGATCTCGGCGGCATCGGGAATGCCGTCATAGAGCACAAAGCTTGTATCCCAAGCCTCGGCGATCACCCGGTCGGAGCGCAGATCGTCGGACAGGGGGCAGGAAAAGGCAACGAGACTGTAATCATGCGAGCCGAGCGTCAGTGTATAGACCGCATTGCCAAAGCCGGCGTTGTCCATATCCCAGACAAGACGCCTGACGATAACCTTGCTGGCCGCAAGGCGGCGGATCAGGCTGCGCAGGAAACTGAGCCGCGTCGGGAAGGAGGCGCCCATTCGCTCAAGGCGCATGACGGCATCAGGGGAACGCAAGACCAGCGCCGGCCCCGAGGTCAGGTCAGATGCGCCGGACCTCATGGCAGCGGCCCGAAGGATGCGTGGTAAAACCGCAGCCAGTTTCCGCCCATGATATCGCCCACCTCGCCCTCACTGAAGCCGACGTGTCGCAAGCCATCGCGCAGATTGCCAAGATCCGCATTGCTGCCGAACCAGCTTGGTTGCCGTGGAAAGCCTGCTGCGGCCGCCGACCCCTCGCCGAAATCCATCACCTTCGACCAGCGGCCATTGCGCATCCATGTCACCACCGAATCCGGCTGATCCTGGCACAGGTCGCTGCCGATACCGACGTGCTTCACGCCGTAACGCGATGCCGTCTCGGCCACCATCGCACAAAATCCGTCCAGGGTGCAGTTTGATCCGTCCTTGAGGTGATGCGGATAGAGCGACAAGCCCAGCATGCCCCCCGATGCCGTCAGCGCCTTCAGGACCGCATCCGACTTGTTGCGCAGCGCCGGATGCCACCAGTGGGGGTTTGCATGGGTGATGGCGATCGGACGCCTGGAAATCTCTATCACCTCCAGGGTGGAACGTTCAGCGGAATGGCTCATATCGATAACCATGCCAACCCGGTTCATCTCCGCGATGGCCTGGCGGCCAAACCGGGTGATGCCTGGATCCTCTTCCTCGTAGCAACCGGTGGCAAGCAATGACTGGTTGTTGTAGCTGAGCTGCATGAAGCGGACGCCGAGCGTATGGCAGATCTCGATCAGTCCGATATCGTCCTCGATCGGCGACGGGTTTTGCAAGCCGAAGAAGATGGCCGTCCGGCCCTCTCGCATGGCTCTCTCAATGTCGTCGCCGGAGCGGCCCGGAAAAATGAGATCCGAATGGCGCTCGAAATGCCGATTCCAGGCAATGATATTGGCCACCGTTTCGCGGAAATTCTCATGATAGGCGATGGTGGCGTGAACGGCGTGAACGCCGCCGGCCCGCATCTCGGCAAAGACACGCGGGCTCCAATTGGCATATTGCAGACAGTCAATGAGAGGGCTGGCAATATTCGCGTCCATGGTCTTACTCCGGCTCTCCCGCCCGAATATAGGCGGTCTTGACCTGGGTGTAGAATTCGGCCGCGGAGCGGCCCTGTTCGCGCGAGCCGAAACTCGAGTCTTTCCGCCCGCCGAAGGGGACGTGGTAATCGGTCCCCGCCGTCGGCAGGTTGACGGTGACACAGCCGGTCTCGACATGGCGACGAAAGTGGGTGGCGCGGGCGAGTGAATCGGTAAAAATGCCGGCGACAAGACCAAAGCGCGTATCATTCACGACCGAAAGCCCCTCTTCATAGGAGCCGATCCTTTGTACCGCGGCGACCGGCGCGAACATCTCCTCACGGTTGAATTCCATCGAATTGGAGGTGCCCGTGACAAGCGCCGGCGACATGTAAAAGCCGTCATGCGCAAGGCGCAGGCGTTCACCGCCTGTCGCAATCTCTGCCCCGGACGCGCGGATGCGGTCCATCCAGGCCAAATTCGCGGCAAGCTGGCGTTCGCTGACGACCGGACCGACCTGCGTGCCGTCCGCAAGCGCATGGCCGACCTTCAGCGCCGCAACGGCCGCGGCAAGCTTTTCAACGAAGATATCGTGGATCCTGTCATGGACGACGAGGCGGGATGAAGCGGTGCATTTCTGGCCCGTGCCGGAGTACCCGCCACCGATCGCCGCCGCCACCGCGAGATCGAGATTTGCGTCGTCCATGACGAGCAATGCATTCTTGGAGCCGAGCTCCAGCTGGAACTTCGTAAGGTTCGCCGCGGCGGCCACCGCCACCTGACAACCTATGTCGTAGGACCCCGTGAAGGTGACTGCATCGACTCCACGATGACTGGCAAGGCCGTTGCCGACAACCGAACCCGGCCCCATCAGCAGCTGGAACGTTCCGTCCGGCAGGCCGGCGCGATGGATGATATCGGCCAAGGCCCAGGCGGAAGCCGGCGTTTCGTTAGCCGGCTTCCAGATAACGGCATTTCCATAGGCAAGCGCCGGAGCAATCTTCCAACTGGCCGTTGCCGTTGGGAAATTCCAGGGCGAGATGACGGCGACAAGTCCCATGGGCTCGCGCCGCATGTCAATCTCGACGCCGGGACGCACCGAGTCCGCGTTTTCCCCAAGCTGGCGCAGCGTTTCGGCGGCGTAATACGTAAAGAATTGCCCGGCGCGAAAGACCTCGCCTCGGCCTTCCGCGACCGGCTTGCCCTCTTCGCGCGACAGCAGTTCACCAAGCTCGGTCGAGCGCTCCATGAGCTCGGCGCCGATCCGGTTGAGGATTGCTTGTCTGTGCTCCAGCCCGGTGGCGCGCCACGCTCTCATCGCGACGCGGCCGGCAGAGACCGCCTCTTCTACATCGGCGGCATCAGCCTGCGCATAGAGGCCGATCAGGTCGGTCACATCCGATGGATTGCGGTTTTCGTGGACGCGTTGGCTTTGCCTCCATTTGCCGCCGATCAGGTTGGCGTAGCGTTCTGCCATCTCAAACTCCGTTCTGTTCGAAGGCAAAATCCGTTAACAACCCGCTTCAATCAAGCAGATATTTCTGTTATCAATTTCAGAAGAATTGAAGTGAGAGCCATGATCAAGCTGGAAGCACTGCGGGTCTTCGTCACGGTCGCGGAGAGCGGCAATATCAAGGATGCAGCCGATGCGGTCGGGCGCACGGCTTCGGCCGTCTCCATGACGCTGAAGCAGCTGGAAGACGAAATCGGCGGACCGCTATTCCAGACAGACCGCAAGAACAGTTTGACGTCCCTTGGCAATCTGATGCTCGATCTCGGCCGCGAACAGATCCGCAGCTTTGACAAGTCCGTGAGTATCATGCGTGCCTTTGCGCATAGCCGCATCGGCAGCCTGTCCGTTGCGTCAGTGCCATCGGTCGCGGTGAACATATTGCCTGCGATTTTGCAGCGCTTTCTTGAAGCCCGGCCGCAGGTGCAGATGGAACTGTTCGATATCGACAGCGTCCAGGTTCGTCGCATGGTCGAAAGCGGCGTTGCCGATATCGGCATAGCCGGCGAAAGCCGCGCCGGCGGCGGTGTGGAATTCACGCCGCTTTTCTCGGACCGCTTCAAGTTACTCTGCAAGGACGATCACGCCCTCTGCCGACTTGAAAGACCCGTGGAATGGAGCGATCTCGATGCGGCGACGCTGATCCGCAACGGCGCATCCGACCGGATAGAGGCCGAGGAGTACAAGCAGCTTTCGACGCAGTCGCTCATCACCGTCTACAACGTTACCTCACTGGTTGCGATGGTAAAGGCAGGCCTCGGCTTCACAGTCTTGCCGTCCCTGACCATGCTCGGCGCGCACGAAGGTGTGGCGGTGCTTGACCTCGCCGATCCCGCGGCAAGCCGGCGAGTGGGCCTGATCGAGAGGCGTGATGTGCCTCCATCACCCATCGCCACCGCCTTCCGCGCTTTCGCACTGAAGGAGATTCCGGCGCTCGTTGCCGAACGACTTTCATCATAGGCGGCTTCTATTCCAAGCTTAGCCAATTCAGGCGCCTGTTTCGTCCGACCATTGCCGTCAATGCTGTGGCCTAGGCTTGACGCACCGTTTGCGATCGGAAGGAAAAGACCGATGCGCGAGAACATGTGCTCCGGCAGACTTTAGACCAGCACGACAGCTAGGATCATCATCGTGTTCGCGGGCAGGATCGAGAGTATGATCCCACGTAATATCTGCGTCCAATTCCCCATCCCAACCTTGGACCGAAGCCCTTTGCAGGGCGCCGGCGCAAAGGCAGCGGTGAAACATCAAACGATCACTAGCTTCCTTAGCCCGTTGAATTGCGGCATGATCTAACCCAGTTTTTCATTTCGCGTCGATCCGCAAAATCGGGCTATCAAATCGTCGGCAAATACCATTTAAAGGTCTGACTAGACCACCTCGAAATGAAAAACGGGGGCAAGCTATCGCGATAATCAACGGTCGCAACCTCATCTGGGTGGCGGGCGTCGCCGCTATACCAGATATGCGGCTCCGGCAACGATCGTTCCGATGACACCCAGCGCAAGCGACGTATACCAAGGCCAGCGCCGACCACCGGTAATTATTGCGATCGTTGCAATGGCGATGGCAATATGGAGAAATGTAGCGGCGATCGTCAGGCGATGGTGCCGCGTCTCATGCAGACCTGCTGCCTGAAGGGCCTCTTCCGATTTCGCCTCGAAGTCCTTTGCGACCTGTTGGATGTCTTGGCTCTCGGCCTCATTGCGCCGGGCCTCAGATCGAAACTCATCAGCTCCCGCTCCGCCCTGGGCCGCGGCTATATCGTACATGTTCTTCTTCAGGCTTTTGGCCTGAAAGAAGTTCCAATTGTCGGTCGCCTTGTTTTGAAAGAGAACAGCCTCGGCTTTGGCTGCCGTCGAGGCGCCGCTCTCGATTGTTTCCAAACTGCCAACGCCTGCTGCTAGTACCGCCAGAACGGCGATGCTGACCGCAACACGGGACAGGAACGCATTGCCGCTGTGTGCAGCGTGCTCGGCATGTTCAGCGTGCTCATATGCTTCGGTTGGTTCGTTTTCCATCAGGCGCCTCATTGTAAACCGGTACAGAACGTAGTCCTTGCCGAGTTTGATGACAATCATCTGAAATTGATGGCAAATTGGAAGATCCCATGGGCTCCAACCGGCCCAGCCGTACCTCTATTTCAACCGTTTGTGCATCCGCACGACGGGTTATTCGTTTGCTCCTTTTTCGCACGCAAGCGACGGTGCGCTGCCGCCGGTTCCCTCTGTGAGGGCTCTGCCCCTCACCGGCTTCCGCAGGACCCATCGTGTTGCTTTCCGGCAGCCGTGCATTTGCTGCCATGCAATATGAGACCCTTGCTCATTTTCGGCCATAATGGTCGTCGCAGCTTTTAAGTGCGGGGCTCGAGGCCGAGAATGATTACGATCACCTTGGCAGCGGACGTTTCGCATGGCTTCAGCATCGCCCCCGATCCGGTCAATCGATAGAAGTTGAAGCTGATTGCAGGAGCACAGCACTCCGTCACCCAATAGCGTTGCGATGGGTTGGGGCGGCCGGATTGAAAGCGCTGCTAGGTCAATGATGCCCACCATCGCTCCGCCAGCCACTTTTAGTCTTTAAGACGGCGATGCTCGCCGTCTTAACTGCAAGGCCTGTTGTGTTGCACGGGGTCATGTGGCATTCGCCGTGATTGTGCACGTCAAATCATGCCGCCCGTGATCTGAAACACGGCTTCCCGCGGGCGCCCGTCAGTAGCGATAGTAACGGTGATGACCGTGGTGGCGATTTTTGTACCAGCCACGATGATGACCACGCCAGTAGTGGCTCCGGTAGCTGCGATGCGATCGCCAGTGGTGAGGCCGGTGATGCCGATGGCCGCGCCAATGGCGACGGTGATGATACCGGGCCGGTTGAACAGATGACTGGATCTCCGGCTTCGTCATGTTTGCGATCGGCGCTGCGGATGCTGCACCCGCACCGATCAGCAAGCCGATACCAAGAAGCGACGCAAGCAGGCTTTTAAAGATTTTCATAGCGAACCTCCATCATTGTTGTCACCCTGAAACCGGACGGCTGAACGGGGCATGAATGCTATGCTCTTGACAAGACACGAACCGCCAACCCTGTCGTCAAATCTTTCCTACCTATTGGGGCTCGGTTGCACGGGCGCATCGGCTGATGCAATGCAAGGTCGTGCGGGGAACGCTATTTCAATAATCGCCTCCCTCTCATCCGTGAAGCGCGTGGAACCAAACTAGGGGCTAGAATCCGGATCACGCGAGCTCAGCACGAAGCGCCAGCATGGCTGTCGGAACCGTCGCCAGCAGGCGCTTGCGTGACACGCCATCGCGCGCCTGCACGGCGATGCCGAGCAGGATGGTCGAATAGTGGTCGGCAAGCGCCTCGGCGTCGGTCTGTGCGCGCAACTCGCCTTCGGCGACGGCGCGCTTCAGGCGCTCCAACAACATGGTCGTGCGGCGTTGGCGATATTCGCTGAGCAACAGCCGCACGCCGTCATTCTCAGCGGCACAATTGGTCGCCGCCAGAACCATCATGCAGCCTTGCGGGCGGCCTTTTCGCGTACAGTTTTCAACCGCTTCACGCAAGCTACGTTCAATGGCACGCACGGCCGTCGGTTCCTCTGCCACGGCGCGCTCGGCAAAGCCACCTTCCTCGCCCGCGTATAGCGCCACGGCTTCCCGAAAAAGCGCCTCCTTCGAACCGAACGCAGCATAGATGCGTGCCGATGCAATTCCGAGCGTCTCGACCAGATCGGCCATGGACACGCCCTCGTAGCCGCGCGCCCAGAAGGCGTCGCGCGCCTTTGCCAAGGCTATATTTCGATCGAACTCGCGTGGACGCCCAGCCATAGCTTCTCTCCATTTTTGAACGATTAACAAATAATTCGCTTGACGTCGTGATGCAAGCCTGCATTCTTTGTTGATCGACAAAGATTACTCAATGGAGTTTGACATGACTGCTTTGGAACAGACCGGCGCAACACCGGCGTCAAATATCGGCGCGCGAAGGACAGGGGCGCTGGCGCTGCTAGCCTTCGCCCAGCTCATCTATGCCCTCGACATCAACATCGTCTTCGTCGCCCTGCCGAAGATCGGCGCCAGCTTGGGCTTTTCCGGCCAGACCTTGCAATGGGTGGTCAGCGCCTACATGGTCTTGTGTGGGGGCTTTCTGCTGTTCGGCGGGCGCGCGGCGGACCTGATCGGGCAGCGGCGCATGTTCATCCTCGCGCTCTGGCTTTACGCTCTGTCTTCGCTCGCCGGGGGGCTTGCCTGGTCGCCGCAGGTGATCGTCGCCGCGCGCGCCGTCCAGGGTATCGGTGCGGCCTTCCTGTTCCCGGCGACGCTCTCACTCATCAATCGCCTGTTTGCGGAAGGGCGGGAACGCAACCGGGCACTGGCCGTGTGGGGCGGCGCTGGCGCAAGCGGCCTGAGCATCGGTGCATTGGCTGGTGGTTTTTTGACCGCCACATGGGGCTGGCCCGCCGTCTTCTACGTCAATGTGGTCCTTGCCGGCATCGCAATTATCGCCGCCTTCCTCCTGATCCCGCGCGACATCCAGCGCCAGGAGCGCCGCAGCTTCGACCTGCCGGGTGCCCTCAGCGTGACTGTCGGCGCAACCTCGCTAGTCTTCGCGCTGGTGGAAGGGCCCGAGATCGGATGGCACGCTTCAAGCGTAGCCGGTGCTCTTGCCGTCTCGGCCATCTTCTTCATCGCATTTGCGGTCATCGAGGCGCGCAGTGCCGACCCGTTGATGCCTCTGCGACTGTTCGCCAACCGCAATCTTGTCGCAAGCATGCTGATCACCTTCCTCTTCATGGGCACATTCGGAGCGTTGCCCTATTTTCTGACCGTGCTGTTCCAGAATGTGAAGGGACTGACGGCACTGGAAACGGGCTTCGCCTTCCTCGTTCCTTCCGTCGCTATCGCGATTGGCACACAACTCGGCGAGCGCCTCGTAAGAACGCTTTCCATGCGCACCACGCTGGTTATAGGCATGGTGGTGGGTGCTGGCGGCACAGCGCTGCTTGTGCCTGGCACGCAGGTCGGAGGCAGCTACCTGACCATCGTTCCGGGTTTGATCGTATCCGGTATCGGTCAAGGCATCGTTTGGACAGCTATGTGGATTGCTGCCGCGACAGGTGTGCATCACGACGAACAAGGAATTGCGTCCGGCATGGCGTCCACCACTCTCAGCGTCGGCAATTCCATCGGTCTCGCGGTCCTCATTGCTCTTGCCAATCGCCATGTCGGCGGCCTGGAGGGTGACGCTCTGCGCGCCGCCGTCGCCGAGGGCACGCAACTCGCCTTCTGGCTGGCGGCCGCCGGCATTCTCGTCAGCCTGCTTGCAGCCCTTGCACTACCGGCGCGAGCCAGGGCCGCGTAAGCATTGGCCGGCTCGGTTCGGCACTCTGCGACCGCAGATGCCGAAGCAAATTCCAAGCTGGTGCTTACGTTTACGATCAGGTCCGTTACGGTGGTTCAGACAATTGCCTTTCTCGCTGACCTGTGGTCAGCGAGAAAGGCAAGAAACTCTGTGCCCGATGCATCTTAAAGGCGGATACCGAGAGGGTTTCCCTTTGCTCTTGAACCAGTTCGAACCGGCAATGCGTGTTAGCCGCAAGCTAAATGCCAAAACTCGATAGCCTACTGAAACTAATATCACAATTTGGTGAGACCACATGTGGTCGAGATCGAAATACTGACTGGATCCCGCCTATAGCTATTCCGGAGCAATTGTTTCGGTATCATTGAACGGAACCGATTTTATCCGCGAGGTGGCCCGCAGCGATGCAAATGCCGACTACGGGACCGCAACTCAAACCGTTGTCGGAGCCCTTACGGTTGGAATGAACAAAGCGCATTAGCGCGTTTCACTCGCTGAGTTAACTCTGGCTGCTGAGCCTGCCCGCCGACCACAATCGACAGATGGTCTCATGGCCGCAGGGGCGGCATTGCCAAATGGAAGATGCTGGGCCTCAGAATGGCATCACCACCTGGAGCAGATCCCTTTCAATCCGGGCCATCCCCCGGGAGCCCTGAACTGGTTCGGGCATCCTGCGGGAGTGAAGGGGGTATCAAAGCGCCGACTGCGGCCCACAGGGCGTCGATCCTATCCGTTTTGGCAAGAGGGCCCGCTGCTTGCGCAAACCGCAGCGCCTGGGCTGGGTCGAGTTTGACGCGTGGCGGATCCGCCAATGCTTGCTCGAGCTGGTGGTGGTAAGCGCCGGTTGCCTCTTCTTGCCATCCGGACTCGAAGCCCTAGTTCCGTCCAGGCCTGTTGGAAAGGAATGGGCTGATCACACCCATCGACGATCCTCCACGACCGAGACAACTTCGATTCATCCCTCTCGGCCTGATCCCGGGTGGGCACCCAGGATCAAGCATCCCGTGATGCCAAAGCAGGCGAGAAAGTCATAAGACAACCCCATCAGAGCCATTTCTGCAGGGCGGTTCCCTGATCGTCAATTTGCCGCTGCACCCTTCAACGAGCGTTAGCACACGACTAAACCCCAGCGTCATATTTGGTACCTTCGCGGGATGAACCCAATGTTAGGAAAGTTGTGCGATAGCGAGTACTCCACCATCGGTATGGTCAAAGGCGTATGCGCTCCTCATCTCCCGCCCCATCCGTCGTCATTTTCGGCTCCGCACGGCCCGTCACCTGCGCGGTGATGGACTATGCCTATCGCCTAGCCGACGCCATCAATGCACTGCGCCCGGGTTTCGTCGCGGTCCGAACAATCGAGCCGGAACAGCCGTTTGCCTTCATTGCCGCCATTGCCGAGGAGTTGCGTCGGGACCGAATTGTGCATCTGCAGCTGCCGATCGAGGGCTGGGGCAACAAAATCCTGCCCGGCTCGGCACTGATGGCGGCGCGGTTGATGACACGCAAGGGACGGATTGCCATCACCTTGCATGAATGGACCTCGCTCAACCGCCTGCGCCATCTCTCGATGGTGCCGGACATCTTAGCCTGCGACGGCTTCATCTTCGTCTCGCCGCAGCAGCACGAGAGCTTCCGAACGACTCTATTGGTCGGTAAGGCGAAGAAGCGGGCAGCCCCGGTCATCCCGATCGGTCCCAACATCATGCCGGCGCGGATTGATCCGAAGCGAGTCGCCGCGGAGCGGGCCAAACTCCGTGGCACCGGCGCCGGCGAGGCCGACATCGTCATCGGTTTTTTCGGCGTGCTCTATGCCAGCAAGCGACCCGACGTCCTGCTGCGCACGACGCAAGCGCTGCACAAACGAGGCGTTAAGGCGCGCCTGCTGATTTGCGGCGATTTCCTCTGGGACAAGCCCAAGGATCGTCAGGCTTTCCTGGCGCTGGCACACGACCTCGGCGTCGCCGACTGGCTCGATTTCCGTGGCCGCATCGACGACGAGGGCGCGCTAATGGCGACGCTTTCCGCCGCGGACGTCTTCCTGCTACCGTTCACCGACGGGATCAGTACGCGGCGTGGCAGCTTCCTGGCGGTCAGCCAACTCGCGATCCCGCTGGTTTCGACTGAAGCCGAGAGGCCGGACGAATTCGCGCTCGCCCCGGCACTGAAGGCGAAGATTGACAACCCGTCGACCGTCCTATGCCCAGTCGACGCCACCCCCGACCGCTTCGCCGAGGCCGTGCTCGTCGCCCAGGCCGGCAAGGCAAAGGCGATCGGCGTCGACCTCGCCAGGCTCTGGGACAAAGCTGCCCTCGCTCACCTCGATTTCTACGCCCACCTCCAAAGCCCCGCTCCGACAAACACCGTAGCGCAGGAGACGCGATCGGAGGACAGCCGGGCCGAGCTCTTAATCGAGCGACAGAATGCGTCGCGGGTCGAGGCGACCTCGCAATAGATCCCGCAGTGCCAGCAGATTTCCCCTAAGCCGGCCGCGTCGATCAATTCGGCCCTGGGGCAGCAGGCTACCAACGATGTTGGCTATCAGCGGCGCGGAGGACAGGCGCAAGGCACGAGCGCGGCGCATCGTGCCCTTGCGCGCCAGATACACCGTGTTCGCGATTTGTGAGTAGCCGAACCGCAATCCCGAGGTGCGGCCAAGCTTGACGGCCCGATGGACGCCACGCAACGTCGTAGCGTGCACGATCCGCCCCTCGCCTGCGAGCTGGCTGCAGAAGTCAACGTCCTCTTGCCAGCCGTAGAGCGGCAAATTCTCGTCGAAGCGCGCGCCTGTGCGCCGGATCGCTGCCATCCGAAATGCCATGTTGCAGCCATAGGTGTTCTCCACCGGACGGATATCGCCATTTTCCGGCGGCCGGTCGCCGGCCAAAATCGCCAGCGCCTCTTGCAATCCGATTCCAGGCCCATGAACGCTGTCGGCAAGGACATGACCGGTCGCCGCAACGACATCCGGATTTTGCCGGAATATCAGCTCGGTCTCGGCAAGGAAGCGATCCGTCGGCAGGTAATCGTCATCGAGGAACACGAGCAGATCCACATCGCCGGCCGCATCAAGGATGGCGTTGCGCTGAGCGGTTAGCCCCCGAGAGCCATCGATGCGCTCTGCGGGGATTGTCAGGCTTGCCGCATGATCCCAATCGACGTCATCGCTGGAGGACGGGCAGATCAGGATGCGCTGCGGGCGCAGTTCCTGCCGATCGAGCTGGATAAGTGTGTCTCGTAAAACCTCGCGGCGGCCGGAGGTGGCGAAGCCAACGATGATAGTGGTCGGTCGGGTTGGTATCGTGTCAGTCATGATGCCTCAACGTGCGATCCAGCGGAGGAAAACGAAAGAAGGCGCCGCGCCGAAGACGAGCGCGACGGCAAGGGCGACGCCAGTTGCCAGCAGGAGGTCGCCGGCAAACAAACCTGAGCTGAGCCAGGCAACGATCAAGGCCGCGGCAGACGCAAGCACAGGCCACCAGGGCAGAACGAAAGGTTGCCGGCGCAGCATGAATACGCCGAAGATCGCTGCCGCTGCCGCTCCGCCGGCGGTCCCGGCGGCAATGGCGGCACCGGCGCCGGGATAGAGCGCCGCGGCCACGAAGGCTCCGGCGCAGGTCAAGATGCAGTCGAGCGCGGCCAATCCGACGATGGCGGACAAGCGGCGCTGCAGATGCGCGGGCGTCGACAGTAAAGTTTGAGTGAGGGATCGAAGCAACGCCACCAGCATGATGAGCGGCGCCGTTTGCGCGAAGGAAGCCTGCATGGCAAGCGGAACGACAGTCGCGGTCGCGGCCCCGAGTAGGGCGATTAGACCGGCGGCGCCAAGCAGCGCGGAGCCTGTCAGCAGGGCATAGTAGCGGCCAAGCTCGACCTGGACGTCTTCAGAGCTGCCCTCGGTATCGAAGCGCGTCACCAGCTCAGGATAACGCACGGCCTGAAGCGAGGTGATGATCATGCCGAATGGCCGCTGCAGCAGATCGAGCGCCAGCAACGGGCCGGCCGCTGCTGCCGGTCCTAGCCCGCTCAAGAAGATCGTCTTGAGCCCGAGCGGCGCCATCACCCCGACGATTGAGGCGCCGGCCGACACACCGCCATAGACCAGGTGACGCTTGACGAGCTTACCGTCGCTGGCGCGCGACCAGGGCAGGATGTGGCGCGACAGGACGCAGGCTAAAATGCAATAGACGAAGTTTCCCACCAGGATACCAGCCACCACATACTTGAGATCGCCACCCAGCGCGGCGCCGGCTAGCGTCGTCACAGCTTGGATTGTCGCGCGCGCGCCTTGGAGGCAAGAGAACAACCTGAACTCCTGCCGAAAGCGCAGCATGGTCAGATGCAATTCGCCGCCGCCCTGCAGGATCGCTGCGGTTGCGCCAGCTAGCCCGAGCCAGAGCGGAACGTCGAACAGCTGCGCAACTAGCGCTCCGAAAAGGCACAGGGCGGCGCTGGCGATGAACTCGGCGATGATGACGCCACGCTGAGCCAGCTCACTTTCTTCGTCAGGGCCGGGATAGAAACGGCTGCAGGCGGAGCGGAGCCACTGAAAGCAGGCGATGTCGGCGAACTGGGCGATCGAGATGAACAGCGAATAGGCGACGTAGGTCGGCGCCGCGAGCAGGTGGGAGACTGCGATGAGGAGACAGAAGGCGAGAGCTGATTGATAAAGGTACGACCCTAGCGCTGCGATTTTGACCATCAGCGCCTCAGGTAATACGTTTCAGCGCTGCCATGGCCACGCACATTTCAACCCTCCAAAAGGACTTGCTAGCATGCAAGAGTTGAGGAAAGCTTGCCAGCAGACAGCAACTCAACGCAATGCGGCGAACAATATCGGCTCCAATGCCGTCGCCCATGGCGCGAGATCACCAATATTTCTGGGGTGCGCACGAACTGTTAGTGTCGACCGGGTCATCTCGGTTGCCTCGACGAAGGAGGCAACGATGGCCGTTGAATGGACGATCACGATCAAGGGAAGAGTGATTTCGGTAATACTTGGCGAAAGGAGGTTCACGTCGACGAGAGCTGGAAGCGTTTGTTTGACCATCAATCGATTCATGCCGCGAGAATGTGGATACAGGTCGTAACCACTCGCGGACGAGCGGCAAACGCGAGCGTCGCTGAGAAAGATCAGGGATGAACGGCACCGCCCGGAGGAAAGTGGGCTGACGCCGCGACGCAACTGGGCAACGCAGGGGTTGAGAGCCGGCTATCTTCCAGGGCGCCTGCGATCGGACGACGCTCACATCTGTCCGAGACCGCTTAGCCCGATCAACGCTCCTGCGCCCAGAACGAAGAGGGGATGCACGCTAGTCTTCGTTAGGACGACGGCACATGCTCCCGCGACCGCCGCCAGAACCAGACTGGGCGCCGAGGCTTCAGCGATGACGGCGGCGCTCGCCGTCACGAGGCCCGCGGTCATCGGCACCAGCCCGGATTGGACGATCCTGCGCCATGGCCGATCCTTAAAACGGGTCCAGACGTGCAGCGCGATGCCGGTAACGAGCGACGAGGGCCCGAACTTCGCCGCAGAGCTCACGAACACGCCAGCCCATCCGGCGACGTGCCAGCCGACCAGCGGAACCACCATCAGGTTCGGGCCGGGAGCCGCCTGAGCCAGAGCGAAGAGAGCGCTGAACTCCTCGGCCGTCATCCAGTGATGGATGTCGACGACCTCGCGATGCATTTCTGGAAGAATGGAATTACCGCCGCCGAAGGCGAGGAGCGAGAGTTGGGTGAAAATAGTTGCCAGATCAATCAGGTTGGATGTCATGCTTCCAACCTCCAGGTGGCCAGGATGCTGACGGGAGAAAGCACCAGCATGGTCGGCAGCAGAGGAAGCTTGAGCACGGCGATCGCGATGAAACACAACACGGCGACCGCGATCGCCACAGGCCGCTTGCGAAGCGGCATGACAATCTTGATGGCCATGGAAATCAGAAGCCCCGCCGCTGCCGCGGCCAGACCTGCAAACATGTGTGTGACGTAGGGATTGTCGTGAAACTGGTCGTAGAAGATACCCATGGCGATGACAACCGCCGTCGGCGCCGCGATGAGACCGAACAGAGCAGCCAGAGCACCGGCAACGCCTTGAAACCGCAGGCCGATGGCAACCGACATGTTGATGATGTTACCGCCGGGCAGGAACTGACAGAGCCCGAGCAGTTCGGAGAATTCCTCACCTGAAAGCCAGTGGCGTTTCTCGACAACCATTCTTCGGGCGAGCGGAAGAACCCCGCCGAAACCCGTGAGGCCGAGAGTAAAAAATCCCCAAAACAGATCCGTCACGGTGGGAGACAAACGCTGGCTTTGGCGCGGGAGAGAAAGGGTATCCATGGATCGGCCTGTCTTTAGGTCACTGCGGTATGGAGAATTTAAACTTCTCTCGCTTGCATGTCTAATATATGGATAATGGTAATTGCATACTTTCAGGATATGGCATGATTGAACTTCGGCATCTTCGTTACGCCGTGACTGTCGCGGATGAGGGTCATATCACGCGTGCTGCCGAGAGGCTCGGCATCCAACAGCCGCCGCTCAGCCAGCAAATCCGAAATCTGGAGGATCTGGTCGGGGCGACGCTCTTCCAACGCTTGCCGCGCGGCGTCACATTGACCGAAGCGGGACGAACATTCGTCGACAAAGCCCGGATCATTCTGAAGGATGTCGACCTTGCGGTGGAGGCAACACGCCGCAACGCCCGTGGCGAGGAAGGCAGCCTGGCCATTGGCTTCACCAGCTCTGCCGCCTTCCATCCGCTGGTGACGACGGCGGTGCGTTCACTTGGCGAGATCTCCCCGGGCGTGCGGATCAAGCTCGAGGAATCCAGCACCAGCGATCTCATCGACGCGCTGCGGGCACAGCTAATCGACGTTGCATTCGTCCGCTCGCCAGTCGAGCTGTCGAAAGGATTGACCGTATCTAGGATCCTCGACGAGGAGATGTTCGTCGCATTGCCCGACAGTCATCGACTTGTCGCCAAGAGAGCGAGGCGGGCGTCGCCTATCCAGCTGTCCGAACTGGCAGACGAGTCCTTCATCCTGTACCGGCGTCCATCCGGTCCTGGGTTTTATGATGCGATCATAGCAGCCTGTGGCCGCGCGGGGTTCAGTCCGCGGGTCAAGCATGAAGCACCGCGCCTCATGTCGACCCTCAGCCTAGTGGCAGCAGGGCTTGGCATTTCGATCATTCCGAATTCGATGACGCGGCTTGAGACCAACGGCATCGCCTATCTGCCTCTCGATCGAAAGACACAGCTTGTGGCACCCCTTCATCTTGCCCACAGGGACGAGCCCTCGGGAGGCGCGCTCAGGCTCTTTATCGATATCGTGCGCCGCTCCGCACCAGAGCTCGGATGACAATCGAAAGACCTGAAGGATCCCGGTCCGGATAATTTTTTTCAATGCTCGACATTTGCGTCTCGAGGTCGGCGGCGAAGCGAATGGCGAGGAAACCGCCCTACCCGCGAAGATGGCCAGCCACACCTTGAGAGTCTGCAGTGGGAGACGGCCAATGATGTGCATCATCACCATTCCCGACCAGTCGCCGGTCGCCAAGGCCTGTCAGGGATTTGACGCCGACGGGCGTATGAAGCCATCCTCGTATCACGATCGCGTAGTCGACGTCTGCGAGCAACTTGTGAAGTTCATCATGCTGACGCGCGACATGTCAGACTATCTCCGCCGTCTTGTTGCCGGGAGCGCTCGTTATCCTGATCGTCACTGTGCCGTCCGTGCGAGGCGCACTGATCTTCGCGGTCGTCCTCGGCCTTAGTTCCAGCCTTAGCAGCATTGTGGAGGGCACCTTGCCGCCTGACTGGTCTGCAGAGAAGGCAACGGCAGAGGCAAGTGCTCGCCATCCGGCCGGTGATCTCCTCCACCGCGCCATTTCCTCTGACCTTAATGATGCGGAAAATCGGGGTATCGTGGTCGCTTTCTGTCGCTGCACCGCTTGGGATGGTCGCCGTAGCAACCTTCCTCGGCATTATGTGGCTGATGCGCACATTCGTTCCATCCGAACCCGCTCGCACCAGGCAATAACAGGTCTCACACTTGTGCTGCCAAACCTTGTAGGCCGAAATAAGCAGGATGACTGCAAGGTCTGGAAGGAGATCAGCGTTCGAGGCGATTCCGAGCAGGGATCCGTGCACAAGAGCGCCGCTGAAATGCCAGAATTAAAATACTCGCCGAGCAATCTTGAAACTGCCGTACATCGCTGATCCTGAAGGGATTCGAACCTTCGACCCAGCGGATTATGTCGGCCTGCTCGGCACTCCGTTATGAACAGGCCAGTTCATCTACGAAGGGAGTGCACCATCCATCATGGCCGAGCGCCGCCAGGTTTATTGCCTATCTCGGGCTGACGGCCATCCCCGCGAACGCCTGCCTGTCCACGCCCCGCAGTGTAATTACGGCCTGGCCCGCACCAGGCAACCTGTGCCATCCCCGAGGCAGACAACGGTGCCGGCGAAGCGCGGATCGGTCAGGAATACGCGGCGTCCTTCGTCTGTGTAGGAGAAGCGGCCGTGATCGTCGGCCGGAACCGGCGGCAATGGCGGTGCCGCATCCGGTGCATAGGATCGCGGCACGATGGCGCTGGCCAAATCGGCGGTCGGGCTTGAGGGTGGGGCCGTGACGGTCAGCACGCCCCTGACGAAGCTCAGATCGTAATTGGCGGAGGCCGCGAGACTTCCCTGGTCGATGGCATAGCTGCCGGGGATGGAGAAGCGA
>Ga0209437_100573_pt1 | contig 23827 bp, 20 predicted proteins | sample AraplaL_Cvi_mTSA_FD_184266 | JGI IMG/M metagenome (GOLD analysis project Ga0209437, IMG submission 184266) | Arabidopsis root microbial communities from the University of North Carolina, USA - plate scrape CL_Cvi_mTSA (SPAdes) (version 2) | ecosystem: Host-associated > Plants > Roots > Endosphere...
CCACCCTGCCGCTGGCGCGCCGCCGCCAGTTGCTGGAGCTGGCCGTGCGCTATCAGATGCTGGTGATCGAGGACGATCCCTACGGCGAACTTCGCTTCGCCGGCACGCCGCAACCGCTGCTGCTGGAAGTCGCTGCCGAAGTGCCGGGCGGCGCCGACTGGCTGGTCTATCTGTCGAGCCTGTCGAAAATCGTCGCGCCCGGCCTGCGCATTGGCTGGATGAGCGGCCCCGCCGAGATTCTGCGGCGCGCCGTCATCGCCAAGCAAACCGGCGACCTGTGCACGGCGCCGTGGATGCAACTCGCCGCCGCACGCTATCTGCAAGACGGCTGCCTGGCAAGGCATCTGCCGACCATCATTGCGACTTACAAGGAGCGTTGCGAAACCATGCTGGAGGCTTTGCAGGACAGTTTCGGCGACACGCTGGAAGTCACGGTCCCGCAAGGCGGCATGTTCGTCTGGGCGCGCTGGCGCGACGGCACCGAAGCCAATGCGTTATTGCAGCGTGCGGTTCTTGAAAATGTGATGTACGTGCCGGGTAGCGCGTTCTACGCCGGCGCCGCCGATCCGGCGCGGCTGCGGCTGTCGTTCGCCACCGCCTCGCCGGACGAAATCAGGACCGGCGTGGCGCGGCTGAAGACGGCCCATGGCAAGCCGAAGGGCTGATCCGACCGGGCCCGACAACACTCGGACGCTGATCAAACGCTGATATTGCCCAGCGTACTGGCCCGGTAGGCCGCGACGAAGGTATCGAAATCGCCGGTCTGTGTGCGCTCGATCGATTGCTGATCCTCGATCGAGGTCTTGGCGGTGGCGACGAATTCAGCGGTTTGCTCCGCGCTCAGCGGGCGCGCCAGGAATTGCGCGGCCTGGGCCTTGCTCAGGTTCAGCGCAAAGGCGGCGAACGAGTTGCCGGCTGCGCGCACTTCGCGCAGCACGCGCGCCGATGGCGTCAGCTCGGCGTCGCGCAGTTTTTCGCGTTGCGCCTGCAGCGCCTGCGCATGTTCCGTTCCGCCTGCCTGGGCGTCGAGCAAGTCGGCGATCGGCTGCATGCGTTCCAGCAGCGACAGACCCCAGTCCTGCAGACCGACCTGTTTGCCTTCCTGTTCCAGTTGCAAACCCGGACGACGACCTTCCTTGACCACGCGCGAGAAATTGCAGCGGCTTTCGGCGCCGCTCTCGTCGGAGGTCAGCGAGCTCTCTTCAAACGCGATGAAATGCAGGAACACGTCGAGGAAGCGCGACGCCTTCAGGCTCACGCCGAGCGGCTCGAACGGATCGATGTCCATGCAACGCACTTCGACGTACTGTACGCCGCGTGCCGCCAGCGCCTGTACCGGACGCTCGCCGCTGTAGATCACGCGCTTGGGACGAATCGCCGAGTAGTACTCATTTTCGATCTGCAGAATATTGGTGTTGATCTGTATCCATTCGCCGTCGCGCTTGGTGCCGAGCTCTTCGTAGGCGGGATAGGGTTGGCTGACCGCCTGCGACAGGCTTCTGATATAGCTGTGCAGGTTGTTGTAGTGCGGCGTGATGTTGGCCTGGGCGTTGCTCTGATAACCGAGGTCGCTCATACGCAGGCTGGTGGCGTACGGCAGGTAGAGTGTGTCGTCGCTGAGCGTCTCCAACTTGTGCGGACGGCCGCGCAGGAAGTTCGTCGCCAGCGCCGGCGAGGCGCCGAACAGGTACATCAACAGCCAGCTGTAGCGGCGGAAGTTGCGGATCAGCGCAATGTAGCTTTCCGACTGGTAGTCGCGGGCCGAGAACGATGGCTCCACGCTTTGCTCACGGTCGTCCAGCTCGCGCAGCAGCGTCCAGACGTCTTCGCTGAGAGAGAAGTTGTAATGGATGCCGGCGATGCATTGCATGGTCTTGCCGTAGCGCAGCGCCAGGCCGCGGCGGTAGACGTGCTTGAGCGTGCCGATGTGCGAAGTACCATACCAGGCGATGGGGATGTCTTCTTCAGGCGGCAGCACACAGGGCATGGATTCGTTCCACAGCAGTTCGCCGCCCAGGTTGGCGTGCACGAAGCGGTGGATTTCATCGAGCCGGCGGAGCGCGTCGGCGATATCGTGGGTGGCCGGGGTGATGAATTCCAGCAGGGCCTCCGAATAATCGGTGGTGATCTGCTCGTTGGTCAGCGCCGAGCCCAGCACGGCCGGGTGCGGCGTGGTCGCTAGTTGTCCGTCCGGAGTCACGCGCAAGGTCTCCCGCTCCACGCCGCGCAGGCCACGACCGAGCAGCGCGCGGTTTTCCGGGCTGGCAAAAAGGGCTAGGCGGCGGGTCAGCAGATCGGTCATGCAAGGTCCTCAGATGTCACTCAATTCGATTGGTTGGCGGAGCATAACCGAAAATTAAAATCAGCGTCGTCCGACCACCAGCTCCAGAAACCAGGCCGTCGACTCGCATCCTGCCCGGCGACGCCGCCGCGACCGTCAATGGCAAGGCCCCTTATAATGTCGCTTTATTTTCCCTCTTTTTCAGCCCCCGCCACCATGCCAGCACAACTCATCGACGGTAACCTGCTCTCCCAACAACTGCGCGCCGACGTCGCCAAACGCGCCGCCGCCCTCACCGCCAAGGGCAAACAGCCCGGCCTGGCCGTGATCCTGGTGGGCGACAGCCCGGCTTCGCAGGTCTACGTGCGCAACAAGGTCAAGGCCTGTGAAGACAACGGTCTGCATTCGGTGCTGGAAAAATATGACGCCACCCTGACCGAAGCCGAGTTGCTGGCGCGCATCGACGCCCTGAACAAGGACCCGAAGATCAACGGCATCCTGGTGCAATTGCCGCTGCCGGCGCACATCGACGCCAACAAGGTGATCGAAGCCATCGCCGCAGAAAAGGATGTCGATGGTTTCCATATCAGCAACGCCGGCCTGCTGATGACCGGCCAGCCGCTGTTCCGTCCGTGTACGCCTTACGGCGTCATGAAAATGCTGGAGTCGATCGAGTATCCGGTGCGCGGCGCCAACGCCGTCGTGGTCGGCGCCTCCAACATCGTCGGCAAGCCGCAGGCAATGTTGCTCTTGCAAGCCGGGGCAACCGTCACTATCTGTAATTCCAAGACCCGCGACCTGGGCCACCATACCCGCCAGGCAGATATTCTGGTGGTGGCTACCGGCAAACGCAACATCGTCACCGCCGACATGGTCAAACCCGGCGCCGTGGTTATTGATGTCGGCATGAACCGCGATGATAACGGCAAGTTGTGCGGCGATGTGGATTTCGCCAATGCAAAGGAAGTTGCAGGTTACATCACCCCCGTGCCCGGAGGCGTGGGCCCGATGACCATCACCATGTTGCTGGTCAACACCATTGAAGCTGCTGAAAGAACCTGAGTTCACCCATGACCAACAAGACAGATACCCCGATTACTCCCGACAACAACCCGCTGCTGGACTTTTCCGGGCTGGCGCGTTTCGACGCCATCAAGCCTGAACACGTCACACCTGCCGTAGACACCCTGCTGGCCAAGGCCGCCGCACTGGTCACCGCGCTGGAAGCGCCCATGGCGCAAGTCACCTGGGCCAACTTCGTCGAGCCGCTGGAAAACGCCACCGAGCAGCTGGGCCGCGCCTGGAGCATCGTCGGTCATCTGAATTCGGTGGTCGATACGCCGGAACTGCGCGCCACCTACAACGAAAACCAGCCGCGACTGGTCGAATTCTGGACCGCGCTGGGCCAGAACCTGGCGCTGTTCGAAAAATACAAAGCGGTGCAGAACGGCCCGGAATACGCAGGCCTGTCGGGCGCCCGCAAGAAGGTCATCGACAACGCCGTGCGCGACTTCCGCCTGTCGGGCGCCGAGCTGCCTGACGACAAGAAGGAACGCTTCGCCGACATTCAGGAAAAACTGGCCGCGCTGACCACCCGCTTCTCGGAAAACATCCTCGACGCCACCAACGACTTCGCCCTCTTCGTCGAGAACGAATCCGACCTGGCCGGCCTGCCGGACGACGTCAAGCAGGCCGCCCGCGCCGCCGCTGAAAAAGACGACAAGGGCTTCGAGAAAGGCGGCTTCAAGTTCACGCTGCATTTCCCGTCCTACTTCCCCATCCTGCAATACGCGCACAGCCGCAGCCTGCGCGAAAAGATCTACCGCGCCAACGCCACCAAGGCTTCGGAACTGGGTGCCAAGCCGGAATGGGACAATACCGCCAACATGCAGGAAATCCTGCAATTGCGCCACGAAGAAGCCGCCCTGCTGGGCTTCAACAATTTCGCAGAACTGTCGCTGGTGCCCAAGATGGCGCAATCGCCGCAGGAAGTCATCGGTTTCCTCGAAGACCTGGGCCGCCGCGCGCGCGCCTACGGCGAGAAGGACTGGGACGAACTGCGCGCCTTCGCTCGCGACGAACTCGGTCTCGACACGCTCGAAGCCTGGGACATGACCTACGCCGCCGAAAAGCTGCGCGAACAGCGCTACGCCTTCTCGGAACAGGAAGTGAAGCAGTACTTCCCTGAACCGAAGGTGACCGAAGGCCTGTTCCAGGTCATCCAGCGCCTGTTCAACGTCAACATCAAGCCCGACAGCGCCCCGGTCTGGCATCCGGACGTGAAATTCTTCCGCATCGAACGCGACGGCAAGCTGGTCGGCCAGTTCTACCTCGACCTGTACGCACGCAGCGGCAAGCGCGGCGGCGCCTGGATGGACGACGCGCGCGCGCGCCGCATGACCGCCAATGGCGTGCAGACACCGATTGCTTACCTGGTCTGCAACTTCACGGAGCCGATGACGGTTGACGGCGTGAAGAAGCCGGCGCTGTTCACGCACGACGAAGTCATCACGCTGTTCCACGAATCCGGCCACGGCCTGCATCACATGCTCACCCAGGTCGATGAAGTGGGCGTATCGGGCATCTCCGGCGTGGAATGGGATGCGGTCGAACTGCCGTCGCAGTTCATGGAAAACTTCTGCTGGGAATGGGACGTACTGCAGCACATGACCGCCCACGCCGAGACCGGCGCGCCGCTGCCGCGTGAATTGTTCGACAAGATGACTGCCGCCAAGAACTTCCAGTCCGGCCTGCAGATGCTGCGCCAGGTCGAGTTCTCGCTGTTCGACATGCACATCCATTACGACTACGACGCGTCCGGCAAGGACAGCATGCAGTCGGTGCTGAACGCCGTGCGCGACAAGTTCGCCGTGATCCGTCCGCCGGAATTCAACCGCTTCCAGCATTCGTTCAGCCACATCTTCGCGGGCGGCTATGCGGCCGGCTATTACAGCTACAAGTGGGCGGAAGTCCTGTCCGCTGACGCCTACAGCGCGTTTGAAGAAGCTGCGGCCAAGGGCGACAACGTGGTCTCGATCGAAACCGGCCTGCGCTTCCAGAAGGAAATCCTGGCTGTCGGCGGTTCGCGTCCAGCGATCGAGTCGTTCAAGGCTTTCCGCGGCCGCGAACCGAGTATTGATGCTCTGCTCCGCCACAGCGGCATGGCCGCTTGATCAGGGTCTGAAGCCGTACACGGCAGTGCTCGTTCGTCAAGACCCGCGAAGTCCGCTTCGCGGGTTTTTGCCATTACGCCCCCTGTGCTTTCGCGACTATTTATGAAATGAGTTCTATACTTCGTCCATGACCCGCATCGACTTCCACAGCAACGTCCCCAATAAACTCGCCTACGCCTGCCGCCTGGTGCGCAAGGCGCGCGCCGCGCAGTGCAAGATCGTGCTGCTCGGCAAGGATCGCGGCGAACTGACCCAGCTCGATCAGCTGCTGTGGTCGTTCTCGGAACAGGATTTCATCCCCCACGTACACGCCTCCGATCCGCTGGCGGCGCAGACGCCGGTGATCCTGACCGACAGTGAAGCCGTCGAGCTGCCGCATCATCACGTACTGATCAATCTGTCGGGCAATACTCCCGAGCATTTCGCCCGCTTCGAGCGCATGTTCGAGATCATTTCCTCCGACGAAGCCGACAAGGCCGCCGGCCGCGACCGTTACCGCTTCTATAAAGAGCGCGGTTATCCCCTGAGCCACTTCGTCGCCGACTGAGATCATGAGCCAATCGTCCGCCGACAACAGCATTCCGCTCCTGACCGAGGTCATCGCCCCGCCCGCCGCCCCGGAAAGCCAGGCGCCACAGGCATTGCAGTGGGAAGACGCCCAGCCGCAACAGCAACATCATCAACAGCCGGTTTATCATCCCGACTACCAGCAGCATTTCCAGCCGGAACCGGTCCAGGCCTTCCAACCCCAATACCAGCCCACCTACGATGCCGCGCCCTTGCCGGTGGCGGTCAGCACGCCGCTGCCCGCCGTGGCGCCGGAGCCGAGCGCCGAACAGTTGCGCCAGATCCGCCAGGACATCCAGGAAAACGTCATGCAGACCTTGCTGGGCGAGGTCGACAACGTGTTGCACCAGCATCTGCAGGATCACCTCGCGGTCATCCTCGACAACATGGCCGACATCCTCAAGACCCGCGTGCGCGCCAGCCTGGAACAGGCGCTGGCCGAAACCGTGACGCAAGCGCTGGCGGAAGAAATGGCAAAATTTGAAAATGCAAAATATTAAGTTTTAAACAAAAATATTTTGTTTTTCAAACACCTTCACCACCCTTTCATTAAAAAATAGAAATACAGGCACGCTGATTGCTTACCTAAAAAACCGATTACTTCTTACAATTTCACCATTAAAGACCCGCGCGGTTGACGTGATTTGCGCGGGTTTTATCATCGAACAAGGAGAATGTGATGAAAGTCATCGTATTGGGAGCAGGCATCATCGGCACCGCGTCCGCGTGGTTTCTGAAGCGTGAAGGTCACGACGTCACCGTCATCGACCGCCAACCTGGCGCCGCCCAGGAAACCAGTTTCGCCAACGGCTGCCAGATTTCGGTCTCGCACGCCGAACCATGGGCCAATCCCTCCGCTCCGCTGAAGGTCCTGAAATGGCTGGGCAAGGAAGACGCCCCGCTGCTGTATCGCTTCCGTCCGGAATGGCTGCAATGGAAATGGGCCGTCAACTTCCTGCGCGAATGCACGCCTGCGCGCACCGACGCCAACATCCGCCAGATCGTCGCGCTGTGTGAATACAGCCGCCAGACGCTGGTGGCCTTGCGGGCAGAAACCGGCATCCAGTACGATCACCTGAACAAGGGCATCCTGCACTTCTATACCGAAGAAAAGGAATTCGAGCTGTCGCTGCCGGCCGCCAAGCTGATGCGCGACCTCGGCTGCCAACGCGACTCGATCAGCGCCGATGAAGTGGTCAAGATCGAACCGGCGCTGGCCAGCATCCGCGACAAGATCGTCGGCGGCGACTTCACCGCCACCGATGAATCGGGCGACGTCTACAAGCTCACCACCGGCCTGGCGCAAAAAGCCGAGGACGCCGGCGTCGACTTCCAGTTCAACACCACCATCACGCGCCTGCTGACCGAAGGCACCGGCGCTTCCGCTAAGATCACCGGCGTTGAAGTCATCGACGGCGCAGGCCGCCACAAGGTGCTGCGCGCCGACAAGTTCGTGGTCGCAATGGGCAGTTTCTCGGAGCCGCTGCTGCGTCCATTGGGCATCAACCTGCTGTTGTATCCGGGCAAGGGCTATTCCGCCACCTACAAGGTCACCAATCCGGACGCCGCACCGACCGTCTCGCTGACCGACGATGGTTACAAGCTGGTGGTGTCGCGCCTGGGCGACCGCCTGCGCGTAGCCGGCACCTGCGAGCTGAACGGCTACACCCGTGAACTGAACACCACACGTTGCGAGGCCATCACACGCCGCACGCGTGAACTGTTCCCGGACGGTTGCGATTACGACAACCCGGTCTACTGGACCGGCCTGCGTCCGCTGACGCCGTCCAACATTCCGTATGTCGGCAAGACCAAGTACAGCAACCTCTACCTCAACACCGGTCACGGCACGCTGGGCTGGACCATGGGTTGCGGTTCGGGCCGCGCGATCGCCGAAATCATTGCCGGCCGTCAACCTGAGATCGACTTCGGCTTTACCGGCCTGCCGCGCAAGGCGCCCGGCAAGCTTTCCGTGCAACCGGCATAATCCGGCGCAACCCGAAATACGTCGGCGGGAGTCACACGCTGCCTGCCGCCGATCACCGTTTTGCCGCTCCTTGTCGACCCGGACTGTCCTCCTTTTCAGGCCCGGTCGGCATTTTTTACTTTTTTTCACTGATCCACCGCAAAGCCCGCCCAAACCGCTTGGTGTAGAATCAGCCCCATCCATCGCGGCACATCCGCCCGATTTCCAGATCAAACTCTTACAGCATTGATATCGCGCATTGAGCGCCTATCTGGTGCGTATCCATACAAGATGGCCGCTGCGGCAGCCATCGTCATGAGGACATTGCAATGAAGTGGGTCGTTGTCGGCATTTATCTGTTTTCCATCTTGTTCATCCATTTCCGCGGAAAGGTGAGACTGCCTTTTTTCCGGCAATTCTTCGACCATTCCTCGATCATGGCGCCGATCAATCTGTTCATGTACGCCTTCTCGCGCGTGCCGGCCGTGCCATATCCGGCGGTCAATGATTTCCAGAACCTGCACTTGCTCGACGACAACTGGGAAACTATCAGGGCCGAGGCCGTCAACCTGCAGAACATCTCCAAGATCAAGGCTGCTGAAAAGAACGACGACGCCGGCTTCAATTCCTTCTTCAAGGCGGGCTGGAAACGCTTCTATCTGAAGTGGTATGACGCCAGCCATCCGTCGGCCGAACAGTTCTGCCCCAAGACCGTGGAAATCCTGCGCAAAATCCCCTGCGTCAAGGCCGCGATGTTCGCCGAACTGGCTCCGGGCGGCACGCTCAATCCACACCGCGATCCCTATGCCGGTTCGCTGCGCTATCACCTTGGCCTGGTGACCCCCAACGACGATCGCTGCTTCATCGAAGTCGACGGTCAGCGTTACAGCTGGCGTGACGGCAAGAGCGTGGTGTTCGACGAGACCTTCATCCACTGGGCGCAGAACGGCGCCGAGACGAACCGTATCATTCTGTTCTGCGACGTCGAACGTCCGCTGCGTTATCGCTGGGCCCAGGCCATCAACAAGTGGCTCGGCAAGACCATGATGACCGCCGCCAGTTCACCCAACGAGACCGGCGACCAGACCGGCCGCATCAACAAGTTGTTCCGTTTCGTCTGGCTCGCCGGCCAGTATCGCCGCAAATTCAAGAACTGGAATCGCAACGCCTATCGCGCCACCAAGTTCGGTCTGATCATCGCCGTCGCGCTGGCCATCATCTACCTGTAATTGCCTCTGCTTTGCAGCGGCGCAAGGCAACAGCCTGCGCCGCTGCACCACCATCTTCCCCGGTTGCAATATTCTGCGCGCGTGCGTGAAAGCGAAGCGTCTTTCGTGCATGCCGTAAATAGTTTGCACCGCGACGGCGCGCACCTGAGCAATCAATCTCCGATTGAGAAAAAAATCAGCGCTGCACGACACGCATCGGATCGCGCAACGCCAATATCGTGCGGACATCGCCTATAAAATCACGCGAAAATTTCCACTCGGAAATGAAAGCGAATTTTTCCTTTTGATTTTACGTTAACTCAATAGCTGTTCCTCTGAGCAGCGTGTAAAATCCCCTGCTTCATGGCTTGATTCATGGCGTGATTCTTGCGTAAGTTCTTATGCATTCTATGAATGGTAAAGCCTATCAAAACCTGCCGGCGGCGATCGCGCACAACGCGACACAAGCGTCAGCAGGTTCTTAGAGTACCCACTAAACATAGAATAATGTGCTCAAGCAGGAGTCGACATCCGGATGATGAAACAGCTTCTAAAGAACCTGGTAGATATCACAGCCCAGCGTGAAAACTCGCGCCTCGCCGGCGCAGTGATCACCGGCCTGTACGAACTGACCAAGGTCAAGAAAATTCGCGTGCTCGACATCTTTTCGCTGCGCGAAGAGATGTTCGTGCAAGAAAAGATGTACCTCAACGAGGGCCATCTGAGTACCATCGCCGAACACACCGAAGACGATCCCAAGGAGCCGCTCGGCCATTATCCGGCGATCGTTGAATGCATCCGCCAGCACAAGAACGAGCATTACGAAATCGCCGCCGACGGCTGGCATGTCCTGTGGCTGCCGGTATGGCTGCACGGCAAGGTCAATACCTGCCTTGAGATCCGCCATCCGCACGCTTACGACACCGGCACCCTGGAACTGATCGACGGCATCTTCGGCATCTACTGCAATTACCAGAGCCTGCTCGATTACAGCGAACGCGATGCGCTGACCGGCCTGTTCAATCGCAAGACCTTCGACGAACAATTCTCGCGCCACGCCTTTGCGCTGGCGCCGCATGAAGCGCACTCGCTCGACAACAACGAGCGCCGCAACGGCGGCGAAACCAAGGCACACTGGCTGGCCGTGGTCGACATTGATCACTTCAAGCAGGTCAACGACCAGTTCGGCCACCTGTACGGCGATGAAGTTCTGATCCTGGTCGCCAATATCCTGCGCACCTCGTTCCGCTCGCACGACCGCATCTTCCGCTTCGGCGGCGAAGAGTTCGTGATCCTGCTGCGCTCGACCACGCTGGCCGACGCCAGCAAGATCTTCGATCGCTTCCGCCAGCACGTGCAGGAATACGATTTCCCGCAAGTCGGCAAGGTCACCGTGAGCCTCGGCTTCGTCGGCATTTCGCAAGAAACGCCGGTGGTCATCCTGGGTCATGCCGATCAGGCTCTGTACCATGCCAAGAAGAACGGTCGCAACCGCATCTGCTACTACGATGAACTGGTCACTTCGGGCGTCCTCAGCAACGAAATTTCGACCAACGACATCGTCGAATTCTTCTAAATAATTATCTCCTTTTTTGTTTTTTGAAAGCCTATGCACGCCTCGCATAAACTTTCAAAATTCATGCTTTAAAAGCATAAGACTTCGCAATCGCTATTCCGTACTATCCTTGCGTGCCGTTTCACAACGTAAAACTAACCGGTACGAATGTCGCCGTTGCGCGCATTTTTCAGGGGCGCAATGGCGGGACCCATCTATTGCTCAGGAGATCCTTATGCAACATCTGAAGTTGAAACAACTCGGTGGCGTATTGCTGCTGTCGGCCGCCATGTCGCTGTCGGCACAGGCGCAAGAGAAGAAAGCCAACGTCGTCGTCATCGGCACCGGCGGCACCATCGCCGGCGCGGGCGCATCCAGCGTCAACACCGCCGCCTATCAATCCGCAGTGGTTCCGGTCGACAAGATCATCGCCGCCGTGCCTGAAATCTCGAAGATCGCCAACGTGCGCGGCGAACAGATTTTCCAGATCGGCAGCGAGAGCTTCAACGACGAGCGTCTGCTGAAATTGGGCAAGCGCGTTTCCGAACTGCTCAAGCAGAGTGACGTCGACGGCATCGTGATTACCCACGGCACCGACACCATCGAAGAAACCGCCTACTTCCTCAACTTGACCCTCAAGAGCGACAAGCCTGTCGTGGTGGTCGGCTCCATGCGTCCGGGCACCGCCCTCGGCGCAGACGGCGCGCTGAACCTGTATGACGCGGTGCTGGTCGCTTCCAGCAAGGACGCCGCCGGCAAGGGCACGCTGGTGGTCATGAATGATGAAATCCATTCCGGCCGCGACGTTACCAAGACCAACTCCTTCAAGGTCGAAACCTTCCGTTCGCCATACGGCCCGCTGGGTTACGTGGTCGAAGGCAAACTGATGTTCTATCGCTTGCCGGCCCGTCCGCACACCACGCAGACCGAGTTCGACATCGACAAGATCAACAGCCTGCCGCGCGTCGACATCGCCTACAACTATGGCAACGTCAGCCGCGCCGCGTATGACGCCTTCGTCACCGCCGGCGCCAAGGCCATCATCCATGACGGCACCGGCAACGGCAGCGTCGCCGAGCAGATCGTCCCGGTCCTGCAGGAAGTGCGCAGCAAGGGCCTGCAAGTGGTCCGCGCTACACGCACCGGCAGCGGCGTCGTGATCCGTAACGGCGAACAGAACGACGACAAGTTCGACTGGGTTGTCACCGACGATCAGAATCCACAAAAAGCGCGCATCCTGACCGCACTGGCGCTGACCAGGACCAACGACAGCAAGGAACTGCAAAAGATCTTGTGGAAATACTGATGACGCCTTAGTTGGCGGCTGCGGCGGTTCCGGCTGCCGCGGCATCATCACTGCAACACATCTGTACAACGCCCGATGGCTTCCATCGGGCGTTTTTCGTTGCGCTGTCCCGGCAACAGGACCTTCAATACCCCGAAGTCTCCGGTTTTCCCCGCTCTGTTCCGGTTATCGAAACGGCAACACCGGTCGCACCATGGGCAAGTTCGTTGCTGACATGCTCCATAACGGCTGGCCAATCAATGGCCATCGCGCCCGTCCAGGCCGGCAGACCGTCCCCGCTTCTTTCTTCATTCATCACAAAGGAGACGCCCATGCTGCACCTGCAACCAAAGTATCCGACCCGATCCCTGCTGCTTCTGATCCTGGCCTTCGCCATGTCCGGCTTGCAAGCGCAAGAGAAACCCAACATCGTCATCGTCGCCACCGGCGGCACCATCGCCGGCGCCAGCATTTCCAGCGTACGTTCACCGGCCTACCAGTCGGCAGTGGTCCCGGTCGACCGCATCATCGCCGCCGTGCCGGACATCGCCAAAGTTGCGAACGTCACGGGTGAACAGATATTCCAGGTCCCCAGCGAAAGCTTCAACGACGAGCGCCTGATCAAGCTGGGCAAGCGTCTGTCGGAATTGCTCAGGCAGCGCGACGTCGACGGCATCGTCGTCACGCACGGCGTCGACACGATCGAGGAGACCGCCTACTTCCTCAACCTCACGCTCAAGAGCCGCAAGCCGGTCGTGCTGGTCGGCGCCATGCGTCCCGGCACCGCACTCAGTTCAGACGGTGCGCTGAACCTCTACGAAGCGGTGCAGGTCGCCGCCAGCAAGGAAGCCGTCGGCAAGGGCACACTGGTGGTCATGAACAACGAAATCCACTCCGGCCGCGACGTGACCATGAACGATGCGGTCAAGACCAATACCTTGCGTTCGCCTTACGGTCCGCTCGGCCTCGTGGTCGAAGGCAAGGTCATGTTCTATCGCCAGTCGACGCGTCCGCATACGGTCGCCAGCGAGTTCGACATCGACAAGCTGAGCACGCTGCCACGCGTCGACATCGTCTACAACTACGGCAACGTCAGCCCGGTCGCATATGAAGCGCTGGTCAACGCCGGCGCCAAGGCCATCATCCATAACGGCACCGGCAACGGCAGCGTCGCCGAGCAGATCATTCCGGTATTGCAAGACATCCGCAGCAAGGGCGTCCACGTTGTGCGCGCATCGCGCACCGGCAACGGCGTGGTGATCCGCGATGGTGAGCAGCCGGACGATCGCTTCGACTGGCTGGTCACGGGCGACCAGAACCCGCAGAAGGCACGCATCCTGATGGCGCTGGCCCTGACCAGGACCAGTGACCGACAGGCCTTGCAGGACATCCTGTGGAAGTATTGACGCCAGCTCATTGACTCACTGACCTTCGCGGGCAAAAAAAAGCCGTTCATCACTGAACGGCTTTTCCATTTATCGCTGCTGAAAACTCAGCGCGACGATTTCATGCGCTGGCGCAGGTAACCGATCACGCCCGGCAGGATCGACAACACTACGATCGCCACGATCAGCAGGCTGAGGTTCTGCTTCACCACCGGCAGGTTGCCGAAGAAGTAGCCGGCATAGCCGAAACTCGCCACCCACAAGATGCCGCCGATCACGTTGTATGCGAAGAAGCGCGCGTACGTCATCGCGCCCACGCCGGCCACGAACGGCGCGAAGGTGCGCACGATGGGAGCGAAGCGCGCGATGATCACGGTCTTGCCGCCGTGGCGCTCATAGAAGGCATGGGTCTTGTCGAGGTACTCGCGCTTGAAGATGCGCGAGTTCGGCTTGTCGAATACCTTCAGCCCGATGGCCTTGCCGATCTGGTAATTGACGCTGTCGCCGAGGATCGCCGCAACGATCAGCGTCAGCACCATCAGATGGATGTCGAACGCGCCGGTGGCGGCAATCGCGCCGGTTACGAACAGCAGCGAGTCGCCCGGCAGGATGGGCGTCACTACCAGGCCGGTTTCGGCGAAGATGATCAGGAATAGGATCAGGAACAGCCACGGGCCGTAGGAAGCGGCCAGTTCGGCCAGATGACGATCGATATGGACGATGAAATCGACCAGGAACAAAAGAAAATCCATGAGCACCCGCTGCAAGGTTGAAGAATGAACTGAAAAGATAAGCATTAAAGCGAACGCGCATTGTATCAATACGCGCGTTCACATCATCCTGCCGTCACGGCGCGAACTGCCGATACAGCTTTTCCGCCACGGCGAACAAGGCGTCGTTGGCGCCCTGGCTGGCGATGTTGGTCACCACCACGATGGCGAAATCCTTTTCCGGGCTGAGCCAGATGTGGGCCAGGTTCTTCTGGTTGGAGCCGCCGTGGAACACCAGCGGCTGCGGCGCCCAATCCATCTTCGCGGTCACCCAACCGAGACCGTACTTGCCGTCGGTCGGCGTGCCCGGCGCCGGATTCTGCACGTGCGGCATGTCGATCACCGGCGCGTGCAACAGCTTCAGCGTTTCCGGCTTGAGCAGCGCCGGACCGCGCTTGCCTTCGCCGGCGTTCCAGCCGGCCCAGCGCGCAAAGTCCAGCACCGACATGTTGGCGCCGCCGGCCGGTGCGATCAGTTGCGGATTGTCGTCGCCGGGACCGGCCATGTAAGGCCGGGCAATATCTTCGCCGACCAGCACGTGGCCCAGCGCGGCGTCGACGCGGCCCAATGTCGCCTGCGAACCGAGACCGGCGCTCTTGAGTTCCATCGGATCGAAGATCCATTCATTGATCAGTTCTTCCCAGCTCTTGCGCGCCACGCGTTCTATCATCGCGCCGGCAATCGTGTAACCCAGGTTGGAATAGGCAAAACGTTGACCCGGTTGCGTCGGCAGCGGCTTGCTCATCCATTGCTGCACGGTCCAGTAGCGCAGGTCGTCGAGATTGCCTTCTTCGAACATCGACTTGGCCAGCAGCTCGAGGAACTCGGCGTTGTCGGCCGGGATGCCCGAGGTATGCGACAGCAACTGGCTGATGGTGATGCGGCGAAAATCCGGATCCATCTTCGGCGACAGTTCAGGGAAGGCGTCGCCCAGCGTGGTGGTCCACGCCATCGCGCCGCGATCGACCAAAATGCCGGCCAGCGTGGCGGTAAAGGCCTTGGTGTCGGAGCCGATGTGGAAGCGGTCATTGACCGTCACCGCGATGCCCGAACCGACCTTGCGCGTGCCGACCGCACCGGCCACGATGCGGCCGTCCTGCACCACGGCGGCGGCCAGCGCCGGCAATTTGTACTGAACCAGGTAAGACGTCAGGGTCGGTTCCAGCGGTGCAAAGGCGATGGGGGCGACAGGAGCGTTCTGGGCCACGGCGAACTGGCCTGCGCACCACAGCAGCGCGGAGAGCAGAGCCTTGCGGGAGGCGGAATGCAGCATGGACATGGAATCCTTTTTTGGAGACGAGACAAGGCGAAGGCAATCGTGTGCCCGCATTTTATCCGTAATCCGCCCCGTGCAAACTTACCTTTCTTTACGCGAAAAACACGCAAGTCGGGCACGCCGGGGCCGATATCCATGACAGGACTCCGCGCCGCGGAATCCATCCAATACGTATCTCAGGGAGAACAGCATGCGACTTCGATTGATGGCGGGATTGTCCACCGTGTTTTTGTTACTGCTGATGGCATTCGCAACGCACTACAAGGTGCGATTGGAAATGATAGAACAGAGTGCCGGCATCCTGGAGATGCTGGCAGCGGCGATACCGCTGTTCAGTCTGGTAGTGGCGAGCCTGTTTGCTAGTCCGGCAAGCCGTCACCGGCCAAAATCATCTGCGCGGCGCTGAGCAGGTCGCCCGACAAGCCGGCGCGCGCCTGCTCCGGCGACTTGTCCTGCAAGCCCTTGAGCAGCGCAGCGTGATGCACCAGCGCCGGCGCTTCCGACAGACGGCGCGAACCGGCGCGCAGGTCGAGGTTGATGACCGGGCCGACCTGCAGCCACAGGCTTTCAATCAGGCCGACCAGCGTCGCCATGCCGGAACCTTCATAGGCGGCGAAGTGCAGTTGCTTGTTGAGGCGGATGATGAGGTCGACGTTGGGTTTCTTGCGGTGCATTTCGATGCACAGGGTGTCGTGCAGGTCGGCCACAGCCTGCAGGCCCTCGGCCGAAATGTTCTGCGCCGCGTGCTCAACCGCCAGGCCTTCCAGCGCCAGCCGGATCTTGAGCAGCTCGCGGAATTTGTCCTTGGTCATCAGCGGCACGCGCACGGCGCGGTTGGGCAGGATTTCCAGCGCGCCTTCCGCGGACAGCTGGCGGATCGCTTCACGCACCGGCATCTGGCTGGTGCCGAGCGCTTCCGACAGGCTTTTCAGCGTCAGCTTCTGGCCGGGGCGGACTTGCCCTGCCAGCAGCAGCTCGCGCACGTCTTCATACACGCGCTGCGACAGCGTGGCGTGGGTGATTTTGCGTATCTGCGAAAGGTCCGCAAGCAGCGTGTGTTCCATGGTCCCCGGTTTCTCACTTGAAACCATTTCATCCGTGCCGATGAAATGCGTCCGTTAATCAAAATGTTATTCAAAATTGCCGCGGATTATAGCAGCCGCCCTCTTCCGCGCGTCTCTTCCAATGCAGCACCGCCGTGAACTTGCAGCGGTTTGACACCATTTCCGGACGCGGCTTTTCATGGCCGCTCCCTGCGCCGCAAACTTAACCAACCGTGCTGCATCGCCGATTGACACACCCCAATTCTATCGAATACATTTGATCACATGTCAAATAAATGACATAAAAAAGAGGCCGTTGCAAAAAATCATGAGGCGGAAGCCGACCGGGTCGAGGACAGCGATGGCTGCGTCTTTCCCTGTCATTTCCCGTCATGTCCTGCTTGCAGACGGCACTCCATAAGAAAACAAGTCGTGCCGGCAGTCCGCTGCCGTTACCGGCTTTTCATCGAGACACCCGGCTCGCGCCGGACCCTTAGGAGGTATGCACCATGGAACAAGACAACAGCAAGATCGTGTCGCCCGGCCGTCGCACCGTACTGAAAGCCGGCGCCGCCGTCGCCGCCACCTCGGCAATGGGCTTCCCCGCCATCGTCAAGGCGCAATCGGACAAGATCATCATCGGCCATCTGACCCCGCGCACCGGCTTCCTCGGCCCGCTGGGCGAATACGCCGTCATGAGCATCACACTTGCGGTGGAAGAACAGAACAAGGCCGGCGGCCTGCTGGGTCGCCAGTTGACGCTGATCTCGGAAGACTCGGTCAACCCGCCGACCGCCTCCTCCAAGGCGCAACGCCTGCTCGAACGCGACGGCGCCGCCGTGCTGATCGGCGAAATCTCGTCCGCCTCGGCGCTGGGCATCGCCCAGGTCGCACAGCGCAACAAGAAACTGTTCATGAACACCGGCTGCAACTCCGACGAGCTGCGCGGCAAGAGCTGCAACAAATACATGTTCCACATCGAGGCCGCCAACTCGACCTACGTCAAGGCCTGCGGCCGCTCGCTGCTGCGCGACAACCTGATCAAGGGCAAGAAGCTGTACGCGCTGTCGGCCGATTATGCCTTCGGCCACGACCTGCTGCGCGCCGCCAAATCCTTCGTCTCGGCCAACGGCGGCACGATCGCCAATGACGAGCTGGTGCCGACCGACGCCACCGATTTCAGCCCTTACCTGCTGAAGATCCGCCAGGCCAAACCTGACCTGGTCATCTCCAACCTGGCAGGCAACCAGATCACCAACTTCATCAAGCAATACTCGGAGTTCGGCCTGCCGTTCCCGATCGCCGGTTTCGGCTTCGATACTGCGGTCGCATGGGGTGCGGGCGCCGACAGCTTCGCCGGCACCTGGCCGACCACCTGGCACCACGACGTCAACGCGCCGTCGGCCAAGGCCTTCGTCGCCGCCTTCACCAAGAAATTCGGCAAGCCGCCGGAGAACCAGGCGTGGGGCGAATACGTCGCCTTCCGTTCCATCGTGCAGGCAGTCACCGAAACCAAGACGCTCGACACCGCCAAGCTGATCGACTACTTCGAGAAGGGTGCACAGGTCGACGTGCTGAAAGCGCGCAAAGGCGTCTACCGCGCCTGGGATCACCAGTTGCTGCAAGAGATGTACACCGTCACGCCGAAACCGAAGGCGCAGATCAAGGACAAATGGGACTTCATGCTGCTGGGCTCGTCGGTGCCGGGACCGAATGAGTCGCTGGAAATCCTCGCGCCGACCATGCAAGAGAACGCCTGCACCTTCTAGGAAGAGCGGCAAAAGCTACTGCGCGCGCCAATCTCGGCGCTGCGATGCTCACCGTACATCGCGTACGGCGGCGCCGCATCAGAGTGTGATTCTGCACCGACCTTGGCGCGCTCGCTACGCTTTATCCGCCCTTCCTGCTCTATTTGAGTCTTCATTTTCTGTATCTCCGGAGCAGCAATGCAAATCGTTTTCCTATTGGAACAAATCCTCAACGGCCTGCTGGTCGGCGGGTACTACCTGCTGATCGCGCTCGGCCTGTCGCTGATTTTCAGTCTCGGCGGCGTGGTCAATCTGGCGCACGGCGCCTTCTACGCCATCGGCGCTTACCTCGCGGTGGAGATCACCAAATACCTCGGCTTCACCGGCGCGCTGATCATCTCGCCCCTGCTGGTGGCGCTGATCGGCATCCTGTTCGAACGCTTCCTGTTGCGTCGCTTCTATTCGGCCGATCCTATCCTCGGCCTGCTGCTGACCTTCGGTCTGGCGATGGTGGCGGAACAGATCATCCGCATTTTCTGGGGCGCGTCGCCGCTGCCGGCATCGATCCCGCCGGCGCTCAAGGGCCAGATCATGGTCGGCGATTTCATGTACTCCAAATACCGCCTGCTGATGCTGGCGGCGGTCATCGTTGCGCTGACGCTGATCTGGATCCTGCTCAACAAAACCTCCTTCGGCCGCGTGGTGCGCGCCGGCGTGCAAAAGCCGGACATGGTCGCGGTGCTGGGTATCAAGCTGCAGCCCTACATGACCGCCATCGTGATGCTCGGTGTCGGCCTCGCCGCACTGGCGGGCGTGTTGTTCGCGCCGATCTCCGGCGTGCATCCGGCCATGGGTGCGGAAATCATGACCGCCGCCTTCGTGGTGGTGGTGATCGGCGGGCTCGGCAGCTTCTGGGGCGTGGTGCTGGCGGCGCTGCTGGTAGGCGTGGTGCGCGGCATCACGATCCAGTTCTATGCGCCGGCCGGCGAAGCGTCGATGTATCTGCTGATGCTGCTGGTCCTGATCTTCCGTCCGCGCGGCCTGCTCGGCGAACGCATCGAACGTTTTGAATGAGAGCGGACATGTATAACCCATACAATAAGTATCAAACTCTGTGGATCGGCGCGCTGGCGCTGATCATCGTGCCCATCCTGCTGCAACTGCTCGGCCTGACCATGTCGTCCTCCACCGACGTTGTCATCTACGCCATCGCGGCGATGGGTCTCAATCTGCTGGTCGGCTACACCGGCCTGACCTCGTTCGGCCACGGCGCCTGGTTCGGCGTCGGCGCGTATGCCGCGGCGCTGTCGCAGAAGCACTGGTTCCCCGGCCAGATCGTGGCGCCGATGCTGTTCACGATTGCCTTCATTGCGGTGTCGGCGGCGATTGTCGGCTTCCTGATCCTGCGTCGTCGCGGCGTCTACTTCTCGCTGCTGACGTTGGCCTTGTCGGCGCTGACGTTTGCGATTGCGTTCCGCTGGACTGACTTCACCGGCGGTGAATCGGGCCTCGGCAATGTGGTGCGCCCGGTTGTGGCCGGCATCGATCTGGACCGATCGATTCCCTTCCTCGCGTTCGTCAGCGTGATTGCACTGATCGTGCTGTACGTATTGCAGCGCGTGATCCGCTCGCCGTTCGGCCACACTATCGTGGCGATCCGCGAGAACGAACAGCGTGCCCGCTTCCAGGGTTACAGCACCATCGTCTACAAGCTGATCATGTTCATCGTGTCGGCCAGCGTGACCGGCCTGGCCGGTGCGCTGCTGACCTTCCATCACCGCTTCGCCTCAGCGGAGCCGACCTCGGTCGCCTTCTCCGGCGAGCTGCTGGCGATGGTGGTCATCGGCGGCATGCGCAGCTTCCTCGGTCCGGCATTGGGCGCGCTGTTCTACATCCTGTTCCGCGAATGCCTGTCGATCTGGACCGAGAACTGGCTGCTGTGGTTCGGGCTCGCTTTCGTCGGCTTCATCCTGTTCTCGCCGACCGGCCTGGTCGGCATCTGGCAACAGGTCAAACGCCGCCTGCGTCCTCCGGCCGAAGTCGGCGCGGCGATGAGCCAGCGCCAGATCGTCGACGGCCTGCCTCTGCCTGCCTTCCTGCAGCCACCACGGCAAGACGGACTGGTGCTGGAGGTCAAGGACGTCGACATTCGCTTCGGCGGCATCCAGGCGGTCAAGAGCGCGCAGATCAATCTGCATGCCGGTGAAATCCACGCGCTGATCGGCCCCAACGGCGCCGGCAAGACCACCACCTTCAATCTGATCTCCGGCATGTTCGTACCCAACCACGGCACGGTGAAACTGAACGGCGAAGAAATCCAGGGCCTGACGCCGGGACAGATCTGCCAGCGCGGCCTGGCCCGTTCGTTCCAGATCACCAACCTGTTCAAGGGCCTGAGCATTTACGAAAACCTGCGCTTGTCGCTACAGGCGCGCCACGCTTCGCGCTTCAACATGTGGAAGGACATCGACAGCTACCCCGAGATCCACGCCGAGACCGACGAGCTAATGCGCTTTCTCGGACTCAAGGGCATCGACGAGATCGAAGGCGGCGCGCTGTCCTACGGCGGCCAGCGTCTGGTCGACCTGGGCATTGCGCTGGGATCGAAGCCGCACGTGCTGCTGATGGACGAACCGCTGGCCGGTCTCGCCGCCGCCGAACGTGAACGCGTGTCGCGCCTCGTCAAGATCATCGCCGAGAATATCCCGGTGCTGATCGTCGAGCACGACATCGATCGCGTGCTCGGCTTCTCGCAACAGGTCACGGTGATGAACCAGGGCAGCGTGCTGATGTCAGGCACGCCCGACGAAGCGCGCGCCGACCAGCGCGTGCAGGAAATCTACACCGGCACCGGCACGCCGCCGGTCACCGGACGGGTGGCAGGCGATGCACAGGAACGTCCGCAGTTGCTGGCCTTCGACAAGGTCAACGCCTTCTACGGCAAGAGCCACATCCTCAACGACGCCACGCTGGAAGTGCGCGAAGGCGAGATCGTCGCCCTGCTCGGCCGCAACGGAGCCGGCAAGTCGACGCTGCTGAAGGCGCTGACCGGTTTGCTCAAGCCTGCCTCGGGCGCCATCCGCTACAACGGCAAGGACATCGCCGGCCTCAGCGCGCCCGACATTGCGCGCCTCGGCATCGGCTACGTGCCGCAAGGCCGCGGATTGTTCGCCGGCATGACGGTGGCGGAGAATCTGTCGCTCGGCCGGTTGGCGCGCAAGACCGATTCCAGCAATGGCATCGCCTGGAGCGAAGAGAAAATCCTGCACTACTTCCCCCGCCTGAAAGAACGCCTGCATACGCCGGCCGACTTCCTCTCCGGCGGCGAGCAGCAAATGGTGGCGGTGGCACGCGCCTTGTCGGGCAACGTCAGGCTGCTGTTGCTGGACGAGCCCTTCGAAGGTCTCGCGCCGGCGGTGGTGCAAGAGCTGTTCACGGTCTTCGATCAGTTGCGCAAGGAAGTCTCCATCGTCATCGTCGAGCACAACCTCGACCTGGTGCTGGCGCTGGCTGATCGCGTATTCGCGCTGGAGCGCGGCGCGGTGTTCCACACCGGCCCGGCCGAACCGCTGCTGACCGACCTGACCTACCGCAAGCAAATTCTCTGGCTGTAATTTTCAATTTTTCTTCAGGCAACAAGGACCAACATGAACACCAGTTTGAAAGATCAACGCGTCGTCGTCACCGCAGGCGCCCAGGGCATCGGCCTGGCCATCACCGCTTCCTTCATCGAAGCCGGCGCGCACGTCCACATCTGCGACGTCAGCGACGACTTCCTCAACAGCGCACGCAAGCAGTTCGCCGACGCGCCGGTCAGCTACAGCAAGACCGACGTCGCCAATGAGTCGCAGGTCGACGCCATGTTCGCCGAGCTGGCGCAACGCTGGGGCACGCTCGACGTACTGGTCAACAATGCCGGCATCGCAGGTCCGACCGCCAAGGTCGAAGAGACCGAACTCTCGGCCTGGGACCAGACCATCGCCGTCAACCTGACCGGCCCTTTCCTGTGCACGCGCCGCGCGGTGCCGCTGCTCAAGAAAGCCGGCGGCGGCTCCATCGTCAATATTTCGTCGGCAGCCGGCCGCCTCGGCTTCCCGCTGCGCACGCCTTATTCGGCATCCAAGTTCGGCGTCATCGGCCTGACCGAAAGCTGGGCGATGGAGCTCGGCCCGTCCAACATCCGCGTCAACGCCATCCTGCCCGGCATCGTCGCCGGCGAACGCCAGGAGCGCGTGATCGCGGCGAAGGCGGCGTCCTACAACATCGGCCACGAAGAGATGCGCGAGCGCCTGCTGTCCAAGGTCTCGATGCGCAAGATGGTGACCGCGCAAGACATCGCCAACCAGATCATCTACATCTGCTCGCCGGCCGGTTCCGCCATCAGCGGGCAAAGTTTGTCGGTCTGCGGTAATGTCGAACATCTCGGCTGACACCACCCATTCGTCATCCATTCGAGGAGACACCATGAATGAAAAAATCGCCGTCATCGGCGCCGGTCTGATCGGCCGCGCCTGGGCCATCGTCTTCGCCCGCGCCGGCTGCAGCGTCGCCATCTACGACGCCGTACCGGAAGCGCTCAGCGCCTGCACCAAGCTCCTGCACGCCAACATCAGCGACCTCGCCAAGCACGGCCTGATCACTGAAACACCCGAGGTCGTGCTGGCGCGCATCAAGCCGGTAAGCACCTTGGCCGAAGCACTCAAGGGCGCGGCGCTGGTGCAGGAAAACGTCAAGGAAACGGTGGAAGTCAAACGCCAGATCTTCGCCGAGATGGACAAGCTGGCCGCACCCGAGACCATCCTCACCAGTTCCACTTCGTGGATCCCGACCTCCGAGTTCTCCGAACACCTCCCTGGCCGCCACCGCATCCTGGTCGCCCATCCGGTGAACCCGCCCTACCTCGTCCCGCTGGTCGAACTGGCCCCCGCGCCGTGGACATCGGAAGAGACCGTCAAGCGCGCTCACGACATTTACACCCGTGCGGGTCAGTCGCCGGTGCTGTTGAAAAAGGAAATCACCGGTTTCCTGCTCAACCGCATCCAGGGCGCGGTACTCAACGAAGCGCTGAACCTGTACGAAAACGGCTATGCATCATCGGAAGATCTGGACAAGGTATTGAAGGACGGACTCGGTCTACGCTGGTCTTTCATGGGCCCGTTCGAAACGATCGACCTCAACGCCCCCGAAGGTGTGATCGACTACGCCAAGCGCTACGGCCACACGTATCGTGATGTGGCGAAGACGCAGCTGCCAAACGAATGGGATGCCGCGACGTTGAAGCAGATCGAGGACGAACGACGCACCGTGCTCAAAGCCGATCAGTTGGAAGAACGCTCGCGCTGGCGCGACAATCGGTTGATGGGATTGGTCGCCCACAAACGGAAGCAAGCAACATAAGAGCAAAGAAACAAAGAAATCACGATGCCGCAGGCGAGTCACCCAAGGCAATGCGAAGCGAGCCGAAAAAGAAGTTCCGCTTGGAGCCAGCCGGTGATGCGATGCGAAAAATGGAAAAAGAAGGGAAACTTGTCTGAGCGTAGCGAGTTTGTTTCCCTTCCCATTTTTTGCTT
>Ga0209437_100576_pt1 | contig 23592 bp, 19 predicted proteins | sample AraplaL_Cvi_mTSA_FD_184266 | JGI IMG/M metagenome (GOLD analysis project Ga0209437, IMG submission 184266) | Arabidopsis root microbial communities from the University of North Carolina, USA - plate scrape CL_Cvi_mTSA (SPAdes) (version 2) | ecosystem: Host-associated > Plants > Roots > Endosphere...
AAGATACACTTCTTCTAATCTGCCATCGGCTGACGGGATTGGAAGAGATGGATCGGATTGTCGTCATGGACCAAGGCAAGATTGTGGAATCGGGTTCTTTCTCCGAGTTAATGGAGCAAAAAGGCTATTTTTATGAAATGAAGCAAATTGAACGACAAATGATTGGAGACGCCGAGGCGTAAAACGAACATCAAATCTACTCATGGTGTTCTGATCGTAGATCATTAAAGACTAAAGAACGTTACTGATGTTATCATCCGTTAGCCGTTCCTTAGTCTTTTTGACTATCTATCGAAGATAAGTATTACGCCGCAATGTTAATTCATTTTACATAACAGCAGATGATTCAGACGCCTTATTTTTCTTCGCAAGCGGTTTCTTCTTCAATGTTCGATCATACAGATATGGCTTACCATGATATTCCCATGCATTCTTTTGTTTCTGCTTTTTATGTATATCAACCTTAATCTCCAGATTGGCAACGTTGCTCTGGAATTCAGTTGCAATTCGTTTGCACCATTTCAGTCCACTTTCTTCAGATGCACTGAAATGGACGCGTAACAGATATCCATTCACCGTCAATTCAAACTTATATAAATTCATGGTATGTATCCTTTCCAGGTAGAGATTATATACTGCACAAAATACGATAATCTGATTATAACACGAACGTACGTTCTGTTAAAGTGGTATTTGTGAAAACCGTAATCCAAGAAGGTTCGCTAGACTCCTTCGCAATGGTTCGTTTAATGGTAAAATATCTAAAAATGGTTCATGTTGGGGGATATGCATGTATAAATTGATGATCGTAGATGATGAATTGCTCATGCGGGTTGGAATTCGTTCCATGCTGAACTGGGAAGAGTACAATTTCTATGTTGTTGGTGAAGCGGGAAATGGAAAAGAGGCATTGAGCCTTGCACTTGAAGTGATGCCTGATCTGATTATTACAGATATCAAGATGCCGATTATGGATGGATTGCAGCTTATACAAGAGGCCTCCTGCCTACTGAAAAACTGTAAGTATGTCATCCTGAGTAATTTTGACGAATTTCATTATGTGAAAGAGGCACTAAAACTTGGCGCTTCAGATTACTTAATTAAAAGCGAGATTACAGAAACATCCCTTATTGAGCTCCTGAGCACTGTGGGACAGAAACTGCAAAGTGAACATGTTCACCCAACGAACACACCGTCTATAGCACAGGATTATTCCAAGAGCCTAAGATATCTAAAGGATAGTTTCTTTCAAGATATTGTAAGCGGATTCATAAATGAGGAGGATATCGTCTCCAAAGCGGAAGAACTGCAATTTCGAATACATTCGGATCAGCTTGTCGTCATCAAGTTCATCGTGAACTATTACGAGGATGCAAAGAGGAAATATGTCGAGAAGGGGGAGAAGCTACTCCGATTTTCAATTCTTAATATTATGGAAGAGATCATTCCATCGAAGTGGGAGAAGGAGATTTTTGTTGAAAGTTCTTCTGAATATTGGGTGATCGTCAATGTACTTCCTGAGAGCCAATCGGTACACGCCGACTTAAATAAACTATGTAATAAATTGCTGTCTTCCATCAAGGATTTTATGAATCTGTCGCTCACGGCTGGGGTAAGTACAATGGTTCCCGGCTTCCTTCACATCAAAAAGGCCTGCCAAGAGGCGGAAATGGCTCTACAACAAGGTTTCTTCACAGGTAGCAACCAGGTATTGTATTACGAGCATATGGCCCAATCCCCAGATCGCCATGAAGTGAAGGGAGCTTTAAGCCCGCACCAAGAACGAGAATTTATGAAACTGTGGGTAAGCAAAGACAACAAAAAAGCGGAAGAGTTCCTCGAAGGAATCCGATCCAATCTGGAGCAGCTACGAGCGAATGAGAATAGCATTCGCAAGCAATATATCCTGGTATTGGAGACGATACATTCCCATCTATCCAGAGCTACGGAAAGAGGTACATCTTCTTTAACAGAAAAATCACCATATGAAATCGTTCTAAAGGGGGAGTATTGGGAGGATATCCACCAAGATATGCTTGCTCATATTACGTATTACTTCAAAACCGATTCCCAAATCAAACAAGAGAGCACCTACACAGATCTTGCCACTGAATTGATTGACAAGTATTATGCCGAGGATATTTCCTTGCAAAGTATCGCTAACCAAATTAGCGTTAATCCGTCGTATCTCAGCCGATTGTTCAAGCAGGAACGAGGAGAGAACTTTATCACGTACTTGACACGAGTTCGGATTGAACATGCTAAGGCTTATCTATTGAGCAGAGGAATGAGAGTGTATGAAATAGCAGAAAAGGTGGGCTACCATAATTACACATACTTCAGTAAGATTTTCAAAAAATCGGTAGGGGTCACTCCTGAGGAATATCGAGAATTACAGCAGGGATGAATGTAATCGGTGAATAGAGGTGCAGCATATGAAGCATGTCCAGCCCTTCCAAATTAAGTACAAAATTATGGTGATCTGTATGACCGTCATTGTCCTTCCCGTATTGGTGATGACAATCAATTCGTATTACTCCTCAGAGCGGTTATTGGCACAGAACTATACAACATTGCTAAATGATCTAGCCAAACAGACGAATATTCGCATTGACGAGTTCCTCAAGGAGATTGAGAAAATTTCGTTGCTAGCCAGCAATGGCCTTAGTGACAATCTGTCTGCCACTCATGAAGGAAGTTTTCCGATCCAGGATTTCCTGCGAAAGGGTGATGAACAACATGAGATTGCCGCATACAACATTCTGATGAATTATATCATGATGAAAGATCGTGTGTTCTCCATCTACCTCTACAATATGAACGGGGGACAGGACCTTTTTGTCAGCCCACATCAACCCATTGATCCGAACTTCAAAGTAGCGAACGAATTATGGTTTAAAAAGTTCATGCATGATGATGATCGAACCATTACCCTCACAACACGAATCGACGAGCAATTGGAGAATAAAATACTGGCAGTGTCGCACGCTCGCAAAATTCATGATGTGTCTAGTGGAGAGCTGCTTGGTGTAATCGTTGTCAGCATTGATATCAAATTCATCGAAATTGTCAATCGAAATTTGCAGGAAGGGCTACGCTCCAGATTCATGATTGTTGATGAGGATGATAAGATCGTATATAACGTGAACGAACGATTAATCGGGACTTTGTTCCGGGACAACGTTCGTCCACCTGAATCACTCAATGTCGTGGTGACCAGTCCCCTCAGTCAGCAGAAATGGACAACTTACTTATATATGCCTTTGGATGAGTTGACTGCTGATGGCAAAATATTGGGACGTAATCTGGTGACACTCGCCATAGTCATTGTTCTTTTTGCTGCCGTCATATCCATCTTTTTATCTCATGTGATCACAACTCCCATTAAAAAACTGCTACGGAATATCGCTCTAGTTGAGAAAGGTCAATTTGAACAAGTCGAACCTATTGGCTCAAGAGACGAGATTGGACACTTATCCATTCGATTTAATAGAATGTCCCACGAGTTGAAGCGATTGGTCGAACGGATGCAGCAGGAAGAAATAGAGAAAGCCAAGGCCGAGATGCTTGCGCTCCATGACCAGATCAAGCCTCATTTTCTGTATAACACCCTTGGGTCGGTGAAATGGATCGCCTCAATGCAGCAGGCTGATAAAATCGTGGAAATGACCGATGCCTTAATCTCGATGCTCCGCTATGCAACAAAATCCGATGGAACTCTCGTAACCATTCGTGAGGAACTCGATAATATAACGAATTATGTAACGATCCAGAATGTCAGGTACTATGATTGTATTCAGATGAGATATGAAATTGAGGATAGAGTGTTGGATTATCGGATGCCCAAAATGATCCTGCAGCCCATTGTGGAGAATGCGATTTTTCATGGTCTGGCCGAACTTGAGGAAGACGGAATCATTACCATTCGGATTCAACTGCGGGTGGATGCAGTTGTCATTGAAATCTGCGATAATGGTGTCGGTATGGATCATCACACGATGCAGAATCTATTGGAAGAAAAGTCCAATGCAAGTACGGGAACCAATGGGATTGGATTGCATAATGTGCAGCGGCGAATTCAACTTCATTTTGGGAAACCTTATGGAATACAGGTGGAGAGTAAAGTAGGTGAAGGTACCAAGTTCTCTATTCTGCTGCCTGCCATTTCAGAGTTTAGATAGAACCAAAGGGCTTGCAGTATGAACTGCAAGCCCTTTGGTTTACCCCTTGACGCTTCCTAGCACCAAACCCTTGGTAAAGTATTTCTGTAGGAACGGATACACGAGTAAAATCGGAATGGCACCCAAAAACATTTGAGCTGCGCGTCCCGTTCTGGCGTTCATCATGGATAACAGCTGCGTATAATCCGAGCCGGATTTCAGCATAATTTGCTCAAAACTTTGCAGAAGGGTCTGCAGGTAGCTTTGTAATGGATAATTGGCTGGATTGTTCATATAGATAATACCATCGAACCACGAATTCCAGTGGGCAACGATACTGAACAAACCAACCGTAGCGAGAGCGGGCTTGAGAAGTGGGAGTAGAATACGTAGCAATACCTGTACAGGCCCAGCGCCATCGATAATGGCTGATTCTTCAATCTCCTCGGGCAGCCCCCGAATGAAATTCATGAGGATAATCATACTGAATACGGGGAGGGCGCCAGGCAGGATCAGAGACCAGATGGAATCGATCAGTCCCATTTTGACGACCACGAGATAGGTTGGAATTAGTCCTCCACTAAATAACATGGTTACGATGAAAAATCCCATATAGATGTTACGCCCCATCAATTTTTGTTTGGATTTCGAGAGGGGGTAAGCCGTGAGTACGATCAGAACCAGATTCACTAACGTTCCGATAACGGTTCGTTGAATGGCTACCCAGAGAGAGGAGAAAAATGATCCTCCAGTTAATGCAAACTCATAGGCTTTTGTCGTAAATTCAACAGGCCAGAACGTAACACTGCCCGCAGATACAGCCGCGCTGCTGCTGAATGAAACAGCTAGCAGGTTGATAAACGGCAGGATACATAGGAGAGAGATTAGGAGCAATATGGTGTAGTTTATAATAAGAAATACACGCCTGCTCATACTTTTATCATAGATCATAATGTAAGTTCCTCCTTCTTAGAAGATACGATAGCCAGCCACTCTGTAAGCCAGGATGTATGATACAGCAACGAGAACACTGGAAATGATGGATTTGAATAACCCGACAGCGGTACCAATCGAATACTGTGCTTGTTGGATTCCTAAACGGTAGACATAGGTATCAATAATATCACCGGTCTGATAGACAACAGGGGAGTAGAGATTATAGATCTGGTCAAAGCCAGCATTGAGTACGTTACCAAGCGATAATACGGTCATTAAAACAATGGTTGGCATGAGAAGAGGTAACGTAATGTAGATGGTTTGTTTCCACCGTTTCGCTCCGTCGATCACCGCGGCTTCGTAAAGTCCCGGATCAATACTGGTCAGGGCTGCCAAATAAACAACCGTGCCAAACCCGAAACCTTTCCATATGTCACTCACAATCATCGTCCAGGGAAATATAGAGGGTGTGCCAAGAAAGGAGATTGGTGCAATCCCAAATACACTTAGAAATGTATTGATAATGCCGTCGGAGCTAAGGATATCCAGCATGATGCCGGCCATAATGACCCAAGAGAGGAAGTTCGGAATGTAGACTAGTGTTTGAAATGTACGTTTGATTCCACTGTGTAGTACCTCGTTGAGCAGTAATGCGAAAATTACGGGCACGATTATACCACCGATAATCTTAAAGACAGACATGTATAATGTATTCCAGATCGTTCTTACAAAGTTCGGCTGATTAAATATGTGGGTAAAGTTATCCCATCCTACCCATGGCGAGTTGAAGCCGAGGCCCGGATTGTACTTCTGAAACGCGATAATAAGTCCGTAGAATGGAATATAACTAAAGATGAAGACCAGGACCAGGCTTGGGATCAACATGAGGTGGTAAGCTCGCTGTTGCTTCCATTTTCTCAGCATTCGTATTCCTCCGTTCTTGGCGTGATAAAGTTGTAATCGCTACCAAGAAGAGACGAGAACATTCCCATCCCTACTTGGCAACAGACTTTTTATTTTCCGTATGCCTCATTGACTGCCTGGGTTGCATCATCGCCTCCGGCTGCACGCCAATTCTGGACAATCACATCGAAATAATCGATACTTTCGCTACCCATAATGATCTTGGTGAAGCCCTCCGTCAGGATATCATCCAAGGTTGTTCCATAGCTTGACAGAATCTCTGGTGTAACACCCCATAAGGCTGTCTTCGTATAGTTTTCGCTGTCGAGTACTTTTTTGGCAAGTCCATACGCATTTTTGGGAGCACCTTGTTGCAAATAATCACCGACTGCTCCTGGGGTTGCGTTCTCCATGAATTCAACACTGTTATTATATTTCTGCCACATACCCGAAGTCGTAAGTCCACTGGTATCCTTGGATTCAAGGGCAGCCGACACCGCCTCAAATTGCTCGTAATCCGAATTCGGATTCAGTACACGGAATGCACCGACAACATGGGCAATATCGTTATCCAGTAGGGCAGATAGCGTTTCTGTAGATTCCTTGCCATTGCCTTCATCCACGATATAAGCATAGTCGTTCAAAATCTGGATCACTTTCTCGGGGTTCTTGAATCCCTTCTTCATGACAATATAATTGTTGTTGGCGAAAAAGATGGATTGTTTGGCTTCCTTCCCATCGACGGTAGGAATGATATAAGGATAGAAGATAGCGTCTTTACCCAAGTTGGATACCGTATCGACACCTGGATTATAACCCCACCATTGGTAATAAGGTTGAATTCCCACTTTGCCGGCGACAATGTCCGCGTTCATCGCGTTGAAGTCTTTGATTGCAAATTCCGGATCAATGATGCCTCGCTTGTACCATTCTGACCACTCAGCCAGTGCATTCTTCATCTCAGGCTGCACGGAGCCATACACGAGTTGTCCACTGTTATCCTCCATCCACATATCCGGATGAGCATTCCATGCGATAGCGAGCAGGTTGAGGTAATCCAACGATTGGTCTACTGCTATGCCATAACCGCCATGCTTTTCCATGAATTTCAGTGCGATATTCTTGATGTCTTCCACAGATTTCGGGTCCTGGAGCCCTAATTCTTCTTTCCAGTCGTTCCGAATCCAGATGAAGTCTGGTTGTTCAATTAATCCCCAGTGCATCTGCGGTATGCCATACAGCTTACCATCCTTTTTTCCGGACTCGTAACTGTCTGCATCGGCTTCCATATAACCTTTGAGTCGATCCGAAGCGTGTTGATCAAAGACCTCGGAAAGGTCCATGACCATATCGGCTTCGACCAACTGCCTCAGTTGCGAGGGGTTAACCCTGAATACGTCAGGAAGATCGTTTGATGCAATAGCCAAATTCAATTTGGTATCGTATTCATCGCTGACCCAGTCTGTTTTCACATCGATATTGAACTTCTCTTTGTATCGCTTAATCCACACATTGTTAGTGATATCATCGCCCTTTGGATATTTGGCAGAAGAGTATTCTGATGTTACGGTGTGAATGGTTGTCGTTCCAGCCTCGTTGGAATCCGGGTCCGTAGTTGGATCTTTCTCGGCACCGTTTCCACTGCTACAGGCAGCGAGTAATAAGGTTGACATGCACACAGACAAGAGTAAAGCTTTCGTTTTCTTGTTCATTTCTTTTCCCCCTTATCAGTCATATTTCAATAACGCTTTCTTGAAAATATTCTAAACGAGAAAGGGGAAAGGGGATATAAAGGTTATTGACCAGAACCCATACGTTTTTTTACTTTTGAGTCGTAGCGAAGAAAAGCTAAATAAGCTTTGTGCACTTTTTTTACTTTATACGCCTTCTTTTTTTACTCATGTCTCCAAAAATTGCTTTAGATGACGATCGATAACGAGTGAATCCACTTCGTTAGCTCCAATCCCGAAGCAGTGTCCCCACTTGGACTCGATGGGCTGAAAAACAGCATTCGGCATATGTTGAACATCATACGCACTGTCTTCTGGAGTGAAAAACAAGTCACTGGACCCTGGCATAACGAGTGCAGGAGAGGTGATCTTACGTAGTGCCTGTTCAAAGTTGCGATCATCCACGGGATTATCACTAATGTCTCCATATATTCCTGTACGAAGCATGGTGATTAAGTCGTTAGCATCAAAGGATAGAAACACCTTGTCCCAGTAATCTTCTACATAAAATTTCAAGGAATCGTAACCTTCGGATTGATACAATTTCTCCAAATAGTACGCCTGCGAAAACCCCCATGGAGCATAAACTCTCCCCATTGCAGCGAGACCAGCAACCGGAGGGAGCTCATATCTGCCATTTTTAAAATTGGAATCTGCCTGTAACGCTGCGATCATTGCTTCGAATACCAACTGTGTATGGGGTCTGCTTTTTGCTGTTCCGCCAAAGGGGGCAATTCGTTCGACCATCTCCGGATAACTCGTGCCCCACTGAAACACCTGCATGGCTCCCAGAGACCAGCCCACAACGAGTTTAATTTTGGAGATACCGAATTTCTCAGTGATAAGTTGATGTTGGGCACGCACATTGTCATACATGGAGATGAGAGGAAAGTTCTCTCTATCAAATGGAGCAGGGGTATTGCTGGGAGAAGACGATAATCCGTTACCCAACATATTGGGCACAATGATAAAATACCGACTGGGGTCCAGCGCCCTGTCCGCTCCGATTAACCATTCATTATCTGTGTGAAGTCCAGCAAACCATGTTGGAACGACAATAACATTGTCCTTTGTTGGATTTAAGGTTCCATAAGTCTTGTATGCAATAAAAGCTTGAGGGAGCTGTTGTCCCGATTGAAGTAATGTATCTCCAAGGTCATATGTTTCATAATCGTTCATGGATGGATTCTCCTTATAAAAGTAGTAATAACTTGATTTCACTCTACAATACGTCTATCATCAATTCAACGAAACGTTATTGAACATAACATTCATTTATTTTGAATAAAGGAGGTGTTGGATTCATGGAAATACGCCAGCTTAAGACCTTTTGGACACTTGCATCGACTTGCAGCTTTCATCAAACTGCTGAATTATTGAGTTATGTCCCGTCTACCATAACCATGCAAATCAAATCTCTGGAAGAAGAGCTGGGCGTGAAATTGCTGGATCGATTAGGTAAAAAGGTTGTATTAACCGATGCTGGGCAACAATTCTTGCCGTACGCCACTAAAATCTTAAACGATGTAGAGGAAGCCAAGTGCATATCTAGTCAACACGGGGAATTGGCGGGAACGGTAGTAATTGGAGCGGACGAAGTGCTGTGTGCTTATCTTCTTCCAGCCTTGTTCAAACGTTTCCGAGCGGACTATCCTGGTGTGCGGTTATTGTTCCGCCCCTTGTCTGGGCAAGAGCTTAAATCGAGTCTGAGAGAAGGGCATGCCGATGTCGTTTTTGTATTGGATGAGCCTATAAATTCCAAAGACCTTCATTCAGAGTTTTTAAAGAATGAGACTTTTCAAATGGTGGTTTCTCCCGATCATATGTTAGCATCGCGTTCCGCGTTAGTTGTTGATGACTTTCACAAACAGCATTTTTTACTGACCGAAAAGAACTGTTCGTATCGCACTCATTTTGAACAATCCCTACTGAAGAAAGGCGCAGATGTGCTGACAGAGCTGGAGTTTCATAGTGTAGAAGCCATTAAACAATGTGTTGTGGCTGGTCTAGGGATCGCTTTATTGCCTGAGATTGCGTTGAAGAAAGAGTTGAGCGAAGGGGAAGTAGTTGCTTTGCCGTGGGATTTAACAGATGTATCGTTTTCTGCACAAATGCTTTGGCATCGAGAAAAATGGATTTCTCCATCCATCGCTGCTTTCATCCAGGTCGCCAAGCGTGAGCTAAGTTGATTGTTCAGAATTTGTTTAGATGTATGTGTTAAAATATTCTTCACAGACATATATGGGGGATTAACAATGGAAAGAAAGATTCGAAATTCTGCAAAAGCATTGATCATCAAAGATGGAAGGATGCTTGCAATTAAGCAGGATGATCATGATGAAGTAATCTATATCCTGCCGGGCGGGAGCCAGAATGCAGGTGAGACACTGACCGATGCTGTGAAGCGTGAAGTCGGAGAAGAAATCGGAGTAGAGGTAGAACCGTTATCATTGGAATTCGTCATTGAAGGTGTATACGGTGAAGCTCTTCATCGTGTAGATTTTGTTTTTTTGTGCGAGTACATAGGTTTGATGGACCAAGATAGTTCTATTCTGCCAAGTGACGAAAATCAAGTGGAATATGAATGGCTCGAAATTAAAAATATAAACGAACTACCTTTATTTCCTTCAAAATTACGAAAGCAGATTCTTAGATTGGTTGGGGGAGAACCAACGGTTATGTATTTAGGAAATGAGGAAGATGAGGAACTGAATGGTTAGATATGTCTAACACATCGAAGCCGAGAATGAATATGAAGTTATTCATAAACAAGCGGCAGTCTTGGATTTATATAAGGAAAGGCTATTTCGAAGGACGTGATGGTCCAGTGAAATAGCCTTTTTTGCAGTTGAACAAAGTGTACTGATCAATTCGAAAATGAACATCTAGACTAAGGGGCTACATAAGGCTAGGCCAGCCAAGGCGAGGTGTTATATATCTTGTTCCTTCACACCTGTTGTCATATGTTTCTGACCCCACATGACCATGGACTCAATTAAAGGAACCAATTCCTTGCCCGATTCTGTGAGTGAATATTCCACTCTCGGCGGTACCTCGTTATATTGCTCCCGATGCACGATGCCGGAATGAATCAAATCCTTCAAACAGTTCGTTAGCATCGTTCCGGTAATGCCAGGCAATCTTCTTTTTAATTCATTGTAACGTATACAGTCATTTTCACTGAGGATTGCCAGGATCGGAAGATTCCACTTGCCTCCAATGACCTGAAATGCATAAGTCGCCGGACATAACTGATCGAAATTAAACTCGTATTTCACTAGATACCCTCCAATAGTATACTTTTTGATACTAAGTCAGAAAAAGAATCGTACTTGTTCAGAAGATTGTAGACATTATAATCAAACTAACACAAGGAAATCAATTCATAAAGTTAAAGGCGGGATATATGTGAGTAACGAATCTATGATGTGTGATCTGGAAACAGGGATATGTGGTGTGAGCGAAGAAGAGGCTATGCAAGAAATTAATCTGAATCACGTTGGGAAAAGGGTAACCATTTATTACGCAACAGATCCGATTTGCTCTCACTGCTGGGCGCTAGAGCCGGTGCTTCATCGGTTTGTTGAGGAATACGGTCATTATTTTACGATGCAAATTAAAATGGGTGGGCTACTGGCTAACTGGAATGGTTTCTCGGATGGCGCTAACGGAATTCAGAAGCCTTCGGACGTTGCCGGGCATTGGAGGGAAGTGGGTGAACATTCACGTATGCCTATCGATGGTTCCTTATGGCACGATAATCCAATACTTTCTTCCTATCCGCCATCTCGCGTATTTAAGGTCATTCAGAGTACACACCCTGGTAAAGAACATGAATTTTTAAGACGTGCGCGTGAAGCCGTGTTTGCATTTAATCAAAATATTGGAGAAGATGATGTGCTGACAGATATCGTCAATCAACTGGGTTTGAATGGAAAAGAAGTGGTTGAGGCGGCTGCACAGCAATCTGCACAAGATTTATTAGAGGAAGACTTTGAGCGTGTTGCTAGTTTGGGAGTTAGAGGTTTCCCATCCATTATCATTGTAAATGAAGAGAACCAAGGGATGAAAATTGTCGGAGCACGTTCTCTTGAAACATATGTGCAAGCACTTCAGCAGGTGTTGGGTGTTGATCTGAAACCAAAACAGATACCCTCGTTGCAGCAGAAAATTAATGAGGGACACCTTCTTTTTTCTAAAGAAATGGAGGTCATGTACAATATCGAAAAGAGTGACATTGCATCATATGTGAAATCTGAATTGCAGATCACACATATCGTATCGGTTATATGTTGAATGAGATGTATATTGAGCAGATCTGAGGAAAAAACAAGAAATCTGTAGTAGCACATTTATCCATAATAGAATCTTCCTGCTTCGGCACACGGATGTGTTATTCGCACAGGCAAGTCGTCCACCCATTGCGTAGACTAAAGTAGATCAAGTCAAGTGAGGTGAATTCCATGGTTAAGACCAATGAAATACACGTCAAGGCAAAACGGCTCAAAGATCGTCCAGTCTACGTGACTCTTCATAATGGCGAAACGTACGTTGGCTACATCTCTGGTGTCAACCACGCAGGCGTAGTGATTACCGGGGGCGGAAAGCTAACTCAGGCCGCAGTCACAGCACCCTCATCTGAAGGCAGTACTCGCAAAACCAAAGCTAAAGCAGAGGCTACAAGAAAAACAGTATCCTCACGAAACCGTAAACGGACGAACAGCACTCGTAAGTCGCAGGTACGATCCCGTTCGATGTCTCGTTCAACGTCCCGGCAAGCTCAGGTATCATCTTTCATGCCTATGTTAGGTTCATTGTTAGGTGGTGGCTTTGGCGGACTTGGTGGTGCAGGCTCGATTGGAGGTATGTTAGGCGGTGGTATGCGGTTGTTTGGTATGATCCAGCGGTTTACACCTGTAGTCAAAATGGGGTATGGCATGATTAAGCAGATTCAGCCATTTATGGGGGCAGTTCAAGGGCTGATGACTCCAGCAAGCAAAGCAGCTCAGGCTGAAGCTGAAGCGGAAGTCCAAGAGGGATAACACCGTAAACAACAATGCGGTAAAATAAAACATGACCTTCGTTGTACTTATTAACGAAGCACTATTGCTGTGCTGGGTGATGTGCCCCATATATTATCCATTCGATGCTTCACTGCAAGCTGCTCTCCGTATTTGAAGCGGAGGGTGGCTTATTTGCTTATGCTGCATACGAGAAAGAAACGAAGAGAATACAAATACATCTAAATACACAAATACACCCATACAATTTCTCTGTACGGGGTGTATAAAACTAGTTACATATGCGAACTGTCAAAGTTGTGTCCTAAAATACAGCAAGACGCCCCGCGCACAGGGAGCTGCACGCGGGGCGAAAAACAATGCTGATCTTGCAGAAGAGGATCAAACGTTATTCCGCTCTGATTAAGCCTTTTTGGTTTTAAGACGAATGACGTTCCACGACGCTTTGTTCAGTACAGCTTGCACTTTACCTTGATCTACGGTTGTGTGCCCGCCGTTGTGAGGAAGGACGTTACGTGGGTTTTCTTTGGTATTGCTGGCTTTTAAGTCATTGTTCTCCAATACGATATGCTCCACAAATGTGGTTTCTCCGAAGGAACGCAGATCCACATTCAGTTCCAATTGCTCATCCAGATGTCTGTTCACCGCGAAGATCGTGATCGTGCCATTCTCTTCATCATGCACACTGATCGCTTCGAGATAAGGTACATCTGTAAAGTCTTTGGAATCATATTTAGGTGAAGTTGTGATGGATCTCAACACTGTGCCACGACCAAAGTTGGATGCGTGCATGAACGGGAAATACGTCGTCTGGAACCAGATTGCTCCGTTATTTTCCGTCATGATTGGTGCAATGGTGTTAATCAACTGAGCAAGACAAGCCATTTTTACACGGTCGGCGTGCTTCAGAATGGTGATCAGGTAACAACCCACGGCTAGTGCATCTTCATGCGTGTATACATCTTCAAATTCAGGAGGAGCAATCTGCCAGCGTTCTTCCATACGGCTTGTGCCAATGGATTTCCAGACATTCCATTCATCCAAGGATAGCATCAATTTCTTTTTGCTGCGTTTTTTGGCTTGTACAAAATCACAGATCGAAGCCACACTATCAATAAATTGATCCAAATCCAGCGATGTCGCCAGGAAGTCATATGTGTTGTCTTTGTTGTTATTGTAATACTGATGCAGGGACAAGTAGTCTACATTTTCATAGGTGAGATCGAGTACAGTTGCTTCCCAATCTGCAAAAGTACTCATGTCACGGCTGGAACTGCCGCAGGCCACAAGCTCAATATCCGGGTCTACCCATTTCATCGCTTTAGCGGTCTCATTGGCAATACGGCCATATTCGTATGCAGTCATTGCACCAATCTGCCAAGGGCCGTCCATTTCGTTGCCAAGACACCAGGTTTTGAATTTATGCGGGTCCTTGTAACCATGAGAGATACGCAGATCACTCCAGTATGTGCCGGATGGGTGGTTGCAGTATTCAATCAGGTTTCTGGCCGCATCAATGCCGCGAGTACCCAGATTTACAGCCATCATCACTTCGGTTCCAACCAGTTTGGCCCAATCTGCAAATTCATTCGTACCTACCGCATTCGTTTCAATCGTCCACCAAGCGAGTTCAAGTCTGCGTTTGCGTTCGGCTACCGGGCCCACACCGTCTTCCCAGTTGTAACCGGATACGAAATTACCACCTGGGTAACGAACGATGGGGACGTTCAGCGCTTTGATCGCTTCAATGGCGTCCTGTCGGAAACCTTGAGCATCCGCAGTAGGATGACCTGGATCATAAATACCGCCATATACGGCCCGTCCCAGATGTTCTATAAATGAACCATAGACACGCGGATCTACTTCAGCAATTTGAAAGTCTTTATCGATAAGCATTTTGGATGTAAGCAATGGGAAAACCTCCATATTATTAATTTTAGGTGAGTAAGAGACTTTATTTCACGTTCAGTTCGCATAAAAGCAAAATCAACTCATTGATTTGTTATCTAATGTGTATCATAATGCTATTATAATGAGCAAGTTTATTTTACAGGGTTCGCTAAATAACGAATTCTAAATCGATAATATATAGAAATCTAAAGAGATAGGGAAGTGAAGTTCATGATGCTTGGCACGGATGCCTCGTCCTTGATCATTTACGAGGCCCTCGCAAGCGAGGCCCGTCTAAATATCGTTCGCTTATTATTGCAAAACAGGGAAATGCACATTAATGCGCTCGCCAAAGAGTTGTATCTGAGCAAGGCCATCGTGAGTACCCATGTGAGCAAGCTGCAAAAGGCCGGGATTGTAGGCAGCCGCATGAAGCGGGAGAATGGTGGAACGTATAAATACTGCTTTATTCTGCAAGAATTTATGACGATCAATCTCTCTCCTGAACCCGTTAATGCTCATTACCATGAAGTCTCTATTCCAGTTGGTCACTACACGGATTACGAAGCCTGGCCCACCTGTGGCATTGCAACAACAACGCAGATGATTGGGCAATATGATACACCGGCCTGCTTTATGGACCCGGATCGGGTTAATGCAGGTATACTCTGGTTCGCACGCGGATTTTTGGAATATAAAGTCCCTAATTATCTGAATACAGAACAGCATCTCCAAGAGATTGAGATTTCACTCGAACTCAGTTCGGAAGCACCTCAAGTTAATGAAAACTGGCCTTCCGACATCCGTTTCTCCCTTAATGGAAAACACCTGGGAACATGGACAAGCCCCGGGGACTTTGGGGATCGGAAAGGCAAGCATACACCGATGTGGTGGAAATTGGACGTTAACCAGTATGGTGTGCTGAAGGTGCTGCGCATTAACAGAGAAGGAACGTTTATGGATGGCCAGCGTATCTCGGATGTGCGTATCCATGATCTGCAACTCGATTCATCGACCTACTGGACGTTTGCATTAAGGCCGGAAGAAGGGGTGCCCGGCCGGGGCGGACTTACCCTGTTTGGCAAAGGATTTGGCAACTACGATCAGGACATTTTAATTCGGTACTATTACGAGGATGCAAGGGAATCTACGCCTATTGATGTATAAAATCCCTTCTTTTATGTCAATTTAATAAGACAACGCACACATAGACGAAATGCATGTGAATTCCATAGTATTGGTATTGACAACGATTACATGGGTGGTATAAGATACAGCTAAATAAGGAGTGTCACTGATTCGATCAGGCACCACCACAGTCTGGATTTCACAAGTTTGTTTGACTTGTGCTCTGGACCATGGTGGTGCTTTTTGCATATTGGGGGTGAGAACATCATGAGGTTCAAAAAATCGTTAAACAACAACATCGCCCTGGCAGAAGATGCCGAAGGCTGCGAAGTAATTGTGATCGGGACTGGAGTTGGCTTCAAAAAAGTAAAAGGGCAACCGATCGCAAGGGAACAAATTCAAAAAACTTTTCGAATTGGTTTGAATGACAAATACCAGCGAGTGGAGCAATTTTTTAATGATATACCGCTGCAAGTCATCAACGTTACCGATCAAATCATTGAAGAAGGTCAGTCCCAAATCGGTAAAAAGTTGAACGATTCCATCCTGCTCACCCTGGCTGATCACATCCATTTTGCGCTGGATCGTTACAAAAGCGGTGTGGACATGCAGAATCCGCTTCACTGGGATATCCGTCACCTGTATCCTGAGGAATATCGTATCGGAGAATACGCCGTCGAACGAATTAATGAAGCTTTTGAGGTATGTTTGCCATCGGCAGAGGCAAGCTCCATCGCTCTTCATTTTGTGAATTCGCAGTTTGATTCCGGCAGCATGAATCAAACGATCAAAATAACCCAAATGATTAATGACATTCTGGGTATCATGACAGATCATTTTGGAATGGCACTGGATCAGGAAACCACTGATTTTTCCCGATTCGTTACCCATCTCAGATACTTCATCGTTCGACAATTGAACAGGGAAGTGCTCTCTTTCAAAGATCAGCAGTTTCTGTATGATGTATTGTCGGAACGATACCCGTCCAGCTTCCAATGTGCACTTAAGATAAAAAAAGCGATGGAGCAGCAGCGCGGATTCGCGATTACTCCCGATGAGATGGTATACCTCATGATTCACATCGAGAGAGTAACATCTCGTTCCGACACGGGGTGATCTCAATACAACCAGCTTAAGTTATACCACATGATTATGAATATGGAGTGTTACTGATTCGATCAGGCACCACCAAATGTTTCCGACTCCGCTATCTACGGCGGGCCGGTTTGACATTTGGTTTTTTTTCGCCCAAAAAAGGAGGAAGCAGCATGAATCATCGGGAGTTGTCGAAAAAAATCATTCACTTAACAGGAGGGCAAGGGAACATAACGCAAGCCTGGCATTGCATCACACGTCTTCGCTTCAATGTTCGTGAGGAGAATAACGTTCAGCTCGAACAGATCAGAGCGCTGGACGGTGTGCTCGGTGCCCAGTTTCAGAGTGATCAGTTTCAAGTCGTCATCGGAAATAAGGTCGCGGCAGTGTATGAAGAAATTGAGGATCAGCTGAAACAGGAGGGCAAATCGCAGCCTGAGGCAGGTGGTCCGCGTTCCAAAGGCATTAATGCTGTACTGGATACAATCTCAGGTATCTTTACTCCCATCCTCCCTGCCATCATAGGCACCGGTATGCTGAAGGGTATTCTGGCTTTGCTTGTTACACTCGGAGTGATCCAGGAGACAAGTGGAGAGTATCAGATTCTGTCATCTGTAGCGAATGCAGCCTTTTATTTTTTACCTTTTCTGCTTGCTGTCTCGTCTGCTCGCAAGTTCAAAGTCAATGAATACATTGCTCTGACCCTTGCAGGTACGTTGTTGTATCCAACCATTTTGAATGCATATCTGGAAAATCAGCTGGAGCCGATACGTTTTCTATCACTGCCCGTCTCGATTGTGAATTATACGCAGTCCGTCATTCCAATCATTCTGGGTGTGTGGCTTCTGAGTTACATCCATCGCTGGGTAGACCGATTCATTCCTGGCCCGGTCAAGGTGATATTCACCTCGATGATTGTATTGGTCATCACGGTTCCAATTCTGCTCATTGCCATTGGGCCACTCGGGAATTACATCGGCATCTATCTGGAAATGGGCACATCCTGGCTTTTTGCACATTCAGGCCCATTAACCGGTATTGTTCTTGGCGGATTAATGCCATTGATCGTCATGACAGGCATGCACTACGCGTTCTTCCCGGGTACCTTGCAGAACTTGAGCAAACTCGGATATGACGTGCTTTTGCTGCCGATCAACCTTGTGACCAATATGAGTCAGGCGGGTGCCGTTGCAGCCGTGTTTCTCAAAACGAAAGACAAGTCCATGAAATCCATAGCCTTATCCAGTGGCATATCCGCCTTGCTCGGCATCACGGAGCCAGCACTGTACGGGGTAACACTGAAGTTGAAAAAACCATTCTATGCTTCACTAATCGGCGGGGCAGCTGGTGGCGGGTTTATTACTGCAGTCGGTTTGAAGTGCTTTGGCTTTGCCGTTCCGGGACTGCTGGCCCTCCCGTTATACATCGGCCCGGAGGGAGGCATGGCTAACTTCTGGTACGCCCTGATTGGCATCGGCATCAGCTTTACCGTTTCCTTCATAATGACGTTATTGCTCAAGTGGGATGAGCCGAATACACAGCATACTGCGGTATCCGGTTCCACCCAGCATCCATCCCAAGCGCAACAAGCCACAACAACTGTTTTGACGGATGACGAGGTAAGCGCTGTAACCGTGCATTCCATTGAAGAGAAGAAAGGCGAAGTATTCAGCCCGCTCACTGGCGAAGTCGTGCCCCTCTCAGCACTACCGGACAAAACTTTTGCTGAGGAGCTGACCGGGAAAGGTATTGCCATTCTTCCTCAGGAAGGACGCGTAACAGCCCCATTTGACGGGATCGTTACCCTGGTTGCCAAAAGCAAACATGCCGTAATGTTAACGTCAACAAATGGGATTGAAATTCTTATTCACGTTGGAATGAACAGTGTATCGCTCAAAGGGAAATTTTTTGACGTGAAGGTTACTGCCGGACAAGAGGTAAAGAAGGGTGATCTGCTATTGTCGTTCGACATGGATGGCATTCGGGATGCTGGGGTTAATCTGCTCACACCGGTCATCGTAACCAATACGCCGGATTACCTTGACGTGGTTCCGGTTCAAGTGAAGGGGGTGATTCCAATGAATGAATTGCTTCTCCTCACTGTTCGCTAACAGCTTCATGAATATCACATACAAAAAAGGAGAGAAACAACATGACAAAAACAATTAAACACTCATTTCCTGAAGGATTCTTATGGGGCGGAGCTACCGCGGCCAATCAGCTCGAAGGTGCATTTGACGCGGACGGAAAAGGTCTATCTACTTCAGACATGGCACCTTATATTCCTCATGAAGAACGCAACGGCAAAGATTTCACTTTTGACGTGGATTCAGTTCAACTGGAACAATATCTAAGTGGTAACACCGACGTTTATTTCCCCAAACGGAATGGCGTGGATTTCTATCATCGCTATCAAGAAGACATCGCATTGTTTGCAGAGATGGGATTCAAGGTATTCCGACTTTCCATCGCGTGGACACGTATCTTCCCGACAGGAGAGGAGGAAGTTCCTAATGAAGCTGGTCTGGCATTCTATGACAACGTACTGGACGAGCTGCTGAAATACGGGATTGAACCGCTCGTAACGATCTCACACTACGAAATGCCCGTAGAATTAACCCGTAAATACAACGGCTGGGAAAGCCGCGAGATGATCGATCTGTATCTGAAATTTGCCAACACGCTGTTTGACCGTTACAAAGATAAAGTAAAATACTGGATTACCTTTAATGAAATGAATATGATGCTTACAAGTCTGTATACTGGTGGCGGCATTCTGGAAGATAAAATTAAGGGGACACCGGAGCAGGTAGCCTATCAGGCAACTCACCATCAATTTGTAGCAAGCTCACTGGCTGTCAAAAGTGGTAAAGAGAAGATGCCAAATGCTCAGATTGGCTGCATGATCTGTCGTCTGGAAACGTATGCTGCTTCTAGCAAACCGGAAGATGTATTGCAGACGATGAAGGAAGATCAGATGAACCTGTTCTACCCAGAGGTGCAGGCACGAGGCGAATACCCATCCTACATGCAAAGATATTTTGAGGAAAACGGGATTGAACTGGTTAAAGCTCCTGACGACGATGCCATTATTCGGGAAAATACCGTGGACTTTATTGCTTTCAGTTATTACATGACGTATATCGGAAAATATGACCCGAATGACAATAGCAACTCGGGTATGCTGGTAAGTCAGATCAAAAACCCTCATCTGAAAGCTACCGAATGGGGATGGCCTATCGATCCAATTGGTCTTCGCGTCGCGCTGAACCGATTGTATGATCGTTACCGGATGCCGCTCTTCATCGTTGAGAACGGGTTGGGTGCTACCGACACACTGAAAGAGGATGGAACAGTGCATGACCCTTATCGCATCAATTACTTGCGTAGCCACATTGAGCAGATGAAAGAAGCTGTCGCTGACGGTGTAGATTTGATGGGATTCACGAGCTGGGGACCTATAGATATCATTAGCTGTTCAACCTCAGAGATGGGTAAACGTTACGGATTTATTTACGTGGATCAGGACAATGCAGGACACGGTTCATTGGAAAGAACACGCAAGGATTCTTTCTACTGGTACAAACAAGTTATTGAAACAAACGGAGAATCCCTGTAATCATAAAAATTCTTACACGCCGCCCATATGGGCGGTCTTTATTTTGCACTAGTAAAATTAGGAATAATTATGTAGAATTGCGATATTCAAACAAAAGGAGTGGATTCAATGTCTAACAAGGTGATTGTGCTTTAGGTTCACAGAAGGATATTTGCATTACAGAGATTCCTTTTGTGGACATTGCAGTGCGGGAAACCGTCCAAACAATGTTTACTGGAGGAGATTATTATTAATTTTAACGAAGCTGTTAACATTAGCAATACCCATGTACTGGCGCGGGTATCCGAGCTGTTTCATCTGGAGGATTACAACATTCAGCTTATTCCGCCCCATGAGGGGGGACGTAATGTCGTTTACACTTGCGAGCAAGAGGGGCGTGAATCGCTAATTCTACGGGTGTCTTTTTTGCATGACCGAAAGCGGGAAGATTACATTGCTGAACTGGAGTATGTCCGGTATTTATTTGATCATGGAGCCAGCGTTTCGAATGTAGTGAGTTCCAAGAATGGCCACCTGCTGGAAGAGATCACTTATGGTGAGCATACGTTCTTTGTATGCCTGTTTAACAAGGCGAAGGGGAAGTTGCTGGTAGAGAACTATTATCAGTATCGTGAAGGGGTCCCACTTACGGAATACTACTATAATAGCGGTAAAGTCCTGGGCAAAATGCATCAGCTATCCAAAAGCTATGCTCCTGTTCATGGCAGGCATCATTTTTTGGACAAATATAATACGGAGCATATCGAGAGGTTGGTCCCTGAATCATTCTCTTTGCTCAGAAGCAAAATGGTGGAACTTCTGCAAGCAGTAAAAGAATTGGAGTCGAGCCAGGAGACATTGGGCATGATCCATTTCGATTATAATGACGGGAATTATTCGATCGATTTTGATACGGGACAAATCACGGTATATGATTTCGACAATTCCTGTTATGGCTGGTACATGTTTGACCTCGCAGGTATGTGGATCAACGGAGTCGGTTGGGTTCAATTCGAACCTGAAGCGGACAAACGTAAACAGTTCATGGATGATTATTTCCAAACCGTGCTCGCCGGATACAGATCAGAAACCCAGGTTTCTGATGCGATGCTGGAGAAGCTGCCTTTATTTATTCAAGTCAACCTTCTGGAGAATATTGTGGATCATTTTGAGGTGACGCAGCGCGAAGGGGAGGAGCCGGAAGAGGATGACGAGGTTCTGTTATATCTGATTAAATGTTTGGAAGAAGATATACCCTACAAAGGATTCTTCCATGAGATATATTCCACAGAGGCTCCCTTTGAATATGAGGAACGCTGAAGGGACCTATACGTAAACTAACCCTGAATATCCAATCATTTACCAAGTGAAGAGGCAGCCGGCTTAGACCGGTTGCCTCTTTTGTTGGTCTACGATTATTATTCGAATTTAGAAGGAGGCACATTGTAGAATTTTTTGAATGCTTTGGAGAACGTGAAGGGGTCGGGATAGCCCAGAAATCCGGCAATTTGCTGAATCGTATATTTTTTCTCGTACAGATAGTCTCTGGCCCGATTCATTTTGATTTGATTGATGTACTGCCCCGGTGTGATACCGAGAATTTTTTTGAACAAAGAAATAAAATATTTCTCAGATACGCCAGCAATAACAGCAAGTTCATTCACTCGGATGGCACGATGCAGATTCGCATCCACGTATGGGAATACGTTCTGCAGAACCTCCAGGCTTGCTTCAATTTTCCTCGGTTTTCGGTCTTTCAAGAATTCACCTTGATAGGAGCCTTGCCCATGTAATTCGAAAATTTTGGCGATGACGAGAAGTAGAGCGGCTTTCATGTAAAGTGGACTTCCGGAAGCGCCGCTACTCTGCTTGAACCTTCGATAGGACGAGGTGAACAGCGTTGATTCCTCTTGAATCAGGTTACCAGGTACGATGCCAGGAAGTTGAAACTCGCCGAGAATCCGTTTTTGCTCAGCGATGCTGAAATCAAAGTGCATGTATATGAATCGGCAAAGCTCTCCGGTCGTGGAAGCAGTGTAGGGCATATCCGGATAAAAAAACACGACGTCACCCGGGGCCGCCATATGTTCGATTCCATCGATGGTAATCTTGACAGATCCTGCTGTAATGAACCACAGATCGTAATCAGAATGTGACTTGCGTTCAATCCAATGACTGTCATGCGTCTGTTCCAGATAAGAGCTCATGCGAAGCGTGATATACTCCGAGAGCTCGTCGATTATACTCATATTTACAGTTCCTGCATGCATCGAATTCAGCCGATTCCTCTCTACTTTATGACATCCTTCATTTTTCCCTATCATACCAAAGGAATTAGTCCTTGTTAACGATCGTACGATATGACATCTTTTGAAAACTATCACACATTCCGATTCCCGCCCACTCACCTATAATGAACTTATATCGTTACAAGGAGGGCTAATTAATGAATGTTGCAAGCACACAGCATCCAAAAGTAGTCGTTATTGGGGCAGGAAGCCTTTTTTTCGGTCGTCAATCCATCTGGCAGATGGTTCACTCCCCTTATTTGAATCAGGGAACGCTGGCACTGGTCGATACAGACGAGGAGCGGCTCTCAAAAATGGTAACTCTGGCGGAGATGGTCGCGAGGGAGAACAACGTATCCTTAAAGATTGAGGGATCGGTCGACCGTAGAGAGGTACTTCCAGGAGCCGACTTCGTTGTACTCAGCTTTGCGGAGCAATCGGTGAAATATCGTGGTATCGACTGCCAAGTCTCTCTAAAGTATGGGATTCGCATGTGTTCCGGTGATACCATTGGGCCGGGCGGGATCTTTCGCGCGATGCGGGAACTGCCGGTGATTATGGAATGTGCCAAGGACATCGAGGAACTGTGTCCGGAGGCCTGGGTGATCAACTATATTAACCCGTCAACCGTTCATGGCATCGCATTACATCGCTATGCACCGAAGCTTAAGTCGTTTGCGCTGTGCGATAGTCATCATATGCCGCATAAAAAAGCTTATTACGCCGTAAGAGCTGGCATCATTGAAGACAACAGTCAGTTCACCGAAGAGATTGACCAAAAATTCGATTTCCGCATCGCTGGAGTCAATCATTTCACTTGGCTGCTCAAAGCCGAGTATGAAG
>Ga0209437_100579_pt1 | contig 23496 bp, 24 predicted proteins | sample AraplaL_Cvi_mTSA_FD_184266 | JGI IMG/M metagenome (GOLD analysis project Ga0209437, IMG submission 184266) | Arabidopsis root microbial communities from the University of North Carolina, USA - plate scrape CL_Cvi_mTSA (SPAdes) (version 2) | ecosystem: Host-associated > Plants > Roots > Endosphere...
GTTTAACACGGAGGTTTCATTAGTCTGGGTGGCTGTGAAAAAAGAGTTCGCTCAGACTGCTGTATCCGCGGGCTATAGTTCTGAAGAATTGGTAAGGCAGCATCTGACTGCGGAGGATGTACAGCGATTTCAACAGATCCTGCAACAAGAAAGTCGAAAGGGAATGGGGGAAGCGGTACACACATATGCGGCGAGTGAAGGTCAGCTTGGGAGCAGTGCCGAGGTTAGTGAGGGCGTTGGAGAGACAAGCCAAGCGAAGCTTCATGGGGCAGTTCGTGAAAAAGGTGAAACAGTCCGTAGCCCGGGCAGAGAAGGCAGCAAAGTGGATGGGGAAATAGGAGATTCTGACGCGGATGATCGATATGTGTTCATTCCGGTTCATCCATGGCAATGGGAGCACCAGTTGGAGTCGGTATATGCCCGTCAACTGATGGATGGAGATATGGTGTATCTCGGGCCTTCCTCATCTCCCTATCGTGCACAGCAATCGATCCGTTCGTTGTCGAACAGAGTGAACCTAGAAGCCCCTTATATCAAGCTGGCCCTCAGCATTACCAACACGTCGAGCACACGTATACTGGCACAGCATACGACCCAGAACGCACCGCTAATAAGCGATTGGCTGGGTGAACTTGTTCGTGAAGATGAGCTGTTGCAGCGGGCGCAGTTTGGCATTTTAAAAGAAATCATGGGACTGTCGTTCCGTTATGAGCAGTTGCCTGCAACGCAGTATGGACGGGCCTACGGCACACTCGGAGCCATCTGGCGGGAGAATGTATCGGTTCACCTGAAGCAAGGTGAGACGGCGTGGCCGCTGAATGCCCTGATGTTGGTACAAGCGGATGGTGTTCCATTTATCCGGGATGCTGTAGAACGACATGGCGTGGAAAAGTGGAGCGAGGCCCTCGTTCGCACGGTTACACTGCCGATTATCCATCTGCTCTATGCGCACGGGATTGCGCTGGAGTCTCATGCTCAGAATATCATTTTGGTACTGGAAGACGATCTCCCGAAACGGATTATTATCAAGGATCTGCATGATGGTGTCCGCTACGTACCGGATCAACTGTTACACCCGGAACGAGCACCGAAGCTGAACCCCGAGCCGGAAACTCATCGCAAGTTCAATCGGTATTCTTTCATCTATGCGGGAGATGTGTCGGAAGTCCGTGACTATACGTATGATGCATTCTTCTTTATCTGTATGACAGATATTGCGCTGGCGTTTGAGAAGTTCGGGTTGTCAGAGGAAACGTTCTGGCAGCTGTGCGCAGGTGTAATTGTGGATTATCAGAAGCAGCACCCGGAGTATGAGGATCGGTTCGTTGCATTTGACCTTTTTGCCGAAGATGCACTGATCGAAGAGATGACCAAGCGCCGTCTGTATGGGGATGGGGAGTTGTATTTCCGTAAGGCGAGCAATCCGCTCAAGGTATCGAAGGATGCACTGGAATCACAGGGAACGCTCGAATTAAAGGGAATCATCGAATGAGAATTAATACGCTGAAGGAAAAGATTGCACGCAAACAGCCGGTGTATGGCCTTTTTGTATCAATACCACATCCAGTCATCATTGAGATGATCGGACATGCGGAATATGACTTTGTCATTATTGATCTGGAACATGCCGCAACATCGATGGATTCGGTAGAGGAATTGATCCGGGCGGCGGAACTGGTAGACCTAACTCCGCTGGTACGTATCTCGAAGGTAGAGCGAGCGGAGATTCTTAAAGTGCTGGACTGTGGCGCACAGGGCATCGTTATTCCGCATGTCGAGCAGCTGGAGCAGGTGGAAGAAGCAGTTCGTCACGCTTACTATCATCCGGTTGGCATGCGGAGTCTGAATAGTGGTCGTCCTGGTGTATTTGGGAAATATCCGCTCACGGGATACATTGGGGAAGCGAACGAACAAGTGATGATTGTCCCCATGATTGAAAGTGCAGAGGGCGTTCGGCAAAGTGCAGAGATTCTGTCTCATCCTCAGGTGAGTTTTGTATTGGAAGGTGCTGCGGATCTGTCGCAATCCCTTGGCGTGCCATGGCAGACCGAGCACCCGGATGTGAGACGTGCGCTGGATGAATTGCATGCTACCGCGCAGGAGTGCGAAGTACCTTATGCTACGGTCACGAGAGGTGTGGAAGACATATCGCTCTGGGCTGAGCGGGGAGTACATATATACGTGCTGGGGGATGATCGGAATACGGCTTTTCGGGCATATATCCAAAAACGGAATGACTACAGGAATGCGGGTGGGCAGATATGAAACCAAGTGTATGGCAGGCGATCGATGAACTTCAACGAGGGATGGAAGACCCGGTATGTGCGTATATCTATGATCTGGCTGGCATTCAGGAACAGGTACGTCAGATGCTGGGCAGCATGCCCCGGAACACACAATTGTTCTACGCTATCAAGGCGAATCCAGATCCACGCATCATTGAGGCGTTGCTTCCATTGGTAAAGGGCTTTGAAGTGGCTTCCATTGGAGAACTGCTCAAGGTGAGGGCTGTGAGCCGAGAAGTTCCGATTCTGTTTGGAGGTCCGGGTAAAAAGGAGAGCGAGCTGCGGTTGGCGATCGAGCATGGCGTAAGTTACATCCATGTGGAGAGTCTGCTGGAGCTGCGACGCATCATTGCGATTGCGAAAGACAGAGAGAAGCAGCATGAGCAGGTACAGAAGAACAGGCAGCAGCAAGAATGGGAGCAGAAACCGGAGCAGAGATATACGCAGGAGTACGGCGAGGAACCGATTCAAGGACAGCAAAAACAGCAAAAACAGCAAAAACAGGATCAAGAACAGAAGCAAGAACATGCGCCCCAACAGAAGCAAGCGCAGGAAGTGCACGTGCTTCTCCGAATCAATCTGCGAAGCAGTACGTTACCCCGGACGAAGATTGTCATGGGCGGTGGGCCAAGTCCTTTTGGCATCGATGAAGAGGCGGTGGAAGAAGCGATCGAACTCATTCGTGTGGAAGGCGCGGGTATTGTTCGGTTGAGCGGGTTCCATTTTCACTCTTTGTCCAACAATATGGACGCCAGGCTGCACGCTGAGATGATTGAATTGTATCTGCAAAAGGTGGAGCAGTGGCAGCACGAGTATGATCTTCTTGTGGAAGTGGTGAATGCAGGAGGCGGGTTTGGTGTGACTTACGATGGCAGCCCCGGATTCGACTGGCCGTTATTCACTTCCCTGCTGGAGCAAAGTGAAGCCAGAGAACGCCTTGCTTCACGTGGAGGGCAACTGTATTTCGAATCGGGCCGACTATTGGTGGCAGACCACGGGTATTATGCCGCAGAGGTTACGGATATCAAAACTTCTCATGGTCAGTATTTTGCTGTGTTAAGGGGAGGTACGCATCATCATCGTCTGCCTGCTTCATGGGGGCATAACCATCCGTTCCAGATTATGACGACGGACCGTTGGAAGCATTCATTTGCCCGACCAGAGGTAAGGGATGGTCGAGTCCATATCGTAGGTGAGCTGTGTACACCCAAGGATCGGATGCATTCTGATGCGGAGGTAGCACTGCTGCGTGTGGGAGACATTGTTTTATTTGAAAAGTCTGGAGCTTATTGCTGGACCATCTCGCATCATGATTTTCTGGGGCATCCGCACCCGGTATTCCATTATCTAACGGAGGACAATAATCATGTCAACACTGATGAAGCGTTCCAGTCTGCAAGCCGCTGAACGCCGGATTATGGCGGATCTGATGAATTCATTTTTGGCCGAGCAATTACTCCCACTGGAGGATCACCTATTCATTGATTTTGCCGCAGCACCTGCATCATTCAGACGATTGTATAAGGAATATGACAGCCAAGAGCATAACCAAAATGGTACTTCTCATTGTAGATTGCATACGCAAGGCGTACTGTGTCTGGTTGAAACAGGAGTAAGACAGGGGATTCAATGGGTTCAGGGTTCACCGATTTACGAGGAGAAAGCAGAGGGAAGCTGGGTTCTCCTTGATTCTGCGGCAGAGGTTGGACGTGCGATGTTACAGAGGGCTTTGTCAGATGAAGACTATAGTCAGCCCGGAGTGGCGGAATTCCTGACTAGTCTGGATATTGCTGTAGAGCAATATGCTCTGGGCTGGGAACAAGTCCAGTATCTGTCCGTCAACGTTCCGGTGTCTGCTTATGAGTGGTTTATCAAAGGTGAACGCGTTGCAGCATTGCGAGATCGGCCATTTCACCCATCGTCCAAAGCCAAAGTGGGGTTCAATGGAGAAGATGTAACACAGTATGCAGCAGAATTTGGGAAGGCGATTTCGCTGCGCTGGGTCGCTATACGACTGGATGCCGTGCAGCAAGGTTGTGAGGATGGACTTTCCATTTTGGACGTGTTAGACGATGTTCAGCGCGGGATGTTGGAAGCCGAGTTTGCCCGAACAGGGATCACGCTGGATGAATATCTGCCGATGCCAGTTCATCCGTGGCAATTGGAGCATGTGATTCTCCCTCGCTTTACTAGAGAGATTGAAGAGGGCAGCATTGTTGTATTGGATGTAGAAGTGGGCGACGTACAGGCCACATCCTCTCTGCGCTCGATGGCTCCGTCAACCGAATCTAATCTGATGCTCAAGCTACCCGTTAGTGTGCTGTCGCTGGGGGCTGCTCGTTATCTTCCAGTAGTCAAGCTGCTGAATGGTCTTGCTGGAGAGCAGATGTTAAGACAGGCCGTTGCTTGTGACGAGACGTTGAAGGACAAGGTATATATGTGCGAAGAGCAGAACTGGTGGGGGTTCATGCCCGAATCCATGGGATTGTTCGACGATCATCCCCGGCATCTGGCTGCACAGATTCGTGTGTATCCTCCTGAATTGTTGGATGAATCCTACAAAGTCATCCCCATGGCTGCGCTGGGTGTGAATCTGGATGGACATCATCTATTAACGGAGATTCTGGGAGATGACCTGAGCCGCGCGGATGTTCTCGACTTTTATACTAACGTGGCTACTACGTTCTATGATATTGTGATGCGTCTATTTAAGGTGGGTGTTGTACCTGAGATTCATGGTCAGAACTGCTGTCTGGTGTTAAAGGATAATCAGGTAAAGGGTCTCTTGTTCCGCGATCATGATTCCGTGCGTCTACATCAGCCTTATCTGGATCAGCATGGCATCTCAGACCCTGCCTATCATATTCGCCCGGGATACTCGAACAGCCTGTATAACGAGACGATCCAGAAGCTGATCTTTTATGTGCAGTCTTTGGGGACGCAGGTGAATCTGGCTGCGATCATGGAGGCACTGAGCGAGGTGTATCACATCCCGGAAACGAAGTTGTGGGAGATCACAGAGCAGGCTTGGAAGGAAGCGCTGACGCAGGTGCAGCTTCCCGAGGGTGACCGGGCCGCGCTTGCTCATACGATATTCGTGAGCAAGGAGTGGCCCGTGAAGTTGGTTGTCCGTCCGCTGCTTGAAGCAGACGGAGTGCCTGGCGCGATGCCATCGGGCAAAGGCATAGGGTGGAACCCTTTTTACAAGGGATAGAGGCTGAGTAGTTAGTATAGGAGTGTAGAGAGAAGCGTGGCGGGATAAGGGATAGATATGGAACAGAGAAGGTGACCCGGTTGACGGGTTGCCTTTTTGGCTTGTTGTCTTTGAGAATTGAAATGCTCGGAGGGGAAAAACGTTCAACAATCTGGCTAAAAAATCTTGTGAAATGGAGTTACAGGAAAGAGACTGATGGTATAATCGGGTTATGTGTTATAGTCATAGTTGTGCATTACCGAAAAGGTTTTCGTAAAAATCGATATCAACTGTTGTAACCGCAATCATAATTTACTTCAAGAAAGTGAGAATCGACCATGAATCAGAAGAGGCTTTTTAATGATGGATGGCAATTTGGGAAAAGTAAGCTGGATGTTACGGAACCTGCGGGTCTGGTGTATGAACCTGTGGAGCTTCCCCATGATTGGCTGATATATAATACGCTCGAACTGTACGAGGATAGCATTGGATGGTACCGCAAGACGTTCCATTACACGAAGGATGAGCAGCAGCTATTGCTTTGTTTTGATGGCGTATACATGGATTCTTCGGTGTATGTGAACGGGCAGCTGGTTGGGGAGTGGAAGTATGGATATTCTGCTTTTGAACATGAGATCACAAATGCACTGGTGGAGGGCGAGAATGAGATTGTGGTCAAAGTGGTGCATCAGAGCCCGAACAGCAGATGGTATTCCGGGGCCGGAATCTATCGCAACGTGTGGCTGAAGACAAGAGACCGCAAACATATTGTTACGGATGGAACGTATGTATCTATCAAGCAACAGCCAGATGGCTGGCAGGTGGAAGTGGATACGGAGCTGAGCCTGGAACAGAATCAGCAGGCAGAGTTGGTGCATACGATCCGGTATGAAGGTCAGGTGGTGGCTTCCAGCCAAGCGCATGTTACGGTTTCGGTGGGTGAGAATGCGGGGGTATCGGCAGATAGCCAACAGATCATTGTGGAGAATCCAAACCTGTGGAGCCCAGATGCACCGCATCTGTATGAGCTGGTCACCGAACTGAAACTGATCTCGGAAGATCAGAGCGAGAAGATCATTGAGGCAGTATCCCAACGTATTGGATTCAAGGACGTTAAGCTGGATCCGAGTGAAGGTTTCTATCTGAACGGGATCCACACGAAGATGAATGGTGTCTGTGAACACCATGATCTCGGGGCGTTGGGCGCGGCATTTAACCTGACGGCACTGCGTAGGAGATTCGTTTTGCTCAAAGAAATGGGTGTCAATGCCATTCGAACTGCTCATAATATGCCAGCCAAAGAGTTCATGGAACTTGCGGACGAGATGGGTATGCTCGTAGTATCTGAAGCGTTCGACATGTGGGAACGAGCGAAAACACCGTATGACTATGCGCGGTTTTTCCCGGAGTGGGCACATACGGACGTGAAGAGCTGGGTGAAGCGCGACCGTAACCATGTCAGTCTGATCATGTGGAGTATTGGGAATGAAATCTATGATACCCATGCGGATGAACGCGGCCAGGAAGTGACTCGGATGCTGATGGATTATGTGCTGGAATTTGATCCAAAAGGCAATGCGGGCGTGACCATCGGTTCCAACTATATGCCATGGGAAAATGCACAGAAATGTGCGGATATCGTGAAGCTGGCTGGCTACAACTACGCGGAAAAATACTATGATCAGCATCATGCAGAACATCCGGACTGGATCATCTATGGCAGTGAGACCTCATCAGTGGTGCAAAGTCGTGGCATCTATCACTTCCCGTTTGAACAGCCGATCCTGGCTGATGATGACGAGCAGTGCTCGGCGCTTGGGAACAGCACGACAAGCTGGGGCGCGAAGTCGGCTGAGTATTGCATTTTGGCTGAGCGGGATCGTCCGTATTCATTGGGACAGTTCCTGTGGACCGGATTCGACTATATTGGCGAACCGACGCCGTATCATACGAAGAATTCGTATTTTGGACAGCTGGACACGGCAACGTTCCCGAAAGACGCTTATTATATCTACCAGGCGGCATGGACTGACTATAAGAAAAATCCGATGGTTCACCTGTTCCCTTATTGGGATTTCAACCCGGGTCAGATCATTGATGTACGCGTGTGCAGCAACGCGCCGAAGATTGAACTGCAACTCAACGGTAAAACCATTGGCACCTACGACATCGATCATGCCAATGGAACACAGCTATCTGGCTGGTGGAAAGTCCCTTATGAAGAGGGTGAGCTGAAGGCGATCGCTTATGATGAGAACGGTGTTGTGATTGCAACGGATGTACAACGATCCTTTACGGATGCGAAGAAGATTCGTCTGCAGGCGGATCGGGAGCAGTTACAGGCGAGCGGTACAGATCTCATTTTCGTGGAAATTACGGTGGAAGACGAAGCGGGTAATCCAGTGCACAATGCCAACAACCGCGTGCAGGTTCAGGTGACTGGTGCCGGGAGATTACTGGGTCTGGATAACGGGGACAGCACGGACTATGATCCATATAAAGGACTCAGCAGAAGGTTGTTTAGCGGTAAACTGATGGCCATTATCGGAGCAACGGATGAGGCTGGGACGGTACGTATTGAAGTATCTTCAGAAGGATTGGAAGGTGCCGCAGCTGAGTATGAAGTCCAAGTTGTGGATGCGACGGATGTCGATAGTGATGTAAAAGAAGTACATTCCGTCTTCATGGTCAATGAAGAACGTCCGGTGCTGACGGGCAATGCTCTGGAGATTCCTTTGCGGAAAATCGAGATCATCAGCGAATCAGGACAGCTTCTCGATCCGTCCAACCCGGAGCTGGTCGTAACGGCCAAGCTGTATCCGGAGAACACGTCCTATCGGGACATCGAGTGGGCTGCTGTGAATGATGGGGGCATCGAATCCAACATTGCCAAGGTGGAAGTCATTCCTGCGGGAACGAATGGCAATGGAGAGAATCAACATACGGTGAAAGTATCAGCGATTGGTGACGGGGCGTTCCGACTTCGCGCTACCAGTACGAATGGTACGGATAAAACGAAACTCATCTCACAGCTGGAATTCAAGGCGGACGGTCTCGGAACAGCATACAAAGATCCATACGGCTTCATCACAGGCGGATTATATGATTACACCAAAGGTGAGGTTGGTAACGGGAATGAACGCGGTGTAGCAACAAGTCGGGACGGGGAGACACATGTAGGCTTCCACAATATCGACTTTGGTCCGTATGGTTCCGATACGATCACCATTCCGATCTTTGCATTGTCGAGTGAAGAGTACTTCATTCAGATCTGGGAAGGCATGCCGGATGAAGAAGGCAGCACGATGATCGCGGATGTGGTATATGACAAGGAATCCAAATGGAATGTGTATCAGGAAGAGACGTATAAGCTGTCCAAACGCTTGAGTGGGATTACGTCGATCTGCTTTGTATTGAAGCAGAAGATTCATATTAAAGGGTTCTCGTTTGAGCGCCAGAGTCGGGCCTTTGAACAAAATGCGGCTGCATCCTGTGACCATCTTTATGGAGATACGTTCAAAATTGAGGGTGACCGTGTTGAAGGCATCGGGAACAACGTGTCGTTGGAGTTTGAAAACATGGACTTTACAGCAGAAGGCACGTCGAAGCTCGTCATTCATGGCCATTCACCGATTGATATCAATACGATTCATATCCGCTTCGCGGGTGCGGACGGACAGAGTAATCAACTGGTTGAGTTCACACAATCCGAAGGATATGAAGAGCGGGTGTTTGAGCTTGAGCGGGTGACAGGTGTGCAAAAGGTAATCTTTATCTTCTTGCCGGGAAGTCAGTTTGACTTCGACTGGTTCCGTTTCGAGAAGTAAGTATGATGTAAATATAAAACCCCTTCAAGCAGGCATCAGTTCATGGAAACGTGGATCTGAATCGCTTGCGTGAAGGGGTTTTTCTTATATGTAGGTGTGGAAGAAAACATCAATGAACCTGCTCTGCTTCAACTGAGAGATCTAAGTGATGACCTATCCGGCTATAAATGTACAACTTAATATCCGTATCTTGTAATGCAAGCAAACTGATCGTTTTATCCCTATTTCTGCTGATAGATGTCTCCATAGGTTCACTTACTTCATTGACATACATCTTCACATATACCGTGTGGTTGCTGTTGTTTTCAATCGATATGTTGGCATGTGTCCCGTTCGAAGCAACCATTGTGAAGCTGCCGTTGTATGCGGAACGACCTTCATGTTGAGTTGGGGCAATGAGCAGAACAGATGTAGATGTTGGGAAGGAGCGCTCCATTTCATGGGCTAATCCGGTTGACTGCCGTTCGTTCGTTGAAGCTAGAGTCGCTGTATTGGCTGAATGGGTGGATATGAGTACAGATAGAGCCAGTGCTACACCGATCATTGTTTTTAACGTCATTAAATTAGACCCCCTGCTGAATGATAAATCACTAAAATTTTCGTTCCTGTTTATACATTTCTATGATTCTAAACGTTCAGGACAGCAGGAGGGTTACGGATAAATGACAAATTAAGCATAATCATGCAACAAAGGATAGTATTGAACCGTTTCATACATGAGGTGATGGAATGAGAAAAAGTATGCTTATCCTATCGTTAGCTTTAATGCTGTTAACTGCTTGTGAAGCAAATGATCCAACAACGGATGCTTCCGGAATTACGCAAGCTTTTCCAGAAATTATCGAGCCCCATAATCCAGAGCAAGCGGAGCAAAGCGGGGATGTGGTTGTACTTCATGGAGTCATGAGGAACGGGGATACGTGGAATACATTTATGAAAAATGTGAAGAAAAAACAGCAGGATCAGGTTCGTGTAACGATGTATACCATTGAAGGTGGGGCTATTATCCAGGAATTGATATACGATGGCTCAGCTATTCAATCGACTTACGATAACTCAAGGGATGCCTATGGCTCCAAACAGGGAGTGAAGACCGACATCTGCAAAGGGATCGGGAAAATGAAGAGTGAGGAAGGGAATGTGTTTTACGTGTTAACGGGTTGTGAGAGGGAAGAGAACCCTTTTATGATGCCTAAGTTGTAAATGAGATATATCCACATGCAATTTCTTAATAAAAACTGTGAAGCCGAGGCTGGCTGTGCAGGTTTTTGTAGTTATATGAAAGGTGGAAAATCGGGATTTTATCTGTACAAAGCAATTGACTGCCCACCGCCCTGAATCTCATAACCCAACTACACTTCATGATCTGTATAGGTTTCATTAAGCAGGGTGATGGTAAGCCCTTCTACAGTTTTGGTTTGAGTTGGGATGTTTGAATCGGGAAGTGCGGATTCTACCTTATTAGTAACAAAAAAATAAAGTACAAGCGGAAGTAGCAATATGACAAGACCAATAATGAGAGCAATGATAATATTCTTTTTGTTCAATGTGAGTGCTCCTTTCAGAGAAAAAATGTATTGAAGTGCAGTTGATCATTAATAACCAATTATATCATATTCTGGAGGAGGGATTTAATGAAGAGGTTCTGGATGTTATGTATATTATGTATATTAATACTCCTATTAACAGGATGTGGTCAGGACAATAGAGAGAAAGCCATAGAACAACTAACTCAGTTTCAGAGGAATGATGCATCACTTATTGTATTTACCGACCGTACTGCGGAGCGGCCATTTATTGTTGATTTACAGACGCAATTAAATAAAATGAATAACGAGAATTTGAGGGAAGAAGGTCCAATTACTAACGTGACCTTTTATAATGTCCGTGATGAAAACAAGTTTAATTATGAGAAGATTTTTGGTCTGAAATCATATCCATACATGATCCTGTTCGAGAAAGGCCAGATCACATTGGAAACGCAGGAACCGGAAGAGATCGTTCAGTATTTTAAGAAAAAGTAAGAGTCTACTGAAAAAGCTTGCCCGAACACGCAAAATATCTGGCCAATGAATTTTTCCATCCTACTGCAACTTGAACGAGAAAATGAATCCTCCGTTTGATTCCAATCGACTTCGTTGAAATTTGCGTATAATTACTACGGTCAAGTTGGCGGGTGAAGATAGAATACAACCTATTGAGATTCATCCCGATGGATCGTCTGAGTTAAACATAAAATGTGATATGCGAGGTCTTGTCTGGAAAGACAAAGGAGAACTGTAGCAGGACTCTTGTCTTTTTTATTGGGCTTCCATCATAGTTATTCGCACACTCTCCGAATGTGCCACTGACATATACATAGGGCATACAGACTGTGTGCATCGGCCTAAGGAGAGTGACTATTTTGAACAATCTGAACAAGAGGACAGCTACCCTCAACAAATTAAGACCCAGACGTGCTAGATTAAAATGCAAAACCAAAATTCCACGAAAACGGAAATATAAGATGATTCGTAAAGTGTGCCGAAGAAAGTACCGCTCCCTGAAGCGTCCAGTAAGATCGCAGAAAATGGCCCGTGACAAAAAAGTCATTGCATTACCGAGAGGGGGAGGCAGCAACCCGGTATGTTGTGAGCCTGGCCCACTGCTCACTCCATTGATACAACACGAATTAAAGACTGTGAGTCTCCCCGGGACGCAAGGTGTGGCAGGGGCTCAAGGTCCCGCAGGCCCTCAAGGTGAACAGGGCCAACGGGGGGTTCCCGGAGCGCAGGGTCCCGCAGGCCCTCAGGGTGAGCCAGGCCAACCGGGTATTCCCGGAGCGCAGGGCCCCGCAGGCCCTCAAGGCGAGCCGGGTCAACCGGGAACTCCCGGAGCGCAGGGTCCCGCAGGCCCTCAAGGTGAACCGGGTCAACCGGGAGATCCCGGAGCACAGGGCCCCGCGGGCCCTCAGGGTGAACCGGGCCAACCAGGAATTCCCGGAGCGCAGGGTCCCGCAGGCCCTCAAGGTGAACCGGGTCAACCGGGAACTCCCGGAGTGCAAGGACCAACGGGTCCCCAAGGTGAGCAAGGTCCGCCGGGTACCATACCCGGAATTGAAATCATTCCTACGGCAAACCGCTACTTCTATTTTCCGGACACCGATTTGGATTTGTCGGTCTCAGTTATAATTCCTGCCACAGCATTCACTAATGACGATGGCGATAGCATAACCCAATTTGCCGGGATTGGACTTAACAGTTTTAACAATCTTTATATCAACGGGATCGTTCAGCAGGGAAACTCATACAGTGTAAGTGCGGATAGGTTGTTTTTTTCGTCACAAAACGGTGTGATCTTTGCCGGGACACCTATTATTATCGAGGTTATTATAATAACAACCAATATAATAAATGGTTAAAATTGGTTCTATTTACCGGTTCCTTTGCCCTCACTGCGCTCGAATCTACCACATATACTATGTCAGGTAGGAGGTGAGAAACATGCCACTCGTGACACCATTTCAGAACAGTTTGAGATTTGCTGCAACCATTGGTGATGGAACCGGGACTGGAGCAACGTTTGCGATTGCTGCGACCGCATTTACAAATGATGCAGGTGTAGCTGCAACTGCTTTCCCAGGCACCTACAACTACTACAATCTTTATATTAATGGTCTTATGCAAACAGCAGATACATCCTCGGCTACGACGACTACAATTACAATCCCTGGTGGAGATGCATTAAATGCAGGGACTCCAATTGTCGTACAATTTGTAGTGTCTTAATGACGATGTAATCATGCTGTATCGTTATCTTGTGCGACTTCTATCTGAGGGTAGAAGTCGTTCTTTTTGTACAAGACTCTCGTCGACATAACAGTATTCATTCATGCATTAATGTGCAAAAATGGTTACCCAAGGATGTTGCCCAACTACCGGATAACCTCTGAGGAAATGATTCTTCCGTTTGATTCCAATCCTCACTCTCACTTGTTAAAATTTAGGTACATAAACTATGGTCAGGTTGGCGGTGAAGATAGGATGCAACGTATTCAGGTACATCCCGATGTGTTGGACGAGAAAGCTCGATTGGTCCAGCAGAAGAAACAGGAACTGGAGCGAATGGTCTGGGAACTGGAGAAATCCATCTATATGTTGCAATCCGATTGGTCGGGTGTGACCGGAGAGCGTTTCTTCTGGGATTTTATGCAGGCAAAAGAAGTGTTCCCGAATACACTCGGGCTGTTGGACGAAATCCAGAAAGAGTTTACGTTTATCGCAAAGAACTTTAGAACAACGGACGGCTCAGGCGAGGTGGCTTTGTACATCCCAGAAGAGCTGAAGCGCAATTTCGCTGTAGGGCTGCTTGATAAATCAGTAGGAGAAACAATAACGGGAATGGGGCAGACGGCAGAAGCTTTCTTCGATAACCCGTTTAGTACATTAGGCAGTGTGGCATATGCCATGACCGTAGGCAAAGTTGTAGACGTTGGGCGGGGCATTCAATTTGCATGGGATACCGCCTGGGGCACGGGAACGGCGAGGTCTGATATAGAGCAATTTGTGGAAGAGCAGAAGAAGCAGATTGATGAGAGTGGAGCAGGATATTACGGTGGAGCGATGACAGGGCAGGCTCTGGCGTATGTATTGTTTGGCAAAGCTTTTCGTTCGATGGATGATAAGCATACCGATCTGGGTGGGTCGGGTGTTAAAAGAGAGGGAATGTATACTCTCAATGAACCTGTAAAGATTAGAACAAATAAAGGGATAGAAGTTGAGTTCACGAATCCATCAGGAAATAAGATTAGCTGGATTGAACAGAATCCTAAAAATATACCAAACGCAATCGAAAGTTCGTTAAAGAGTCCTAACTCAGGTAGAGCTCTAGAGGGAAGGGTGGCGGAGTATGTTCAGCAAAGAATTGAAGTACTTGGATTTGCATTGAAAGCAAATAATCTTACGAATAATGAGGTTGCAGGAGATCTAGATGTTGTTACTAGTAAACAAATTATTGAAGTGAAAAAGTCTACAGCTGCCTTAGACATGGAACAGATAGATAAGTATATTAATTCAGACAATGCTAAGTTTTTCAATCATGAAATGAAAGAAGTTATTGTCTATATTGACAAGCCAATTGATTTGACGAATAAATATGTAAAAGAGAATATAGATTCTCTTAAAAATTCAGGTGTTATTGTTGTAAATTCACTAGATGAATTAGGAGGAGTATTGAAATAATGGGAACGTCAGCAGCTGTTGTGTTTAGAAGTGGGAAAAGTATTGAAATAAATAAATTATTACTCCGTTTAGAAGAGTTATGTAATAAGGAGGGATTATTTTATAGTCATGACTTGAAAAAGATTGATGAAGCCTCAAAATTAAAATATTGTGAATTTTGCATTAGTGATATTCCATTAAAAGATAGCTTTGACAGACAACTATTGTTTGGGATAGCAGATGAACCATACCCTCATAAACTTGTTAATTTTGAATGGGATTCTCCAGAAGTAGATTACTTCAAAACAGTAGTATCTGGTGATTTTGAAGATAATGAAGATTTGTTATTTAAATTTCTTTTTTTATTTTTGAGTGAATTTCCGGATGCAAAAGCATGGATTGAGGAAGATTGGTTTTATAACTTGGATGATATGAAAAAGATAAAAGTATCCTACAATGACAATTGGTGTTACATCGATCCTAAAAGCCTTTAAAATAAAAACATACAACTGAATTATAGATAAAGCATATAGCACTTCTACCACACCATGGAGGAAGAACTTGGATAGATATCTTCTCAATTGGTGTTGATGTAGAAGAGGAAGATGTGCCGATGATTATTGAGGAACTACTTCTGGTGAAGGATTGGGCTGTCAAGAATTTAAAAGATGAGCAAAGGGATAAGTCGAAAGAATAGAGGGACTTCGAAAAAAAGTTGCCACTTGCATTTCAAAGACAGGACGCAATTGTTTTTATAGGGTAGAGAAACTATATTTTATGCGTGACTAAATCAATTACGAAGACAGACTATGAGAGAGGGGAAGCTAATCGACAAGTAGAAAGAGGGTTGTTTAAGATGAGTTCTTTCATTTTCCTAAAAAAGATAGAAAACTATTCCCCTGAAAAAGCCATTGAAGATTTTAAGAAAGCAGTGCAGAAAGCGAACATGTTTTGTATTTTGATAAAAGATAAATACCGTGATGATCTCTTCATATCTGCTGAAGGAACACTATCAGAAGTTGATGAATTCACTTTTAAAAACATGGGTAATAAGGAAAACTTAAAGTACTTCACATTTAATGTTAATCAAGTAGAGGAAGACTCAATTGATAGTTTTACTTGGCTTGCTCAAACGAAAATTATTTCTGGGCTTTAGATATTGAAAATATATATCATGAGTACAAGTTTATCTTTAGATTTCTTGTAGAATATTTCAAAGATAATAGCGAGGATTATTTTTGGTTTGATGATGCCGAGTGGTATTACACAGCTGATGATATTTTAAAATTAAGTCAGATGCCATATGATCCGAACTGGTGCAGTGAAAAGATTGTCTAGTTTTATACATTTGAAAATAACGAGGTTTTACTAGGGTTTAGACATAGTCGAGGAGTATTGAAATAATGGGAATGTCATCTTTTTTATTATTTAAACGTGGAGAAAGCACGTCAGTAAGCGATTTATTGAGTACTATTAATAATATATGTATAAAAGAGAAACTATTCTTTGATAATGATGAAGAAACTTACGATAGCGAAGGTACATTAAAATATACTCGACTATATATAAGCAACACGCCATTTAAGGAGAATTACTTAAGGACAATTAGCTTTAGTGTATATGATGAACCTTATGAATTTCAAATCGTTACTTATGACTGGGATGATACGCAAAATGAATATTTTAAAGCAGTAGTTTCTGATGATTTTGATGATAATGAGGATTTATTATTTATATTCCTTTTTGCTTTTCTGAACGAATTCCCCGATGCAAGAGTATGGATTGAAGAAGATTGGTTTTACAATTTAGAAGATATGAAACAGATAAAGGCATCCTACAATAATGATTGGTGTTATATCAACCCCAAAAACAACATTAAAATGAAGCACAAAAATTAAGATTCAGGCACTTCTACCAGATCGTAAGTAGAGGTGCTATTTGCTGTTTTATCCAATCAAATAATTCCGTGGTATAATTATAAAAAATACGAAAAGGAGTTGACGTATGAGGAAAATTTCTCTAATGTTCATTGCTTTGTTCATGGTAGCGATCGCGATCTTACCACTTTCCGCATCTGCTGCTTCGAAAGCAGACTTTCGCAATGTAAAGTGGGGCATGAATACTAAACAAATCAAGAAACTAGAAAAGGACAAACTGATTGAATCAGGAAGTGTTAACCATTTTTCATACCTTACATACAGTTCGTCGGTCTCCTCAACATCTGCAGAGTTATCTTACTTGTTCTACAAGAACAAACTGGTTCGTACTATCTATGAAGTGAAGGGGAACACGCTTTCGACTTCTGGAGATAAAATGAACACATACTATGGCATCAAAGATGCCTTGGAAGACAAATACGGTAAACCTACCAATTCGACTGATAAATACATCATTGGTGCAGATTCTAGTCTAACGAACGATGACGCATTGGACCTGAGTACGGGGAACATTATGTTTAAATCACGGTGGGTAATCAATAATAAGAGAACAGAAGTTGCCCTTTATCTAGATCGTTACCAAGGACAACCACGTTTGCGCATCTTGTATTCAGATCGGACAAATAACTTAGATATTGATAAGTTGATGTATTCAGATGGTTTGTAAGGCATAATACGATGATATTCAAAAAGGGGCGCTCCTGTCATAGGGAGAACTCCTTTTTTTGTATTAAAACAACTAATGAAACTTTCCCCATGCTGGACGATAATATAGTTGAGGCCATATTTACCTATGGCAAGTATTTAACTAACCCATCTACATATCCACAACCATCCTACACCCACACGAGGTACATTCATGAAACTAGGTATATATGAACAGCTTATCAACATAATCACCAGACATGAGATTTCGGCGCTGGACCCGGATGTGTATAACGGGTATTAACTCTTTGGAGGGAGAAGCACATTGTAATCACCAAGTAGATTTTACCCGACGTTTGCAAGGCCATGATATCTCCACACAACTTAGGTCCAAACATCTTCCTGCTTACCACATGCTAGGTAACACAATAACGGCCTATCACCAACATGCTAAGTATCATCTCAGACTTGCTGCCATCATGCGTAATCCAATCAGCTTAAAGCCTGTCTAATTCTATGCGATTGGGCTTTAGCCTCTATGATCAAGGCGCTATATATCCATAAATATCATTTAGTTCATCCACCCAAGGAGCTCACCATGAACGAAATCTTGCCTTTAGTGCATACGGACACTGAACCCGGATTGGATATCGCTTTGTTCATCGGCACAATACAACATATGTCTTCCCTAACAGATTATTCGTATGACCAACCAATACAACTAAACAACATCGAAAAACTCCTTCAACGACCAGAAGAAATATTGTACGAGTTATCCAACGAATAATGAATAATTCATCAGAGTAAGATTGATTTTGAAATGGCTTCTTAGGGTTAAATGCTTGAGTAATCTATGTTACGCTTACAAGATGACATCATCCAAATAAAGGGTATATGATGCAGAGATTACAAAGGATTTTCTTTGCTTTGCATCTGGAAAGTAGGTGTACATTTTAAAAGAGCAATGCTATCGCTTTTTTTATATTATCTATATTGGAATTGGTTACTTTAATCCTAATCAGTAAAAGCATGATGAATGGGTATATGGAACCTAGTACGTTTAGAGGAATGATTACATTCCCGCTATTCGCGATTTACCTATCAATCTGGATGTTCTTTTCACGGCAAGAGTTTACCGGAGGACGGGTCGCGGGACAGATCAGTTTGACAGCGGCACTCTTGACGTCGTGCCCGTTGGTGTGTTTGTTAATCATTTTCTATTAAATCCACCCATCCCTTCCCCTATAGCAACTTGTATAATGGCAACAAGGGAGATTCTGGATTGAGGCTGGGAGACTTCAAGAGCAGAAAGGATGTTATACCACATGCCTACATATAACAAATTGGTGCGGGACAAGATTCCGCATATTATCACATGCAGCGGTAAGGAATGCCGCACACGCATTCTGGACCCGGAGGGGTATAAGCAAGAGTTAAGAACGAAGCTGCAAGAAGAATCGGATGAGTATGTAAAAGCAGCAAGCGATCAGGAAGCGCTAGAAGAATTGGCAGACATGCTGGAAGTAATCCAAGCGCTGGCGGAGGTGCATGGTGCGAATGCGGCGCAGCTGGATAAGCTGAGAGCTGACAAAGCTGAGGAGCGTGGTGGATTCCAGGAACGGGTGTATCTGATCGATGTCGACGAAGATTAATGTTAAACGCAACTCATTACAGATCACTTGGCAGATGTACTGATCACCCGGATGCATCATGCGTCCGGGATTATTTTGTTACTGTGAAATAGCTTCCCTTGCCGGAAATAATAGTGAGTTCATCAATTCTTACATAATAGTTCCAGTGAAATGGGGTGTTATCCGGATAGACGATAATATATTGTGGATCATTAAAGGAGTAACGTTGTTGCAAAGAATAACTTATTATTGCATTAGAAATTCCTAAACTTACAACAAATGAAGCCGCTAGTACTAATGAGATTATTGCAATTGGTTTAACTTTTTTATAAATTAATGTGATTGCAGTGGTGATGGTTAACAAAGCAGAAATGATGAGTTCATTATTTGATCCCAAGATCGCGAAATTCTGTTCTTGATTCGTAAAAGGATAGAACAAATTAATTCCATTACCAAGAAGGTCTATAAGAAGATGCCCAATGAATAATGTGGCCATCGTACTTATCCATGCCCAGAAGAACCGAACGTTTAAGGTTTTATAGATGATCCAGCCATATGCAGCTCCAATCAAGGGAACCATGGCAAGAGAATGTAACAATATATCACCAAAGTACTTAGTGATGTCAGGAGTGATAGCAATAATACAACCTAAAACAATAGTAATTATATAGTCTTTAGTAAGAGATAACCGCTTATTTAAAAAAAGTAATAGAATCGTTCCGCCCGTAATTAAGTGTATAGCCATATGAAGAAACATTTGCATCGAGTTACCTCCTGAGCCTGGTTCATACATTTAATTCTTTTAGTGATGAATTCTCACTTTACACAAAATCTCTTTTCACCACCTCTCACATAAACCATAATAGCTTGATACAAAAATCTCAAAAACCCCTCATCGCCAAATTGATCAAAATAACCCACATAGCGACGATCGGTCGTATAGGCATCCCCGATACATCTCAAAATCTCAGCATCACAACTCATAAATTGTTCCATACCACTCTTCCATTCACGCACTAACACTTGTACCTCACCAGAATCAGGAGATAGATCCTGATGCTTCGCCAACTCCCGAAATACCTGCTCCATGTTAACCGAGAACTGCTGGTAAGCTTGTTCTTGTTCTTCCTTAGACAGCTGGCTCACATTCGCTTCGAATTCCTGATATTTCTCGGTATCTCCGTAGATGAACTTCGCCTCGGATTCGTATTGCTCTTGAATGGACAGAATGGAAGAGTCGTCAAACAGATGAAGATGAGAGATATCCGTTCCATCCACATACTCGTCCAACTGGTCGATGATGGTTTCGAGTTTTTGTTTGCGTTGAACGAGTGTACTGCGATGCTCTCTTAGGATCTCTTTTTGTTCACCTTTGGAGAGGTGCATCATGGCTGCAATTTCTGTTAAGGAGAAATTCATATCTTTGAACAACAGAATCATCTGTAGATTCCCCAGTGCCTCTTGATCGTAATACCGATAGCCATTGTCCTCGACTTTGCTCGGTTTTAGGAGATCCGTTTTATCGTAATAATGTAATGCGCGTTTGGTGATGCCTGTGATCTGAATAATATCTTTAACGGTGAAATAGGGTGTCTTCATTCCAAAAGTCCTTTGTTTCAGCAAGGATGACACTTGCCGGAGTGATGGTTGCTTCGGTAATCGGTGTACCTGTTTTGGTCAGATAATATTGAATTAAGTGATAACCGCAGGCATAACCAGCCGCATAGGGCATACCTACGGGCGTAAAGTTTTGCATGATGGCAAGTTCATCGCCGTATAGATACGGATTAATCTGATCAAAACCAGTGACATGCAGCTGATCTTTCATCTTCGGTTTGATAACGTTGTTCAAAGTCTCCATATCTGTTTTGGCTACCCAGGGGCCTAGCCACTCTTCTCCATACAGGGATGTCGCAAAACTCTCGGCCAACCCCTCGCTAACAACCATTTCCCCAAGCGTAATCTGTGGATTCCACTGGATATATTGATACCTCACATTATGATTGCATTCATGGGCTAAAACGGATTGCATACGAGGTAGAGTATATCTACTCGGGATCAGATTCGCAATAATGTAACCGGGGATTCCACCGTCTCCGCTGATACCTTCGTTCATGGTCAGTGAAGGGCTGTTCTTATTACCCAATAAAATCGTATATAGATATTCGGAGACCGATAGCTCAATTCCGTGCTCTATAAAGGTGGATAGACTCGTACGAACAGCTTCATGACACTGTTGCCAAAATGCTTCAGACGAGATCGCAGCTAACGATTCGTTAATCTCAGATGTGATATCTGCGGGAGCGATGTTCATAAAATTATTCATCATGATCACGTCGAAGCCATTAGGCTCTTGAGATTGAAACGGGATCTGTTGTATGTTCCATTTGTTCATAAAGGGACCCATCATACGCTCGCGGTATAACTCCAATTTCTCATCGGGTGCAGCCTGGATGATCTCCTCATAGATTTGATCTGAACGCAACGCGGTGATCTTCATCCTTGATCTCTCCTTCTTATTCGCTTGAGATCATTATCAAGTATGACCTAACGTAACAGTCAAGCGTTGATGTTAGGCTGCTGGCTCTCTGCATGATTCTTCATTTTCATCGTGAATACCAGACCAGACAGGATATAGATCAAGCTTAGCAAGAGATAAGGGAGTTGCAGCGAGAATACGCGATCGAACGTCGTTTCACTAGCCCGCACCAATAATCCGCCGAGAAGCGTACCAATGGCACTAATGCCAAAGGATAGAAAGCGAAACACACTTCCAACCCGGCCAAGCATCTCATTAGGAACGGAACGTTGCAGGATGGAGGAACGGGTAACATTGTAGACAATAATGAAAAATGCAGCACAGAAGTATAGACTGCCTACTAAGTACGCATTTGTGGTTAGACCCACGACACCGTATATGATTCCCATGCACAGAATGGAGGAAATAATCAATTGTTTTGTACTCCATTTCTTGCGCATATATGCAACAGCTTGGCTCCCCACAATGCTGCCGATGGTTGCGATGGAGATGAGCATACCGAATGCAAAAGCATCCAACTGAAGCACATCTCGTACAAAGAAGATCTGGGTAGCCAGGATGACGGAATACATCAGCGTAATGGTGACTGACAGAATGGCTAATCCGCGGAGAAAACGATCATGATAGACATATTGAATACCGGACCACATCTCGCGTTTCCAATTCTTCATCGGGCGAACTTGCTTCTTGGTTGTTTCCGTATCCCCTGGGTAGAAGTTTCCCTTCATACTGATCAAAAAGAGCAGAGCAATAACAGCCGTTACCGCGTCTATGGCAAAAGGAAAAACAATATGCAGGGTGATGATGAACCCTCCCAGCGCAACGCCCAGAATATCACTTGTGATTAACTGTCCGGCGGTGAACTGCCCATTGGCTTTTTCCAACTTACTCTCATCTACCAGTTGAGGAATCACCGTCTGCACCGTACTGTCGAATACCACCCGGCTAAGGCCGATCCCGAACATGAACAGAGCCAGAATCGGAATGCTCACCCATCCTCCCCAGATACATAACGTCAGAGCGAGCAGAAGAATCATTCGTGTAAAGCCAGCCCCAATCAGCATATGTTTGCGTGAGTAACGGTCGATGAGAACACCCACGGGCAGACTGAAGAGAAGCCAGGGTAAACGAAGTGCCGTCATGGTGACAGAGGCATACAGCGTATCGCTTGTAAGTGTGGATATGAGCCAAGGAACCGCAGCTAGCGTAAGTCCATCACCCAAAAATGTAAGCGAAAATGCACCGAATAACTTGGTATAGTTCGACTTAATTTTCATCGTTCCCTCCACCAATAAGATGTAAAGCATAGCTATAATAAGATTGGGAAATAATGTGTTTTCACTTAATAACAATGTAAGTTATTGCAAAATGGTTTTCAATCCTATTTTTACAATAAATAACTTCACAAAACGCTTACAAACTTTCAATTCTACCCTACCTTTTCCGCTGTGAAGCTGAGATAATGGGAGAGGAATAAGGCATGAAACAGATGCGACAACGATGTTCACCAACAGCCCAAAAATAAAAGCTGCACATCCATAGGAGGATTATTAATGACGACACAACCATTGAATCTGATCCAATCCACGGAGGGTCAAGCCTTGCTTGCCCAAATGTATGGAGAATCACAAGTAGCGGAACAGACTGCACGTTACACGAAGTTGAACGCAACGTTTGAAGAGTACTTTGGTGCACAAGAAGGAAGCAAGCTGTTCAGCGCGTCAGGACGCAGTGAGATTGGCGGCAATCACACAGATCATAACCATGGTAAAGTGCTGGCGGGCAGCATTACGCTGGATACGATTGCAGTGGCAGCACCAACTGCGGAGTCGGTTATTACCTTTTACTCAGAAGGGTATGACAAGAAATATGTAATCGATCTCACGGACCTCACGCCAAATACGGAGGACGATGGCACAACAGCATTGATTCGCGGTATGGCTGCGGGATTTGGAGAATTCGGCTATAAGGTAGGCGGCTTCCAGGCGTACCTCTCAAGTAACGTGTTCTCGGCATCTGGGGTGAGTTCTTCGGCGTCATTCGAGATGTTGATCTGTACGATTTTGAATCACTTCTATAATGATGGAACAATGGATGTTGTGACTTTGGCCAAAATCGGTCAGTATGCGGAGAACCATTATTGGAACAAACCTTCCGGTCTGCTGGATCAGATGGCTTGTGCGTACGGCGGACTGATTGCCATTGATTTTGAAAATCCTGCACAGCCGGTTATCGAGCCAG
>Ga0209437_100580_pt1 | contig 23482 bp, 20 predicted proteins | sample AraplaL_Cvi_mTSA_FD_184266 | JGI IMG/M metagenome (GOLD analysis project Ga0209437, IMG submission 184266) | Arabidopsis root microbial communities from the University of North Carolina, USA - plate scrape CL_Cvi_mTSA (SPAdes) (version 2) | ecosystem: Host-associated > Plants > Roots > Endosphere...
TGATTGGCACCACTTCTGCGTTTTCAGCAGCTGCGAATTCTCTTACTTTTTGCACGTAGGCATTGTTCGCCACATCACCGATTTCATCCTCAGCTACATTGGCTGCGTACAAAACAGGCTTTAGAGTGAGCAAGTGCAGATCGCGGATGATCAGAAGCTCGTCATCTGTAAGTTCCATGCTGCGTGCCGGCTTGTCATCGTACAGAACAGCTTTCACTTTCTCCAGCACTTCTACTTCTTGAGAGGCGGACTTGTTGCCGCCCTTCATGTTTTTCTTGGAGCGATCGATTTTCTTCTCAACACTCTCGATATCGGCCAGGATCAGCTCCAGATTGATGGTCTGAATGTCGCTTACCGGGTCAATTTTGCCATCGACGTGTGTAATGTTCTCATCTACAAAGCAACGTACCACGTGTACAATTGCGTCTACTTCACGAATGTGGGCAAGGAACTTGTTACCCAGACCTTCGCCTTTGCTCGCACCACGAACCAGACCTGCGATATCTACAAACTCAAACGCCGTTGGTACTGTTTTCTTAGGCACAACGAGTTCTGTCAGTTTGTCCAAACGCTCATCGGGTACTTCAACGATCCCCACGTTAGGGTCAATCGTACAGAACGGATAGTTTGCCGATTCGGCACCTGCTTGTGTAATTGCATTAAACAATGTAGATTTACCAACGTTAGGCAAACCCACGATTCCAGCTTTCAAAGCCATGTATATGACAACTCCTCATTGATTACTTGTTCGGTATGGATAATCCTATACATTATATATGACAAACCTCAAGGCATCAAGGAACTTCGCCAATTCGACCAGAGCCCCATTCACTTCCCGAAATCCCCGGTTACTGCGGATGATTTGTTTTGCGTAGATGATACCTTTGGCTTAGAACATCCGCTATTAGTTTACCCTTTGATTTCCTTGTACATGGTCAGATCCGTTACCTCATATCCCATCTTACGATACAGGCTGCTCGCCCGCACATTATGTCCAAACACATGCAGGCCAATGCGATCCACGTTAAGACTCAAGGCCGTCTGTTCAAGCGCCTCCATCGTCTCTGTTCCATACCCTTTACCGCGGTGTGCTTCTTCAACCACAATGTCTAGCAAAAATGCATCTTTGCCACGGCGATTATCCGTGATGTTAAACCAGATATACCCCACATTTCCGTCCACAGGATGCACTAGATTGTAGAGATATGCTCCGGGTGTGTTCAAACCTTCTGGCAGATAACGTTCATAAGATTCCTCGGCCAGTTGCTGCGCCTCTTCCTCCGCCCAAGTGCCCGCTTCTACTTTTTCCTGTGCAAAATCCTTAATCGATCGAATGCAAAAACTTGCATAATCTTCCTGATTCATTGGAGAAAGTTTCAATTTATTCCCCTCCTTATTTCGAGTGATCAACATTATGTAGTATCCCTGTGCAGTCCTTTTTGCACTGCTAGTATCTTATTGTATCCTGTTCTCCCGTTTAGCGCATGAAGTAATTCTGACGATTTGAACTTCAATTTTTATATGTATCCATTTTATCTATAACTTTTGATCTCCTCCCATCGTTTATACCTCATAGGAAAGGAGTGCATTATATTGTACACACATCGCCGATTCTCCAAAAAGAAAATCATTATCTTGTCCGCCATCGTACTCGTCATAGGCATCATCGCCTTTAAGAGCCTGCTGAATGCAGTCGATCCCTATCGCCACTTGAGAATCACAATCCACAATCAGTCCGACTATAATCTCACCAATATTCAGGCTAGCCTGGTCCAAGGCGACTCGTATAACGCCAACGAGAGTGGCTCCACCTACATATTCAAAAAGGATATTCCCAGCGGAGTAAAAGTAAAATTCGCCCCACAGCTGAAACTTTCCGGGGAGGGGACCGTCTCCTTGGAGTTTACAGACAGCCGCGGAAAAACCTATAACAAAATGGTTTGCGGTTATACGGAATACTTATCTGGTAACTCCTACGTTACTGTAACCAATGAGAATGTCACTGTGAAAGAAGAATGTATGTAATCTTTCGGCAACACAATTATATAAGTAATTGGAACATCCTAATTACATACTAAAAGCATAGAGGAGGAAATTACATTGTCATTAAACATAATTTTAGGCGCAGGCTTAGCCTTCTCTTTATTACTTTCTGCACATCAAGCTAGTGCTGTTGGATTAGAGGATAGAGTCAAAGATGCTACTAACCCTCCAATCACTGTGGAGAACTCTAATGATCCGATTGTTACTCCATTGGACATACAACTTATAAGACCATTCAATTACAGTAGTTACAATGCATATGAAAAATCATTCACATTGGATTCTGACAATGGAGAGACTTCTAATCTTTGGATTAACAACACTAGTACGGATACTATTTATGTCAAGATTACTGTGGGCAATCTTTCTCCAATTGATATTCCAATCAAAAAAGGGACTCAAAAAACAACAAGAATAGGTGTTATAGGCACAACAAACGTCAAAGTTTATATCTATAGTTCAACAGGTCATAAAATGGATATGAATATAAGTGCCCGACAATTTTAATATAATAAATAGTGTAGAGGATATTTCTTAATGAAGTATCCTCTACACTATTTTTGTTGCAGATTATATAGGAAGCAATATGAGTAGATTCAAAATATATAATTAAATAACTCCAATGAAGTTTATATCATTTTCATTTTAACCCTGCGCCTAACGCCGCTCCACCAGACGTGACGTCAATTTCAAATCCTCAATCCGCCCTGTGCCAATGCCAAACATCACGGTACGCAGCTCGAATTCGACCTGTTCCAACCGCTCATTCAGCGCATCATCGGAAGCGACTGCGGATTCGAGCAGAGATCGGCCAAAACCAGCCAGGTCGGCACCCAGGGCGAGAGCCTTTGCTGCATCCACACCCGTATACAGCCCACCGCTGCCAATCAAAGCACCCGCCGGATTCAGCGCTCGCACTTCCTGAATACACTCCGCTGTCGGAATGCCCCAGTCGGCAAAAGCTTCAGCAGCAGCCCGGCGTACCGGGTTATTGTTACGGTACTTCTCCACCTGTACCCAGCTTGTACCACCAGCACCAGCCACATCGATAAATGCCACACCCGCTTCATATAGGCGTTGAGCGGTCACGCCATCGATGCCAAAACCGACTTCTTTCACGCCAACAGGTACATCCAGCTCACGACACAAGTTCTCAATCCGCTGAAATAATCCGCTGAAGTTGGTATTACCTTCCGGCTGAAAAACCTCCTGCAACGTGTTCAGATGAAGCACAAGCATATCTGCACCGGCAATATCTACAGCACGCTGGAAATCAGCCGTGGTGAACCCATAGTTCAGCTGCACCGCGCCCAGGTTGGCAATGACCGGGATGTCCGGTGCCCAGCGCCGAACATCGAAGGTACTCGCGAGTTCCGGCTGTTCCACGGCAGCCCGGATCGAACCTACGCCGAGCGCCCAGCCTCTGGCGTTCGCTACTCGGGCGAGGCGCTCATTGATGGCGCCCGTTGTTTTGCTTCCACCCGTCATCGAACTGATGAGCAAGGGTGTACGTACTTTTTTGCCAATAAACGAAGTCTCCAGATGCACCTCTTCAAAATCCAGCTCCGGCAGTGGGTGATGACGAAAAGCATACCGCTCCATACCGCTGGTTACCCCTTCTCCTGCCACATTCTCCTCAAGACAGAGGCGCACGTGTTCCAGCTTCCGTTCTCCCGTAGCCACTTCGGGAAGCAGCCGTTCGCCGGCTCGCTCTTGTTCATTCATGATGAGACCTCCTATGTGAGAATCGTGCGGATCGACAGGATAACCTGCCCGTTCCTTGCTTCTATGTATATATGTCTTATGCAAAAGACAAAAACATTCATCTAATAAGCATTGCAGCATAACTCTATCCAGTATAACGTTCCAATCCAGCTATGGAAAGGATGCCCCGAAACCAAATGTCTCACTTAAATCTCGGAGCACCACTATCTTATATGCCTACTTATTTCAAGATTTCCGTTGCCAACTGCTCACCAACAAGCTGCCCAGATAACGTCACAATCGGGGTTCCGCCGCCTGGATGTGTTGTGCCGCCGACGTACCAGAGTCCTTGTACATCTTTGCTTCGGTTGCCTGGTCGCATGAAGGTCTGCTTCATCGAGTTGGACGAAATGCCATAGATCGAGCCTTGATGCGCCAAAGTATCCCGTTCGATATCTCGCGGCGTGTACCGGATCAACACATCGGATTGGTTCAACCCGGTAATTCCCCTCGCTGCCAATTGTTCCAGTACAAACGCTCCGTAACGTTCCGTCTGTAGCTCCCAATTCCACGAATCTGACAAGTAGGGGGCATTGACCAGAATGAACAGGTTACTTGCTCCCGCCGGGGCCATGCCTGCTTCCGAATAACCGGAGTAACAGATGTAAATCGTCGGATCGTCAGGCATTTTACGGTCACGGAAAATATGGTCGAACTCTGGTTCATACCGTTCCGGGAAAAAGACGGTATGGTGCAGCAGCGCATCATATTGTCTTCGCACACCTGCCAGCGTTACAAATCCCGAAATGGATGGTTCATACTTCCGTATGCGGGCATCACTCATCTCTTTCCGATGTTCCGGTGCGAGCAGCAGTCGATTCACGCTAAGCACATCTCCATTGGCAACCACCTGATCGGCTTCGCGGAAGCCTTGATCCGTATCCACACCTGCCACTTTGCCATCTCGGACAACAATCTGCCGGACTTCTGTGCCTGTAATAATTTGTACGCCTTTTTCCTGTGCCAGCCGAGTCATTCCTTCGATCAGTTGATAGGTTCCGCCTTTGACTCCGTAGATGCCCACTTCTGCTTCCACATGACCCATCATGGCAAAGATCGAAGGAGACTGATACGGCGATGATCCCACATAGGTTGCGTACCGCCCGAACATAGCGAGTGTATGCGGATGCTGGAAATACGAACGCAGCAGCTTATCCAGATTCACCGTTGGCCGCACACGAAGCAGGCTGCGCAGCATCTGAAGATTGTATTTGTCAGAAGGAGACAGCAACAACTTACCGAGAAAATGACGATTGGCTTCCGCATACAGTGCGGCAGACTCATCCATAAATGCATCATAATGAGCCGCATCCACCGGACTGTACGCCGCGATCTGTTCCTTCATCCACCCGCGATTACCTGACAAATCGACCACTGTGCCATCTGCAAATACATTACGCGTGCGTGGCTCCAACTCATATAGCTGTACGTAATCTTCCATTGTTACACCTGCATAGTCGAAGACGGAACGAAAAGTGGATGGCATCGTGATTGTGCTTGGTCCCCGATCAAAATGATACCCGTCCCGCTCAATCTGCTGCAGCTTGCCACCTACATGATCCTGCCGTTCCAGAATGGTCACCTGCACACCTTGTGAAGCCAATCGGATCGCACACGACAGACCTCCGAATCCTGCACCGATAATCGTGACGTTACCTCTCAACTATACCGCCTACCTTTCCATACATACCCCTTGCCAGAGCGACCTGCCTGCCAGGAAGCAAGTCCGATAGCAATGACACATGCCATGCTAACTGGTTGCAAAAGGGCAAGCCACCAGGGTTGTCCGCCAGCATGATCCGCTACTCTTTTCACAGCCATACCCAGTAATGTTCCTAACAATCCATACAGAATGGACATCAAATTACCTGTCATGAGTCCAAAAATCAATCCCAGCGGAGGCACAATATACATCAGCGTATACATCAACATCGTGCCAAGCAGCAGTACGTCTTTACGTCCCATACCTTCGTACATATTTTTCTTGTATCCGTTCCATACTTCTGCACCGTTCTGATACATGCGGGTATTCGTTACGTCATGCACGTCTGTCAGCATCACCGGATGGCCTGCACGCTTGACCGCTTTGGCTAAACTCATGTCATCCACCAGATGGGCCTGAATGGCAGCATGACCGCCGGATGCTTCGTAACTGGAGCGATGAATCAGCAAAAAAGCCCCCGTAGCGGCCACAAACATCGGACTGGATGATCTACGTATCATGAAAATGGGCAGATGACTGATGATGGTGAAGACCATCATCGGTACGACAAGCTTTTCCATCCACGTCTTCGTTACCTGATAAGGAAAACCAGTTACAAGACCGCCGCTCTGCTCACACCCTGCCGCAAGAGTTTGACGAATGGCACTTGGCTCCAGGCGCACATCCGCATCCACGAACATATACCATTCTCCCTTGGCCTCCTGTACCAGCCTGTGACACGCATGGGCTTTCCCCATCCAGCCCTCGGGAAGATCGACACCATGCAGTAGACGCACACGCCCATCTCGATTCGCAATCGCTTGTACCATGGCCGCTGTCTCATCTTCGGAACGATCATCCAGCACCAGCACTTCCATCCGGAATCCCGATGTATCACTCGCGAGCACACTTTCCAGACATCCTTCGATATGTAGTCTTTCATTTCTGGCCGGAATCAGTACCGAGACCAGCAGGTCTGGGGGTTGTATCTTGTCTGACCGGAATGAACGTACTTTGGGCAGACAGGAGACGTTCCATAGAGCGAACAGCAACTGTATTCCCAATATGCTTGTAAGCACAATCCAGAAGATTTCAGATGTATTCATCCTAACGGTTCACCCGCTTTCGCGTGGCATCGTATTTTTCACTTGTCGAACGTACATGACGAATCAGTGGCAGCGCATCTGGCAAGCTCCCCTGTCCCATCCGTATAAGTTCTGATCTGTGATCGTCTAACTGCTGTTCCAGCACAAGACCGAGTCTGGAGGCAATCTCTTCACTCTTGAGCGTCTTCCAGTCTTCCATCACCGGAGGGCCTGCCTGCATCGATATTTCCGGTAGATCATGCTGAACCATCCCATGGCACAAGGTTACCGGTACGGCAATGGCATTCGGAGAGCGACGAAGCAGCAATCCGATGCCTGGACGGAACCGAATCGGTCTGGCCTCCTGATGGAGAATTTCTCCTTGTGGGAAAATCCAGACCCTTTTCCCCGAATCCAATAGTTCACTGGTGTACTGTAGAGAGGTCCGAATACCAGACGCATTCTCTTTATTGATTGAATACGCACCCAATTTACGAAAAAAGGCATATTGCTGAAGTTGCTGTTCCTCCATCATCACATAATGATCACCCCGCGATGTCTTCCTGGCCGCATGATAGAGCAGCAGACCATCCCACCAGGAACTGTGGTTCATGAAGTAGATCACCGGACGAGTCGGATCAATCGGGGAGTTGTCCCTGATGTCCACCTGCGGGTCCAGTGACCCCGTGAGCGTGAAGGAGCGGAAGCGCCGACGCAGCAGATAATAGTGATTGTATAAGGCAAAAATATGATTAAACGGTTTTGATTTTACGGCGCGAATCATAGAGCCAGCTCCCTTCGGCAAGAAGCACACCTGCGATGGCGATGATAAAGCTGCCTGTAATTCCTTCCTTTAGAGCCAGTAAGCCGAACAGAAGAATAAACAGCTGATACAGCCATTTTGCACGTAGCAATGAGCTACGGTCATTAGGCATGGCCGGAAGGAAGAGGGACAGGAATGCACCCATGATAAACCAGCTTATGTAATTGGTCCACGGAACACCGTAGAATCCACCTGGAGCCTGCCACTCCCAGAATCCTCTCGCATGTGCAACTGGGTCGAGTACCAGATCGAGCACAATCGCCCAGAACCCGGTCTTCACTGCCCGAAGCAATCTGCCAGTCCAGGTTGAACCCCCGCCACTTAACAGCGCCGAGTTACCCACCACTGCGATCCAGGCGAAACCCAGCGTAACTGGCACACTGAACAGATGAATCCCGAAGAAGTCTGAATAAGCATACTCACCAAAGGGCCAATGCGTATGCACTCCTACCCACTCTACGCCCATACCTCCAAGCCAGATAATCACAGAGGATATCCAGAGTCCGGGTTTCAGCCAGATGACTGACTGGTCGGACAGGGCTGTCCGATTACGCCCTTGATAGATCAGATCCAGCACATACAATGCGTAAAAGATTAGAAATAATCCATTTGAAAAAGATAATACGTCAGGCACACCGATCGTCAGCATCAAGGTTGCTCCAATGACATACCACGCCCAGTAAAGCCACTGGATCATCAGGATACCGCCGTTCGGGAGGCTTGATAGGCCAGCATCGGATAACGTTTCACAATCGCACCCAACATCTCCAGTTTCAATTCATCACTAACATATGCCCGTTTAGTATATACGTCATAGTCATTGCGTTCGACCGCGTGTAGAATGGTGGAGTAAAAGGCTGCTGCCAGCTCAATCGAAAACGCACTTTCCGTTGGATAAGTATCCAATCGATTCATGCCAATACGGAACCAGTTCAATGCTGCCGCTTTTAATTCGTGAATAATGGCAATAAAGCGTTCGTCCACGATCCCGTCTTCGAAGTCCTGTTCGGAGTATCCGTGCTTCTCCATGATCTCCAGCGGAACATACCGGCGCACTCGGGCCCGATCTTCACCAACATCCCGAATAATATTGACGATCTGCATCCCTTTACCCAAAGCAATCCCATTCATGGCTACTTCCGCGCCATTATCATCCCGCAGTACAGGCAACAACATCTCGCCTACAGTGCCGGCTACCAGATAACAATAATGCTCCAGTTCCTGCATTGTTGCATAATGCGTCACTTTAAGATCGGTGAGTTGCCCTTCCATCTGACGGAAGAATGGCCCCTTATCCAGATGAGGGAAACTGCTGAACAACCATCTCAGTGCTGGCCAGATAAAGTGTCCTTCCGCTTCGTCCAGCCGCTCAAACAAATCATGAATCTCGTGAATCGTATAGGCCGATTGTTCCGGTTCATCCACACTGTCATCTATCATGCGGCAGAAGGCATAAATGACATATACCGCTTCCCGACGTGGACTTGGCAGCCCTCTAAAGGCCTGATAAAAAGAGGAAGAACCCTTTTGCATCAACTCTTCACACCTGCTCAAAATCGCTTCATTCATGTTCCCATCTCCTTCGTGAGTTGATTGACGGCCATACGTGCACTCTGCATCACAATCGGCACTCCCCCTCCAGGATGTACAGATGCTCCTGCGGCATATAATCCCTTGATATTAGGGAAAGGTTTGGGTTGTGGTCGGTATACACCGGACTGGAATAACACTGGCGCAATACCGAAGCTTCCGCCTCCATATAGCCCGTCTCGCTCTGCGTCAGCGGGTGTACGCACCTTTTTCCACCTGATCGCTGCACGAAGTCCCGGGAATCCACGTTGCTCCGCCTCTTCCAAAACACGTTCTGCCAATGCTTCGCTCTCCCGATCCCAGTCGACACCTTCGGCATCGGGCACAGGAATGAGGAAATACAATACACTCTGTCCTGAAGGCGCTGCTGTCTCATCCAATGCGACCGGATTAAATACGTAAAATGAGGACTTTGCCGGAATGCGTCGCTGATTGAAGACTTCCTGTAAACTACCTTCCAGACTCGGTGGCAGGAAGAACTGGTGCGTCGTTGCATCTTCCCAGGTTTTGTCCACGCCCACATAGAGCAATACACATCCGGAAGAGGGGCGATATGGCTTTCTTTTACGCGCTACCTCTGGTGCTTGACCAAGCAAACCCGAAAGATGGGGGAAATCGCCATTGTAGATAACTGCATCCACATTTTCTGCGCCTGCTACCGTTTCTATACCTTCACATACACCGTTTTTAATCGTGAGCCCGGTAACTTCCGCATTCAGCACAACACGTCCACCACGTGAGATCAGTTCCTGTTCCAGAATGGCCGGTAATGCTGCATACCCGCCCTTCACCATCCAGATGCCATATTCATGCTCTGCATAGGGAAGCAGGGAGTAGATGCCTGGCGTCCCAAATGGTGATCCACCGATGTATAGACTTTGTAGCGAGTAAGCGTCTAGCAATTCCTCATGCTGAAAATAATCGCCTACCGCTTTCCGGACACTTTTGTGTGCACGCAATCTGCCCATGAGTGACATGAGAGATGGTGTGAAGAAATCCCTTTTGCGCGGAAAAGCCCGTTCCAGAAACGCTGCCCGGCCTGCCGGAAACAACGTGTCCATGTCTTTCATGAATCGTGTGAATCCCCGGCTCTCTCCCGGGAACAAACGTTCAATCTCTGCCGTCTGCTGATCACGTGACGTCATCTTGGTCATGACACGACCACTGTGATAATGCACTCTGTATAGCGGATCACAGCGAAGCAGCTCAATCTTCGAACGATCTACGCCTGCTTCCTCCAGTATGCCAAGTAACATCTCAGGCAGAAGCACGATGGTCGGCCCCTGATCGATCCGGTACTCCCCTTCCTGCTCATATCCAATGCGTCCGCCAACGCGGGAGCCCCGTTCATACACGGTGACATCCCATCCCTGACGGTTCAACAACAGCGCCGAAGTAAGTCCGCCAATCCCTGCCCCTACAATGGCGGCCCGCTTCATGAATGCCCTCCGGCTTCTGCCGTCTTCACGTAAGAGGATAGCTTGGAACTTGTTCTGGCGTCCTCTTCCTGGATCAGCCTCACGCTGATTCGAGCCGATTCGAAGATCGTTGGCAATCCGCTGCCCGGATGTGTCCCGCCGCCTACCAGCCATACACTTTTCAACTCTTCAAACTGGTTATGGGGACGCAGGTACATCATCTGACCCAAATTATGTGCCATATTAAATGTTGCTCCGCGGTACACATCCAGTTCATTCTCCCAATCGAGTGGAGTGAACAGCTTACACTCTTCAATGCGGCTGCGAATGTCTGCCAGCTCAGGAACGCCTTCCAAGCGTTTCATCATGGCCTCCTGCACATTCTCACGTTCTGCTTCCCAATCGATGTCTGCGGTAAGATTAGGTGTAGGCATGAGAACATATAAAGCGGATTTCCCTTCCGGTGCCAGCGTCGAATCAAGTCTGGAAGGGTTATGAATATATAGAGATGGATCGGCTGACAACATTTTGTGCTTCGTGATCTCATCAACGTTCAACCGGTAGTCCTCGGGAAAATAGATCGAGTGATGCGGCAGATCCACTTCACCATCCACACCCAGATACAGCATCGCTGTCGAGCAGGAGTACTTTTTGCGTTTCATTTTCTCCGGGGTATATTTCTTAAGTACGCCCGGTTCGAACAGATGGTTCACCGCATGTGCAAAGTCGGCGTTTACCACCACATGGTCCGCTTCGATGCGTTCACCGCTCTCCAGCAACACACCTTCTGCACGACCATTGCGAACGATGACCTGTTTCACCGGGGTGGAAGTATGTATGCGTCCTCCGTATTCTTCCACGACATCAGCCATGGCTTGGAAGATCCGATTCACACCGCCAATGGGGTGGAACAATCCGTAGTGATGCTCGATGAACGATAGTATGGTAAAGGTGCCCGGACAATCCCAGGCAGACATGCCAAGGTATTTGGATTGGAATGTAAATGCCCAGCGTAGACGCTCATCTGTAAAATAGCGGGACAAGATCCCATAGACGGTGTTGTGGACATCAAGCTTAGGTAGAGCTGTTACGGCGTCTTTGCGTAGATAGTCAGTCAGCTTGCCAAACGGACGGCGCAGCAAAGGCATGACTTTGCCAAACTTCACTTCCTCTTCTTGCATGAACCGAAGGTAATTGTCTTCATTGCCCGGAAACAATTCCTTAATCTGTGCAGCTGTATCTTCCCGATTACGAGAAGGCGTGAACACCGTATCACCAAAGTTCAGTGCGTACAGCGGGGTTAGTTCTTTCATATGCACATAATCGGATAACTTACGTCCCACCACGTCGAACATCTCTTCAATCAGCTGAGGCATCATCAAGAATGTTGCCCCCCGGTCGAATCGATACTCGCCCAGTTCTAATCTGGCAGAACGCCCCCCGATGACTGGCTGTTTCTCATACACATCTACTTCGTACCCCTGACCGGACAATAACATCGCTGCTGCAAGTCCACCCGGACCCGCGCCAATCACAGCTGCACGTTTGCGTTGTTGATTCGGTATCATGCCACTCACCTCTCTATGTAGGGAATTCCTATAGTTCTCTAGCCCCTAGCCTATTATTAAACCGCCCAAGAACACTTTAAGCGGTAACTGGCAAAAACATTATACAAATATAATACAAATATTATACGGCCTTGTAAACCAAAAAATGACCCATCGGTCAAATTACAAGAATACTCCATTCATAAACGCAAAAAAAAACATCCCTTGATCACTTTCGTCAAAGGATGTCCTGTATACACTAGCTTATTCATTGAATGATAAGATATGTTTATTTATTTGCCTGTCCAAACCTCGCACTAGATGGTCGATCCGCGAGATACTCACGTTCTATCCATGACTGCCAATCTGCTGAATCCTCTGGCATGATCCATTGCGGGTAACGAGCATGTTCTGCACGCTCATAGCCCTTCCCACCAAGTACGAAGCGAATATGTGGAAATTCATTTTTAATCCGCTCTATAAGCTGATCGCACCGTTCAAGGAGCCCCGGACTTGTGATCGAAAGGCAGACCAACTTGATCTTTTGCTCCCGGATAATCGGGAAGATGCCTTCTTCTGGCGTGTTCGCACCGAGATACAGTACTTCCGCTCCATTTTTCCGCATAAAGAGAGAGAACAGTAATAACCCGACCTGATGATGCTCCCCTTCCGGACACAACGCCAGAACTTTGGGCAGATGCGGATAGATCGGGAACAGATGGAAAAACTGATAAAACCGCTGTGAAATCAGCTGAGTCATGAAGTGTTCCTGAGCCACCGAAGCCCTGCCTTGCTCCCATGCATCTCCAACCCGAACCAGTATGGGCACCAGCACATGATAGAACATCGAATCGTACCCGTACATGGTGAAACCAAAATCAATCAAACCATTGGCACGTTCACCCTGAAAGTTGTAGAGCGAGTCATAGATCTGATCTGCCATGCGTTCGTATGCTTCTTCCATTGTAGGCACCGGAGCCATGATCGGAATAGGCGCAGCTGCCTCGGGTGGGTTTAATTTGTTTACTTTCAACATCCGTACAGCTTCCGAGATATTGGTCTGATGCAGCTCTACCTGTTCTTTCAACCAGCGCAGATCCTCAACATTCTCTTCGGTATACATTCGATAACCCGATTCCGTCCGCTCAGGGGTGACCGCATCATACCGATTCTCCCAAGCCCGGATTGTTACCGCCCTGATATCGAGCATGGCTGCGACTTGTTTGATGGAATACACCTTATTACCCACTTTCTTTCCTAAATGTCCAGATTTCACAGGTTATATCATTGGTTCCCCGTCCTTGTCAGGCATATGAAAACCCTAACATTCTACAAAAATAATACACTCATTATACACAACGCTCAGACACCTGTCGATTGCATCCTGCCAATTTTGCTATATGCATTTAACGGCTACATTCGTGATTCTACCGGGTTATCCTGCGTCAACGTTATCATCCGTGTGGTAATAGAAGTCAGCACGTACAGAAGGGGGAGTCCACCGTTGGTCTCATTGCGCCGCCATACATCAGACCGCAAGTCTTCACGCGGCAAATTTCCATACATACGAACAGGGATCGCCCTATTGGTCCTATGGCTCATCGCCGTCATGCTCTATCAGACCTACAAACCATTACCACCGGGTATTTCCTATGAAAGTCCCGAGTATCGTGTAGATCAAGTCGATTTCCTGCATGACCTCACTTATCCTTCCTCTGACGGACAGATGCAGCACGAACAGCAGATCTTCCAGCGCATGATGCAGATTGTGGAGGAAGCAGAGCAGTTTGTCCTGGTGGATATGTTCCTGTTCAATAATTATCAGCACAAGGGGCAGAACTTTCCTCCCGTGAGTACTGAATTCACCGAAGCTCTGGTCGCCAAAAAAAATCAGCATCCTGATATGGACATCTGGTTTATTACAGATGAAGTAAATACCAACTATAACTCAGCACCCAATCCGTTGCTGGAACAGATGAAACAAGCAGGCATTCATGTGGTCATCACGGATGTGGACCCTTTGCGTGATTCAACTCCGGTATACTCTGCGGTCTGGCGAACCTTCTTCCAATGGTTTGGCCAATCGGGGGATGGCTGGATCAAGAACCTGATGGCCACAGATGGTCCGGATGTAACTGTGCGTTCCTATCTCAAGTTGCTCAATGTGAAGGCGAATCATCGCAAAGTTGTTGTTAGTGAGAAGACGGCGATTATCTCTTCCGGCAATATCCATGATGCGAGTGCTTACCACTCGAACATTGCATTTGAAGTAACAGGTCCAGTCATTGGGGATATTCTACAGTCAGAGCAAGCCGTCCTTGATATCTCAGGCGGGGGCCAGGTTCCTGCCTACACCGCTCCTTCCACGGATTCAAACACGGGAGATTTGCGAATACGCTATTTAACTGAAGGCAAAGTGAATGACGCTGTCCTCCATGAGATTAATCAGGCTGGCAAAGGTGATACCTTATGGATGGGCATGTTCTATGTGGCCTCTCCGAAAGTATTGGAAGCCCTGCTGGAAGCAGCCAAACGAGGAACCGAGATCCGGCTTGTACTTGATCCAAATGAAAATGCTTTTGGTCAGGAAAAGATCGGCATTCCGAATCGCCCTGTCGCCGCCGAATTGCATGATAAATCCGACGGTAAAATACAGATCCGCTGGTATAACACCACCAAGGAGCAGTACCACACCAAGATGATCTATATTGCCAAAGCAAGCGGAGATCATATTGTTCTTGGCGGTTCAACCAACTTCACACCTCGAAACATGAATGACTACAATCTGGAGAATGATCTATGGGTTGCTGCACCTCCAGACAATAAGTTCACGCGCGATATCGCGAATTATTTTGAACGTATTTGGAATAATGATGATGCCGAGTTCACGTTGGACCTGGATGAGTTTCAGGAAAAGACAACGTTCTTGAAAGGTATCCTATATAAGTTACAGCTGATTCTGGGTCTTACGACCTTTTAGACAAGAACCACATTCATACCTGATATCCGCCTGTACTCTCGTGTGCAGGCGGATATTTTCATCTTGACAGGTGACGTGAAATGTGAAAATATAATTACCTAACGACCGTTAGGAAGGTGATATGATGACTGCACAATCCATTCGGGATGCAGCCCTGTTCCATTTTGCCAGAGATGGCTATGAGGGGGCTTCACTGAGAGCTATAGCTGATGAAGTCGGGATTAAGAAACCGTCCATATATGCACATTTCAGCTGCAAGGATGATTTGTTTTTGCACACCCTGGCGTTTGCTTTTCACGAAGTAACACGGCACACACTCGAATATTTCCGTGATCATGAGGATCTGCCATTGGAGCAGAGGCTGAAGGGCTTGCTGATCTGGTTCGAACAAGAATACAATGCCCATGCGTCAGCACGCTTGATGCTGCGCAATTGTTTCTACCCACCACTTTCCCTGTATAGCGAAGTGATGGATCTGGTGTATCCGTTTATCGATGGTATGGAACGCGCGCTAACTCGTTTGCTGCAGCGGGCATTGCGTCATGGAGATATTCCGCCCATTCCCGCGGAACAGGCCGCCATTGCATTCATGACGTTTCTCGACGGGATTACCGTGGAGATCATTTATGGAAGTTCCCGTCGGTACAAGAGACGGTTGGAAGCATCTTGGCCTGTCTTCTGGCATGGCATTCATAATCTGAACGAAGAGGCACGAAGTGTTGTGCCGGAAGGAGATTCAACATCATGAACCGCAACTGGTTATATGTATTTATCGGTGGCATTATTGAGATTGTCTGGGTAAGCGGGCTGAAACATGCCTCGAATGCCTGGGAGTGGACTTTGACCGGAATTGCCATCGTGATCAGCTTTGGACTGATCATTGCTGCTTCCAAAAGACTGCCTGTCGGTACGGTGTACGCCGTCTTTACGGGGATTGGTACGGCAGGTACCGTCCTTACGGAAATGCTACTGTTCGGCGAACCGTTCCGCTTGGCCAAAGTATTGCTCATTGGATTGTTGCTCTGCGGCGTAATCGGACTGAAGCTGGTTACGGATCAGCAAGAAGCCAAAGGAGGTGCAGTATAATGGCTTGGATGGCAATTGTGGGTGCAGGGATATGTGAAATTTTCGGCGTGATCGGTATTAATGGTGCTTCTACTCGCAAAGGCTGGCCTTATATCGTACTGATGCTGGTATCGTTTGTATTCAGCTTCTCGCTGTTATCTTACGCCATGACGTCTATTCCCATGGGCACAGCGTATGCGGTGTGGACCGGGATCGGGACGGTAGGCAGCACGTTAACAGGCATGTTCCTGTTCGGTGAACGGAAAGAAGCGAAGCGTATCCTGTTTATCGCGATGATTTTGGTTGCAGCGGTTGGCTTGAAACTGATCACGTAACGGAACAACTGAATTACACTCTATATTCAAGTCGGTTCTGCAATCTGCGTTATCGTGTACTTCTTAGCTTCCATTAGGATATCTATTAAATTTATTTAGTAAAATAAAAAAGACGACTTCGATCAGGAAGTCGTCTTTTTTCGGATATGATAGAAATAGGAAACCTCCCTATACTCTGCAACGTAAGAAAGGATGGTGTAATGTTGAGAAAGTTATTGGTACGCATCTGCTCTTATACTGGGTATACCCTTCTGATCGGCATGGCCATCTTCTATCTCATCGCTCTAGTCGCCATTATTATACTCGCCTTGTACGCCTTCACTGGAGGAGTCTAACTTAAACGTTCTTGATAGCAATACCCATATCATACATACAGGCTACACCTAGTTATATGTTGTTCTTCTTCCCTTTGATCATCCTCTTTTCTCAATATTGATTTTCCAATTTACTCCCATTTGAATTCCTTCAACCAGATCGTTTATACTTGGTTTGACCTTAAAGTCAATTCAAGAACTCACAAGTTCCCTGATGAGGTGAATGTATCGTTAATGAACCCTATACATGAAATGAATGAGAAGAAAAAACTCATCATTACTACAGCACTCAAGCTTTTCTCATCCAAAGGCAGTGCTGCAACATCCATGCAAGAGATTGCCGAACTATGCGGGATGTCCAAAGGCAGCCTGTATATCATGTTCAAATCCAAAGAGGAATTGGAAGCCAGTACGCTGGAGTACTGCATGTACACGCTAATGGACGAGATGACGCAGATTGAGCATGAAACCAGCCTCTCCTCGCGAGAACGCCTGCACAAGCAGATTGAAACACTGCTCATTCATGTAGCCGAATTCAAGGAATTTTTGCGGGTACAATTGCGAAGCATGATGCTGGATGATGAACAGCAACGCAAGGAACAGTGCCATCCACAGCAAAGAGATCTGGAGATCCGTACCTTACATTGGTTTAAAGATAAGTTGGAAGAGCAGTATGGACGGGAGATTGAACCTTATACGATTGATCTTATTTTGTTGACACACGGACTGTTCCTCTCCTATGTCAAAATCTGGTTTACAGAGATGCCATCTCTCACTGTTAACAAAATGGCAACAAACTTGCTGCAAATGATGGACTATGCCGCACATGGATTTCTTAACCAGCGACCTGAGCCTTTGATTCCTCTGGAGGAATGGCCTGCCTGGATTACCGAGGCCCAACCAGATTCCACGGTGATGCGACATCCTATCCATATCATCAAACAAATGCAGGATATTGCCTCCTCCGATTTGCCCGCAGGGCAACCGAAGAATGATGCACTTGAAACCATTGCCATTCTCAGACAGGAGATGATGGAATTCACGCCGCGGCGTGCCATTATTCTGGGCATGATGCACAATCTGGAGAACGTAACTGCCATTCAACCCTTGCATTCCGAGCTTCAGCATATTTTGGATGCCATGTATAGCCGGTTCATCCCTGCTGACTCGTCACACACATAAACAGGAGAAACAGAGAGGAGAAGAAACCATCGTATGAAAGGTATTATTAATTTTTCACTGAACAACAAGTTTGCGATCTGGATTCTGACAATCATCATCTCTTTCGCAGGTTTGTACAGCGGATTGACGATGAAGCAAGAGACCATTCCGAACATCAACGTACCGTTTCTGAATGTCACTGCCATTGATCCGGGGGCTGCACCGGAGGGAATTGTTGAAGATGTCACGAAGCCGCTGGAAGTAAAACTGCGGAATGTTGATGGCGTTAAGACGGTTACCTCCACTTCCATGGAGAATGCAGCATCCATCACACTCGAATTTGATTATGGAACAGATCTGACCAACGCGACGGCAACCGTTCGTGAGGCACTCAATGAAGTACAACTGCCTGACAGCGTACAGAAGCCGACCATTTCCAAGTTCAGCATTAACTCTTTCCCGGTTGTATCTCTAAGCCTGTCCGACAAGGACGGTGGTGACCTGGAACAATTGACACGACTGGTTGAATCGGATATTCAGCCTGCACTCGAAGACATTGACGGTGTAGCTCAGGTTCAAGTGTCAGGTCAATATGTAAAAGAAGTTCAACTGAAGTTCGATCAAGCCAAAATGGCCGAGCTGGGCCTAACGGAAGATACGGTAAACGGCATCGTTCAAGGTTCATCCATTCGTGTGCCCCTGGGACTGTTCGAACTGGATAAATCCCAGAAAGCCGTTGTCGTAGATGGCAACATCGTCGACATCGATGATCTGAAAAACCTTGCCATTCCAGTTGTACCCGGCGGTGCCGGCGCTTCTGCAGGCAATGGTTCAGGTGCAGCCCCACAAGGCTCTGGAGCACCAACAGGTGAAGGCTCGGCGACTGGTGAAGCAGCTCAAGGTACAGCTCCTGGCTCTGCACAAGGAACAGACCCGGCCGCAGGCCAAGCAGCTGGCGGTAATGCCAGTGCAGGTAGCCCTACAGGCGCGGCCAATATGCCTGGCATTCCAACTGTAACACTAAGTGAAATTGCCAAGATCGAAGTCATCGGTCAAGCGGAATCCATTTCCCGGACAGACGGCAAGGAATCCATCGGTATTTCCGTTGTAAAATCCAATGACGCCAACACGGTTGATGTCGTGAATGCAGTCAAAGACAAAGCGGAAGAATTGCAGAAGCAATTCAAAAATGCAGACCTGACTGTACTTCTTGACCAAGGTAAACCGATCCAGGACTCGGTGAACACGATGCTGGGCAAAGCTGTTTTTGGCGCTTTGTTTGCTATCCTGATCATCTTGCTGTTCCTGCGTAATATTCGTTCAACCATTATCTCCATTATCTCGATCCCGCTCTCCTTGCTCATGGCATTGACTGCGCTCAATATCATGGATATTACCTTGAACATGATGACGCTCGGTGCCATGACGGTTGCCATCGGACGGGTTGTCGATGACTCCATCGTTGTTATCGAGAACATCTACCGCCGACTAACACTCAAGGGAGAGAGACTCAAAGGCCGTGAACTGGTCCGCGAAGCAACGCGTGAGATGTTTGTGCCAATCCTTTCTTCCACCATCGTAACGATTGCGGTATTCCTGCCACTGGCATTGGTAAGCGGTATGGTAGGCGAGCTCTTCCTGCCATTTGCATTGACCATGGTATTTGCCTTGCTGGCATCCCTGATCGTTGCCATTACCATCGTGCCGATGCTTGCGCATTCCCTGTTCCGTAAAGGGCTGAAGAACAAGCAGAATCACGAAGAAAAACCAGGCAAGATGGCCGAAGGTTACAAACGCCTGCTGAACTGGACCCTGTCACACAAACTCATCACGGTCAGTATTGCAGTAATTCTGCTGGTCGGCAGTTTGTTCCTGTACCCATTCATCGGTGCAAGCTTCTTGCCAGAACAACAGGATAAATATGTGACGATTACGTACAGCCCGCAAACCGGAGCTTTGCGTGAAGATGTAGAAAAAGAAGCACTTGTTGCCGAGAAGTGGTTGTTGAAACAACCGGGTCTGGAGAAAATGCAATATTCCATCGGCGGAAGCAATCCACTGAGCAGTATGGGTGGCGGCAGCTCCAACTCGGCTCTCTTCTATATTGAGTATAACGAAGATACGAAAGACTTTACCCAAGTGAAGGAACAACTTGTCGAAGGTTTGAAAAAAGAAGTTACCGTAGGAACCTGGAGTGAGCTCGACATGTCCGGCGGTCTGGGTGGCAGTGGCCTGAGCCTATCCATCTATGGCGATAATGTAGAGCAGCTCAAACCTGTATCGGACGAAATTCTGAAACTGGTTGAAGCGGATACGGATAATTTTGAAAAAGCAGATACAACACTCGCTGACACCTACGGGCAGTATACGCTCGTGGCAGATCAGGAGAAATTAAGTTCCCTCGGCTTGACTGCAGGCCAACTGGCTATGGCACTGAGCCCGGCACGGGAACGTCCTGTGCTCACGGAAGTCGATATTGATAACAAAACGTATAAAGTATATGTAGAGACCGACGATAAAACATTCAGCAGCATTAATGAGATTGAGGATGAAACCGTCACTTCACCGCTTGGCATCGAAGTACCGATCAAAGATGTTGCCAAAGTGGAAGAAGGCACATCCCCGAACTCCATCATGCAAATTGATGGTAAGGTTGTTGTACAAGTGACAGCCAACATCCTGGCTTCGGATGTAACGAAGGCTTCAAATAACTTACAGGCTGAGATCGACAAGTTGGATCTGCCTGATGGCGTTGAAGTGAAGTTCGGCGGTACAACCGAACAGATCAATGATACCTTTACTCAGCTTGGTCTCGCCATGCTGGCGGCCATCGCCATTGTATACTTCGTGCTTGTTGTAACATTCGGCGGCGGTTTGGCACCATTCGCCATCCTGTTCTCCCTGCCATTTACGGTGATTGGTATTATGGTAGGTCTGTTCATCGCTGGGGGTACACTTGACGTCTCCGCCATGATGGGTGGACTGATGCTTATCGGGATCGTGGTCACCAATGCCATCGTGTTGATCGACCGTGTTATTCACAAGGAAAAAGAGGGTATGCCTACCCGTGAAGCCTTGCTGGAAGCCGGTGCAACACGGTTGCGTCCAATTCTGATGACTGCTCTCGCAACCATCGGGGCCCTGTTACCATTGGTTACGGGCCTCGAAGAAAGTGCGGGGATCATCTCCAAAGGACTCGGAATTACCGTAATCGGCGGTCTGATCAGCTCCACGCTGCTCACGCTGGTTATCGTACCGATTGTGTATGAGTTCCTGATGAAATTCAAAAAGAAAAGAATTGAAGATTAAGAAGTAGAGAGTCGTGCTCATGTAACAGTTCGAGTACAACTTAAATACAGACTGTACGCTCTAACCTCTCGCCCCTTAGCACATATTGGAATGATTGAATTCCGATGTAATGCTAAGGGGCTTTTTTATGTAAATTCAAACGAGATATCGACGACAGAAATAGTTTAAGAAGCGGAGTTAAAAGCTTTATATAAGAGAAGATTACTTCCAGAGCATGTGCCTCGCTCTAATTGGAGTAGAGAATCCGTCACATAGACTGACATAGAAACACATCTTTTTAATCAAAATTACAAAAAGCACAGACCCATTTGTCATTTAAAACAAATGAACGTGAGATTTCAGCCCATCTGCTGTAAATCGACTTATAATATGGATTGATTATGCAAGTTAACGGATTCCAGCTCCAGATAGATCACATGTATTGGGGAAGGATGGTGGTTGTGTGGGGGAGACAACGCTTCATATTCAGGTCAGAGACATGTTAAAACGTCCCGTGTTTCGCAAGGCAGAGGTTCTGGCCAGTGATCGTGCTCTGGAGCGATATGTTCGCTGGGTTCATATTATGGAAGTGCCTGAGGTAGGGGACTTGCTCAATGGCGGGGAATTGGTGCTGACGACAGGCATTGGCTGGCAGGAAGGTGAGCAGCAAGGTCTGTCTTTTCTGCGTCAGTTAATTGCACGTGGGGCTGCCGGGCTCTGCATGGAACTGGGGGATCACACCAAGTCGCAGCTCGGTGCTATGAAGGAAATTGCAGTCGCAGCGGATTTCCCGTTGATCTGGTTCCACGAACAAGTCCGTTATATTGATATTACGCAAGACCTGCATTTCACCCTGATTCGCAGTCATCAGCGGATGATCGCCGAACTCGATAATCTCACCACCTCATTTAACCAACTTCTTCTGAATGGAGATGGCGTACAACCCTTACTTCGATTACTATCACGAACAACCGGATGTGCCGTGGCGTTATACCCACTTGAAGGGGAAGCGAGTAGCGTTCCCTATTGCTCTCCAGAGCAGCTGGAGACTCGGCGGCAGGATTGGTTTTTGCAGCGAGGACGATCGGATCAAGTAGATATTTCGAAGGAAGTCCCACTAACCGGTAACACTTGCCATCCATTCTATATGCCTGTTCAGGCGTTGGACTACACCTTTGCCGACCTTGTGCTGATGCACCAAAAACTGCCGGAGCATGATTCGAATATACCCCTCAATCCTTCGGATGAATTCGTCATTCAGGCACTGGAACGGTGCGCGGCCGCGATCGCCCAGGACTGGATGCGAACCAAATACATGGAAGAGAAACGTCGCTACAAAGAAGATATGTGGGTGATCGACTGGCTTAACGGACATCACTCCACGAAGGAAATCCATGAATATGTCTCCACGGCCAATCCCCTTCTTGCAACGAGCAAAGCGAGCATTATCCTATTCGACAGCAACCCCACATACACAGACAGTCTCAGACTTCAGAAGATATTAATCCAACGCAACATCGTCGCCCGTTCCGTGTTCGCTCGGGAGAACTTCACCCTCTACAGCACCGTTCTGAATCACCAGATCATTCTTATCATTCTCGACCCACTACCTGGATCTCAGCGCAAAAGCAGTCTCTGGCGCTGCATTGAACAATTACAGCAGCACGAGCAGGAACAGACCCATCGTCTCTTCTCAGGTCTGTTCGCTATCGGTCATAGCTGCGCGAATCTCTCCCGGCTAAAGGATAGTCTGGAATCCGCAAAAGAGACACTGCGGATTCAGAAGGACATCGGCGAGATGCAGCAGCCCTTTTACAGTAATCTTCATTGTTATCGTATCATTGCCAACATGAAGCAGAGCGGTAATCTGGAAGATTTCATTGAAGAATATCTGGGTCCTCTTATCCGTTACGATATGGAGAAAGGAGGCCAATTACTGCGCACACTCAAGCAATATTTCGTATTATGCTGCTCCAAACAAGAGACGGCTACCGCTCTTTATATTGTCAGACAGACACTCTATCACCGTTTGGACAAAATCGAAGCCCTTCTGGGAGAAGATTATATCCTCCCCGAGAAGCGGGTAGCGATTGAGCTCGCGATCTATGCCTATGAGTATGTTCATGGCCCCTTAGGCTGATCCGTTCTAAGCAATGCCAGCTCCCCGCTGCTCCTGAAGCTGGCGAATCAGGATATGACTGAACCATTTCCGTCCAGACGCCGTGCCCACGTATTGCTCTTGTTTCTCTTCGGGAAGATCCGGGTGCCCCCATATGACGTGAGCACCCTCCAGATGTTCCCGCACCGCATAGATCCGATACCCCTGCGCAACCATTCGCTCGATGGCGATCCGCTCGGCCTCAAACA
>Ga0209437_100586_pt1 | contig 23210 bp, 16 predicted proteins | sample AraplaL_Cvi_mTSA_FD_184266 | JGI IMG/M metagenome (GOLD analysis project Ga0209437, IMG submission 184266) | Arabidopsis root microbial communities from the University of North Carolina, USA - plate scrape CL_Cvi_mTSA (SPAdes) (version 2) | ecosystem: Host-associated > Plants > Roots > Endosphere...
GAGGCGACGGGCAATGTACAGGTTAAGCTGCGCGACGATGTGTTGATGAAGTTCCAGCTGGAAAGCAAGAGTGCCTTGTCTGTATTAATCAAAGATTGATAAATGAATGGATTTATAACTAGACTTCATCAGAAACGAAAGCAAAAGAAGCGATGTCCGGAGTGTAGACGGAAATCGCTTCTTTTGCTGACATTGGTCTGTGGATGGATCGCATTATAACGGTTGAATGGCAAGATGGGGTGTTCCACTGCTCTCATCAACGAACAGAATATATTGGTTGCCAGCGGTTCCGGTTAAGACCAGACCGGGTTGACCCGCAACACCAGGATTGTAATATCTGAACTGTTGTAGAGTTGGTAGAGACACGGGAAGAGAAGGCTGATTGAGTGCCATTAATTGTGTAGCAGCCTTAACGCTATCTCCAGCTTGAATCACTCCACCTACACCCAGATGATTAACAATCGAGGAGCTGGCATTGATTTGAAGGCTGCCTGTTATGGTCTGGCTACCATTGACGTTTAGATTGACACCAACGGTTTGATTACCATTAACGTGCAAATTCTGATTAATCGTCTGATTGCCGGTGACAAGGATGCTATCAAATGTTGGCAAAGATATCATCTCCTATATCGTATTCATATATTCTATGAGGACAAGATTTGAACCGACCCGGGTGACCACACATTATATGCCTGGGATAAAGCCCGTTTTGCAATGAAGAGCCAGCGAAGCATTCAACAGAAGAAACCATGCCACGATTTCGTGCATATTGTAGGCAGAGAATGTTTTCGTACGGAACGGGAGGGTTTGCTATCCGAAAGAAGTCCAAAATGCAGGTTAAGTCCATAAAAAAGAATCGTTCAGTCCCTGATGCAAACCAGTTATTTCTGAGACAGATGCATGCAGTACTGAACAGAAAACTGAAATCCATGCGCAAACACATGGCAGTACAACAATTGGATCTTAAGCAGCAATGGTTGAAAATGATGCAGGAGGAGTATGCATCTAGCCGAGTAAAGTCCAAAGTGATCTATAAGGAGTTAAATGTGCTTCTGATTACACCGTGCAATGACCGGGAAATGTCATCACATTGTGTACTAATTGAACAGAGCCTTAAACATCTCGTGAGGCATGTAAATGAGATTAAATATATAGAATCCGTTTCAGCCATTCTGTCTGCGATGGAGGTTGACCTGATTCTGATTGTTGGAAGTGATGAAAGTTTGCCGAATGACAATATCACTGCATTAAAAGCATCCGCCGCAAAAAAAGCAATCTGGTTATCTCCTAATCAAAATGTAAATCAAAGGGATGCTATTTTGCCGTGGTTTGATCACGTGTTTGTACAGGATTCATGGTCAATGAGTGACCCTCAGCATCATCAGGGAGGCCCTGCTCCTATTGAACTGTTAATGCCGCCTGATCCACATATATTCTGTCCGCAAACTGTTTCTCCGGAGTACGAATCGGATGTTTATATCATCGGAGATGCGGAACCGGATAGTATCCTAACGACCTTTTCCAAATCTGGTCTTCTGGATAACAAAAAAGTTCGGGTTGACGGGAAGGGTTGGGCACAAATCGGGGATTTTTATCCTGTTCATAGGAGTGAAGCTCGCCAGATGTTATATAACGGAAGCAAACTGGTTATTCATAGTGGCGAATCAATCAAAAACGTGATGGAAATTGCCGCATGCGGGACGTTTCAGCTCATAGGACAATCAGTGAATCAGAGCAACGTGATAGACCTTAGTAACTTCCATCTATTCAACTCCTGTGAGGAACTCATTCAGAAGTTTGAACATTACTGGCAGAGTATTGATGCAAGAAGACTGGCCGCTAGCCATGCCCTGGCATACATGAAATACAATCAATCCCATCTGCAAAAAACACTGCGACTGTTGGATATCATGTTTATATAACCATCAAGGATCACAGGAGTGTAAGCTGCATCATGTTGCTGCATTGGAGGCGTTCTGATTGAAGGTAATTGCTCTGCATCTACCCCAATTTCACCGGATTGAGGAGAATGACCGTTGGTGGGGGGAAGGTTTTACTGAATGGACCAATGTAAAAAAAGCCACGCCCTTATATTCGGGTCATCATCAGCCTAACCAGCCTTTTCAGGGGAAATATTATGATCTCTCCGATCCAGATGTACGAAAGTGGCAAGCGGAAACAGCCAATCATCATGGCATTTATGGATTTTGTTATTATCATTACTGGTTCAAAGGCAAGCGCCTGCTCGAAAAACCAGTGAATGAAATTTTGCATAGTGGGGAGCCTGATTTTCCATTTTGTTTGTCATGGGCCAATGAAACATGGACAAGAAAATGGGATGGCCAGGAATCGGATATTCTCATGGCCCAGAACTATGGAGATCGAGAGGATTGGGAAGACCATTTTAATTATCTGGTGAAGGTATTTAAGGACAAACGATATATTCGAGTGAAAGGTAAGCCGTTATTTCTGATCTATCGGCCAGCCAGCATTCCTCAGTGTGAGGAAATGATTCAGTTTTGGCGTGAATTGGCTTTGAAGCACGGCCTGAAAGGGATTCATTTTGTGCAGACCATTGGCGGATTCCCTACATTTAATCAGCAGATCTTTGATGCAAGTATGGAATTTGAACCGCATTACACGTTTGCACATGGACATATGAATGGGATCTGGATCGAAATGAACATCAAGGGCCAGCAGCATATTGCTGTGAATTATGACAAGGTATGGTCCTCCATTCTCGAACGAACACCACATCGTAACGGGGAAATGGTCTATCCAGGTGCTTTTGTCAATTGGGACAATACACCGCGTAGAGGCGTTGACGGCCAGAGTACGCTAGGGTCTACCCCAGAGAAGTTTGGGCTGTATCTATCAAGACAGATGGAGAGAGCGAGGACTGTGTACAAGAGTGAATATCTCTTTGTTAACGCTTGGAATGAATGGGCGGAAGGGGCATACCTTGAACCGGATCAGAACTATGGTTACGCATATTTAAGAGAACTCAAGAAAGTAATTCAGCACGAACGACTAAATAGAAACAGTTTATAGAAGGGAGCTCTAATGAGGAGACTCCCTTTTAATATGAGCTTGTATGCACCATGTTTACGATGTGCGAACCGTAGTTTGTCTGCGGAACTCCGTAGGTGTGAGTCCTGTATGCTTTTTGAACTGTCTGGAGAAATAATACAAATCACTGAATCCGAGATTCTCGGCGATGGCAGTAATCGTGTTCGGGGTGCAGGTCAGTAATTCCTTGGCTTTATCGATTTTTTTGCCAGTAATGTAGAGGATCGGAGGAAGGCCAATCTGTTGCTTGAAGAATCGAATGAAATAATTAGGGTGCATGTAGGCAATCTGGGCCAGATCCTGAACCGATATATTTTCTTCGATGTTGGAATCAATATAAGCCAGAATGGTGGATAGCTTCTCCATAACCGGCACGTTAATAAAAGAGATCTGATCCAGATCCAGATTCATTATATAGTGGGACAGTAACTCGGTTAGTTTGCTCTTGGCCATCATATGGGCATAGACTGATTCGGATTTGGCATATGTAAGGATGCTGCTGAAGATTTTTTGAATCAAGTCAGGTTGATCCATCGTACAGCTAGTCGGGAATTTCAGAATTTGGAATAGATTGATTCCCCCAACCTTTGCACTAAAGTGACACCAATATTTGAGAAAAGGACGGTCATTAATTGCAGAGTAGGATTGTTTAATCCCCTCTGGCATTAAAATAAGCTGATTAGGCACAGGGTAAAACTCCTCATTCCCAATCTTGAGCCAGCCTTCACCTTCACATATGAAATAAAACTTGCTGTAATCAGGTGTATAATCCAGATCCTTCCAATCCATGTCGCACCGATTATAGTTGACCATGAATAATTCAACTTGCAGATTGGACAGGTAGTTTGTAAGCAACGTTTGGTGATTCATGCTATTCATCTCCATACAAGGTTAGTATTGTCCATCTAAAAGTTAGTGTTCTGCATGTTTAACCTTTGGCCGTAACACTACAATACAAAGTGCAGACGATAACGGAGGGAATGAGAACAGTTCATGGACAAAAAGGAATATTTGCAACAGATTGAAGCGACGATTGCGAGCGGTAAATTCGAGGACAACTGGAGTTCGCTCAGCGCTTTCCAAGTTCCCGAATGGTATCCAAAAGCGAAATTTGGTATATTCATCCACTGGGGATTGTATTCAGTCCCGGCTTATGATAGCGAATGGTATTCGCGAAATATGTATATCCAAGGCTCCAAGGCTTATGAACATCACCTAGCGGTGTATGGACCTCATAAGGATTTTGGCTATAAAGACTTCATTCCAATGTTTCGTGCAGAGAAGTTTGATGCCGACGAATGGGCAGCTTTATTTAAACAGGCCGGAGCCAGATATGTTATGCCTGTAGCTGAGCACCATGATGGTTTTCAGATGTACAAGAGCTCTATCTCTCACTATAACACATATGAAATGGGCCCCAAACGAGATATTCTGGGTGAGATGAAGGTTGCATATGAGAAGCAGGGATTAACCTTATGTGTATCGTCCCACCGTGCGGAGCATTGGTTCTTTATGTCTCACGGGAAGGAATTCGAGTCAGATATACAGGAGCCCCTGAAACGCGGTGATTTCTATTGGCCTGCCATGCCAGAACCGGATCATCATGATTTGTATGGTTCGCCTCCAACCGAGGAGTATCTGGAAGACTGGTTGATTCGTTGCTGTGAACTGGTAGATCAATATCAGCCGAAGGTCTTCTATTTCGATTGGTGGATTCAAACGGTTGCATTCAAGCCCTATCTGAAGAAATTTGCGGCCTATTATTATAACAAAGGCGAAGAATGGGGCGAGCCTGTAGCAATCAATTATAAACATGAGGCCTATATGTTTGGCAGTGCCGTTCCGGATGTGGAGCGCGGACAATTCGCTGATCTTAAGCCTTATTTCTGGCAGACGGATACGGCTGTCGCTAAAAACTCTTGGTGTTATACGGAAAATAATAACTATAAAACGGCCGAGGAGATCATTCGGGATCTCGTCGATATTGTAAGCAAGAACGGAAATCTTCTGCTGAACATTGGACCCAAAGCAGACGGTAGTATACCGGATGAAGATCGCGACATTTTGCTGAGTATCGGCAAGTGGCTTGAAGTGAATGGAGAAGCGATCTATGACACGTCATTCTGGCGCACGTTTGGCGAGGGTCCAACCGAGGTGAAGGAAGGGCAGTTCACGGATGGAGATACGAAGATATTTACAAGTGAAGATATACGATTTACGATAAAAGAAAGCAGTCTGTATGCCACGGTTCTTGCCTACCCCGATAACGGAGTGATTCACATTAAATCGCTGAAGGAAGGTTCTCATCATTTCCAAGGCGTTATTCAAGACATTCAGGTACTTGGATACGAAGAAAAACCGCAATGGGAAAGAACTGCGGACGCACTGGCGATCACAACGACAACTGTGAAGAGTAATGCAACGATTGTTTTCAAAATTGAATTGGATTAATCTCAAAGATCATTTCCAATACCGTTATATAAAAAAAGGGCGCATCCAGGAGTTTCGTACTCATTGGATAGCGCTCTTTGGGTTGATTAACTTTTGCAGTAATAATCAATATTCTGCAATGACTTACACTCTTTTCCGGGTTCGAGCTGTAGACAGGCGAGACTTGATACCTCGTTTTTTGAATAATTGAGGTGTCTTTCGTTTGCGTTTAACTGCACGATTCGGGTTGTGACGGGAAGTTTTCTTATTTATGGGTTGTGGTGTTGATGGACGTATGGGGAGTTCACATGGTTCCTCCGGTGATTTTTTCAACGCTGTGTAGTTAACAGGCAAGATATTCAATGCCCGCATCGTACGGGGAATTTCCTCGTTCATGAACACGGCAAGTTCCCGCTCACGAATGTCCGTCCATTCCGAAATCCCAAGCAGAATATCATCCACATAGCCGGGGTGACATACAATCTCAGTGGTTCCTTCTTGCAGCGTAAACAAATGATGAAGCAGTCGCTGCAAACCTTCATTGTCTCCATAAGTATCCAATAATATCATCTCGGTCATTCGGGGGGGGGCGCTTGGGGAATGGAATGAACGATCTGAGATTTGCGGAGTGGTACATTTTCCCGAATGGCTTTCTCCGCCATAATTTGATATATCATGGGATCGTTCTGATGCAGCAAATGATGGGCATCCAAATGTGTAGGGTAACGGAAGGCTTCTATAAACCGATTCCATTGTGCATCAAGTTCTTTGATGATATCAGCGGGATCTCGTACATATACACTATTTCCGTTATGAAAAGAACCATCTTTTTTCACTAAAGAAGATACGCTTCCCGGATCGCAAACAGGGCATCCGTATGTGAGGTTGAAATGCAAACCGATCCCGAAATCAGGTAGTGACCGGGCAGCGTGCAATGCATGATCAAAGCCCGGCATATTGACCATCATTGAAGTACTCGTAATTCCTCCTGCTTGATAGGCTTTGATAATCCCTTCGTTAATGGCAGGCGACAGTCCGAAGTCGTCCGCATTAATAATTACTTGCCTGCTCATGTCCGGTAATCCCCTTCCTCGGCCTGAAAAATTCGCAATCATTTAGCTAATATATTAAAGGAACCAGAGTGTGAACCGTTCATTCGCACAGGTCTGCTAAAAATCTTACTCCTATCAAAATCAACATTCATGATCGTTTCAAATGTGTCAAAATTAGTCTGAACATTGCGAAAATAAGGAATGTATGTCTACTCGTGGATAGAGATATTCAGTTCATATTGAGAATTTAATCCCTGTAAGTGCTGTCAGTATGGCTCGCCTGACTTATTATTAAGTGATTTTCGCTGCACCATACCTCCAAAAATAATGCCGGAATGAGTAAGTTGACTCACTAAGGAGGAGATCCCGACAGATGAAGCCCAAGAAACGTATAAGATTTGGTGGAAACATATTTAAGAAAAATAGAGGAGAAGAAGAACATCACAAGTACTTTGAAATCGAAGCTGAAGAACTCTTCAAGCTGGTTGGTGAGTTAAAAGGAGCAATTGTACAGGTTTTTGCCAATGCTACTCCGCACAATATTTCACTTCTGATTGAGGTACTGCGTAAATTACTGGCTCTGATTCATCATTCGGATTTGAAAAAGGGAACCAGGGCAGACCTCGAAGCTGTCTTGGAGCTTACCATTGTATCTGCAGAGGCCGTACCATTCTCTCCTATCAGTGTGGCGACCAATTTGCAACAATTGCTGGATGTATTACTCTCTGTCATCTTACAGGGAAATATCGATTCGGCTGAGAAAGATCAACTTGTCATTTTGATCCGTGCGACCGAATTGGCGATCACAACAGGGCTTAGAAACATAGGGAGTCAAGGGCCGGCCGGACCTGCAGGACCTGCGGGTCCTCAGGGCGTACCTGGTCCACAAGGCCCGGCCGGTGCTGCTGGTTCTCAAGGTAGTATAGGTCCTGCTGGTGCCCAGGGAGCAGCGGGTGCTACTGGAGCAACGGGTTCTCCTGGCCCAGCAGGTGGTGCAACAGGAGCGACAGGTGCAACGGGCAGCACAGGAGCCGTTGGAGGAGCAGGCGTTACAGGAGTAACAGGTGATCCTGGCGTTGCAGGAGCCACGGGAGTCACAGGGAATACAGGAGCAGCCGGAGTTGCGGGAGTAACTGGGCCAACCGGAGTAACGGGAGACCCTGGTTTAGCGGGAGCAACGGGTGTGACAGGGGATACGGGAGCAGCCGGAATTGCAGGGGTAACCGGAGCAACGGGGATTGCCGGAGTAACTGGCAGCACTGGTATTACTGGGGCTACAGGTTCAGGAGCTATAATACCGTTTGCTTCTGGCGGACCAGCCATACTTACAACTGTTGCTGGTGGACTGGTAGGAACCACAAGTCTCATCGGTTTCGGAAGCTCGGCAACCGGAGTCAGCATTCTGGGTGGCACGATTGATTTAACGGGGACGGTTGTCGGCCCACTCATTAACTTTGCGTTCTCTGCTCCTAGAGATGGTTTGATAACATCCATTGCTGCCTATTTTAGTACCACAGCAGCCTTGACCTTAGTAGGTTTAACGGTGACCATCACTGCGCAATTATTCAGTTCTCCTGCACCAAACAATGCATTTACAGCAGTTCCCGGGGCTTTAGTGACATTGGCTCCGCCACTTACTGGTTTAATTGCTTTGGGGAGTATTTCTAATGGCATAACAACCGGATTGGCGATACCTGTGACAGCAGAGACACGTCTTCTGCTCGTATTCTCCGCAACGGCAACGGGACTCAGCCTTGTGAATACCGTTGTTGGTTATGCAAGTGGTGGCGTGAACATTACATGATGAGATATACATGTTGATCTGGGGACGACTCAATCGTTTCTTTCAAAATCATAAAGTAACCCCATGACTCACAAGAGCCATGGGGTTTGAGTTTTTTATAAATAGCTGTGATATCTATTACTATCAAGCATTAGTAGTAAATGTCATAGCTTCCACCATAACTATTTGGTGAGTAAGCTACAATTTTATGATAACCGAACAAGTTCTCAAGAGTGATGCTTTTCGTTCCAAAATCAGACACAATTACTCTTCCACTGTTCTTCAGGGTTCCACTCATATCTTCAACATAAAACACATATTGCCCTGTTGTAAGAGGAGTAAATACAAAGGTGACTTTTCCACTCAAGTAGATATCGGTACTATATCCTCCATTGAAATATTCTGTTAAGGGATTTTGGGCAAAAATATTAATTTCTTGTGCTTGGGACTGTTGTTGTGTCTGAACTTCCTGGGAGGAAGGGTTAGTTACCGTAAGAGCTTCATCAGCGAATACCGCTGGAACAGATGCTAAAAGCATCGCCATGGAAGAAAGAGCTGCAATTGCTGTTTTTTGATATTTTTTCACAATCCAACATCTCCTTAGGGTATATAAAATTTAAATTAGAGTAAAGTTCGTACTTTTCACAAAAAGACAAAAGATCAATAGAGCAGTAGCTTTCCTCACAGTCATTTCCTAGGATGAGAGTAAGGTTGATCTGGCGCCAAATGCATGTTACAAGATAATCGTACATTTTATTCCAAATATATACAATACTGTTCACAGGATTTCATATACTATTTTTGTTAAATATATACTTTATTCATATATAGTTCACAAATTAACATATATAAGCTCAGACGATTACGGAGAAGGGCCCCACGATTCCAACGCACCATGAACGAAAAAGGTAACAGCAGGATAGATGTCTACTTTGCCACTTGGTTTGAATAGTAACCTTGACCATCAAGACGTAGTTTCATAGAACTACTAATTTGATCATTAAGTAAAATGGAATGCATAATTGCGAAAAAATAGTATGAAGCGTAAGCGACATGAGACACATAAAAGCATTTAATAGGCTTATTTTCTATATTTTTCAATAAAAGTGCTTGTATATATCGAATAATGATTCTATACTATACCAATAAAATCCAATTAAATTCCTAATTGACTATTTTATGTAATTTAAATGTTTGCACACTCACTCGAATCACGATCGAAAGTCATATTCACCACTCCTTAGAAAGCGTTCTGCTAACGCTCCTGATTACCCTTCCACATGAATGCTTATAGACATTCACTCTCGTTGCATGACTCAAACACCCAACCTTTTAGGTTTACGTCTTAACCCAAGTCGTTCCTAATCTCTTAAACTTCCAAGTAAAAAACATAGATTGATCTGTATATCTCTTCTGACTCATATTGCTCCCTAACCAAACCTGTAAAGGAGGTGAGGCTTAATGTGAAATCCAGGGCGTTTATTCCGTCCGCAATGAAGGTTAGTCTACCGTTTTATTCTGCAGAGAAGGGCACATGTACCAGACTAAAATACAAAACCGGGTAAAAGGAGTGGAAAAGTTTGATAAAGATTAATCGGTTACGCAAGCCCATCTCCATGGGGCTCTCGCTTCTCCTTGCATTTTCGATCATTCATCCGGTTTCAGCTGAAAACTCCACATCATCCAAATTGGATATGAAATCTGGACTTGCCAAAGTTTCGGAGTCGAAAGTAAACGCCAAGTTGACCAAAGAATTTGAAGGTAGTGAATATGTTACCTATCTGGTGAAAATGAAGGAACAGGTGGATACAGCAGCAGTCTCCAAGCAGGCCCTCGAAAAGGCGAACATCGCCAAACAAACGGCATCAGCCACAAAGCTGTCCGTTCGGAATTCAGTCGTCAGCTCTCTGCGAGAAACGGCCTCACGTACACAATATCCATTGGAAACTTATCTGGAAAAGGAAGTTGGCCTGGGCAAGGTCAAAGAATATAAAAGCTATTTTATTGTCAATTCACTGGCAGTGACGAGTACCAAAGAAGTCATGGAACAGATTGCGCTGCTGCCTGAGGTAGAGAAAATTCTGCCGAATGAGACACGATACTTACAGAAAGCCGAAGTGAGTAAAGAACCGGCGAGTGCGGCACCAGCCAAAGATGTTGTCCAAACGCCAGATAAAGACGCTTCAGTCGGAGTCAAAGATAAAGAGCCTGCTGCAAAGGACAAGCTTGCAACAGAGAACGTGGAATGGAACCTGGATTACATCAATGCGCCAGCCGTGTGGGATCGGGGCATCGATGGAACAGGGATTGTCGTTGCCAATCTCGACAGCGGTGTGGACTATACCCACCCTGCGCTTCGCAGCAAATGGCGGGGACTGGATGCTTCGGGCAATATTGTTGATCCTGAACTGAGCTGGTATGATCCGCACAGTAATGCTTCACTTCCTGCGGACGGAGACGGGCATGGTACACACACCATGGGTACGATGGTTGGCTCCGAAGCAGATGGCACCAACCAGATCGGGGTTGCTCCTGGTGCGAAGTGGATTGGTGTACGAATATTCAATCCAGAAACAACAGATGCCATTATTCTGGATGGCGGACAATGGTTGATTGCTCCGGTGGATGCGGAAGGTAATCTGCACCCTGAACTTGCACCGGATGTCGTCAACAATTCATGGGGCGGAGGTGCAGGACTGGATGAATGGTTCCGGCCGATGGTGCAAGCCTGGCGTGATGCTCAGATTTTCCCGGAATTCTCTGCAGGAAATGTGAGACTGGGTAACCCGGGCGGACCTGGTTCTGTTGCTAACCCGGCCAACTATCCTGAAAGTTTTGCTACAGGAGCAACCGATATCAACGGAAATCTGGCTTCGTTCTCCCTGCTGGGCCCATCCCCGTATGGTGAGATCAAACCGGAAGTATCTGCTCCTGGTGTGAATATCCGTTCAGCAGTTCCGGGCGGTGTATATGAGGGAGGCTGGAACGGAACATCCATGGCAGGCCCGCATACAACTGCGCTTGCTGCACTACTGCTTCAGGCCAATCATTCCCTTACAGTGGATCAGCTTGAGCAGATCATTACAGATACAGCCACACCGAGAACAGATAGTCAGTATCCGACATCTCCTAATAATGGCTACGGTCACGGCATTATTAATGCTCTTGATGCGGTGGGTTCTGTACTCGAAGGGATCGGCACAGTATCCGGCAGAGTGGTTACAGCTGGAGATGACCTGGAAGAGCCGGTACTGGCGCACACCCCTGTTAACTCAGCCTTTACAGGCATTGATATACCACTAACGGCTCATGTGACAGATAATGTCGCGGTAGTCTCCGTCGAAGCTTTTGCCAAAACGACAGGTACCAACCAATACGTCTATCTGCCGATGAATCGGATTGCCGGAGATAACAAAGATGGTACGTACACAGCGACCATTCCGGCATTTCTTATTGAGCCACAAGGTGTGGAGTATTATATTCGCGTGAAAGACTACGGCAACAACGGATTTGAAAGTCAGGTATATAAAGTGGCTGTCTCCAATGGCGTTCAGCCAGGATACCTTCAGGATTTTGAAGAAGATCAGCTGGGTTTCACCACTGGTGGAACCGGAAGTACCTGGGTATGGGGAGCACCGAGCAGTGGTCCTGGAAGTGCATATTCCGGTGACAAGGTGATTGCAACCAACCTGCAAGGGACTTATCTGGCGAATAGTAACGCATATCTGCTTGCACCACCAATTGATCTCACCGAGAGTCCAGAAGGTGCGTTAGTATCTTTCAAACACTGGTATGATCTGGAGAATAACATCGACTTTGGCAAGGTATATATCGCTTCCGAGGACAGCGACTATGTGTTCGAAGAGTTGTTAAGCTTCACGGGTACGGGTGGTGACTGGAAGAAACAATATATTGACCTTCGCGAATACGCGGGACAGCAGGTATTTATTAAATTCAATCTGACCAGTGATAACTCGGTGCAAAAGGCTGGCTGGTACATGGATGATTTCGCAGTTGAAGAATTGGATGAGCTTGCACCAGGAGCTCCTGCGGGATTGACTGCAACCGCGGATATTCTGGGTAACGTAGCCTTGAACTGGGCTGGACCGAGCGATGAGGATCTCGAATCCTATGTTGTGTATCGATCCACAACTGCAGGTACAGGTTATGAATCCATTGGAAATACAACAGGAACAACGTTTACGGATACAGCTACAGTTACGGATTCGACCTATTACTATACCGTTGCGGCACTAGATTATAGTGGCAATGAAAGTGACAAGTCGAATGAGGTCTCCATTACCGTGGAAGTGCCTGAGGATATCTACATCGATCACTTCGACGGCAGTGATGATAATGGCTGGACTCATTCGGGAACCAAAGATGAGTGGGAACGTGGTATTCCGGTAACGGGACCTGCCAGCGCGGTTTCTCCGCCAAATGTCTGGGCGACTGATCTCGACAATACGTACGAAAATGGCTCCAACTATTCGCTCGTATCTCCAGTCATTGATTTGACGGATGTGTCCGAAGGAACACTCACGTTTAATCATTGGTACGAGATTGAGAGTGGATACGATTATGGATATGTGGAAGTCACCAAAGATGGTGGAACGACATGGTCAGAACTGGGTAAATTCTCACATAGTACAAACGGTAAACAATGGACACCGGTATTTTATGACCTGGAGGCACTTACCGGTAATGAAGTACAATTCCGGTTCCGTCTGACCTCAGACAACAGTGTTGTGAAGACAGGCTGGTTCATTGATGATTTCCGTGTACTGGGTGTTGCTGCGGAGACGGTAACCGAGGACAGTGCGGTTGTACTTAACAGTGACAAACCGAAACCGTCCTATGATAACCCATGGTACAAAATTTCGCGGACAGACAAAGCAGAATTTAACAAAACGAAACAGCAACAACCGGAAGTTGAAAAACCAGGAACAGGTTCGGTTAATCCGCAAAGCCTGCCTGCAAGTGCAACGGTTACCGTATTGGAAACCGGACGTTCGGTGAAGACGGATTCGGCTACAGGCAAGTACAGCTTCACACACGTAGCAGGGGATTACACGTTAAAAGCTGAGGCGTATGGATATTATCCTCGAACTCAGCAGGTAACGATCACCGATGGCAGTGGAGCCAAAGCCAACTTTAATCTGGAGGCAATCCCGCATGGACAGATTGAAGGTGTAGTAACGGATGAGCGGACAGGACAACCACTGGCTGATGCTTCTGTTCTTGTGGTGGAAGATGCCAATGTAGGTGAAGTTCGCACAGGTTCAGATGGCAGCTTCGTTATTCAGGTATTGGAAGGAAGTTATACTCTGTCCATCCGGGCTGCTGATTATTACAGTAAAACTGTCACTGTGACTGTACCTGGTAATGGTACGGCAGAGGCGAATGTTGCCTTGAAGCCGTTCATCGGTTTCCCTGGAGAAATTGCTTATGATGATGGAACAGCAGAGAACGCACGAGCTTTTAACGCTGCGGATAACGCTTGGGCAGTTCGAATGACACCAGAGCTGGAGACCGCTCAACTGACAGGTGCATCGTTCCGATTCTGGAACACCGAATGGCCTGTACCTGGAGGCACAGCGTTCCAATATGCCGTATATGATGCATCGGGTGCGGGCGGAGCTCCGGGACGACAACTGGCTGGACCATTTGACGGTACTGCACTTCGTAACGATCAATGGACAACTGTTGAATTCCCGGAACCGGTCATTGTAACGGGTGATTTCTATATCGTGTATGTACAGAGTTTAGCTGGAACTAGCGCTCCGGGACTCGCTACCGATGAGGATGGTCCAAATGCAGGTCGAAGCTGGCAGCGAGTAGGTGGAGCGTGGAGCACTTCACCTGCAGAAGAAGGTAACTACATGATTCGTGCAGTTGTGAGATATCCGGTAAATGCACCTGTGCTCACAGCACCTGCGAACACGTATACGAATCAATCAACCTTCACCGTGTCGGGAACGTCTCCGGCATCCGGCGCTCAGATCAAGTTTTACAACGGCAAAGATCTGGCTGGTACAACAACTGTCGCAAATGGGAAGTTCTCATACGGTGTGAAACTCCGTTCTGGGATTAATGCGATTACTGCCGAGGCCGTGGTGGACGGAAAAACAACCGACCGTTCACTCCCTATCGTCATTATTCTGGATCAGACCAAACCGCAGTTGACCATCACGAGCCCGACGGAAGGAAGCCGGATCAATGCGGAAGTTGTTCACGTAACGGGTAATGTCGTGGAACAATTCCTCGATAAGTTGACTGTTAACGGACAAACCGTACAAGTGGGCAAAGACAGAAGCTTCAGTCATCGCGTATTGGTTAACGAAGGCGAGAACACGATTACCATTACAGCAACCGATCTCGCTGGCAACAAAACAACGGTAACCCGTACCGTATACGTGGAAACGGCGTTGCCAGAACTTACGAATATTACGCCAGCTGAAGATGTTCGAATCACATCAGGAGAAAGTGTCACCGTATCTTTTGACAGTAAACCTGGTCTGCAAGCATCTTTCCGGATTCAGTTACCGCTGAATCTGAATGCCCAAGGGGCAGGAGAGATTCCATTAGTGGAGACCGAACCTGGTCGTTACACGGGTACGTACACAACACCTTCATCCCTTGTTCTAGAGGGGGGAGTCATTGTGATTCGCGCTCAGGATGCAGCAGGCAACAAAGTAGAGGCGGAAGCAGCTGGACGATTGTTCGTCAGTGCAGCACAAGAACAATCCGTTCCAGAACCAGATTCGAGCCCAGCAGAGACGGAATCGAATGAATCTAGTCCACCGTCTGCTGAGGGTCTGCAACCTTAATTAAACAAAGTATGACATGGATGATAACTGCGTTTTGACCATCTAAGCAAGAAGCCGATAAGCCGAGGTACCCGGGCTTGTCGGCTTTTTGTTATATCCTCTTTTCATAGCTGAAGCCTAAGATTAGTTCAACCAAAATGCATATACTGCATGGTTTGCAGCATTAGGATTAAAAAATACGATGACAGGAGGAGTAAACTGTGGGAGTTGATGCATTACAACGATCCCAACCGCTACGAAGTAAATGGCTCAAAACCAAAATGTTGCTGAATAACTCGGCGATCAAACCATTTATCCCCGATACACAGCGATATAGCCAATCCAACCTGAAGTCCATGCTGGGGAAATATAGAATGGTATATATCAAGCCTGAGATAGGCACCTTTGGAATGGGAGTCATTAAAGCTGAGATGGACAATCATCATTTTGCCTACCAGATCCATCAAAACCGTTTAACGTTCAACAGCTTCGAGTCGTTCCATCGAAGTCTGACCCGTCTGGTTAAGCATAAAAGCTATCTCGTTCAGCGAGGTATTCATCTTTTGCAACATCACAACAGACGCTTTGATATACGGGTAATGGTCCAGTTGAATCCCGGGCAGAAATGGGAAGCGACGGGGGTCATCGGAAGACTGGGTCATCCGAAGAAAATCGTGACCAACTACCATAGTGGTGCCAAGCCAATGAGCATTCACACGTTGCTGAAATCCCATGCTTCTGAGAAACGGATTAATGAATTGATCCAGGAGATGAACTGCTTGGGCATTGACATAGCTCGACACATGAGTAAGAAGTATACGCGTTTGAAGAGCATTGGGGTCGATATCGGGCTTGATCGAAGTCTGACTCCATGGATTATTGAGGTGAATGCGAAGCCAGATCCATATATATTCAATCAGTTAAAGGACAAGACGATGTATCGCAAGGTGATTCGATATTATCGTCAGTCCACCAACAAATGAAGTGAAGAATTATAACCGTCCTGGTTCATAACCAGAACGGTTATTTACATAGAAAGCCCAGACAAGCTATCTCTGTCTCTTTTCTTCACAATAATGATATAACATGATATATTAGGATGTAGAACATGAGGAGTATGGGTATTTATGGAGGTGTTTGTATTGGGGAAAGACTCGGCATCCAAGCCGATGTATGAACAGATCTTTGAATCCTTGCGCGAACGGATACAGCTTCATCAATATCAAGTGGGTGAACGTGTTCCTTCGGAGAAGGAATTATGTGATGAATTCGGAGTTAGCCGGATTACGACGAAAAAAGCGCTTGAAATGTTGGCGAGTGAACAGTTGATTGTTCGTCAGCCGGGACGGGGTTCTTTTGTAGCCGATACGGCAGAGGGGTTACAGGAAAGACCTAACAGACCTGCTCCGCATGGTGCGGTTAAAGATCCGGAGAAGAAGCTGCTCATTGGTCTGGTCATTACCAACTTCAGTGACATGTATGGTACAGAACTGTTATATGGCATGGAAGAAGCTTCACGAGAGCATGATTGTTTTCTCGTACTTAGACGATCCTTCGGGATTCCCGAGCAGGAGGAACGCAGCATTCAGGAACTGCTGGAACTGGGCGTGGACGGATTGATCATTTTCCCGGCACAGGGTGAATATTTCAGCGATGAGATTCTTAAACTGGTCGTTAACAAATTCCCGTTTGTCTTGATTGACCGGTATTTGAAAGGCATTCCAGCTTCTTCGGTAAGTACGGATAACGTAGGCGCGGCGAGAGAAGGGATGAATTATCTGTTCAACCTTGGTCATCGACACATCGCTTTTCTGACACAGCCTCCGGCGAACACCACACCGATTGAAGAACGAATTGAAGGGATTATTGAGGCACATCATGATCAAGGTGTACTGGTGAATAGGGAATTGTGGTTAGAATCTTTTCTTTCGACATTGCCTAGTGTGTTCGATCCTCAAGTCGAGGTCCGCGATGTGGAGACACTGGTGGAACATTTACAGAAATACCCGCAGATTACTGCACTTTTTGCTGCGGAGTACCATATTGCTTTACTTGCAGAACAGGCAGCTGATCAGCTTGGTCTGAGGATTCCGGAAGATTTGTCCATCATTTGTTTTGACAGTCCGAACGCTGCCGAAGGAAGCCGTGTGACCCATATGCGACAGAGCCAGTTTGATATGGGGAAACAGGCATTCGAGATGGTGCTTCAAAGTATGCAGAACAACGAAATGGCAGTGAACAGAGTTGTTTTGCCTGCCCGCTTGGTGAAGGGGAAATCAACGAGTACGCTGATACAAAAAGGTTAATTTTAGCTGCTATATAATTATTGGGTTCAGACAGGGACTTCGTGGAAACGAGGTCTCTTTTTGGTGTGGATTAATAAAGGAGCATCACTTTGATTGGTATATTATTTAGTGATGTGAAAAGAGAATAACATGCTAATATACAAATAAATATATTGACATAACATTATATTCGTTTTAGGATGATGAAAGCGGTTAACAAACTGGATTACATAAGGAGGACAACATGCTGACACCCAGAGATGATCAAGACATTTCCCCCTCGATATACGACATGATTGATCGGGTTAACAAACGTATGCCGGATTATCCGGAACTTAACCAAATGTTCAAAAACTGTTTTACCAATACGATGGCGACCACAATTCAGCGCAAAGAAGATGGAACCACTTTTGTGATTACGGGAGATATCCCTGCCATGTGGTTACGTGATTCTGCTGCTCAGGTCAGACCTTATCTGGTTCTCGCTTCAGAGGATGAAGATATCGCCGATATGATCGCTGGACTGGTTGAGCGTCAACTGAATTATATTCTTCTGGACCCTTATGCAAACGCTTTTAATGAGACGGAGAGTGGGAAAGGACATCAGGAAGATCTGACGCAGATGAATGATTGGATCTGGGAACGGAAGTATGAGATTGACTCTCTGGCTTATCCGATTCAGCTCAGTTATCTCTTGTGGAAGAACACGGGCAGAACAACACAATTCAATGACACGTTCCGCAAAGCAGCCCAGATTATCATGCAGTTATGGCAAGTGGAACAGCATCATGAGACGAAATCACCCTACACGTTCCAACGTCTGGATGCTCCCGAAACCGATACACTCAGCCGAGAGGGACGAGGTACTGAAACAGCCTACACAGGCATGACCTGGTCGGGATTCCGTCCCAGCGACGATCGCTGTGAATATGGTTATCTGATTCCATCCAATATGTTCGCCGTTGTGGCGCTTCGATATCTACAGGAAATTGCTGAAACCGTATTCAAGGATGAAGTGCTGGTAGCGAATGCTAAAGAGTTGGAGGAACAGATTAACAAAGGCATTCAGGATTATGGCACCGTTGAACATCCGGAATATGGAACCATATATGCATACGAAACCGACGGGAAAGGCAATCACAATCTGATGGATGATGCCAATGTGCCGAGCCTGCTGTCTTTACCTTATCTCGGATACGTGGATGAGAACGACGAGGTGTATCAAAATACGCGCCGTTTCATTCTATCCTCGCATAACCCGTATTTTTATGAGGGTACAGCAGCTGCTGGAATCGGAAGTCCGCATACACCGGAAGGATACATCTGGCATATCGCTTTATCGATGCAGGGGCTAACTACAGAGGATCGCCACGAAAAACTGCGATTGCTCCAGCTCATCCAACAAACGGATGCGGGCACCGGATTGACCCATGAAGGCTTTTCGGCTAACAATCCACATGAATATACACGTCCATGGTTTTCATGGTCCAACATGCTCTTTAGTGAACTGATGATGGATTATTGCGGATTCCGCGTAGAGAAATAGGATTGCGTACAGAAATAGATAGGAAAGCAAGAGAGAACCTGCGAGTACATCATAACGTTCGGAGTTCGTTGAATTCCGACAAGAGGAGAGCGAACCATGAGAAAAATATCATTGAAAATGCCGGTAGCAGCAGTTATGACATCCTTGCTCATTCTAACGACAGCCTGTTCAGGCGGAAGTTCCAGTACAGGCACAACCAGTGATGGCAAGAAGCAAGTAACCGTATCGTTCCGTTCTTCAGGATCTGAAGATACACTTACGAAGTTTTTCCAATCAGGATTGGTGGATCAGTTCGAGAAAGAAAATCCGGATATCAAAATCAACATTGCGCCTGTATTGGCAAGTGAGGGTGATTATACATCCAAAATGGTTTTGCAGATGAAATCCCCGGATACGGCACCTGATGTCATTGCCGAAGATACATCCATCATCAAATCCGATGCTGCTGCGGGATATCTGGAGCCACTGGATACACAGGTTCAGGGATGGCCCGATTGGGAAGAACACATCATCGACAATCTGAAGGCAGGGGTTACTGGAGAAGATGGCAAAGTGTACGGCGTTCCGGCTACCTCGGATACACGCGGAATCTGGTATAACAAGGAACTGTTTCAACAGGCAGGTCTGGAAGTTCCGTTCAAACCTGCAAGCTGGGCAGAAGTACTCGAAGCAGCACGTACCATCAAGCAAAAACTGCCGGGTGTGACACCGCTTAATATGATCGTGGGCAAAGCAAACGGTGAAGGTGTCACCATGCAAACGCTGGAAATGCTGCTCTATGGTACGGCGGATACGCTGTATAACGACACTAGCAAGAAATGGGTAGTGAACAGCCCGGGTCTTCTGGATTCCTTCAAATTCATAGATCAAGTGTTTAACACGGATAAAACAGGTCCGACCATGCAGGTTGCCTTGAATGGGCAAGCTGGCAGTATCGCATTCCAGCAACAGTTCCCGCAAGACAAACTGGCGATGGCAGTAGATGGCAGCTGGGCAGGTTCGACATGGGCCGAGAACGGTGCTGCTCCAATTGCCAACGTCGAAGAGAAAATAGGCTTTGCACCATTCCCGACACAAAATGGGGAAGCACCTGGTGCAACGACGATGTCTGGAGGATGGGCCTGGTCTGTTCCTGCACAAGCGAAGAACAAGGAAGAAGCTTGGAAATTTATCGAGTTTCTGATGAATAAGGAAAATGCGACTGCACGCGTAATAGCGGAAGGCAGCCTCAGTCCACGTAATGATTCCACAGAAGTTGAAGGGTATACGGATCGTCCATATACCAAAGAAGCACAGGAACTCCTGAATGTGGCCCACTTCCGTCCAGCGAACGATCAATATGCAGCGGTATCCGCACAATTGCAAAGCATTGTTGAGAGTATTGCCTCTGGCAAGCTGACGCCGGAAGAGGGAGTTACACAATTGAAGGACAACGTATCCCGTTCCCTTGGCGCGGACAGCATCGAAGAGAAATAAGGATATCGATATATTCGGAGGGGGAGGCACAATCTCCCCTTTTTCCGGTTCGAATGGAGAGTGACTTATGAAAAGGAAAGCACCAGGCTCATTTCTGTTTCTAATGCCTTCCGTACTGTTATTACTCGTGTTTTTCATTGTTCCCATCATTCTGACGATCTGCTTTGCCTTTACGAATATGGCTCTGACCGGGGCGGCAGCCAAGAGTTTGGAGTTTGTCGGATTTCAGAATTTCATTAATATGTTCCATGATCCGGACTTCCGCATTAGTGTCTGGCGTACGCTGGTCTTTCTCATCTTCTCCGCAGTGATTGGTCAGGTATTGCTTGGGTTCATTCTGGCTCTTCTCATGAAAGAAAAAAATGTGACGTTCCGCCGGGTCATTGGCATCATCGTCATTGCCGGTTGGGTGACACCCGAGATTGTTGTGGCATTCTGTATGGTTGCCTTCTTCAGTGACAATGGTTCATTGAATCAGATTCTCGGTTGGTTTGGGGCAAGTCCAATCTCCTGGTTGTTCAGTTTCCCTATGGTGAGTGTCATTATCGCGAATATCTGGCACGGCACAGCCTTCTCGATGATGGTCTATCAGTCGGCACTGGATGATATCCCGAAGGAAGTTGAAGAAGCTGCGATTATTGACAGTGCCACCGGGTTCCAGATTGTCAGACACATTACGATTCCAATGGTAAAAGGATCCATCGTGACCAACATGATGCTAGTCACTCTACAGACACTTGGCGTATTCACGCTGATCTATACGATGACCGGTGGTGGCCCGGGTACTTCGACACAAACCTTGCCGATCTTCATGTACAACCAGGCTTTTGTGAACTATCAGTTTGGATACGGCACAGCCATATCGCTGGTTCTGTTGTTCATCGGTATTATCGCCAGCCTGTTCTACATGAGATCCATGAAAGTGAAAGTGTAACCATGAAGGAGGTTCGATCCCTATGGTCAAACATGGGCTTCAACGCAAAATCCAGTACGGAATTCTAGTCTTTCTGGGGCTCTGCTTTTTATTGCCGCTGCTCTGGATCATTCTGGCTTCATTTGATCCGAACGCACAGCAGGGCATCAAAATGCCCAGCACCTGGACCATTCAAAATTTCAAGGATGTACTCGGGGATTCGAGCAATCTTCGTTCATTTGGTGTCGGCCTGATTCTGTCAGGAGGGCAAGCGGTATTGGTTGTGTTGGTATCGGTTCTTGCCGCGTATCCATTATCCCGTTATGAAATGAGATTCAAGAAGAGCTTCCTGTTATCCATTCTGTTCATGACAGCTCTTCCGATTACGGCCGTGATGGTTCCGGTATTTCAAATGTTTCTGTTCTTCAAAATGCAAAATAGCATCATTGCCACAATGCTGTTCCTGACCGCATCTTCACTTCCTTACGGTATTTGGATGATGAAAAACTTCATGGATTCGGTGCCCATTGATCTGGAAGAATCGGCATGGATTGACGGCGCGTCCGTCTGGAATGGCTTGAGACGAATCGTAGCGCCATTGATGCTGCCGGGTATTGCAACGATAGCGATATTTACCTTTTCGGGAAGTTGGGGCAACTTCTTCGTGCCATACATCCTGCTCCAGACACCGGAGAAACTTCCGGCATCGGTCACGATCTATCAATTCTTCGGCAGCCACGGCATGGTTGAATACGGCAGATTGGCTGCATTTTCACTACTTTATACGATGCCTTCGGTTGTGCTGTATATCTTCTCCCAGCGTTACATGTCCAAAGGCTTCAGCATGGGTGGGGCAACCAAAGGTTAATGACAGGAGGTACGCAACATGACAACCAAAAAGACGGCGCATCTCATCTCGCATACCCATTGGGACCGCGAATGGTATATGCCTTATGAACATCATCATGTTCTGCTCATTGAGCTGATGGATAAACTGCTGGACACGCTCGATCAGGACCCGGAATATCGCTATTTCCACCTGGATGGGCAGACGATTATTCGTGAGGATTATTTGCAGGTTCGACCTGAACAACAGGAGAGACTTGACCGTTATATTAGTGAAGGACGCATTCAGTTTGGCCCATGGTATGTGTTACAGGATGAGTTTCTAACCAGCAGTGAGGCCAATTTGCGTAATCTGCTCATCGGGCATCGTGATGCTCGACCTTTGGGCGTGATATCCAAGACGGGATATTTTCCAGACTCGTTCGGAAATATGGGACAGGCACCGCAAATTCTGCAGCAGGCGGACATTCATAACGCGATCTTCGGGCGCGGCGTAAAGCCTACCGGATTCAATAATGCCGTGGTAGATGCGGATAGTTACGAATCTCCCTATTCTGAGATGATCTGGCGTTCGCCAGATGGTTCGGAAGTGCTCGGCATTTTGTTCGCGAATTGGTACTGTAACGGGATGGAAGTTCCGGTTGATCCAGAGAAAGCCCAAGTATATTGGGATAAAAATCTGGAAGATGCCGAGAAGTTCGCCTCGACCCCGCATCTGTTGTTCATGAATGGTTGTGATCACCAGCCGATCCAGACGGATCTGCCCGAGGCTTTACGCACGGCGGCTGCGTTGTATCCTGATGTGGAATTTATTCACTCCAATTTTGACGATTACATTGAGGCGGTTACGAAAGATGTCCCTGAGCATCTGGCGACCATCGAAGGCGAACTTCGCAGTCAGCACACGGATGGTTGGGGAACACTGGTGAATACGGCATCCGCCCGGGTGTATCTGAAACAGTTGAATCAGCAGGGGCAGACGTTGCTTGAGAAAGTAGCCG
>Ga0209437_100590_pt1 | contig 23064 bp, 20 predicted proteins | sample AraplaL_Cvi_mTSA_FD_184266 | JGI IMG/M metagenome (GOLD analysis project Ga0209437, IMG submission 184266) | Arabidopsis root microbial communities from the University of North Carolina, USA - plate scrape CL_Cvi_mTSA (SPAdes) (version 2) | ecosystem: Host-associated > Plants > Roots > Endosphere...
CCCGTTATTCGCCCGGCATCCAAACGGTGTTAGGGACGAGATGAACAGCACGGGAACAGGTGGGTTAAAGATTGCCACCACGGCTGTCCGCAGTACAGAACAGGACATATCCTGTTTGAGGCTGCCGGTAAAAAGATAAAAAGCGAAGCATAAATAAAAATTAATCAAAGTGAGGTTGAATGTATATGGTGAACATCCCAGGTCTGGTTGCTGGTAACTTTGAGAATTGTCCCGTCCACAAAATTTCCGCACAGGATACGAATAAGTTCATCCTGCTGTGCGACAGGGAGCAGGTTCCTTTCACTTCATTTGTGGAGATCTTCGAGGTTGGAGGCAGAACTCCATCCAATGAACACCGGGAAGCTTATGAATATTTTTATGTGTTAAAAGGGGAGGGGCTAGCCAAAGTTGGCAACGAGTATGAGACTCCGATCCGCCAAGGTTCGTTCATTATCATTCCACCGGGCAACCATCACGATATTATTAACACGGGCAGCACACGTCTGTATTGTCTGACGACCATGGTACCGGACGAAATGTTCTCGGATATGATCAAAGCAGGTCCGGCCACCGAGCTTGACGAGGAGGATCTGGCCGTGCTTCAGGCGCTGGCTACCGCACAATGAGTGCAGGGCTGCGTTTCATTAATGTATGCCTTCCGCATCGGGAAGACCTTGGTCTTTATGAACTAAAGGCGGAGGTTGGAAAATGGGTTAGTATCCGTCGGCAAGATCGTTTCCTTGATGCACGGGAAAGTGGTTCTTCCCGACTGATGGTCCCGCATCAGGCCGGATCGGATCTGAAACGGCTCGCAGACGCGGATTGCATCGATCTGCAGGGCGGCATGATGCTTCCTGGCCTGGTTGACTGTCATATGCATCTGGATAAGGCCTTCTCGCTTGAGCAGGTGTCGAACCGATCCGGCACACTTCATGAAGCCATTCTTAATTACAGCCAGGCTGTACAGACATTCAGCAAGGAGCAGCTAGCGGAACGCATTCTGACTGCAGCCAGAATGGCACTAAGCTACGGGACCACGACCATAAGGAGCCACCTCGACTTCCCTGTTCATTTGGGGAGAGAGGCGGCCTTTCGGACAATTGAGGCAGCCTTGGAAGTACGGGAGAAGTTGAAGGGCCGTATGGCTATCCAATATGCGCTCATGGTACCGTTTCGCGGCAATCATGAAGCTGCGGATGAGGCAATCGAGGAAGCACTGCGGATGGGAATTGATGTACTGGGTGGAGCCCCTCATCTGGCAGACGACCCTGAACGGGAGATTGGCAGGATTTTTCGGTTAGCAGAACGTTTTGGCGTACCCATTGATCTGCATGCAGATGAAAGTGATAATCCCGGAAAAAAAACCGTGCTGAGCATCGCAGAGCATACGATTCGCTACGGTTATCAGGGCAGAGTGACGGCAGATCATCTGTGCTCATTGTCCGCAATGACGGAAAAAGATGCACAGCATGTGATGGCGAAGATGAAGGAAGCCGGTCTGAACGCGGTAACGCTGCCTGCTGTGAACCTGTATCTTCAGGGACGGGAAGATCGCGGCCTGGTAAGACGGGGCACAACACGCATTCGCGAGCTGCTTGCAGAAGGCATCCCGCTTGCTGCGGCCTCCGACAATATTCAAGACCCGTTCCATCCGTTCGGCCGCGGGGATCTGATACAGATCGCCCAAATCACATCATATGCTGCCCATATGGGCAGTGAACGGGATTTAGTACAGCTGCTGCGGATGATCACGGATATACCTGCTGAAATCACGGGCCGCGACGAGTATGGAATAGAAGAAGGGCATGACTGCAACTTTGTTGTCACGGATGCTTCGGATGTCACGCAGCTGCTATCAGGTACAAAAATGAGTCGCTGGGTGTATGCCTCCGGCAGATGGCAGTCTGCTTTGCATACAGCTCAGTCATTCGCGTCTGAATTGGTAACATGATTAGCAACAAACAGGAATTACCCTCAGTTGAACATAGAAGAGAAAGAAGGTGGCAAGATGGTTCCACAAGTCACAGGCACACAGACGATGGTAGTCAGCCCTCATTCTCTGGCCAGCGCGGCAGGATCGCGTATTTTGCAGCAGGGAGGTAACGCTTTTGATGCCGCCGTGGCAGTGAGCGCCTGTCTTGCCGTCGTATACCCCCATATGACGGGACTGGGAGGCGATTCCTTCTGGCTGACCTATAGCACCGAAGAGAGAAAGGTCAGGGCATATAACGCGAGTGGACGTTCGGGCAGTCTGATTACCGCGGCCTGCTTTGCCGGCGAAGCGGGGACCCCGAAGCGTCATTACCGTGCCGGGTATGGTGGACGGCTGGGATGCCATATTACAGGAATATGGCTCGAAGACGCTGGCAGAAGTGCTTGAGCCCGCGATCCGTTATGCGCTGGAAGGCTTCCCGCTGTCGCCGGACCAGCATGTCAATACGGCTGAGCGTTTCGATGTGCTGGCAGCTTATCCACAGACTGCCGCCATCTATCTGCCTGGAGGCAAGGTCCCGGAGCAAGGCAGCCGCTTTGTGCAGTCTGCTTTGGGAAGCAGCCTGCTCCAGGTTGCGGATCAGGGTCGAGATGTATTTTATTCAGGCAGTGTTGGTCAGGAGATTGTTCGCTCACTTAAGGAGCAGGGAGGTCTGCTGACACTGGAGGACTTTGCGAGACACAGAGGTGAATGGGTGGAGCCGATCAAAGGGAGTTACCGAGGGCTTGATCTTTATCAGGTCCCGCCGAATTCACAGGGCTTTACCGGTATAATGGCGCTTCAAATTCTTGAACAGTTTGATTTGGAGAGTATAGAGCATGGTTCCTATGAGTACTATCACTTGCTCGTGGAGGCGCTGAAGCTGAGCTTCCGTGACCGTGATCGTTATTTGACAGACCCACAATTTTCTCCCATTCCACTGGAACGGCTGCTATCCAAATCCTATGCTGCGAAGCTGGCGGCCTGCATCGATATGGAGCGAGCTCTGCCAATGAATACCCAGCCGGTAGGCCACGATACGGCATATGCAGCGGTAGTAGACAGCGAGGGCAATGCTGTGTCATTTATCCAAAGTCTCTATTTTGAGTTCGGCTCGGCTGTGGTTGGGGGAGACACCGGTATATTGCTGCAGAACCGAGGCTCGTTCTTCTCCCTTGATCCGTCGCATGTGAACAGGCTGGAACCGGACAAAAGAACCTTTCATACGCTGATGCCGGCGATGGCTTGCCGTGATGGGAAGCCGTATATTTTGTACGGTACCCAGGGAGGAGAAGGTCAGCCCCAGACCCAGACCGCGCTGCTGACCCGGATGGTGGATTATGGTATGACTCCCCAGACCGCTGTGTGTGAACCCCGGTGGGTGTGGGGAAGAACATGGGGAGATGCAACGCAAGAATTGAGAGTGGAGGGCCGAATCGAGGCAGAAGTGCAGCAGCGTTTACGACTCGCCGGACACGAGGTACACACAGTTGAAGATTTTGCTAGAGTCATGGGACATGCGCATGCCATTATGATCGATGACAATGGCTTCCTGCTCGGGGGCACCGACCCACGTTGCGATGGTTCGCCTATCGGATGGTAACCCAGAACTGGGGCGAAAGGTCTGGGTGTATACCGCGCAGGCTTTTATTATGGCTTTAGCCAGTTGAGTGCGTGAAACGCGCGAAACAAAAACCACCCGCTATGCGGGTGGAGGGATTGAGGGTTTGACCACTAAGACCATTCCGATAAACTTGAGATGTTCAGGCTGGGTGAAAGGAATGGCTGGATTCGTGGTGGATCTCTATGAACATGATAACGTGTCGTGGGAATTGTAGATCAGAACTTTGAATTCTACTTAAGAGGCACAAGATTCCCGGTTATTTCAGAATTATATTAATTATCGTAGATGTAAAAATCAATAATAAAGAGGAGTATTTTAATTGGAGAAGATATGGAGTTAAACGAAAATTGGGAATATGGAACTGCCTCATCGACTAGCGATGGCCCCATAACACGCAGTCGAGCACAAGAAGATGGTACGCCTGGAGAATCGGCAGCGCTTTCTTATGCTCAGCGTGTAACCATAGGACTCCTAATAACAGAGGGTTAAAGCTTTCTCAACTCCTGCAGAATATCGTCTGGATCGAACCGCTGCATAAAATCAGGATTCACATAGGCAGAACGAATAATACCGGATTCATCGATCATGAAGGTGGAAGGGATTGGCAGAACCCAACGGTCCATCGCGTTGTATTCCGCCAGGTCCATACCTGCTTGTTTCATAATGTTCTGGATGTAGTCTGGAACGTCGTAAAGAATATTATAGAAGGCTGCCACAAGACCATTGGTGTCGCTAAGCACCTGGAAGGAAAGTTTCTCTTTCTCTTGATGGGAAAGCGTATTGTCAGGGCTTTGCGGGCTGATTGCAATCAGTTGCCCCCCAAGGGCCACAATATCCGGAAGGAGCTTCTGATAGCTCTTAAGCTGAGTGTTGCAGAACGGGCACCATCCGCCTCGGTAGAAAGTGAGAACTACAGGTCCTTTGGACAATTCATCATAAAGGTTAACCGTTTCTCCCAAAGCATTTTTGAGTGCGAAGTCCTTGGCCCTTTGCCCCTCTTGCCGGCCGTAAGTTATGCCGGACTCCTGTTGCTCCTTGATCTGTCGGAACATCTTCGTTTGGATTTCCAAAGGGGTGTGCGCTATAAATTCCTGTTTTGCTGTGGCTAAAGCTTGAGCTAATGACATGTTTTACTTCTCCTTTTTAATTTAATATCCTCCGAGCATTTGCCGGAAAAAGTAGGGCACGACTTTTCGAAGGGTTGCTGGCGAACGTAAGCCTGGCGAACACCTTCAGGAAGACATATCGGTTGATGAGTCGAATGACTGAAGCTTGCTTTGCCTACGCAAATGTATGATTTGGGCTGTCAAACCAACGATAAGAATGATGAGAAGAGTACCTTGAGAACCAAGCAGGATTGGCGAATTCAGATTGGTGACTATGGGGTTGCCATTGGGAACACGGGTCAGGGTTTCGGTAACAGCCGGCAACATCAGCAGAAACGCCGTCAGGCTGAGAGAGACTGTTTCCAGATACCTGCCGAAACGCCCCGGGCTTGAAATATATCCAATACCGTATCCGGTGAGCAGCAGCAGGATCGTTGCCGCGCCAATGACATAACTTGCTGACTGATGAGCGATAGGAAATACCGTGATAGCGCCGATCAACATTGAAATGAAATAGACGACACCAGGCTTTGAACGAGGCACGATCCGTCCGTAGCGAGCGAACATATATGCAGCCAGCGGAATGGCGGGCAAACTGCTGAGCGTATGGACCCAGCCGAGTGATGAGATTCCAAACATAAAAGTCTCCTTCCAGTCTTATAGAAAAGGGGGATTAGTTTTTGTTCTGTTCTGTTTGATAGATTAAGCAAACGAGCCAATACTACCGTTGATAGCATTACTGATAAAGGTAAGGGGAGTGGTCATTGTTCTTGTTCCCTTTAAGCAACCTGTGTCGGGGCGCACAATTATGCCTCTTCGTGGACTTCCCATATCTAGGTGACTTTTTTGCACTTAGCGGATATGACGCATTTTGTTCTTCAATAGCGAGCATATCCCAAATAATATGTATCCTCCTTTCTAGATGATTTAAGGTAACCAATTAGGTTAACCCTTGTCATATTGATCATGGCTGATTTTTCGGCCATTGGATCAATCACGATGGAAGTGCGAGTCTGTCCAGGAGCGGACCTGTCACGAAGCTGAACATATTCGGATCGCTGTAGGCACGCGCCGAAAGCATAGCTCCGTGAACTGTCGCCATGAATGCTTCGGCTTCGGCATGGGAGGTATTTCTAAGTTGAAGTTGCCCAAGCCTCGATCCACGATCCAGTACGGATGTCAACCATGTGGACAGGTAGCTGAAATGAGCCCGAACTTCCATCGCAACCTCTTCGGGCAGGACGGGCAGTTGACTTGCCAATAGCGCACAGACACATATCGGAGCGCTAGCGTCCGCGATGCAGGCTTCCCAATAGCCAATGTAGGACCGAAGCTGTTCAAGAGCATCGGATACATGGAGCTCTATATGTTTCAGCCCTGCTTCAGCTTCTTCCCGGTATCGCGCAACCAGTGTGCGAACCAGATCGACCTTGCTTGGAAAATGATGATGGATGCTCGCTTTACGAATCCCAACCATATCAGCGATGTTGGCATAACTGAAACCGTTGTAACCACCAGTGATGATTAAAGAACGAGCACAAGTCAGAATGTCATCAGATGTATTAGGTATATTTTTCATATCATTAGTCTACCTACTAGTAGGTAGACTGTCAAGTGACCAAACTTTAAAAATCAACCTAAAAGAACGCAACAATCATATTATTCAAACGCTGATTAAGCCTTTTGATGGTTTATATCGTTCCTGGGAGCATTGGTTTTACAAAAATTGATTGGAATCTTTCAATTTATAACCCTCCAACCAATTGAACTGACTGGGAACTTTAGTTCAATAAAACAAAAAAGGCAGCTGATCATTATGATCGGCTGCTTTTGTTCAACTAACGGGCAGGATAGCTCAATAAAGGCCCTTGTTACGATGGGCTTTTATTGAGCTTACCAATGGCATTTGGCTAGGAAAATATCAGGGTGCTTCTTTTACTTTCTTTTGTACAAATCTATCTTGTGTTTTTTGGGGAGTATTTTATATGGATCATATGTTCAAGAGTGCTTTTCACCTCAGGCCAGTCGTTATCCGTAATGCTATAAAAAACATTGTCATGAAATCTACCTTGAGTATCCCGCCTATGCTTCCTAAATACGCCTTCTTTAGTTGCCCCAATCCGTTCTATCGCTCGCTGTGACCTTATGTTATAGCCGCTGATGGAAAATTGCACGCGGACTAGCGCTAATTGTTCGAAGCAATAATTTAACAGTAAAAACTTACATTCCGTATTTACACCTGTACGCCAGTAAGTTGGTGTTAGCCATGTCCAGCCGATTTCCGCATTTTGATTGATCATATCAATATCTCCGATTCTTGTGGTTCCAATAATTTTTTCCGACATGAGTTCGACGATGACGAAAGGGAGTTGGGTGCCATGAAGCTGGTTTTGTATGGCTTGTTCGATTAAATGCTTAATATCATCATATGTTGCATTTTTTCTCCAAGTAAATTCCCATATGTTTGGATTCATTAGTGTTTCAAGTAAATCTTCTTTATGTTTAGATTCTAGGGGTAAGAGTTTTATTGTCTTGCCTATTAAAGTAACATTTTGATTCATGTCATTTACACCTCCGATTCCGTTGTGATTCATTATCTTAACGTGGTGGGATTAGTATATATTTATTGGTATCGACGTTGAATGCATTAACCGTTGAATTATTGTACTTTCATGCATCACAAATTCCCTACAGGTATTCTATTAAGTTCAACTAACGACCGGGATAGTTTAGTGAAGGTGGAGAATAAATTCAGATAGAATTCAATAACAAAACCAAGGTAACTGCGGTTTACAACTAGTGGATGATAATAGGGATCGTTACAGAAATGCTGACGATCCTTTTTATATACCTTTAGGGACGGTAGAGAACGAAGAAATTTAGAGTGATGATGCCTCATTAAGCCAACGGGCAGGTTGGTTCAATCATGTCAGCAGTATCTTTTAGAAATTCACAAAGGCAGGAAAATGTAGGAATTTTGAGGAATAAATATACAACTTTATCTTATTTGGAGGTTGTAAAATGGCGTTCCCGACACATATTGTATCTGCAGGCGGAATTGTAGAAGATGGAACTGGAAATATCCTCTTAGTAAAAGCTCATGACGATGGTTGGGTGTATCCTGGTGGGATAACTGAAGTAGGAGAAAACCTAATTGATGGCGTCATTCGTGAAATCAAAGAGGAAAGTGGAATAGATGCCACGGTTAGCCATTTGATTAGTGTTGTTTCGAATACAGCAATCCATAAGTGGTATGACGGTGTGACTGATGTCCCTACGAAGGTCATGTTTGATTTCGTGTGTAAAGCTGTGGGTGGAGAGTTAGCGACTTCTAATGAAACGAGCGAATGTAGGTGGGTACCAAAGGAAAGTGTTCTGGATTTGATTACTTTACCTGGAATCCGCATGCGTTATGAAGCTTATTTGAACTTTAACGGATCTGTGAATTATATGGAGTATGTAACTGCGTCAACGACAGAATTTGATGTCAAGCTTCAAAGGAGTGTTTAGTTGTACTAGGGTATAGTGTATCAACGGGGCAGTCCCAGATAAGTTTGTATATTGATGAATAGAACTCGCTTGTGTCAAAAGCGTAAAAAAGGGTCTCCGGAATCATTATATCGTTGTAAAAAAAGGTGCCGACTGTTATGTTGTCGGGACCCTTTTTTAGTATAGAAACCCTTTAAGGAATTTTCTGAGACCAAGCAAAAAAGTACAGAGATTTGGATAATTCCACAGTGGATGCGTATATGTACCAAGCTGTTGAACAATAGTATCCTAATCTTAAGAAAATAAGTAGAAAGAAGAGAAGGGCAGGAGACGAGGATGAGTAAACAACATTGGGACGCAACCAAAATACCTGATCAACAAGGAAAAGTGGTTATCGTAACAGGCTCAACGAGCGGTCTTGGTAAAGAAGCTGTAAAAATCATTGCAGGTAAGAACGCAAAGGTTATCATGGCTGTTCGAAATGTGGGTAAGGGTACAGAGGTTGTCAATGAAATCAAAAAGGAATTCAAAAAAGCGAATATTGACGTTAGAAAATTAGACTTATCAAATCTAAGTTCTATAAGAGCTTTTGCTAATTTAATGATGGAAAATTATGATCGACTGGATATACTGATTAATAATGCAGGAATTATGTTTCCTCCTTACTCCAAAACGGTTGACGGGTTCGAGAATCAGTTCGGAACCAATCATTTAGGCCACTTCGCGTTAACTGGCTTACTCATGCCGCTATTGAAAAAGACAGAAGGATCAAGAATTGTCGTACTATCCAGTTTGGGTCATACGATGGGAAATCTCAATTTTGAAGATTTGAACTGGGAAGCGAGAAAATATGATACACAGAAAGCTTATGGGGACAGTAAATTAGCAAATCTTTACTTCACCTATGAGCTTGCAAGAAGGCTAAGTAAAGAAGGGGATCATCCCAGAATCACGGCTGCACATCCGGGTTGGACAGCTACAGACTTACAGAGAAACTCAGCTTTCATGAGCGGAATGAATAGGTTTCTTGGGCAGCGTGTGCATATGGGAGTTTTACCTACCCTCAGAGCTTCTTTTGATGAAAATGCCAAAGCTGGAGAGTTTTATGGACCATCAAAATTGATGAATATGAGAGGATATCCCGTTGCACACTCATCGAACAAACGATCCTATGATGAAACCATGGCCAAGGAATTATGGAAACGTTCAGAGGAAATGACGGGAATTAAATTCTAATGGTAATAACTAAAGGATGATATGATGAACGAAATGATCCGAATTGATTCGATCTCTTCCTTGCATGAGCTTTTGGGGTATGATAAACCTAAACATCCGTTGATAACTTGTATAGAACTACACCAATTTAACCCGGGGATGGCATACCAGAACAGTCAATTTATCAACGGATTTTTTACGATCTCATTAAAGAACGGTGAGAATTTTGACATCAAATATGGGCGTCGCTACTATGATTTTAGTGAAGGAAGTATGATCTTCGTGGCGCCGGAGCAGCTATTAACGGTTGACTACGATCCGGGTGATCAAGGTTCGGAAGGATGGATGCTATGTTTTCATCCGGATTTGATTAGAAAAAGTGCATTAGGGAGCAAAATGGATGAGTATACTTTCTTTTCTTATGCAGCTAATGAGGCCCTTCATGTATCAGAAAAGGAGAAGGATATTGTAACCAAAATAGTGCATATCCTCATCGAGGAGTTCAGCCAGAATATAGATATATACTCGACGGACTTAATTGTTTCCAATCTTGAAGTATTGCTTAACTATGCCAAGCGATTCTATGGGAGACAATTTATTACCCGAAAAACGATTCATCATGATGTCGTGGACAGATTCGAACAATTATTAAAAGAAAGTTTTACCTTGCACCAACTGGGGGAAAACGGTACACCCAGAGTTAAAAAGCTTGCAAAAGAAATGGGGTACTCCACAAATTACTTAAGTGATTTGTTAAAGAAAGAAACAGGAAAAAATACACAAGAACACATTCATTTTCAGATCATCCATCACGCCAAAAACTTGCTATCCGGTACTTCAGAACCGATCTTTAGTATTGCTTATAAGCTTGGTTTCGAATATCCGGCCAATTTTTCCAAATTTTTTAAATCACAGACGGGGATGTCGCCCAATCAATTTAGAAAATATTAGAGCTGACCGAACAAGTTTGGAATTGACTCCTATGAACACTGGTCAAGGCTCCATTCAGTTGACATTATGAAAGCCCTTAGGCTTCGACCTGGTGCCGGTATTCCACCGACGTCAGGTTGTTTTAGTTTTAGCTCTGGCTGGTTGTCCTCCGTCAAGTCCGCAGTCGAGGGACACGAACTTGTTCCCATTTCCAGTACGGTTAAAGACATGACCACCTCTTAACATTAGGTAGCTTGTTAAAACGCGAATGCTTGGAAAACAGTTATAAGGTTGATCCGTCGTATAAACGAATCGAACCAATTGAGCAATTAATCCGGTATGGTTGTGCATCTCCGGACGTTGAATAGAAGTTTGGAATAGAGCGATGAAAATATAAGAGATTATCAATCCGCTACATAATGCAATTAATGTTTGAAAATAGACCATTCTGTTCCGGAATGCAAGAGCAATCAATACCCCCGTGATGAAAGGATACATATTGAAATACATGACGGACGAATTTCTCTTCGCGATGAGCACTTGAATTTTCACCTACCCGGGATAATGGAGACATTCCCAGATTGAAATAGGAGTATCCTTATTCTTTTGCCCACTCCATTAGATTTACAAATAAGACATCCATCGTACCATTAGGTGTTTCGTTTAATTGTCTCATTAAATCAATAGAGATCAATCTGTTGTGGTCATAACCTGGTGCTAGTGTTGCAAAAGCCAAAATTTTGCCTTCGGCATCCCGGAGCAGAGCAATAGGGAATCGCTGTAAAAAAGAAGGTGAGTCAAGGAATGAAGGATTGACAGGCATTATACGGTTGTTTATTGTACTTATATGTGTAAAAATATATTTTATATATAAAAATATAATGAATGAATTGGTGATGTGATTATCATGAGTACGAATGATCGAATACCGTTGTACCAACAAATTCAAGACTACATCCGCAAATTCATTGCTTCCGAAAATATGAAGCCGGGTGATCGAATACCGACAGAGAAGGAACTCATGGATCAATTTAACGTTAGCAAAATTACAGTTGTGAATGCCCTGACAGGCTTGGCTAACGAGAAATTGATTGCACGCGTCCCGGGGAAAGGAAGCTTTGTCGCGGAAGGCACGGATGCAGCAGACACCGCATTTTCTGAATCTCCGGCAGTAAAGGGAGGCAGATCGAGTACAAAAATGATTGGGGTGATCATGCCTACGATTCACGACTACTTTGCGATTCGACTCATCGAAGGGATCGAGCAGTCACTCAATCAGGAAGGCTATCGCAGCATGATCATGCTGACGCATGGCAACATCGAGAAAGAAAAGGATGCGATCAGGGAGTTAAAGGCACTGGGAACTGAGGGGCTGTTAATCTTTCCTGTGGATGAAGGTAACTATAACGAGGAGATTCTCGGCATGAAGTTATCCGGCTTCCCTTTTTTGCTGATTGACCGATATTTGCCTGGCGTCGAAACCCATTACATTGCGGCTGATGGAAGGTTGGGCGTGAGGCTGGCCGTTGAACATCTATGGGAGCTTGGACATCGTGATATAGCGATCTGCTCGGATTCTCCATTGCAAACCGTCACGGTCCAGGAGCGGATTGATGGTTATATTGAAGCACTGAAGGATAAAGAAGCATTGATTAACCCTGCACATATGATTACAGATTTCAAACCGCTGTCTGTTCTGAAGGATGCAGAAGCCCATCCATTGTACCGATATATCAGCAACAAGATGGTGACTGCTTATATATCGCTTAACGGAAGGCTGGGGGTTCAGATCTATCAAATTGCTAAGCAAGCCGGTCTTCGCATTCCCGAAGATGTATCGATTGTAAGCTTTGATGACCCCACTTCCATCGTGGAGGAATTCAGTATTTTTACGCATGTAAAACAATTTGAGAGAGAGATGGGAATCCGCGCAGCCAACCAGCTTCTCGAAGTCATTCGGAATAGCCGCGAGATTACGGGCTTCAGCAAAATTCTGATTGAACCTGAACTTGTCGTTCGTCAAACGACTGGGAGCTGTCCCTAAGCATCATTTCAATGCTTAAATTCAAGTCTTTTCCGTAGATGTACGGAAAGGGCTTTTTTATTTTTCTCAAAAAACATATTGAATATATTCTTAATGTATATTATATTTTATGAAATGGTGAATATTTACAACAGAAGACCAATCCAACAGGGGCAGGGAGGTCAAAGCTGTGGTTAGAGATCGGAAAGAAGAACGAACCGGATTCCAGGAATCCGCACCCTATCATCCTGATTATGATCTGCAAACGGATTTTGTCATGGTCTATGGAATTGACGATACGATGCCGCAACGTATTCAGGAATGGAAGGATAAAGGGTACGTGGTCCATTTAATGACAGGGGTAGCATGGGGGACCTATAACGACTATCTGGACGGGGAAGTAGACGGGGAAACCCACTGGGATGAAGCCCAGATGGATCGCGATGGCGAGATGATTGTCCATGGGAAGGAACCTATTATTCCTTACATGGTCCCAACGGTTTCCTTTGGTAAATATATCGCTGAACGCATACGTGCAGCTGTTGATGCGGGCGTAGAGGCGATTCATCTGGAAGAGCCTGAATTCTGGGTGAACGGAGGGTACTCGGAATCGTTTAAGAGAGAATGGCAGTTGTATTACAAAGAACCCTGGAGTCCGCCTCACTCCTCACCCGATGCACAGTTTCGGGCTTCCAAGTTGAAAGCGTATTTATACACACGTGTAATAGACCGATTGTGTACCGAGATGAAAGATTACGCTCTGAAACGTTACAATCGCATCTTGCGATTCTACGTTCCGACCCACAGCCTGATCAATTATTCGCAGTGGCGAATTGTCAGCCCGCAGTCTCAATTGATTGAGCTTCCATCCGTTGATGGATATATTGCGCAAATCTGGACCGGGACTTCACGAACAGCGAACGTGTATGAAGGGGTGCGGAAAGAACGAACATTTGAAACCGCTTACCTCGAATATGGTGTCATGCAGGAGCTTGTGCGGGGTACAGACAGACGAATGTGGTTTCTGCATGACCCTATCGAGGACAATCCGAATTATACATGGGCCGATTATAAACAGAATTACCTGAAGACGGTTGCTGCTTCACTTCTCCATCCGGGAGTTTCCCATTACGAGGTTGCGCCTTGGCCGCGAAGAATCTTCAAAGGAACTTATCCGTCTGATGACGGTGCACATAAAGTACAGATCCCACCTGATTATGCAACGACATTGCTGCATGTGATGCACACACTTGGAAATATGGATCAAGACAGTATCGAAACAGAAGGTGAATCTATTCAAGTTGGTGTATTGATTGCCGACTCAGCGATGTTTCAGCGCATGAAGCCTGAGCCGGAAGCACCGAATGCAGGAAAGTATGACGGCACAGATCCAAAAGGTTTTCAAGAGGATGGCGACACTGAGCTGCTGGATTTCTCTCCATTCTATGGTCTTGCTCTGCCATTGCTTAAACACGGAATACCTGTAAGACCCGTCCAGCTTGATAATGTGAGGCGCTATCCACATTACCTGGCTCCATATCGTGTCCTGCTGTTGAGTTACGAGTACATGAAGCCAGAGCACTCCGATATCCATAATGCGCTGGCCCAATGGGTACAGGATGGGGGCGCGTTAATCTATGTTGGAGACGACAGCGACCCGTATCACAACATCCGGGCATGGTGGAATAATGATCAGCACAGTGAAGGCCCAAATACCATATATACCTCACCACGCGAGCACTTATTTGAACAACTTGGACTTAAGGCAGAGCAGGAAGGAATTCATCCTGTGGGCAAAGGACTGGTGCATTGGCTCTTAGTACATCCAGCTGTATATTCGTCAAACAAATCGGGTGCAGATCAACTTCGCCAGTCTGTGAAAGAAACATTGGAGAAGCTTCCGGGTTTCAACTTCCGTTGGGAAGCCAAGCATTATTTTAAAATTAAACGTGGGCCCTACATCATAGCCTCTGTCCTGGAAGAGTCCATATCCGAAGAACCACTGGTTATCCCAGGTCCGGTGGTGGACTTGTTCGATCCTGACCTGCATGTTCGGCAAGAAGTAAGGTTGGCTCCTGGTGAGCAAGCACTGTTATACGACATTACGGCCGGAAGGCCACAGCAAGACAAGGTAAGCCTGATCTCTGCCTCTTCCAGAATTGAAGATCTAACGATAACGAATACAGGTTTTCAATGTGTAGCCAAGGGTCCGACCAACATGCAGGCCACCGCCAGATTCTATTGTCCATTTGAACCCATATCCGTTTGCAGTATAGATCAACACCAGACTGTACCTGCCGAATGGAAATGGGATTCAAAATCGAAAACCGTACTGCTGAACTATGAGCATGGCAGCAAGAACAAGGTGGAGATTCAAGTAAGGTGGGATCGTGAGAATGCAAAAGCAAAAGCTTGATGAACGAGAGGAGAGAACAAAACAATTATGCCATATGAACCGATTAGACTCGGACATTTGAATCAAATGCTGTCCAAACTCCGTGAAGCCATATATGAGCCCATTGCCAAGCTGAATGTGACGGCATGGGTTACCCCAGAGCCTGTTCCATTCGAGGAAAGAATGTCAGGTCAGCAAATCACTCTTTCACAGGGCGAGCGTTGGGGGAAGTTATGGGATTGTGCCTGGTTTTGTTTTACAGGGAGCATCCCACCGTCCGGTAGTGACGCCAAGGCTGTTCTTCTGCTGGACGTGAACGGCGAACTCTGTCTGGTAGATCAGGAAGGAACACCTGTACAGGGTTTGACAACAATTAATTCAGAATTTGAATTCACACTGGGTCTCCCTGGGAAAAGAGTTGTTGAACTGGACCATTCGTCGATAACGGTGACGGACGGAGCATTCGAACTGTGGGCTGATGCTGGCAATAACGACTTATTTGGCAAATACCAGGGCGGTACGGTAAAAGAAGCGATTTTGGCACATTGTCGTGAAGATATACGAAGCTTGTATTACGACACCGAAGTGCTTCTGGAGACGGCAGAACACCTTCCTGTCAACATGGCGCGCAGAGAAAGGATTCTTCAATCCCTGTATGACGCTTCCATAGTATTGACGGAATTAACGCCTGACCGCATACATCGCGCCAAACTATTATTGAACGAACAATTATCACGTCGTGGCGGCGATCCTGTGCTGAACATAAGTGCGGTTGGGCATGCCCATATTGATTTGGCCTGGTTATGGCCAATTCGCGAAACGATCCGCAAGGGCGCAAGAACATTCTCCACGGTGCTTCGCATGATGGAACGTTATCCCGATTATGTGTTCGGAGCGAGTCAGCCTCAGCTATACGATTGGATGAAGCAGCACTATCCCAAGCTGTATGACCAGATCAAGGAACGGGTGCAGGAAGGCAGATGGGAACCGCAAGGGGCCATGTGGGTGGAATCGGATACCAATGTGCCAGGCGGTGAATCTCTTGTACGCCAGATTCTGTACGGCAAACGTTATTTCCAACAGGAATTTGGAATGGAGATGAAGTCGCTGTGGATGCCAGATGTGTTTGGCTACTCCGCAAGCTTGCCGCAGTTGTTGAAGAAATCCGGTGTAGATTACATGATGACCCAGAAGCTCTCCTGGAGTGAGTACAACCGCCATCCTCACCATTCCTTTCTGTGGGAAGGAATCGACGGTTCATCGGTGTTAACACATATGCCACCTGAGGATACGTACAACAGTCCGGCCGCTCCACGTTCCATTGCCAAAGCAGAGCGGGAGTATCTGGACAAAAATGTTTCCAGCCACGCATTGATGCTCTTCGGCATTGGAGACGGCGGCGGCGGGCCGGGAGAAGAGCATTTGGAACGGTTGGAGCGGGAGAAGAACCTGCTCGGTCTGGCGCCTGTTGTGCAGGAACCTTCCTGGAAATTTTTTGAACGATTGAATGAAGAAAGAGAGCGATTCCAGACCTGGCGTGGGGAGTTGTATCTCGAAAAGCACCAAGGAACCCTGACCAGTCAGGCACGGAGCAAGTGGTATAACCGCAAGATGGAGAAAGCTCTGCGCGAGCTGGAATTTGCTGCTGTACTGGCGGCCCGCATGGGCAAGTCTTATCCGGCGGAAGCATTGGAGACGATCTGGAAGGAAGTGCTTCTGTACCAGTTCCATGATATCCTCCCCGGATCTTCGATTAAGCGAGTATATGATGAGTCGTTAATACGGTATGAAGCATTGCTCCAGCAGACGGAAGGCATGATCACCGAAACCTACAGCTATATTACAGATTACATCTCTTCCCAAGAGGAAAGCTCCAATTCAACTGTGGTATTCAACTCACTACCGTGGGAACGTCAGGAATGGCTGCACATCCATGGACGATGGCATAAGGTGCAGGTTCCATCCATGGGCTACACCGTGGTATCTGATCATGAAGATCAGGAGGTCATGGGGGAGATCGCAACTGGTATTGAAACGGATGTTGCTGCGCTGGAAACAGATTTCCGTGACACAGCCAAGGAGTACAGTATGGAGAATGACATTCTCATCGTGAAATTTGACCCCAATGGCGGCATCACCTCAATCCTCGATAAACTGGAGTCCCGTGAAATCATCCTGCAAGGACAGCGGGGGAACGACCTTCGCGTATATCATGATGAAGGCGATGCCTGGGATTTCCGCCATGATTATTCAGCGCAAGTGGGGATGCCATTAATTCTGAATGATATCCGTGAGGTTCGGGATGGTCCGAAAGTTGGGCTGGTTTTTGATTACATCTACGGAGAATCGTCTCTAACCCAAACCGTTATTTTAACTGAGGGCAGTCGGCGTATTGATTTTGAAACGGTCGTGGATTGGCAGGAAAACGGTAAAATGTTACGCACTTCGTTCCCGGTGCAGATTCGTACCGATCAGGTTCACTGTGAAATCCAGTTTGGCAGCCTGAGCAGACCGACTCACCGCAATACGATGTGGGACTTTGCCAAGGATGAGATTTGCGCTCACCAATGGGTGGATATATCAGAACCGGATTACGGAGTCGCCTTAATCAACGATTGCAAATACGGGCATCGAGCCATTAACAATGTGCTTGACCTTCATTTGCTGCGCAGCAGTTCCTACCCGGATCCGGTGGCGGATCGTGCAGAGCACCAATTCACCTATTCGTTATATCCGCATCAGGGGAACCATGTTCAGGCTGAAATTTATCGAAGAGGCAATGAACTCAATATTCCGCTGCGCCTGAGTTCCTTGTCTGCACCTTCAATGGATGTAGAAGAGGAAAAGCTACCTTACACGAAAGCGTTCCTGCAGCCGGATCATCCGCACATCATGGTGGAGTCAATCAAAAAAGCCGAGGACAGCAATGACATTATCGTCCGTCTGTATGAGACCTCGGGAACCCGGGTCAAAACGAAACTGTCAATCGGTTGGAATGCTGAAGAAGTCTGGGAAGTGGATCTCATGGAGAATAACATTTCATCGCTGGAGCTGCACAATCAATCTGACGTAGTTGTATCCTTCACACCATTCGAGATCATCTCGCTGCGATTGAAAGGGTAGCAAGAATATCGGTTTCAACCTTCCACAAGGGAAAGGAGCGTTGGGAATGTGATTAAGAACAATGTGTTAATGAAGCGAATCTGGAAGCATAAGCTCTTTTACTTGTTCATGTTACCTGGCATCATCTGGTTCTTCCTATTCTCTTATGTTCCCTTATATGGAATTCAGGTTGCCTTCAGGGACTATACCTTCGTTGGCGGTTTTACCGGAAGTCCCTGGGCAGGCTTCAAGTATTTTCAACAGTTCTTTAACTATTATCAATCCGGTGATATCATCCGCAACACGGTGATTATCAGTCTTATGAAGCTGTTAATCGGCTTTCCGATGCCAATCATTCTTGCCATTCTTTTAAACGAAATACGCATGATCAGGTTCAAGAAAACCGTTCAGACACTTTCCTATTTACCCTACTTTGTATCCTGGATTGTGGTTGTCACCCTGATGCAGAGATTGCTCACGCCATACGGCGGGCCAGTGAATGATTTGCTGGGGTCGTTCGGAACCGAGCCGATCCAATTCCTGAACAATCCCACCTGGTTCTATCAGATGATTGTTGGATCGGATATTTGGAAGAACATCGGCTGGAACTCCATCATATTCATGGCTGCGATTGCCGGCATTGACCAGCAGCAATATGAAGCTGCCAAGATCGATGGTGCAGGGCGTTTCCAACAGATGTGGCATGTGACCCTGCCGGGTATCCGTAATGTCGCCATTATATTATTTATTCTCGCCGTGGGTAACTTGATGAGCGCGGGTTATGAGCAGCTGCTTCTCCTGAATGGACCTGCGACCGCTGGCATGGGCAGTGTACTCGACGTGCACGCCATTAACTCGGGTATCCGGGAAGGGCGTCTAAGTTACGCGGCAGCTGTGGGGCTGTTCCAGAGTGTAATTGGGCTGATTTTGGTGCTAACGGTCAACCGGATTGCCCGCAAAGTCAGTGATGTATCCCTGTTCTAAGGAGGTGATGTGATGACACGTAAATGGTCCTTATTTTCCGTTATAAACTATACCATTCTCGCTTTGGTCGGATTCTCCATGATCTACCCGTTTATTTACATTCTGGCGTACTCGCTGAATGACGGCAAGGATTCCATGCAGGGCGCGATCTATTTCCTTCCACGACAATTTACACTGGAGAACTATGCCCAGGTATTTGATAACGCGCGCATCTGGAAGGCGTATCAGATCACCATCATGCGAACCGTGCTGGGTACGTTCCTTCATGTGATTCTGTGTACACTGATGGCTTACGCGCTCTCGAAGAAATCATTGCCGGGCCGCTCATTTTTCACCTTTTACATCTTTTTGCCTACGATTTTCAGTGCCGGATTCATCCCGTTCTTTATTACGCTTCAGAAGCTGCATCTGATCAATACGTTCTGGGTGTACGTCTTGCCGCTGTTATTCAACTTCATGCATATCATCATTATCCGGACCTTTCTGCAAGGAATTCCGGAAGAGCTGGAGGAATCAGCCCACATTGACGGGTATGGGGATTTTCAAATCTTCATTCGCATCATTCTGCCTCTCTCGGGACCCGTACTGGCAACGATCTCCCTCTTCATTGGGGTCGCCCACTGGAATGACTGGTTCTCGGGTGCCTACTATGTGTCCAACAAGGATCTGATTCCGGTGCAAACCCTCTTGCAGGAGATGCTGACCGAAGCGGAGTCGCTGTCCAATTCGATGCAGCGCGCAGCACAACAGGGCGGGCAGACGATTGGCAGTTCAGGCGGAGCGGGTGCGACACCCGAATCCCTGCGTATGGCTTTGCTCGTCATTACGGTCTTCCCGATCCTGTGTATCTACCCGTTCCTGCAACGATATTTCGTAAAAGGAGTGATGATCGGTTCGGTGAAAGGTTAGGTGATCCTAACCTGGAATTTGCTGAGTTTTATCAGGCTTGACCCAGATCATTCATCATCATATTTCAGGAGGCGATTGGTTTGAACCGAATTTGGTCGAAAGGCGTATCCGTATTACTCGTGTCCATCTTGGTTGGAGGATCGTTGAGCGGATGCACGGATTCATCAGGAAACGGGAATAGCGGAGAAGCAGCTGATGGTTCATACAAGCTCAGAATATTGCACAACTGGAACGGTTCAGGTGGTTCGGATAACGGAATAACGCCTGTGGAAGAAGTCATCAAGGAGAAGACTGGCGTCACGCTAGATTGGGAGTATACCAAAGGCAGTGAGACCGAGAAGGTAAACCAGATATTTGCCACGCAGGATCTGCCGGATATCTATACCGGACCCGCATGGGGAGGTGAGCTGGATGGCATTATCAAGGCGGCCAAAGAAGGGCAGCTCGTCGATATTTCCGACAAATTGGGGGACTACCCTAATCTTGCGAAATCCATTGCTGAAGAAAATGTACCCCCAGCGCTCTACGAAAAAGCGATTAATGCCTATGACGGCAAAAAATATCTGCTCCTGCAAAACCAGCCTGCCCAGAATGAAGATGGCATGGATTGGCTGTACGGCTTCTATGTTCGCAAGGATATCGCGGATAAGGTGGGTATAGACCCTCAATCGGTCGTGACAAAGGAGGAATTCTATAACTTCCTCAAAGCAATCAAGGATGCCAATCTGCAAGAGAACGGGCAGCCGGTCTTTCCACTGGGTGGTTTCAGCAACGGCTGGTCCGTCGGCATCGGCAATACCATGTTCAATTCGGGTGGCAGTTATGTTGACAAAGGTGACGGAACGGTAGAGCATAACTTTTTCACCAAAGGTTATGAAGAATACACCCTGTTCTATCGGAAACTGGTTGAAGAAGGGTTAATGGACCCGGAAGCATTCACCCAGACTGACCCGATCGCCAAGGAGAAAATCAATCAGGGCCGCATCGCCATTCTGGCCGCACACTATCCGGCCATTCTGGATGCCTCCAAAGAATATGTTACTTCACACCCTGGAAGCGATTACATCCCGATCGGCCCTTTGGAGCGCGCAGATGTTGAACCGAATCGCCCTGCGGATCTGGGCATTCAGGGCAACAACGTAACAGCGATCACCAAAAACTGCAAGGGCGCATGTGTAGATGCGGCGCTGAAGTTCCTCGATTACATGGCTTCCGATGAAGGATTTATGCTGGCAAGATACGGAGTGCAGGGCGTTCATTGGGATATGAAGGAAGGTAAACCCGTTGCCAATAAGGAGTGGTTCGATAAATTTACGGCAGATCAATCGGGTAAAGTTCGCAAGAACGAAGGCATTTCCATTGGTCTGGAATCCATCACGGGGCCTGATCGAATCAATTCGGTCGCAGGCGGAGATATCTGGGCCGATCAGAAACGGCTTGATGCCATGGAACAAGCCAGAAAAATTCTGCGCCCTAATGGCATTCATGTCATTACAGCCTATAACCCGGGCGATGTGATTACCAAAGCACCGGAATGGGAGATGCTGAAGCCTTCCATGGACCGGATGGGTGATGCCTGGAAGGAAGCAATCTTTGCGAAATCGGATGAAGCGGCGTTGGGCATTATCAACGAGCTTCGCGAGCAGCTTCGAAAGACCGGATATGATCAAGCCATGCAGTTTACGAACGAAAACTTGAAAGGGAAAGACGTAGTTACCGTTCAGATGCCGAACTGATCACCACCATATTCTTAATTTTAATTTGAAGGAGTTGCATTCATATGACGACTGAGTTCAGACCGCCTTCCGTACCTCTGGTTACTGTGGACCCTTATTTTAGCGTATGGTCAGCCGCGGACCATCTGTATGAAGATCATACCCGGCATTGGACGAACAAAACGAATGGCATGGTGGGCTTGGCGGTGATCGATGGAAAGCTTCGACGATTTATGGGGAAAGTGGGATCGGAGGAGCGTACAGCTGTCCTGGAACCTGAAGTGCTGGTGCAGACCAACCTGACTGTCCAGCCAGTAACGACTCGATATACGTTTCAAGGGGAAGGAATTGAACTTCATGTTCAGTTCAATACACCTTTATTGCTGGATGATCTGGACCTGTTATCCAGGCCGGTGACGTATTTGACTTTTCAGGCCAAATCCATCGATGGGGCATCCCATCAAGTCAAAATATATTTTGACGTGACAGGTGAATGGTGTGTAAACACATCCGACCAACACATTACATGGGAACGCCATGTGATTGAGGGGCCATTGAATGTCATGTCCATGGGCACTGTGGATCAGCCCGTATTACAGCTTGCCGGTGATGATACACGAATCGATTGGGGATATATGGTTCTGGCTGTTCCCCAATCTTCCGATATCCAGACGGCCATTCATTCAGTAACAGGCCGTGAGCAGTATGCACGCACTGGGCAATTGCCGATAGAAGATGATCATCCTCAGCCACGAGCTGTATCGGACAACATGCCGGTTATGGCCGCCGAGATCGATCTGGGGGCTATCCGAGACGAACCGATATCCGAATTTCTCATGCTTGCGTATGACGATATCCATGCGATTGAATATTTTCAACAGCCTTTACATGCCTATTGGAAAAGAAATGGATTAACGTTTCATGAAATGCTATTACTGGCAGCTCAACAATACGAAGAGATTCAGCAGCGCTGTGACAGCTTTAATCTTGAACTCATGGCAGAGAGTCAGGCCGCAGGCGGTGAGAAATACCGGGATATTGTGGCGCTAACCTACAGACAGGCGATTGCAGCGCATAAGCTGGTTGCCGATGAGGAGGGGAATGTTCTATTTTTCTCCAAAGAGAATTTCAGCAACGGATGTATCGCTACGGTGGATGTCAGTTACCCTTCGATCCCATTATTCCTGAGATACAACCCTGAACTGATCAAGGGCATGATGCGTCCAATTTACAAGTATGCGATGAGCCCGGATTGGACGTTTGATTTTGCTCCTCATGATGTAGGAACCTACCCTAAGGCCAACGGTCAGGTGTATGGAGAGAATAAGCTGGAATACCAGATGCCGATTGAGGAATGCGGCAATATGCTGCTGATGGCTGCGGCGGTCAGCAAATATGAGGGAGATATCGAATTTGCTCGGCAGCATTGGGAACCTCTTACGCGATGGGCAGATTATTTGCTGCACAATGGACTCGATCCTGTAAACCAGCTGTGCACGGATGACTTCGCCGGGCATCTGGCGCACAATACCAATTTATCGATCAAGGCCATATTGGGTATTGCTGCGTATTCCTACCTGGGTGAAAAGCAGCAATACCC
>Ga0209437_100594_pt1 | contig 22799 bp, 22 predicted proteins | sample AraplaL_Cvi_mTSA_FD_184266 | JGI IMG/M metagenome (GOLD analysis project Ga0209437, IMG submission 184266) | Arabidopsis root microbial communities from the University of North Carolina, USA - plate scrape CL_Cvi_mTSA (SPAdes) (version 2) | ecosystem: Host-associated > Plants > Roots > Endosphere...
TGCGAGCATCTCCTGATAATAGGTCCATACCTTGTCCACCCAATTCTCCCGATCCTGACTCCAGGTCATCGGAGCAATGTCTCCACCATTATGGAAATAAAGTACATCCGCCTTGGAACTCACTTTTTTCCCTCTGGAAGCCAGTGCCTTGGACATCCGTTCTGCTCCGCGCTTCATTTGCTCCTGAATTCCCTTGTAAAGTGGATTGCAAGCACTTGTACTAGGACAGCCATATCCAAGAATGAAGCTGCCGTTCTCTTCTTTGCCCTTCCCCTGTGTTCCAAGAACGGTCTCGTGCCTGCATATCGCAAGCAAAAACTTATGATCAGGCACACCATACGCTGCAGCTTGGGCCTGTGCGGCCTGAATGATGGATGATGTCCGGTCCGTGCCAACTGCTGCAGGCGGCACCGGATCTGGCACATTATCAATCTCATCCACTTCTGGATAGGCTTTTTTCTCGGAAATGACTTTCTCGATAATACGCTTGTACATATCTCGAGCCGTGATTTCCAGTGTGGAGCCTTCGCCATTGATGTCCACCTTGTCAATCAGTCCCGTAAATACCCGCATCATGTGCTGACCATATCCCATATATATGCGTATCGGTGTGTTTTCACTCAGAACCCCGATATGGAATCCGTTTGCGAAATAAGACCATGGAGACGGTACGCCCCCAAGCTCAGGAAAATGAGCAGGATTATAATCGGGGGAGAAGAACCCTCTCGGATTGGAGATCGTCAGCCGTGCCTCCCGGGCTTCAGAATCAAACTGATCATCGATTTCGGCACTAATGATATTGGGCAGAACCTGTGTGTCCATATAGACAAAAGACCCGACCTGAATAACATCCGTCTCGATCCTTCTATTATTGATAAAATCTGTGTAGCTGTTCGTTTGATAATATCCTTTAGATGGATCGAGCCCTTCTTCACTCTTTTGATTCTTCAACGGAGCAGGCAACAACTCTTGTATGCGAATATAATCAATGGCGAATTTTTTATACTTCTTACTCGAAGCAGGAACAGACCCGGTTGGGACAGTGGGGTTTTGTTTGCCCCCATAGGTCACCTTAATCTTAATACTCTTGGCTTTTGCAGGGATCACAATATTATTCAATTCCGTGAGTTTGGTCAGATCATATGCCCCGTTAAACTTATTGACAAAGGCATACGTTTTGCCATCAATCACCACAGCGAAAGAATCCCCTTCCGCATCACTGAAATTAGTCCCCATTCCAATACTAAGCAGCCCTTGCGTAGGCATACTCAGTTTCGTAACGTTAATCTCAAATTCAGCTACGGCGGCTTTGCCTTCAAACGTATACAGCAACTTGCCTCCTGAATCAAACATAGTCCAGCCCGATTCAATCTTGGCATAATCCGAAAATTTCAATCCGGTTGTATAAACGTCTTTCTCATGCCAATTTCGCTTGTCGAACTTCTCATTCAGTTTGATCTCTCCGGGATATCCCTCGACTTGAACCGGCTTTACATCAGTAAACGTTGTTTTCGCATCTCCGTGCATTTTACGCTTTCCGCTCAGATATAATCGGGGATCGACCGCCTTACCGCCCTCTCCAGTCTTGGACGTTGGACTAACCCCTTCCCAAATTTCAAAATGTAGATGTCTTCCTCTGCCAGCGGCACGTTCAGCAGCTGAGACCTTGTGACCATTGGTGTACACTCCCCCTGTGTTACCCAGAGTACCAATCACTGCTCCCTGGGCCACTTGATCATCCACAGAACAGAGAATATCTTTCAGATGAAAATACTTTGTAAGTAAACCATTGGCATGCCTGATCGTTACGGCATTACCCGCGCCCTTTGTTTTATTGCGAGCTGTATGTACGACCTTACCAGCCCAAGCAGCCAAAATCGGTGTTCCGATCTCATCCCACAAATCAATGCCTCGATGACTTCGAGCCCCCCCATCTCGGGCTGCACCAAATTTATCTGTAACTGTAATGCTATCGATCGTTTTACCCTTGACAGGAAAAAAAATTTCCTGAGCATTCGCTTGAGTCGAACCATTATATGTACCATTGCTCGACTCATCCACCCAAACGGATTCTGTACTAATGATGGGTACCTGCTCGGTTACGAAATGCCTGAACTCTTCCGTCCGTCCCGGGATAAAAGCCAGCCGATCTATTTCGACGCGGATATTGGGAAGCGCTCCTTCCCCCAGTTTCAGACGTTGGGACAGCACATTCATAACCTCATCCGAAATTGGAATCATATTGTAATCTCCCCCTTACTTGAATCGCTCGATGGTCCATTTCATGAATCGGTCCAGGAAAGCTGCGGCTTCAGCCCGTGTCATAGCGGAATTTCCAAGGAACCATATCTCTTCCTCGTCCGTACCACCTACAGGTCTTCCCATATCCGTGACTTCCGCTGCACCATCCATCTTTTTCTTGATAGGAATGCCATTAATTAGTGGATCATTGTTGGCAAATGTTTCGTCTTCCATTTCCGAGACGGCTATTTTCCAGAAGGCATCTTTGGATTGTTCTACCCGCTCCTTTCTGTCCCGATAATAAATCGCCGAATCTTTGCCAACGTCTGCGAACCTCTCGCTCACATCTTTGAGATAATAGAACGTCACTTCGTCGCCTTCTGAAAAAGGTTGATTAAATACAACCGTGTGGTTGTCAATTTCCGAATAAGTCGGTGTTTCTTGGACTTTATCTTTTTTTTCGTCTTTAAATTTCACTGTAATTTTAAGTTTCTTTTTACCTGCCGGATAATTGCCGTTAAGTCTAAACACCCGTTGACCCTGAAATGCCGTAATAGGCTGATTAATCTCCGTCGTTGGTGCTTTCATGTCCGTAAATCTGGCATAGAACACCTTGCGCAACTTGTTAATCAGATGAAAGGCTTCTCCCCGCTGTATAATGGCATTAGGAAAAAAACAATTGTTGTATGCTGATTTGAGGGTTGTTGCTTTGATATTTTCACTCATGAACTTGTTATTCTTCGTCCAATAATTGAACTTGCAGGTAACACCGTTCAGATTAAAAGGAAGAAACACCGAGCCCCCAGGGCTGACACAATATACATCCGTTCGGTAACCAATCGCCTTTGTTGCAATTTTGGTTACCGCCTCTGCGTCTCCCATGGTGTCTGCCCATACCTCGGAAGGAATACTGAGTCTGCGAAGCGGTTGGCCTGCTGCATATAAATATTCCTGATGATTACGACTGAATGGATCGTAGAAATAGGTCGTCGCTGCACTAAGTACAGCTCTGGGCAGATCTCCAGTCCAGGACACCGGTGGCCTTTTCCAAGCACTGTCCAGCAACGGTTCACCATAACTACAGAAGGACACCACCTGTCCTGCTTTTACACCGGTATACAACTCCACATCGGTTAATCCCTTACTATTGGTTTCAGCCGTTTGGTAGATGGTTTGAACACCGTCAATAAACACATAAAGTGGGTTGTCATCTGTTGGTTTAATCAGCACAGGCAGACTGAATGAGGTTTGCCCCGCTTGCCCCTTGATTTCTTCATATACAAAAGGTTTGCCTTCCTCAAACTTGTTGTAGTTGATCCCGGCAACAAAGACTTCACCATCATCCAAAACCATATTCGTGGCTTCCATAACATCGTTATAGAACCAGTCCCCTTCGTTTACATCAACCCATTTTCGTATGATAAACACCTCCTATCTTTAGAATAGACAGAAAAGAGAGTAGGTCACCCTACTCTCGAATTGTTCGTTCCAGCAGACGCTTGGTACGCATCAGAAAAGTAACAAACTCTGCTCTGGTTATGAAGTTTTCCGGTCTGAAATATAAAATGGGTGTGCCATCCAATTGTGTTACAACCGTCAGTCCCAAATCAGCCAAGCGTTCAATGGAATCTCTTGCCCAGTGGTCCTTGCCTTCTGTCGTCTGTAAATCCTGAAACTGTATTGCACTCTTACGGTCATAACCATCTTTTTTGATCAGGGTCATGGTCAATTCGACCTTGTACCCCTTCTGATCCTTATCCATCGTATCCTGATGGTAGAAAATTGGGTCAACTTTGATGGACTCTACAACACCAACATAGATATTGCCCTTCTCATCATAAAATTTGTGTGTCCAGCCTACGTACATGACGTAGTCGTGATAGGATTGCTTATCTTTAAACAGGATGTTAATGATCGCCTTGTACGAAGACACACCCATCTGATGAAAATGTGAGGGAGCATTAATCATTTTAATTTCCCTTACTTGCGGATTGGGCGAAGGTGAAGAGTACGGATCAATAATTCTTCCGTTTACTGGCTCGAACTTCATGCCTGTATCTACATACAGCTTTCTTTTATACCGGTCATTAACTAAGCCAAACGGATTTTGCTGAGTCATATCAGAGTTCCTCCTTATCTACTATATCTAGGGATATGATTCGTTCCCATTCCCGCACCAACATTGCCGGACATTCGGTTTGCAATACCAGGACTGTTCTGCCGCAGTGTCTTGTCCAACGTAGATGTCAGTCTCTCCACATCTTTTGTGCTACCTGTCATATTATCGATGTTCACATGAACCGTAACATCACCCGAACCAACCATCACACTTTTATGTGTATTATTCGTGGTCATGTAATCAAAGTAATCCATGACCTTAAGACCTGCTGGAATATTGAATGAGGATATCGGTTTATCCATTTTCTTGCTAATTTCAGCCAGATTTTTGGACTGTTCTACGCCCAAGGACTGGATCTGTTTAAAAATCTCCATATATTCATTGGACCCTGGTTTAAACACACCGCTACTCAGTAGATTCTTCCACTCTTGCTTGATCGAACTTATCTGTGAGTTCATTTCGGATGCGCGGGATTTGTTCAATGCAATTAATTCTGGTGCATCTTCCTTACCCCCATTAGCTGCAAGGAGATCATACATTCGTTTATCATAATCCAACTCCGTCAACTCAAGCTGATCATTCATTTTGCGTCTAAGCTCATCAATTTGGCTGTTTTTGACACCATTCAGTTCAAGCTCTGATTGTGCCTTTTGCTGTTTCTTCTCATTAATCTCCATGCCCAGTTCATCTTTTTCCTTACCTTCAGCCATCTTGTCGTACGTCTTCTGTAAACTTGCAATGGCCTTATCAAAGAACTTGATATTCTCTTGCAAATATTTCTCCATTAGCGCACGCATCTGACCAGAATCTTCGCGAACACCACTAATCAACAAACGGGATCGTGTGACTTGGTAATTGGTTTCGTTGTCACTTGTCGATTTGTTAAGCTGCCGATTAATTTTGGCGATCATTTCATCAATGCCATTGCTTTGCGGTTGAGGCTTATACCCATTAGCCATGGCCCCTATTCCGCCCGCAGCAGGAATGTACTGCATTTGGGGTTGAATGTATTGTATCTGCGGTTGTTGTTGAGCGTTATCGCCAGGTGGCTTTCCTGACTCTTTATCCATTTGAATCTGGGCTTCTTTTTTCTCCTGCTTGTAGTTGTATTCCTTGCCCAGTTTCTTCTCAACTGCATCTCCGCCGTCTTCGCTCCATACCGCCTTAAATCCCTTCCAGTAATCCCCGAACTTATTATTGGTAGCATTGTTACCAAATAGGCTGCTGATTCCTCCCTTAACAACTGCATCCATTCCAAGGTTAAGGCCTTTCCACACTTTACCTACAACTGAAGACTGCTCCATATCTTTAAAATCCTTGGCCAGTTCCTCTTTATTTGTTGCACGAATACTTTGCTTTTCCGCTTCTGACTTACCCATATTACTCAGCGGATCAACAAGACCGGAGACTACATCCACAGCAGTCATGGCAGCACCAATATAAGGAACGGCTTTTAGGGGTTTCAGTATAGACTTACCGAACTTGCCGAGCTTTGCTAATTTCCCTGGAATGTCTCCTTTTTTCTTACGCTCGCTTGTAATATCACGTTGGGTAAGGATATCTCCAGGGGTTCCATCAGGTTTATCCGGACCTCTTAGTACATTCCCGTCCTTGTCACGAATAGGTGCATGACCGTTAAAAAATGCTTTTTTACTGCCGACTTCTTTCATATCTTCGAATCTCTGTTTAATCCCTCGTCGCTTAGGCTTGTCCTTCTTCTTCTTGTCTGAACCAAAATCCATAACTTCCTCAATCTTTGATTTAGCCATATCCTTAATTACGTCATTGATAAAATCTTGATGTCTCTCTAAAAAAGGTTTATTTGCTGAATCTTCCTTGTCATCCTTAACAGGGGATCCAACGCTTCCTGCACCTTGAGTAACTAGCAATCCTCCTGGACCACTCATCATACTCGCGAGTTGAACTTGTTCAAGTTCCTTCAGTTTGGATATGTATGCTGTAGCATCGATCATTCCCTGTCTAAAAGACGCATTTAACTCATTGACTTCGGTTCTCAGTGTGGAGAGAACATCATTCAATAGCGTTGACTGCTTACGCAGCTTCTGAATCTCGGATTCGTACCGCTGAACATCGGTTGAACCGTATGTAAACTCAGCATTAAGGAAATACAATTTGTTTCGTAGTTCAACTGCATCCAGGTCCATGTCATCCATCGCCATCATTAGTACTCTAGCTTGGTGTTCAAATTGCATCATGGCTCTACTCGTGTCATCCAGCTCTCGGCTTAGAAACTCAAGACTTCGCTTCGTCTTTGCAATCTGAATATCGAGTGAATGCATTTCTTCTCGCAACAGAAGAAGTTCTCGACTATACGTTTTGACTCGCTTCTCAGCTTCGTCACGTTCTTCTGCATGAATGGAAGAAGCCGCTGTATCCCCATCTTGTATAGCCTGATTGTACATATCATGTTGATGATCTCGGGTTGTCCGAGCCTGAAGTACCTCATCTTGCTTAACTGCGGCCCTACTTTGAATTTCTGTTCTGCGATGATCCAGAGTCTGTAGACGACTCTGCTGTCTGCCCATTTCTTGTGCTACACCAGCACGTTGCACATCCGTGATTCCAAGTCGTTCGGGAACATCGCTCCCCGTTTTTTCGACTTTCCCTGGATCCGCATTCGTAGCACCGTATCGTTTCTGATCGCCTTCATTCATCACTTCACCGAACTTATCCCACGCAACCTGAACACCGACTTCATCCATAATTCGGTTAAGCAGTTCCATATGATCAACAATGCCACCCGTACGATCACCAATTAACCGCATGACTGCGATCAGATAATCGCCCAGCTCGGCAAATTCCTTTTTCAATCCTTGCATCGCCTCATGCGTTGCAATCTGAAATGCGATCTCGATCTCTCTTTGTCGGAATTGAAGGTTGTCTCTACTTCCGGTGCGCTGATGAATCGACGTGTTTGCATCCGTAGCCTTCAATTGTTCAGCAAGAAGATCGAATCTAACTCGATTCGATGCAAAAGCCTGCTGCGGAATCATATCTCCTTTGTCCTGAACCGCCAATGCAGCCTTGCTAATCCAGTTGGCTAATGCATCCTCCTGTGCAAGCGTTCCGTCAGGGTTACCAACCAATGGAAGGGTCTGACGCATCATATCTATCAAGTCCTGAACGCCAATATCCAACAGTGTTGAAGCCCTCATCATCATGTCTGTGACTTGGGACAGATCAAAGATACTGCTTCCCCATGCAGAAGTAACAGCTTCCAGCCCTGTTGCCGTCTGTTCTACATCCGTATTGCCCACTGAGTTCAGCTTGGCTACTTCTTCAGCAAACGCGACTGCTTCAGATGCTTGATCATAATTACGAGAACCAATCCGATAGGCAAGACCTACATCTTCCTGATCCATACCATGTTGCAGTGCAATTCTTTGCAGGTTTTTGACAGTTCCGGTTTGTGTGTATTGCCCACTGTCATTCGTTGACCCAGAAGATCTAAGCTCGAAATTCTGGTCGGCCCGGATCATCTGCTGATCTATCTGCTGCGACGAGTCAAGGGATTTCTTGAGTATTGTTGACGAATACCCCTTGGTTTCACCTGCTGAAATATATTTCATCGTATTCATCACGGAGTCTAACAACTCCTGTGATCCAGCTGCAGACACATTCTTCAATTCCCTGAACGCTCCACGATAAAAAAGCTCCAAATCGGTAGTCAGCGTTTCAATCATTTGCGACTGCATATCACTTCTGATCGTCTCCACACGTCTAACCAGCGTGCTAACACCTGATAGGTAGCTCCCTTTCAGTGCTGCCTTTTGTCCATTTAATTGATCTCTATCCATTAACATTTCTTGTGTTAAGGAGTGTTTGTCTCCTTGTCCTTCTGTTTCAGTCAATAGAATCACCGCCTTTATGCATAAATCCCGTTCTACCTTCATTTAGGCAAAACGGGATGTCTCTCTCTTATCCTCCGAGCGCTTGTGCAAGCATACCTATATCATCTTCTGATATCTCCGTGTAATCCTCGTCATTGAAGGTTCTTTTACGTCTGACGGTCCCATCTTCTTCGACTTCCTCGCCCCCACCGCCACCGAACATACGAAGAGGTGCTGTCATAAGTTCAATCTCAAATTGAATATATTTCTCGGCTGACTTGCACAGCTCCGCAACCTGAGGGAGTGTGTACTCCCAAATCTCCCACTTGTTCAGCCCACAGTGTTTATGGAGGGTGAAGAAAATCTCTCCCCAGTGAACGGGTTCCTGTGTTTCCGTATCACGGATTTCGGTTCCCTCCAAAGACTCCCCCTCGGTGCGTTCTACTTTTTTAGACCGTTGAGTCCAATGAGCATATCAATGACTTTACGAGCTGTGTTCAGATCAAGGTACTCATCCAGATATTCTCGATTGATGATATACTCACCATGCTCATCTTTGGTCACGATATGTGGATAGTTTTTGAATGCCATTGCCAATACATCAAATAAATCCTGCTGCCGCTTTTCGTCCAGTTCATCATTCTCAGTCGGAATGAAATTAAGAATAATAGCATCAATATTCACCGTTTTCAGCAACTTCATCAGACGGCGGGCATCCTTCAGGTTACATGGCGGAATACGATATTTCCGTCGATCCCGCAGCGTAATAATCTCATCATCTTCAAAGAATGCACGCTCAGCAGCTTCCACTTCCTCCGGAGTCATCCGTTTGTTTTCCGGATCATCTTTGATTCGTTTCGCCGCTTCCTCATTTAGCTTTTCCGCAAGTTCACGCTCAGCTTTTTCTTGTTCTGTTTCCATGAATTTAAAGACCTCCCCAGGACATTCTCCCCCATATAATAAAAAACCTGGCAAGGCAAGGCGTTGTGAAGGGGAGGACACAGATGCCATTTGATACCTTGCCAGGAGCAATCAACCTTATTTAGATATTAGATCTTGCTTGGTGCACTGAAGCGTTTGATACTGCCAATTTTTCCATCAGCACGTTCCGGATCAAGAATCTGCAAGGAGATGGCAGATGCAGAAGCGGCAGCACGCTGGGCATTGATGCTGAATGTTCCTTTTGCACGGCACATGTACAGTTCAGTTTCAACACCTGCATACGAACCATCTTTTTGCTGGAACGTACCATGATGAATGACAGAGATCGGGAATGGGACTTCATCAACCAACAGATCAACCATGTCTACAATCTGATCTCGCTTGTAGTTCAACACAATCTCTTTACCGATATGGACCGCATTCAGGATGACTACACCATTCACTTCGTCGTAGAAGAACTCATTCGGTTCCACGGCCGTTCCCTTTAAAGTGAGTTGTTTCAACAACGTGTTGGAATCCTTGAGACGAACCGTGATGCCACCGTTGCTTCCATAGATTTCACTTGCATGCTTCGGTTTGGCTTCAGCAAATCCAGAATTGGATACGCCCGCAGCCACTGTAGACTGCTCATTCAGCACCCATACATAAGACTTCACTTGCTCTTGTACCGTTGAACCCATCATCAGCTGGATCGCATCCAGATCGAATTTGGCATCTGTTGCCGATACTTCGATCGATTTCGACTTCACCAGTACATCAATGGCGAACAGACCGTCACCACCAAAGATGTCCTCAAGCTCCACGTTAAGGTCAATTTTCAGATCTTGCAGGGTACCCAGGGTAACTACCTCAATTTCGCCCATTGGATCTTTTGGAAGGCGTTTAGCCATAAACGTACCTACACCTTTGATAATCATTTTTTTAGCCATTGAATAGTCCACTCCTTAGGATAATTATGTAATTTTAGCTACGGAGACTTGCTTAAGCCGGGATCAAGTTAAATGACTTATTGATCGGGAGATCCTTCGTTAACCTGTCTGGCTATTGGCCGTCTCTGCTTTTTATAGTGTAGAACGCTATCTTCAATCCCTAACGATAATGTCAACGAAATATATTGAAGCCCGAATTGCCCTGTACCACTTGCAAAAGGAATAGTCCCATATATGATCAAAGAAAAGACCCCTACATCAGAGGGGCCGTTCTGTTTGGCAAAGCATCTATAATTTGCGCTACCTGTTCTGCACGTTCTTTGATCTCAAATTCATCGGCAGTAACCAGATGAACATGCGAGCAATATTTGCCATGCTCATAGATTCTCTCGGGAGTAATAAAGACAACGTCAGCAACAGCTTCCATCTTGTGCTTGTGCTTCTCATATTGATTCGGATCGGTCAACGAATCGAATACGACCAGATCAGGATATGCTGTCTCGACCGAACTTGCCAGCCGACTATCGTTCACCCAATAGATTACGCGATCCCCCTGAAACAGCGTACGGACATTCTGGCCCACACGGGCTACGACAAAGTTTGGAAGCTCCGGATGAGGATACTCCAAGGCATCTACCTGATAGAACTCATCACTGGAGTTGATATATATTACATTGTAGCCTACTTCCGCGAGTGCTTTTAACAGCCGCTGTGGTCGACGCCCGAATCGTTCACTATGGAAATCGATCGCAGGCAGATATACAATCGTTGTATTCGTGTTTGGGGTGTATGTCGTAACATTGAACTCCATCGCATCAATCTCTATTTTTGGAAGCTCCATTGGCGGAGTCGTTGATTGACTACCAAACAATCGTTTAAATATCTTTTTCATGATTTCTGCCTCCCATCACCTGATTAATCATCCTCACGGCATCCACTGCCCTGCCATCCCAGCTATTAGACTTAGCCACTTTTACTCGCGCAGCAATTCTGGAAGCACTATTCTCACGAATGGCTTTCTCCAACATCACTCCGCAATTATGCTGATTCATAAAGTAAGTTACATCGCTGTATTTATGAACAATTTCCTCCATACGCGTCGTTAACACAGGCTTGCCCGCAGATAAATATTCGTAATACTTGATTGGATCGCAGCCACGGATCATCTCTGTCAGCTTGAATGGCACGATACAGACGTCGAATTGAGCAATGTAGGCTGGAAGCACTTTATAATCTTTGTGCGGAAGACAAGTCACATTGGGATGCACAATATTTTTTTGATAAAGGGCATTGTTTCCAATCAAAACGACACGATAACCTTTATCTGCAATAGCGGTAATCAGCGAATAATCTACCCACGATGCCATTGCCCCATGGAAACCCACCACCTTCTGCCCATCATGAACTTCGGGGAAGTCCGCCGGTTTCGGCAGATCCGCTCGCGCTTTCTCAAAATGATGAACATCTGCCCCATTGGGGCACATAAAGATTGGTTTGCCATCATGTTTATGGGCTTCATACATCACCTTGGCAGTTGTAGCGATCAGATCTGCACGGTCAAAACATTTCGGGATGTAGGATTTCCACACAGCAAACTCATCAGCTGAATTATCGAGGTAATCAAATACGGTAAAATCAAACTTCCGCCCATCCGAATAATTGTACTGGCCTGGATTCGAGAACCAGAGTACCCTCTTCCCTTTGACCAAGTGATCGTAGTTCACGCCTTTTTGCACAAGGAACAGATCCTCATTTAACTTTTCAATCGGGCGGCTCTGCTTTTTGTACGTTTCTTCATTGATAAAGATAGCCCGTACACCTGGAATATTGGAGAAGGCGGTCATCAATTGCTGAGGACGTTGGAACAAGAGGTTCCAGTCAAGTGCAGGCGGGTAGACGATGGTCATTTCCATACTTTCAAAACCCGGATTTTCTCGTTGCTTTCTACGAAGCAGCCAATTGAGCAATCAACTCCACTCCTTCCGCATAGGCATGAATGGGGCGCAACCGAGTATCTACAAACAGTTCAAACCCCAATCTTCGTGCGTGCTCACAGAATGGTGCATCTTCACCTGTTGGATGAGAACCATATCGAACGCCTGCTTCGATCACTTCACGCTTAATCAAATATACGGCACCTGTGAGATCTACCGGGAACAAAGCCGCTTTGAATTCAGGTATATGTTTTCCGCCAATCATGGCATTATGAGCCTTCAACTTTGGATGATTCCGTATAAGCATGGAACATACATCCTTGTCATTATCCATTAACTGCTGTAGGCTACCCTCGGGAATGATGATATCCGTATCAATCGAGAACAGATAATCACAGTCTGATTTAAGAAACTCATCCAGAAGCATATTTCTCAACAACGCCAGGTTGTGATAGGAATATTGTCCACGTATATGTCCATATGTTCTCCCCAGATTGTGAGTCAGATAAGGAATGTGGTGACGATCAAGGATATGCATCGTCTGATCTTCAATATCATTCAGGATGTACATATACTGCTTCTGCACATCTTGTTGCTCAAGTGATTGCAAGTGCCTTTCCATAATCCAAGCCCGGTTTCGCACAGGACTACCTATAAATACGTTTTTCACAGTCCATCCCCTCTCCCTTTTTATCTAGTCTAGACTGTTCCTCAATAACCTTCGCACGTTGAAAAAAAATCATGATTCCTCAAAAGAAGAGAGAGAACGAAGCATTTTTCCTATTCTAGTACAGAAGGAGTTGATGAATATGTATACCAAAGAAACCATTATTCACACATGGGAAGAAGGTGACATGCATGCTGGGGAGTGTAGATTTGATCCGCAACTGGTTCCAAATGGCCTCTGATGGAGAAGCCCATGCTTCTGTACGATTTGGGGATGCTTCCAACACCATTCTGGCCCACGATACCGTTCTGACTATGGATTTTATCAAGTCTCATTACGGCTGGTTGAACGATCCTACCTATTGCGGGATAACCTTACCTAATGCGAGTGCGAGAGAAATTATCGTACACTGCCTGCGACAAGCGGATTACGTCGGGCATCTGATTCAGACAGATCACTGGTATTTCAAACCGTTATTTGATATGTGCCTTGCCTATTACAAGGTTGAACCCAGGGAAACTTTCTATGCTTTTGAGAATAATTACATCGCCCGATTCAAGTTATTCTATGAAACATTCAAGAACATGCCTATTCTAATCTGCGGAGCCAAGGCCGAGCAATATCGAGAAGTTCTGGAGCGGAGATATGGGTGGACAAGCATTGTGGGAACGGTGGACTGCCCCTCATGGTCTCATGTGAGCACAGCTTCCAAACAAATGGAACATATCTACCAACAGACACCGTGGAAGCTTGCTCTGGTATGTGCAGGTGCACCCGGCAAGGTACTGGCGATTAAGGCCAAAGAACTGCAAACCGTAGGAGTTGACTTGGGTTCCGGAGCAGATGTTGCCATTCAAGCCGACAACGAAAATCTCAACGCTTGGGATTACAACGGATTCCCTGATTATTGGGAAGGCAGACCCAAAAAATGACCCTCTCCGGGTCTTTTTTACTGGATAAAACGGTGATTCAAATCCAATTTTATTGACTTAGTGGCTGTTGATAAATTAAACTATCTGCCTTATTATTGTTAAGATAACTCCTTATCTAACCTGGTTTAAACTTGCATGAAGAGGAGCTCTGCTAAGATATTCGAACCGTTGGAGGGAAATGTAATGGCGTACTCGCAGTCAAAGACCGAAATAGTAGCAACGCATTTAAGAACAAGATTTATGGAAGGTAACGTGGAGGGACATGAGATCGTTGTTGCCTTGATCAGTATGGTCAAAGCTGAGAAGATTAATCTAGATGAGGTTGCACCTATTCTCTCTGCGGTCTTTTTTGAACAACCGCAAGGTATTCTGTTGGCACTCGAAAAAGCTAGCACTCTGATTGATGATGAATTAATCGATTCCATTCTCCACGAAGTAAACGAAAAAGCTTAATCTTACATATAAGGGGAGAGCTTATCATCAGATTTTAATTACATCAACCAATTATTCTCTCCACACTTTTAGATTAAATAGATTAACCACTGAGAAATTGGACTTTCTCGTTATTTTCCGTCCTCCTCCGCTTATTCTAGTAGTATTACGAAGGAGGGGACACCGATCGAGACAGTGAATAAGGCCATTTTATTTTTAGCAGTTATTGAAACCTTGCTTGAAGCGCTACACCATACTGAAGTAGATCAGACAGAACTTGTGGATTCGCTTGTTATGTTGGGCTTTGATCCCATTGAGATGTTGTACGAGACAAATACGATTAGATCTTTCCAAAAGATATGCAGGGCTTTCGCAGAACTCCATCTTACAGATGAGGCCCTAGACAAGTTCTCAAAAGAATAATTACATAAGCAGAACCCCACATCACATTCGACGTGGGGTTCTGCTTTTATATATATTTATGAAATTCTGAACCAATTTTGAATCGAATCAACTTAATCTTCTCTATCCTGCCTCGTATAAGTCATCTAGGGACCATGGACCTCTCCATCGCCCCTGTTGACTATGCTCCATTAGACGAAAGGATGGTTATATGAACCTCCCCACACCCAAACATGTAATTGAAACGAATCAATTCGCTGTTATCGGAGTCATCAATGCATCCTCGATTCAGACCGAATATGAACTCGAATATCCTGATCATATCGTGATTATACAACATTTTTATTTTTTGAAGGATCCGGTTCACTTTAGCGCTTGGTTAACAAGCAGGCAGGCATAGCCCCTAATCAAGAGCCTTAATTAGGCTTTTTTTTGCGTCTACGCTCATCAATCAAGACCTTTAGTAATAACAACTCTCCATACGTTAACTTCTTCTTGCGCACCTTCTCTACCCAAGCCCAATCATCGATTACTTTGTCGTTATAGGCATCTCCAATGTACTGATCAAGTTCATTCCAGGCCCATTGTGCGTAGTCCAAAACGGTATTCATGTCATCATCCTCCGTGACTGCTATTTGTTGTAGCGGGTTTAATTTTGTATGTACTGCTTGTTTAAATCTTTCATATTCACCAGGTTGTTTAATCCATGGCAGTGGGCATTCCTTCCATCCAACCACTTCCTTATGTGTGAAGAAGACGGGAGGGAAGCCCCGTTCCCTGATGAGGTATACCGCGAGATCCACAACGTTATTGAATGTATCTTCATGGATACTGCCATCTTTTTCAATGCACATCTCAATGCCCACTGTACTATTGTTCGGATATGTCCCGAGTTTGGCTAGAGCTTCCTTCGTGTATGTTGCGCTCCCGCAATGGTAGGCCAGTTCATCATCCGGCAGACTGTTATATATCGAAGTTCGATCTACCGAGTAATGTGCACTTGCATAACGAACCTTCACTGCTTTATTGGGATCTTGCTGTGCCAAACTCGCAAAGTATTTGCTAATATTCTTGGCGGGCGCTCCGGGAGAAGCTGTATAATGCATTACAATTCCACGTTTCGCTTTTAATTTCAGTCCGGCTCGGCTGTATTTATTAACCGGGATGTAGTCTTTCGTGATCTGTATCATGACATCTTCCCCTCGTCTTCAACTTGATCTTCATTGCCTCGAAGCTTAAAGAGAGCTGAGGTGATAAACTTTGGTACAGGCAGGCCCAGTTTCCCCAGGTTCTCCAATATACTGATTCCTTCTGTACCGATAATGAACATTAACATCGCATCTCTCATAAAATCATTGGAGTTGCCTGCAACCATATCCAGTTGATGTGCAATAATGACAAAAACAAATGTCAATGACTTACGAGCAAGCCCCCACCATCCAACCCTGCTGGATAACTCCTTCCTATACCATGCTGACAGCACCCCTGTGATGTAATCCAGCCCCACAAAGATGGTCACTGCAATAAACAGGTGATCAATCCCTCCTACCAAATACACGACTGCCGATAGCAGCCAGCCAAACAAAACCATAAAAACGGTATCTCTGTGCATTAACGTTCCCCCTTCAATAACCTATTTCATGTCTAGGTTAGGCGGATCATAGACATAAGTCTCATGCAATACAAAAACCTTCAAAAAACCACTCACCATTTACCAAACAAACAGCAAAAATCCCTCACGCTTGGAGCGAGAGGGATCATGACCAACTAATTCAGCTATAGGTTGAAGGATCTGGTGTAACCGGTACATCTGTTGTATTCGTTGGTGTTGTATTACGTTGGAACATGCCTTGAATTCGATCAAGAACATAAGGCGTAGAGTCAATGAGTTTCTCAAACAGATGTGTGGAGTTATCGAGTGGCACAATGTGTACCCCCTGTTTACCTACCACCAGGAACGCAATAGGACGTATGGATACACCGCCGCCGCTACCGCCACCAAATGGAGAAGCCACTTTTGCTGAACTGGCATGTTCAGTAGAAGTACCCGTGGTACCACTTTTGCCATTACTTTCTCCATTGACGTGAAAATCACTACCACCGGCAGCAAATCCGAATCCCACTTTACTGATTGGCAGAATCACGGTACCATCCGGTGTTTCGACTGCATCGCCAACAATTGTATTGACATCCACCATGGCCTTGATATTCTCCATAGCGGTTTCCATTAAGCCTTGAATTGGATGATCTGACATTTTAATTCCCTCCAGTTTCAATGTAAGCTAGGTTTGATCTAACCATATCATCCCCAAACTTGAAGGGACTTATGTAAATAAGCAATTTAAGTACAATCAGTGAACTCCAGCCTCATACTCCCAAAATCAAACCGACTAAGATGGACCTCTACAGTGCTGTCCCACTAATTTTTTTCTTTTGCTTTCGCTTCTCCTTACGCTTACGGCGTTGTTCTCGAAGAAGCTTGAGCCACATCCGCCATCCGCCTTCGACTTGGAGCACACGGGTTAGCAGTGTAACTCCAGCGATCAAAAGAGCTGTAATCCGAATCTTTACCCTGCAATCGAGCTCTGTTCTGAACTCCATTTCGTCTGACCACACCGGCATCACCTGAAGCACGGGTGTATCATCGAAACGAATCTGATAGGTGAGAAAACCAACAATAATGGACTTGATACTCCACACCCAGCCCGTCAGCACCGCGGTGTATGCTGCATCGCCAACGCCGATGTGGGTAGACCAGGACAGTTGTGTCATATGCACATGCATGAGTGTTTGCTTGAGCCACAGCTTGAGTGCATCGGTCGCTCTTAGCATAACCTTTACATCTTTGGCCCACTTTTTGACTTTACGTTTGTTCACCCGCTCACTACCTAGGGCTTCCCCTCTGGAATGATTCATGGACTGTTCAGTCTTGACCAGAAAACCTTCCTTCATATTGCGAAAAACAATACTCGGGATCTCATAGTTAATCCGCACAATTCCATAGAGAATACGAACATTAATATTGGCGTAATCATCACTTTTATGTTTACTGAATGTAAAATGTACATGAACATTTGAGATGAGGACTGCGGCAATCAGCAATGCGAACAATAAACCGATTCCTCCAAGCCAAATCCACACAGGCCTTACCTCCAAGCCCTCAATTCTTTTCTCGTCTAGTATGGCACTCTGGATAGGAAAAAATTCACGTCTGACCTAAAAATCCCATTTCATATTTGTGAGGGAACTGTTCTATTCACCGTTTATCATATAAAAGGCACAAAAAAACCGACCCCACTATCGGTGTCGGTTAATATGAACTTGCAATTAAAGTGAAGAGTCCGAATTATCGTCTTCATTGTCAATATGACTTAGATCATCCGCCGGATCAGCACTTTCCGGTTCCAATTGCTGCAAATCCAGTTTGTTGAATAACAGCTGTGTTTCTTCCTCCAGGTTTTCCGAATCTTCGAACAAGCCTGGTTCCGGAAGATCCTTAATTGAAGCTAATCCGAAATAATCCAGGAATGACTTGGTCGTTCCGTACAGAATTGGTCGTCCGATCGCCTCGGCTCGTCCCACTTCAATGATCAGATCCTTATTCACAAGTGTATGGATAGCCCGCTCCGATTTTACACCGCGAATTTCCTCAATCTCAACCCGGGTAATCGGCTGCCGGTACGCCACGATGGCCAACGTCTCCAGAGCCGCCTGGGATAAGGAGGTTCGTGCAGGAGAGTACGCCAGTTTCTCAAAATACACAGCATGCTCAGGCAAGGTGCCCAGCTGAACTACGCCAGCGATCTTTAGAATCTGTACGCCTCGACTCTGCTGTGAAAATTCACGAATCATCTCCTCAATCGCGTCCGTTACAAGTTCCACTCGCTGGTCCACGATCTCGGCAATTTGTTTGATACTTAGACCCTCTTCTCCGGACAAAAACAGCAGGCCTTCAATAATCGATTTCAATTTCGGAAAATCCATGATTCTTTGTTTCCCCTCTCCACTCCATAACGATATCCTCAAACATCCGTTCCTGATAACAGACAATCTGCTTCATCTTCATCAGTTCCAGCACCGCCAGAAAAGTGACAACAATCTCATGGCGATAGATATGCTCATCCATCAATTTGGAGAATAACAGTCTTCCTCCCGGCCCCATACTTTCCAAAGCGCCGATGACATCCCGTATCCGGTCCTTAACCGAAATTTCATCCCGTTTGATCCGGGTTACGGTTGTACGCTTCTCAGCCTTGCGTAGAGCCTTCTGAAATGCTGCAATCAGGTCAGAGGTGTGTAATCCTTCAACCGGGTTCGATTGGGCTTCTACGGGCATATAGGGGCGCAGATCCTCGGGCTCTTTGGAAAATATAAGGCTGCGTTCCCACTCCCGTTCATGAAGATGTCGCGCAATTCCCTTGTACTTGCGATATTCTATCAGACGTGCAATGAGCTCTGCACGTGGATCATAATCTTCTTCTTCCATAAAATCATAATCCTCGAAGTCTTCAATTACCGGTGGTTTGGGCAGTAAAAGTTTGCTCTTGATCGACAGCAGTGTAGCTGCCATGACCAGAAATTCACTCGTAATATCCAGTTCCAGTTCCTGCATCGAATGCAAATACGCCATGTATTGATCGGTAATATCGCTGATGGGAATATCCTGGATATGAATTTCAGCCTTATCAATCAGATGAAGCAGCAGATCCAAAGGCCCTTCAAAAGTCTCCAGTTTGTATGTAACTACCGTCACTAGACGAATCCTCCCGCCAGAAAAATACAAAACCCTGCCAAGCCGTCCGAATCCGGTCTCCCGTCTTCGTCTGCGCATAGCAGGGCACTACTATTAAATAAGCACTATTTTAGCTGTTTCGTCAAGTTTGCCATCTCAATTGCCGCCGTAGCTGCATCCCAACCTTTGTTACCCGCCTTGGTTCCGGCACGTTCAATCGCTTGTTCAATATTTTCTGTCGTAACCAATCCGAAGATCGTAGGCACGCCAGTTTTCAGGTTAATTGCTGCTACCCCTTTAGCCATCTCGTTGCACACATAATCGTAATGCGTAGTTGATCCACGAATGACTGTTCCCAGGGTAATCACCGCATCATATTTGCCGCTCTCCGCCATTTTCTGCGCAATCAGAGGGATTTCGAACGCTCCTGGAACCCAGGCTACATCCACTTCATCATCCTGCACACCGTGACGTTTGAATGCATCGAGCGCTGCGCTGAGCAATTTACTGGTGATAAATTCGTTGAAACGTCCAACGACAACTCCATATCTGGATCCTTCTGATACTAAATGTCCTTCGAAAAATTGTGGCATTCAAGTCATCTCCCTAACGGTATAATGTAATGTAAGTAACGGAAATCCCTAATTAATCTCTTCCATAAATTACATGGTGAACGTTGTTCATCTAAAATATATTTACTGTTCGTTCTGCTCGATATCATCAAACTTGAGCATATGGCCCAGCTTGGCTTGCTTCGTATGAAGATACACCGTATTGTCCTCGTTCTCTTCCATCTGGATCGCAACACGCTCTACAACTTCAAGTCCATATCCTTCAAGACCTTTAATTTTACGAGGATTGTTCGTTAGCAGTCTGATCTGACGAACCCCAAGGTCTTTCAGAATTTGGGCGCCAATCCCGTAATCACGCAAGTCGGCAGCAAATCCCAACTTCAGGTTTGCATCCACGGTATCCAGACCTTCCTCTTGCAGCTTGTAGGCTTTGAGTTTGTTGATTAGACCAATGCCCCGACCTTCCTGTCTCATATAGAGCAGTACGCCGTTTCCTTCCTCGTGAATCTGTTTGAGTGCCGCATCAAACTGAGGACCACAGTCACAACGATGGGAATGGAATACATCGCCTGTCAGACATTCAGAGTGTACACGTACAAGTACGGGTTTGGAACCATCAATCTCACCTTTAACCAGAGCCACATGCTCCTTGTTGTCTACAGCGTTTGTATAGGCCACTGCTTGAAACTCGCCAAAGTCCGTTGGCATACGCACAGCCACTTCACGTTGAACCAGCTGCTCTTTTTCGTTACGGTAACGAATCATGTCTTGAATACTGATCAGCTTCAGATCATGTTTGCGGGCAATCTCCTGCAGATCCGGAAGTCTGGCCATTGTGCCATCTTCCTTAATCACTTCACAGATAACGCCTGCGGGATACGAACCACACATAATGGCCAAATCTACCGCCGCTTCTGTGTGCCCGGCACGACGAAGTACGCCGCCGTCTTTTGCAATGAGCGGGAACATGTGACCAGGCTTACGGAAGTCCCCGGCTCTCGCCTCAGGATCGATCAGACCTTTCACGGTTATAGAGCGTTCATGTGCCGAGATACCTGTGGTCGTATCTTTGTGGTCCACAGAGACGGTGAAAGCTGTTCCATGGAAATCCGTATTTTGTTGAACCATCGGTTTTAGGTTAAGTTCGTCCGCACGTTGTTGTGTAATCGGAACACACACCAGCCCTCTACCTTCAGTAATCATGAAATTAATGACTTCAGGTGTCGCCTTTTCGGCCAAAGCGATAAAATCGCCTTCATTCTCCCGATCTTCATCATCCACAACAATGACAGGTTTGCCACGCATGAGATCATATATGGCTTCTTCTATTGTGTTCAGAATGGATTGTTCTGACATTGGTCCACCTCCAGTTTATTTCTGTTCTCTTTCTATGCAAATCCGTGATTGGAGAGGAAATCTTCACTGATACTGCGCGGTTTGCCGGCACCAGTCTCCCGATGTCCTCTCCCATACTGGAGCAGATGATCCACATATTTACCCAAAATATCGCATTCGATATTAATGGTATCCCCTGTCTTTTTCACATTTAGTACAGTTTCACCAATGGTATGCGGGATAATGGAAACCGTGAATGAGGTATCCGATGTATGGACAACGGTCAAGCTAATGCCATCCAGTGTAACCGATCCTTTGGGGATCAGATATTTGAACAACTGGTGATCATCCGGCTTGATCTCAAACACAATCGCATTCTGATCACGTGTTATACTGCCAATCACTCCAGTACCATCGACGTGGCCCTGAACGATATGTCCACCAAAACGACCGCCTGATTGCATGGCCCGCTCCAGATTAACTTTACTGCCAGATTGCAGCTGACTAAGATTGGTATGGCGATACGTTTCAGGCATTACATCGGCGGTAAAACCTCCACCTTCCAGCGTTGTCGCAGTTAAACATACTCCGTTCACTGCTACACTATCACCAATCTTCAGATCGTCCATGATGGCGGAAGCTCCGATATTCAGGACCATCGCTTCGCCTTTCCGACTAATACGCCGGATCTGACCAACTTCTTCCACCAAACCGGTAAACATGCTGCCGCCTCCCTTGTTTAATATATATAGAACCAACTTACTATTTTAAAATCCATTTATTTATTCAGGCCACACCGGAATACCGCCAATGCTGATATTATCTCCAACTTGTTCGATCTCCAACTGATTCAATTGAATTGCCTGATTCATACGTTCCACACCCTCGAAGCGGAAGCTGCCAGGTGTATCATAACCGCCTACAATCTTAGGAGCGATAAACATGAGCAGTCGATCGACCAACCGTGCCTCCAGCATGGCTCCATTCAAGGTGCCCCCACCTTCAAGCAAAATCGAACCAATCTCACGCTCACCCAACTTGCTAAGTCCGCTTAACAGATCCACACGTGGTCCAGGACCACAGCGGATAATTTCAACACCATAGGCTTCCAAACGTTCAGCAGCTTCAGGACTCGCTTCGTCTGTTGTCAATACCCATGTTGGAGCTAGTCCATCCTTAACCATTTTGGCACCTACTGGAAGACGCAACTTGGAATCCACCACGATACGTACCGGGCTGATGCCTTCCACTTGCAAGCGGGTTGTAAGCTCCGGATTATCCGCGATCACCGTGTCGACGCCAACCATAATGCCTTGGTGACGATGACGCAGGGCATGCACAATCTCACGAGCGGACTCGTTGGAGATCCACTTGCTGTCTCCGCTGCGAGTAGCAATTTTCCCATCCAAGGTAGTAGCCGTCTTCAGTGTCACGAAAGGGAGGCCGGTTGTAATAAATTTAATGAATTTTTCATTCATGCGTCTTCCACGCTCACGCAGTACGCCAACTTCAACTTCAATGCCTTGTTGACGAAGCATGCTAATGCCTCTGCCGGATACTTGCGGATTTGGATCTTCACAACATACCACAACACGTTTTACCTTTTCATGAATCAGGCGTTCACTGCAAGGTGGCGTCTTGCCATAATGACTGCAGGGCTCAAGTGTAACGTATACCGTACTGCCTTCTGCATCGCTGCCTGCCATGTTCA
>Ga0209437_100595_pt1 | contig 22745 bp, 21 predicted proteins | sample AraplaL_Cvi_mTSA_FD_184266 | JGI IMG/M metagenome (GOLD analysis project Ga0209437, IMG submission 184266) | Arabidopsis root microbial communities from the University of North Carolina, USA - plate scrape CL_Cvi_mTSA (SPAdes) (version 2) | ecosystem: Host-associated > Plants > Roots > Endosphere...
CAACTTCTCACTTCCAAAAACCTTTTTACTTCCTTTTCCCCACCTCCGGCGCGCTGCGTCTTGCTGTTTGCTGCGTCGCTCTGCAGCGGGGAGGCGAACTATAGCAAAGCTTTTCCTATCCGTGCAACTATTTTCAGATAATTATTTAAACTTTTTACTCCCCCTCCACGCAAACCCGCACCAGCTCTGGATTTGCGACCAAAAATAATTTTAAAAACAAAAACGCAGAGGCCATCCCTGACGGGATGGCCTCTGTTTCCTGCCTTAACTACCGGTGATTAGCGGTGCAGCAAATTAGCTGTTCTTGACGGTCAGTTCGCTCTTCACGTCCTTCACGCCGTCAATCGCAGCCGCCAGTTGCAATGCGTGCTGGCCGGCGTCGGCATTAGGCACTGCGCCGGCCAGGGTGACGATGCCCTTTTTGGTGGTGACCTTGATCTTCAGCGCGGAGACCTGGCTGTCTTCAACGAAGGCGGCCTTGACCTTGGCGGTGATGACGGAGTCGTCTACATAGGCGCCGGCTTTTTGCGTGGTGGAGCCGGACGAACCGGTGGAAGCGTCAGCGGCGTAGACGGCAGGAGCGGCTACGGCGGCGGTCAGGAAGGCGGCGGTAACCAGTGTCGAGATGGTTTTGGTCTTTTGCATGATGAGGTCCTTATAGTATGAAAAAGAGAGACAACGCATTCGCGCTACCTGCCCTCTCTTTCGCAAAGGCCATGCCAGGACGAATTAACTCAATGATTTCAATGACTTAGAAAAATCAGGCCGGTTCGCCCGGCGTTTCCGACGCCAAAAAGGCCGTTTTTCGTCGCCTGAGAGCGACGCAGGACCGACATCAATTCACAAGTCTTTGATTTAAAAGGATTTACTCTTGTCGCTCGACGGCGACGTCTTCCTCATCTCCGCGGAAAAGCCGCGGATCCAGCCCGTTTTTCTGTAATAGACGATAGAACTCGGTCCGGTTGCGGTCGGCCAAGCGCGCCGCATCGGTGACGTTGCCGTCGGTCAATTTCAGCAACTGGATCAGGTAGTCGCGCTCGAAACGCTGCTTGGCGTCGGCGTAGCGCAAGACTTCCAGCGCCGGCACCCGCAAGGCGCGTTGCACCAGCGCAGCCGAAATCAGTGGCGCAGTCGACAATGCGCAGACCTGCTCGACCACGTTATATAACTGGCGCACGTTGCCGGGCCAGGACGCCATCATCAGTATTTCCAAGGCATCGGGGGCGAAACCGTTGAGCTTCTTCTGATACTTGTCGGCGATTGCCTGCAGAAAATGATTGGCCAGCAGCGCAATGTCTTCACGCCGCTCGACCAGCAGCGGCAGCGCCAGCGTGACGACGTTGAGCCGGTAATAGAGATCCTCGCGAAAGGAGCCGTCGGCCATCGCCACGTCCAGGTTGCGATGGGTCGCGGAAATGATGCGCACGTCCACTGCCGTGCTGTCGTTGGAGCCGACCGGGCGCACCGTGCGTTCCTGCAGCACGCGCAGCAGCTTGACCTGCAGCGGCAACGGCATGTCGCCGATTTCGTCGAGGAACAGCGTGCCGCCGTCGGCCGCCTGAAACAAACCCTTGCGATGCTCGACCGCGCCGGTGAAGGCGCCCTTGACGTGGCCGAACAGATCCGACTCCAGCAGTTGCTCCGGAATCGCCGCACAGTTGACCGCGATAAACGGCGCCTTGGCGCGGCGGCTGGCGCGGTGAATCGCGCGCGCCAGCAATTCCTTGCCGGTGCCGCTTTCGCCGCGAATCAGGATGCTGGCGTCAGACACCGCCACCAGGCGCGCCTCCGACAGCACTTCCGCCATGCGCGGACTGCGGCTGATCAGTTCTTCGCGCCAGGCCTCATCAGCATCGCCGTCGACGGCGGCAGTCAGGCTCAGCGCCTGCTCGATCTTGGCCAGCAGGATTTTGGCATCGTAAGGCTTGGTCAGGTAAGCAAAAGCGCCGCGCGTGGTGGCCTCGACCGCGTCGGGAATGGTGCCGTGCGCGGTCAGCAGGATCACGGGCAGCGCCGGATACTGCACGCGAATCTCGTCGAACAGCGCCAACCCATCCTTGCCGGGCAGGCGGATATCGCTGATCACCAGCGCCGGCAGGTCGATCGCCAGTTGCGCCTGGGCCGCTTCCGCGCTCGCCACGCCGGTGACGCGATAGCCGTTGGCAGTCAGGCGCAGCGACAGCAGTTGCAACAAATCGGCGTCGTCATCGACCAATAGCAAGTGGCGCGGTGTGCTCATCTATATAAGGATCTATTTGGGCTGGCCCGGCAGGGTGCGCTCGATGTTCTTGAGCGCTTCCAGCTTTTCGCTCAGCTGATCGAGGCGACGCTGAGTGTCGCGCGCCTGCTGGTTGGCCTTGTCGGCGTTGTCATTGAGGCGACGCATCTCGGCATAGTTACTCACCAGCAGCTGCGCCAGCGGCTTCAGCGAGGCCGCGTCGGAGTCGGTCGCACTGAGCACCGATCCGAGTTGCGCCTGTGCCTTCGTCAAGTCGCCGGCGTCGCGCGTCAATCCCAGCACCATGGCTTTCTGCATGGCCAGCATGGCGCCGCCGTGACGCGCATTGAGCGCCTGCAGCTCGCGCCCCAGCTCCTGCGGCGACAAACGGCGCAAGGATTGATGATACGCCAGCAAATCGTCCATGCCGCCCACGGTGGTCACCAGCTTGACGGTGGCGGTCGGCGCTTCCGGCGCGGGCGTGGCGCAGGCGGCCAGGAGTAAAGACAGCAGCAGGGGAAGTAGTCTGGATCTCATCATTTGTCAGTCTTCAACTTTCATCCGGCAATTCGATGCGGAAATGCGCGCCGCCCGGCCCCGCCACCAATTGCACCTCGCCATTGTGCGCCAGCACATACTCTCGCACGATCGACAGGCCGATGCCGTTGCCGTGGCGCGCCCCTTGCGGCTGGTTCAGGCCTTGGTAGAAGGGATCGAAAATCCGCGCCGCGTCGGTCGCCGCCACGCCCGGCCCCTGGTCGACGCAATCGATGCGCACGCGGCCCTCATGGCCCGAGAGCACGAAGCGGATGGTGCCGCCGCGCGGGCTGAAGCGCACCGCGTTCGACAACAGGTTCGCCAGCACGATGGCGAACTTGTCCGGATCCAGCACCGCCGTACGCGCGCCGCCCTCGACTTCGACCTTGAGGTCGCGCGCCACCCATTGCAAGCGCTGGTCGTCAATTACCTTATATAAGAGCGCGCGCAAATCCACCGGCAGGCGATTGATGTGCTGGGCGTCGAACGCCACTTCGTTATAGCGTAGCAAATCCTCGATCTGGGTCTGCAGCGCCTGCGTGTTCTGGCGCAGGATGCGCGAAATCTCGCGCTGGCTGTCGGTCAGCTTGCCGGCCACCTCGTCGTCGAGCAGCGCCGCGCCTTCGCACAGGGCTGCCAACGGCGTCTTCAATTCATGCGAAACATGGCGCAGGAAGCGCGACTTCTCCGCCTCCAGGTCGGCCAGCCGTTGCCGCAGCCAGTCCAGTTGCTGGCCGAGGCGACGCAAGTCGGCCGGACCCTTGACGATGATAGGCTGGTCGAAGCGGTTTTCGCCGAGGCGGTTGATCGCCAGCTCGATGCGCGCCAGCGGCCGCGACAGCCAAAGCCCGAACCAGAATGCCAGCAGCACCGCCAGCACGATGGCGCCGATCACCTGGAAAGTCAGCATCCGGCGCTGCTGCTCCAGATCGTTGGACAAGGCATTGTTGCGGCGCTCGACTTCGCGTTTGCTCTCCAGCGCCAGTTGTTCGTTGAGCGCCGGTAGATGGGCAAAGGCCTGGAACAGCGCGCGCTGGTCGGGCTTGCGCGCCTCAACCTTGCGCGCCGCCTGCTTGCGCTTGCTACCCGTTACCGGGGCAGGCTCGGCTGCGACTGCAGGAGTCTGATCCGCCTGCAACACGGTCCAGGCCGCTTCGCCATAGCTATTCCAGGAATTGAATGTTTCGGCCGGCGCCTGCGGCAACGCTTCCTGCAATTCGGTCAGCGCAGCCTTGGCTTGTTGCCATGCCTCGGCGTAACGATCACGAAAGGCCGGATCGTCCAGCACCAAGTATTGGCGCGCGCTGCGCTCCATGACAACAGTACGTTCGGCCAGCCGTTGCGCCTGCTCAGTCAGGCGCACAGCCCGGCCGGCAGTCTCGCGGCTGTGGACGGACATGCGCTCCAGCGTGAACAAGGCATGCACCGAGGTGCCGCTGAGCAGCGCGGCGATCAACAAGAACGCCGCCAGCAGCAACTGACGGAATGACAATCCCGGCAACATCACCGGCCGGACGGCTTGAGAACGAGATACCGGCTGTTGTAAGGCAGCTTGCTTGAGCATGAATCTTTCTCGCTAGGGTGGAGCATCATTGTAAACAACGCCGAGGCGGGAATAGAAAAGTATCTTATAACTTCTAGAAAATACTTTAAACCGTCACCTACGCGCAATCCCCGCAAAACGCCCCCGCCAGCAGCCCCGGCAGTTCCCGTATATCATGACCGCAGCTCCGGTCCGCCCATCCTGCTGTCCTGTTTCCCGCAATTCAACAGCAGCCTGCGCGCCGGTCGTGCGCAACATCTTCCCTGCCACTACTCCGCATCACAATGGAACCTTCGAAGTCCAAGGCCGCCGATTCCGCAGCCGCCCCTCATATCGTCGTCGCCGGCGAGGGCCTGCCTGCCGACAAGCGCGCCATCGCCGTCATCACGCTACTCATCGCCGTCGGCCTGGCCACGCTCGACACCGCCATCGCCAACACCGCGCTGCCGGTCATGGCGCGCGACCTCAACACCACCCCGGCCGCCTCGGTCTGGATCGTCACCGCCTACCAGCTGGCCATGATGGTGTCGCTGCTGCCGCTGGCCGCACTAGGCGAAATCGTCGGCTACCGCCGCATCTATATAGGAGGACTGGCGCTGTTCACGGCCGCCTCGCTGCTCTGCGCCGTGGCCTGGTCGCTGCCGGCGCTCACCGTCGCACGCTTCCTGCAAGGCCTGGGCGGCGCCGGCATCATGAGCGTCAACACCGCCCTGATCCGCTACATCTACCCGACCCGCTCGCTCGGACGCGGCGTCGGCATCAATACGCTGATCGTCGCCATCGCATTTACCGTCGGCCCCAGCGTCGCCTCCGGCATCCTGGCCATCGCGCCGTGGCCATGGCTGTTCGCGGTGAACGTCCCGCTCGGCATCATCGGCCTGGTCATGGCGGTACCCTCGCTGCCGCACACGCCGAAATCCACCCACCATTTCGACGTCAAAAGCGCGCTCCTCAACGCCGCCGCCTTCGGCCTGCTGATCATGGCCATCGGCGAAGGTGCGCACCAGGCAGCGCCCAGCGTAGTCGTGCTGGAATTCATCGCCGCACTGGTGTGCGGCTACCTGCTGATGCGCCGCGAAGCCTCACACCCGGCGCCGATGCTGCCGGTGGACTTGTTCCGCCGGCCGATGTTCGCGCTGTCGGCGGTCACGGCGGTCTGCTCGTTCGCCGCGCAGGGCCTGGCTTTCGTGTCGCTGCCATTTTTCTTCCATCACGACCTCGGCCGCTCACAAGTCGAAATCGGTTTGCTGATGACGCCGTGGCCGGTCGCCGTCGCCATCATGGCGCCGATCGCCGGCCGCCTGTCGGATCGCTATCCCGCCGGCATGCTCGGCGGCTTCGGCCTGGCGCTGCTGTGCGTCGGCCTGATGCTGATGACGCTGATGCCGACGGCGCCGAGCGTGTTTGAAATTTCCTGGCGCATGTTCGTCTGCGGCATGGGCTTCGGCTTCTTCCAGTCGCCCAACCTGAAAGCGCTGATGACCAGCGCGCCGCCCAATCGCAGCGGCGGTGCCAGCGGCATCGTCGCCACCGCGCGGCTGTTCGGCCAGAGCATCGGTGCTGCGCTGGTGGCGCTGTGTTTCAGCATGTCGGAACTGCACGGCTCGCGCATCGCGCTGGGACTCGGCGCCGGCTTTGCAGGCGCCGCCTGTCTCGCCAGTTTCATGCGCCTGCTGACCAGCAATCCCTACGCGCCGCCGGTACAAAAGTAATCTCGGGATAGCCCGTCTTCTCTTGCAAAACGATCCGATCCGCGTCGACGCGGATCGTTTGCAACGACCGTTTTTTAATTTTTTCAAGCCCCCGCGCAGTACAAATACAACAGCCACATTCCGGGCAGGTTCTGCTACGATAAGGGCATGCAATCGCTGAGCGTGGTTCGTCGCAAATCCAGCACCCACACAAGTTTCAGAGCAGCAACATCCAACAATAAGCGTCCACGGAGGACCGGTAGTGTTGAAGCGCATTGCACCCGATCAGTTACGTCTTGGCATGTATGTCCAGGAGATCCCAGGCCCGTGGATGAACCATCCATTCTGGCGGGGTTCTTTCAAGCTGGAGAAATACGAAGACCTCAAGACGCTGCGTTCCGCCAAGATCGAACAAATCCTGATCGACACCACCAAAGGTCGCGACATCGTCATGGAAGACGAGCCAAAAGCGACTGCGGCCGCGCCCGTCGCCGACGACTCAACGCCTGAAGCTGCGGTTGTCGTTGCAGCTGCCGCAACCGAAGCCCCCGCCGAAGCCGCCCGCCCACGACAAGCCAAAATCGTCGTCCACGTCGGCGCCGAACAGGAACGCGTACAAGCCGCGCGCGTGCTGACCGCCTCCAAAAAAGCCATCATGACGATGTTCAACGAAACGCGCATGGGTAAGGCGCTGGACGTACGCCAGGCAATGCCGGTGGTGCAGGAAATCACCGCCTCGGTGGCGCGCAACTCCGGCGCGCTGATCAGCCTGGCGCGCCTGAAGACGGCCGACGATTACACCTACATGCATTCGGTGGCAGTCTGTGCGCTGATGATCGCACTCGGCCATCAGCTCGGCCTGTCGGCGGAAGAAACACGCCAGGCAGGCATCGCCGGCCTGCTGCACGATATCGGTAAAATGGCGGTGCCGGCCGATATCCTCAACAAACCCGGCAAGCTCACCGACGACGAATTCACCTCGGTCAAGAAACACGCGCAAGCCGGCCACGCCATCCTGCGCGGCGTCGACGGCATCGGCGACGCCGCGCTCGACGTCTCGCTGCACCATCACGAAAAAATCGACGGCAGCGGCTACCCGTTCAACCTCAAGGGTAATCAGATTTCCATGGTGGCGAAAATGGGCGCGGTGTGCGACGTCTACGACGCCATCACTTCCAACCGCCCCTACAAGCCGGGCTGGGAGCCGGGCCATTCGGTCAAGCGCATGGCCAACAACCAAGGCCATTTCGATGAGACCATCCTCGAAGCGTTCATCAAGAGCGTGGGGATTTTTCCGACCGGGTCTTGCGTGGTGATGCACTCGGGCAAAGTCGGCGTCGTGATCGACCAGCATCCGGGATCGCTGCTGACGCCGAAGGTGAAAGTGTTTTTCTCGGCGCTGACGATGGCGCCGCTGCCGATCGAGATCATCGACCTGGCCACCACGCGCAGCGGCGACAAGATCGCCTCGCATGCCGATCCCGCCAAACTGCACCTGCCCAATCTGGAAACCATCTGGGCTTCCACCGCGATCGCCTGAGCGGCGTCGCGTGCAAACTTAATCCCGGACTGCGAAGGCGCCGGTCTCCGCCAACTCTTCCAGCAGCGCCACGGTGGCGCAACCCGATACGTCATAAGGATTGAGCACGCCGGTGCTGGAATATTTCAGCAGCAGCGAGCGATTGACCTTGTCCAGCCGCACCTTGCCCATGGTCCACGACGAGTAGCGGCGTACGCCGACTTCTTCATAGCAAAGCAGCATCACGTCCTTGTGACGCGGGTCCTGCAACAAGCGGGCGTACAGCTGGTTGACCTGTTCGCGACCGCCCTCCAGGGCCTGCACGAACACGTCCTCGCTGTGGCACAGCACGCCGGTGATGCCGTGGGAGGGATTGTGGCGACGCGCCGTCGCCAGGATGGCGTCGACCTGTTCCTGGGAAATCGGCGTACAGGCGCGGCTTGCATAGATCAGACGAACCAGCATGGTCATTACCCCTTCCGGATGAGTGCGAGGAATTCGCGGCGCAGATTGGCGTCGCGCAGGAACGAGCCGCGCATGACGCTGTTGATCATCTTCGACTCGGTGTCCTTGACGCCGCGCCAGTGCATGCAGAAGTGATCGGCTTCCATCACGATCGCCAGGCCATCCGGCTGCAGCTTTTCCATCAGCAGCCCGGCGACCTGCGATACGGCCTCTTCCTGGATCTGCGGGCGACTCATGACCCACTCGATCAGGCGCGCATACTTGGACAAGCCGATCAGATTGGAGTGCTCGTTGGGCATCACGCCGACCCAGACCTTGCCCATGATCGGGCACAGGTGATGCGAGCAGGCGCTGCGCACCGTGATCGGTCCGACGATCATCAGTTCATTCAGGCGTTCGATATTCGGGAATTCGGTCACCGGCGGCGCCGGCTGGTAGCGCCCGCGGAAGACTTCCTGCAAATACATCTTGGCCACGCGCTTGGCGGTGTCCTGGGTATTGTGGTCGCTCTCGACGTCGATCACCAGGCTCTCCAGCACGCCGGCCAGCTTGGCCTGCACTTCGGCTTGCAGCGCGTCGAGCTCGCCGTCTTCAATGAAGGCGGAGATGTTGTCGTTGGCGTGAAAGCGGACGCCGGCAGCCTTGATGCGCGCACGGATACGTGTCGACACCAGTTCGTCGTGCAGGCTTGGTCGTGGTTGGTCTGTTGCCATTGTGGAATTGCGCGGGAACGCGCAGTGCGAATGAAATTGCCGTCATTATGCCCCGAAACCGAGTTTTCATATGCGAGCCGCGGCAAGGCGCCATGCGGGATAGACACGCGCCGCATATCCTCATGCGGAAACAGCGCTTAATTTCCCGCAGCCCCGGTGCTATCGTCAGCGACGATCTTTCACTTACCACCGAAACCCCATGTCCATCCTCATTTTCAAGCGCACCCTCGGAGCGCTGTTTGCGCTCACACTGAGCCTGACCGCCGTCGCTTCCCACGCAGCTGGCCCCGCCGCTTATCCAAAAGAATTCCGCATCGGCTACCAGAAGGGCAACAGCCTGGTCATCCTCAAGGCCAGCGGCGAGCTCGAGAAGGCGCTTGCGCCCCAAGGCGTGGCGGTGAAATGGTATGAGTTCCCGTTCGGCCCGCCGATGGTGGAAGCGCTCAACGCCGGCGACATCGATCTCGGCTTCGTCGGCTCGACGCCGCCGGTGTTCGCCCAGGCCGGCGGCGCTCCTGAAATCCGCTATGTCGGCTATGCCGCCGCATACAAGGACAACTACGCCGTGGTCGTGCCAAAAGAATCCACCGCGCGCCGCATGAAAGACCTGCAAGGTAAGAAGATCGCCGTCGCCAAGGGATCGGCCGGCCAATACCTGCTGCTCAAGGCGTTGGAACAGGACGGCTTGAAACCGGACGACATCGTCTTCTCCTATCTGCAATACAGCGAAGCGCGCTCGGCCTTCGAACGCGGCGACGTCGCCGCCTGGGTGGTGCCCGATCCGCGCCTGGCCGACATCGAGCAAAACATCGGCGCGCGGCCGCTGGTGACCGCGGCCAAACTGACGCCGCAATACAGCTTCTACGTCGCCCCGGCGAAATTCGCCGCGACCTATCCGGCCATCCTGCGCCTGACGCTCGACAAGCTCAACGACACCGAGCAATACGCCAAAGACCACGCCGACGAAACCGCCCGCTTCCTGGAAAAGGACACGCGCGTGCCGCTCAAGGTCTGGCAACTCGCGCTGACGCGCCAGGCCTGGGGCGTCGCCTATCCGCTGCCGCCCGGAATCATCGAAGCGCAACAGGAAGTAGCCGACACCTTCTTCCGCTACAAGCTGATTCCCAAGGCGGTGCAGATCAAGGACGCTGCCGTCTCGCTCAAATAAGCCAAATAGGTCAAATAGGTCAAATAGGTCAAATAGGTCAACCAAGCCATCGGACAATTCTCATGCCTTCATCGCAACCCAAACAAATGCACCTCGGCGCCTTCCTCATGTCGGTCGGCCATCACGCCGCCGGCTGGCGCTTTCCCGGCGTGGATCCGGCCAAAACCATGAACTTCGCCTACTACAAGAAGCTGGCGCAGACCGCCGAGGCGGGCAAGTTCGATCTGATTTTCTTTGCCGACCGGCTGGCGATCTCGGATCGCTTCGACAACCGCTTCGACACCACCGTGCGCTACCTGGCGCAAGCGCGGCCGGAACCGATCTCGCTGCTGGGCGCGCTCGGCGCCATCACCGAAAAAATCGGCCTGGCCGCCACCGCCTCGACCACCTATAACGAACCGTTCTTCCTCGCGCGCGCCTTCGCCACGCTGGATCACCTGACCGGCGGGCGCATCGCCTGGAATATCGTCACCTCGACCAACGACGGCGAGGCGCTCAACTTCAGCAAGCAGGAACATCTGGAGCACGAAACCCGCTACGGCCGCGCACATGAATTCCTCGACGTGGTCACCAAATTGTGGGACAGCTGGGAAGACGACGCGCTGGTGCTCGACAAGGAAAACGGCGTCTATGCCGATCCGTCCAAGGTCCACTACCTGCATCACAAAGGCGACTGGTTCGGCGTGCGCGGCCCGCTCAACGTGACGCGTCCGCCGCAAGGCCATCCGGTCTTGATTCAAGCGGGGTCATCGGATACCGGGCGTGATTTTGCCGCGCAAACGGCCGAGGTGATTTTTTCGTCGCAACCGCAGATCGACGCGGCGCGCGCCTTCCGCGACGACATCCATGTCCGCGTCACCAAGTACGGCCGCACGCCCGACAGCATCAAGATCCTGCCCGGCGTGATGCCCATCATCGGCGCCACGCAAGTCGAGGCGGAAGAGAAATTGCGCCACCTGGAAGACCTGGTCCATCCGCTGGCCGGACTGGCGTTGCTGTCCGACAGCATGAACCACGACTTGTCCGGCTATTCACTGGACGAGCCGCTGCCGGACCTGAAGGAAATCCGCGGCAATCAAAGCCGCTACAAGCTGGTGCAGGAAATGTCGAAGCGCGACAAGCTGACGCTGCGCCAGCTCGGCAAACGCTTCGGCGGCAGCCGCTCGCACCGCGTGGTGGCCGGCACCGCCGAGCAGATCGCCGACAATTTCGCCGAATGGTTCGGCAGCGGCGCCTGTGACGGCTTCAACCTGATGCCGGCTTATTTGCCCGAATCACTGACCGATTTCGTCGAACAGGTGGTGCCGATCTTGCAGGAGCGCGGCTTGTTCCGGCGCGAATACGAAGGCGATACCTTGCGCCAGCATCTGGGGCTGGAACGGCCGAAGAATCGATTTACCTGAACACGTCAGCCGAACCTCAGAACGTCTCCCAATCGCCGTCGCCGGACGGCGATGGTAGCAACGCCCTGTCGGAACCCCGCACCGACGCAGGCTTTACTGCAGGGGCCGCAACACGTGGTGCCGATGTGACCGGCTTCACCAGACGCGGCCTGTCGTCAACCTTGTTCACACCGAGACGGAACACCCCCACCACCTGCGCCAGATTGGCCGACTGATCCTGTAAGGATTGCGCAGCGGCAGCCGCCTGTTCCACCAGCGCGGCATTCTGCTGCGTCACTTTATCCATGTGCGTGATGGCCTGGTTGACCTGCTCGATGCCCGAACTCTGCTCCTGGCTGGCGAAACTGATTTCACCAACGATGTCGCTCACGCGTTTGACGCTGGCAACGACTTCGTCCATGGTGCTGCCGGCCTGCGCGACCAGCTTGCTGCCGATGTCGACCTTCTCGACTGAATCGTCGATCAGCGCCTTGATTTCCTTCGCTGCGCCCGCCGAGCGTTGCGCCAGGCTGCGTACTTCCGATGCGACCACAGCAAAACCACGTCCCTGCTCACCGGCACGCGCCGCTTCCACCGCTGCATTGAGCGCGAGGATATTGGTCTGGAACGCGATGCCGTCGATCACGCTGATGATGTCGACGATCTTGCGCGACGAGGCGCTGATGGAACCCATGGTCGTGACCACCTGCGCCACCACCGAGCCGCTGTGCGTGGCGACCTCGGAGGCGGTCGCCGCCAGCTGATTGGCCTGGCGCGCGTTGTCGGCGTTCTGCTTGACGGTGGAGGTCAGCTGTTCCATGGTGGCGGCGGTCTCTTCCAGCGAACCGGCCTGCTGCTCGGTGCGGCTGGACAGGTCGAGATTGCCGGTAGCGATTTCGCTCGAGGCGGTGGCGATGGTGTCAGCGCCGGTGCGCACTTCCGAGACGATGGTGGTGAGGCTGCCGTTCATGTCGCGCAGCGCCAGCAGCAACTGGCCGATTTCATCCTGCGAGCTCACCTCGACATGACTGCTCAGGTCGCCGGCGGCGACGCTCTGCGCCACCTGCACCGCGTGATTGACGGGACGTGTGATCGAGCGAGTGATCCAGAACGCAAAACCGCAGGCCAACAGCACGGCTGCTGCCGCCATGCTCAGCATGATGACGGTCTTGCTGTGGTACAGGTCGCTGGCTTCGACGCTGCTCTTGGCCATCACGATGGAGCCGCCCTTGATGAAGCCTTTGACGCGGTTGATGTAATTCTGCTGGTCGGTGCGCAAGGAGGTCAGCAATAGCTGCGACGCGTCCATGGTGGCGCCGGTGGCGGCCAGCTTGAGGAATTCCTTCTGGCCTTTTTCATAGGTCGCGCGCAGGGCCGAGATTTCGCCGTACGACTTGCGTCCCATGTCGCTCGACAGCATCTGCTGGAGCGTGACTAGATTGGCGTTGATGCCTTTTTCGCCGTCTTCGATGCGCTGGATTTCCTTGAGCAGGGCGTCGTGATCATCGATCAGCAGGATATTGCGCATGGCGATGGCGTTGTCGCTGATCTGCAGCACGATATCGTTGGCGACCACCACTTGCGGATAGCGATTCTTGACGATCAGTTGCGTGCCGTCGTGCAGAGCGCCGAGGCTCTGAATGCCGAGGCCGGTGATGCCGATCAGCAGTAATACCACGAGGCCGAACGCGAGACCAAGCCGCGTGCCGAGTTTCAATTTAGTCATCTTTTCTATCCCCCAAAAGCAAACCGGCGCCGGGATGTCGGTCGGCGCCGGTGTGCACTACAACGATGATTGCTGCTTAGAACGAGTGATGCATACCTACTGTCGTCACCAGCTGAGTGTCGCTGCCCGACACGCCGGTAGCGCCGCCGGCGCCGGTGCCGTTCATGACCGCAAAGCGCGCGCTGCCGCCGGCGCGTTGATAGGCCGCCTGCACGTAGAACTCGGTGCGCTTGGAGAACGCGTGCACATGGCTCAGGCTGAAGGTGTTCCAGCGTGCGCTTTCCAGCTTGGACAGGCCGTAACCGAAGTTGAGCGTGTCAGCCGCCGCATAGCGCCAGGCTGCGCCGAGGTCGAAGTTCTTTTGCTTCGGCGTGACGCCGGTCGGCAACGAGATCTTGACCTGGGTGTAGTCGGCGTTCAAACGCACCGGACCAATGGTGTAACCGACGCCCGCGGCGGTGGTGCTCAGGCTGTTGAACACGGTTGCTGCGGTGCCCAGACCGAGGCTTTGCAGGAACGCGCCGCCGTAGCCGGCTGCGCGATTGTTCAGCTTCGAATACGCCAGTGCGGCGCGTAACGGACCGTTGGTATAGGTTGCGCCGGCGCTGATGTTGCGGCCGTTGCTGCTGTCGCCGGCAACTTCGCCGAAACCGTACATGCCGCTCAATTCCAGCCCCGCGAATTTCGGCGAGGTGTAGCGCACGGCATTGTCGAACTGGTAGGTGTTGGCCAGGCTGTCCAGGTTACCCGGATGGAACAGGTACCAGTTGGTCAGTTGATAGCCGTTGGACAGCTTGCCGACGTAGTCGAACACGATGTCGGGCATGTGGCCCATCGTCACCGCACCGAAGTCGCCGGACAGGCCGACCGTGCTGTAACGGTTGAACAGTTTGCCGGCCGTCGGTTGGGCGCCGGAATCGGTGTAGAAACCGCTTTCCAGCTGGAAATTGGCTTTCAGGTTGCCGCCCAGATCTTCCGTGCCGCGGAAACCGATACGGTCCGGTTGCATGGTGCCCTGATCCAGACGCGCGACCGATCCGCCGCCGAGGTTGCTGACATAGGCCACGCCGGCGTCCAGACTACCGTAGATCGTCACGTTGCTCTGGGCGAATGCGCTTGCCGCGAAGCCGGTGGCGGCGACGGCAAAGAGTACCTTCTTCATGAAAAACTCCCCTTCAATTTAAGCACGGCTGACGCCGCGTTCACTTCTCTCATCTGCCCCGCGCCGATGAAAGGTGAATCCCTTTAAACCTGTCCAACGTCCTCTCGCTACAGACTTTGATCAGGCCCCCGGAACGTCGAATCGGGCCTTGTTGTTTCACCCATGAATCAACGTTCCACAAATTTTTCAGGCTCAAAAAAATGCCCGGTGCTTGCGCGGGCATTTCTCAGCACTACACAGAGGTTTCGAGAAAGTATCGATAAGGCGCGTCAACGCAGACAGTGCGAATGCACGGCAAGTTGGCGCAACGCGGCTAGCGATGCTTTATCGGAAGCTCCTCATAAATCCAGCACCAGGCGGCGTCCTTTGCATCCGGACACACACACCATCATCATCTTGTTCGAGGCTTTCTCGGCCTTGCTCAGCACGCCGTCGCGATGTTCCGGTTCACCTTCAAGGACCTTGGTTTCGCAGGCGCCGCAGACGCCTTCGCGGCAGCTGTGCTCGACATCGAGCCCGGCGTCGAGCAACGCATCCAGCAAGGATTTACCGGCCGGCACCGTGACCGACTTTTTGCTGCGCGCCAGCTCGGCGACGTATTCATCGCCCTGTACGGCCTCGACGTTTTCCGCGGCGGCGAAGCGCTCGATGTGCACGTTGGGCAAATCGAGTTCGGCACAGATCGCTTCGAAGGCGTTCAACATCGGCGTCGGGCCGCAGCAATAGAAATGTGCATCCTTCGGCTTGCTGGCCAGGAAAGCGCGCAGGTCCGGCGGCGCGCCTTTCTCGGCGTCGAAGTGGCTGCTTACGTCCGCCTGCTGCAACAGCTCATTGGCGAACGCGGCCTCGGCACGCGAACGTGCGCAGTACAGCAGCTCGGCCGACTTGCCCTTGCCGCGCAGGTAATTGAGCATGCAGGAGATCGGCGTGATGCCGATGCCGCCGGCGATCAGCACCGAGTGGGCGGCGCTCTCGTCGACCGGGAAATTGTTGCGCGGCGCTGAAATAGTCAGCGTCGCGCCCACGCGCAACTGCTCGTGCACATAGCGCGAACCGCCGCGGCTGTTGCGGTCGTTGAGCACGCCGACCACATAGCGATGACGCTCGGCCGGCGAATTCAGCAGCGAATAGCTGCGCACGATGCCGTTGCCCAGGTGCAGGTCGACGTGCGAACCGGCTTCGAAGGCCGGCAGTTCCACGCCTTCGGGCGACACCAGCTCGACGCTGACGATGCCCTGCGCTTCAAAGCGCATGGACTGGACACGGACGGAAAGAAGAGAGCTGCTCATAAAAAATCCAAATCAGGAAACTGCTTGCTGCAAATCGATATCGAGCCGCGCGAACGCATCGACCTCGACCGTCAATTCCGGAAACACCAGACCGCTGACTTCCACCAGCGTCGAACATGGATAAGGGGCGGTGAAGAAGTCGCGGCGTGCGCGACCGACGTCATCCTTGTCCGCGATGTCCTTCACGTAAATCACCAGCTTGTAGATACCGCCCAGCGTGCCGCCGGCCGCTTCCACCAGATCGCGCACCTTGCCCAACACCAGCAGCGTCTGTTCGTACGTCGACAGCACGCTGTTGCGCGAGGCCGGATGTGCGGTCATGCCCGACATGGAAATCTCGTTGCCGATCACCAGGCAATTCGACCAGGTCGCGGTGGCCAGCTCGGCCACCTTGTCGGTTTTGATATGACGGACGACGGTCATTGGTCAGGCTGCCTTCGCAGATTTACTTTCCTGAGCCGCTTCTTCGCGCGCCAGTTGTTCCTTGGCGAGATTGCGCATGTGGCGGCGCAGGCGGACGATGCCCATGTCGTGCTGGTACAGCATTTCGCGCTGGTTGGCGTCGGGCTCCATCACTTCGAGCACCGCACGATCCTGCTCCAGCACGTTCCAGTGACGGGCTTCCAGGCGGTTGCGATAGAGGAAGCGCCAGGTGTCTTTTTGCCAGCCGGTCAGCTTGCGGCAACGCCAGTGGAAGACTGCAGCGATGTTGTCGACGATGGGCGTATAGCTGCCGACGATGACGAAGCTGCCGCCGGGACCGCCAGTCTTCGGATACGGAATCGCCAGGCGCATCCAGTGCAGGCCGGTGTCGGCCCATTCGGTCCAGTCGAAGTTGACGTCGCGCTGGCCTTCTTTCTCGAAGATGAACCCGATGTCGGTTTCACGGATGCCGAACGAGGCGGTGTTGTCGCCTTCGGCCATCGAGTGCGATTGCTTGTGCAGGAAGGTGCCGTGCATCGGATCCATGACGTTGTCCAGCACGTAGCGGTAGTCGCCCTTCCATTCGGTGTAGCACAGGAAGTTGGAATACTCGGGGCTGGTCAGTTCTTCCGGCAATTGCAGCGGCGGCGGTTCGGCGATGTCGCTGCTGGAATTGAACAGGAAGATCGCGCCGCAGGCTTCGGTGACGTGATACGAACGCGTGGCTTTCGCGCCTTCCAGTTTGCAGCCGGGGCTGCCCGGCACGCTCATGACGACGCCATCGAAACGCACTTGCACGCCGTGGTAGCCGCAGGCGATGCGGTCGCCCATGGCGATGCCCATCGACAGCGGCGCGCCGCGATGCGGACAGTGGTCTTCCAGCGCGTGCAGGGCGCCGCCGGCTTCACGCCAGAGTACAAACTTCTTGCCGAGGCGGCGCAGCGACACAGGGCGCTCGGCGACGAATTCGGAAGGGCATATCGGGTACCACAAGTCTTTCAATCCAACCGCGAGGACCGCATCGACCGGATCATTGGCTGTCGTTCTCATTGACTATTCTCCTGAGGGTAGAGGTAGAGGTCGCCGGCTCAAGCCGCCAGGCGAGCAATCTCTTCTTGATAATTGGCTTCGGTCCAGACGCCGTTGTTGTACGGGCAGCCGGGACCGGTACGATTCAGATGCGCCACCAGCGCCGCCAGCTCGGTGATGCCGGCGCCGTAGGCACGCTCGATGGAATCGCCCAGCAGATCTTCATACTGGGTCGGCGCACGACGACGCGCCTGGTGGGGATTGAGATAAACCTCTGTGACTGTTGCAACCATTATTGGCCTCCATTCTTGACGCGTTCGCGGATGCGCTCACGCACAGGTACAAAATCGTAAGTCGGGTAGCATTCCGTGCGGAACACGCCCCAGGCGGAGCGTTCCAGCTCCACGTTCACCAGCGGCAGCAAGGCCGGCGGCAATTCCAGCGTGACGATCTGGCCCAGGCCCATGGCCACGGTCCACGACACCACGCGCGTGCCTTCGACGGGAAAGCGATCCCACCAGCCGACCTTCTTCATGTGCGCCTGGATGTCTTCCAGATTCTTGGACTGATCGTGCTTGAGCAGCACGGTCAGCAGCATCAGGTCAGATTTTTTTTCGGTGTCGCTCATCACTCAGACCCTTAGACCGTTTCCGCGTCAGTTGCCACTTCCAGCGGCATAGCCCAGGCGTCGTAGCCGTAGACCCAATCCGCATTGCCGCCTTCGCGCAACCAATTGTTGCCGCGCGAGCCGATCTGGATCTTGCTGGTGCGTTCCAGGCGCAGCTCTTCATAGACCTGCAGCGCGTCGGCGATACCGTCGACGCTCGTCACTTTTCCCAGGCAGCGCGCCAGCACCACCGCGTCTTCAATCGCCATGCCGGCGCCTTGCGCCATGAACGGCATCATCGGATGGCTGGCGTCGCCCAGCAGCGTCATGTGGCCCTTGGACCAGTGCGGCAGCGGATCGCGTTCGTACAGCGCGGTTTTCAGCACTTCGTCGCAGGCGTCCAGCAACGCGGTGGCGTCGGGATGGAAACCGGCGTAGCTGTCGCGCAGTTCCTGCACGCTGCCCGGCGTGGTCCACGATTCGAGGTGCCAGGTTTCTTGCGCAGTGGTGGCGAAGATGAAGATGTCCTTGCCGCAGTTGAGCGGGAAGGTGACGATCTGGCTTTCCGGATTCGGGCCCCACCATTTGGTGAAGGCTTGCAGGTTCGGCACCTGTGCCACGCTGTCGGCCGGGATCACGGCGCGGAACGCCACCACGCCGGTGAAGCGCGGGCTTTCCTTGCCGAACATGGCGCTGCGCACGGCAGAGTGGATGCCGTCGCCGCCGATCAGCAGGTCGACCTTGTCGGTCGTGCCATCGGTGAAGTTCAGCGTGATGCCCTGTGCATTCTCGGTAATTGTTTCCGCACGCTTGGCGAACTGCACGCGCTCAGCCGGAAACACTTCAGCCAGCGCCGCCAGCAGATCGGCGCGGTGGATGGTCAGTTGCGGCGCGCCGTATTTCTTCTCGGCGGTGTCGCCCATTTCCAGACGCGAAGTTTCTTCACCGCTGTCCCAAGTGCGGCTGATGCGATGGGTCGGACGTGCGGCGGTGCGGCGCACCGCTTCTGCAATACCAAGACCGTCAAGGGCGCGCACGGCATTCGGCGTCAGGTTGATGTCGGCGCCGACGCGCAGGAATTGTTTCGACTGCTCGTACACCACCACGTCGTGGCCGGCGCGCAGCAGCGCGATGGCGGCGGTCAGTCCGCCGATGCCTGCGCCCAGGATGCCGATTTTGAAAGAAGACATTGTGTTCGCTCCGATTACTTGTGGGTCGGCTGACGGTCGGTCAGGAATTTCCCGGTCGGCCCCTGCGCATTTTTTTGACGGCGCGTGTTGCCGTCGATGCCGCCATCGATCGCCCATTCGGCGAACACGGTCGGACCCGGTTCGAAATCACGCGGCTCCCAATCGGCGTCGAGCTGGTCTTCATCGGCGTAGTACTCGATCAGACCGCCGGCGGGATTCTTGAAGTACCAGAAATACGCCGACGAGATCGGATGACGGCCCGGGCCCAGTTGCGTGTCCCAACCCTTGCGCGACATGTGCATGCCGCCGCCGAAGACTTCGTGGATATCGCGCACGGTGAAGGCGACGTGGTTCAGGCCCGAACGCGCTTCCGGCGGCTGCAGCAGGAAGATGTCGTGGTGGCCGCCAACGTCGGCGCAGCGCAGGAAGGCGCCGCGTTCCGGATAGCGGTCGGACGGCACGAAGCCGAAATTCTCGCAGTAGAATTTTTCACAGGCCTTGACGTCCTTGACGAAGAACACCACATGGCCGACTTCGATCGGCGAAGCGTGGTCGTACACCGGGCTGCGCTGGTTGATGCGATTCTTTTCGTTCCAGGTGTTCATGGTGGCGCACTCGACCTTGACGTCGCGCTTTTGCGATACCTGGAAGCGCACGGCCAGGCCGTTCGGATCGGTGCAGCCGACGCGCTTGCCGTCGCTGAAGTAACCCGGCAAGTTCTTGATGCGCTCAGCAAACTTCGGCAGCACCTCGGCGGCAGACACGCCCCACACCACTTCACGCAGCGTCGGACCGGCTTCGATGGCCGGCGGCAAGGCCGGATCGGCGCTGCTGCGCACGATGACGCGGCAACCGTTCTGCGATTCGAACACCAGCGCCTCGGCGCTTTCCTGCGCCAGCGTCATGCCCCAGTCGAGGAAGAACTGGCGGCAAGCCGGCAAGTCGTCCGCGCCGTAGGTGATTTCGTCGATACCCAATACATCCATTTTTTGCTCCTTGTTGCTGTCCGGTTGCGCTTAACGATGTTGCTTAGCTGAGCGCCCAGGGCAGCGGATTTTCATTCAGTCCCCAATACATGGCCTTTTGCTCCATGTATTGCAGGATGCCGAGGCGGCCCTTTTCGCGACCGAGACCGCTGTCGCGCCAGCCGCCGAACGGCGTCGAAATCGAAAACTGTTTATACGTATTGATCCACACGTTGCCGGCCTGCACCGCGCGGCCGAAACGCCAGGCCTTCTTGTAGTCGCGCGTCCAGATGCCGGCCGCCAGCGCGTACACGCTGTCGTTGGCTTGCGCGATCAGATCCTCTTCGTTGTCGAACGGCATCGCCACCAGCACCGGGCCGAAGATTTCTTCCTGGCAGATGCGCTGGTCGTTGGTGACGCCTTCAATGATGGTCGGCGCGTAGTAGTAACCGCGCGCAAACTGATCACCTGCAAGACGCGTACCACCGGTGCGGATACGGCCGCCGTCGGCGACGCCGATGGAGACGTAGGACTCGATGCCTTCGCGATGACGCGCGGTGATCAGCGGGCCCATTTGCGTGCGCTCATCGGCAGGGTCGCCGACACGCAAGGCCGCAGCACCCGCCGCCAGACGTTCCATGAAACTGTCGTAAATGCCGCGCGCCACAAACAGGCGCGAACCGGCGATACAGGATTCGCCCGAGCTGCTGAAGATGCCGTACAGCACGCCGGCCACGGCATGGTCGAGATCGGCGTCGTCGAACACCATGGTCGGCGACTTGCCACCCAGTTCCAGCGAGACCGGCATCATCTTGTCGGCGGCGATATGAGCGATGTGCTTACCGGTGGTGGTGCCGCCGGTGAAGGACACGCGCTTGACCAGCGGATGCAGCGTGATGGCGTCGCCGATCACCGAGCCCTTGCCGGGCAGCACGCTGATCATGCCCTTGGGTACGCCGGCCTCTTCACAGATCCTTGCCAGCTCCAGCGCCATCAACGGTGTGACTTCGGCCGGTTTGACCACGACGGCGTTGCCGGCGGCCAGTGCGGGCGCCATCTTTTGCGCTTCGCTGGCGATCGGCGAATTCCATGGCGTGATCGCAGCGACCACACCCATTGGTTCGTAGACGCTCATGGTCAGGTTGTCGCCGCGCATCGGCGTGATGGTTTCTTCCAATGTTTCGCAAGCGGCGGCGAAGAACTGGAAGGTCGCCGCGGCACTGCCGACCAGGTTGCGCGTCTCGGTGATCGGCTTGCCGTTGTCGAGGCGTTGGCGCTGCGCCAATGCTTCGCCGCGTTCGCGGATCAGTTGCGCGACGCGGTACAGGACGATGGCGCGCTCATGCGGTTTCTTCTGCGCCCAGCCGCTGGTGCGGAAGGCTTTGTCGGCGCCGGCGATGGCTTCTTCGACGTCGGCCACGCTGGCTGCATTCAGATACGCGACGGCTTCGCCGGTGGCCGGGTACAGCGTGGCGTAACGATCGCCGCCACCCAGACGCCACTCACCCGCGACGCAGATCGGCAGTGTTTCGTTGAGATTCAGTTCAGTCATTGTTCTTCACTTGAAAAGCGCACTTAAATCGACAGCGCATGCGCACGATTACCGAGCGCACGCACCACACTGAATACGGTCAGCGCCGATGTCTTGGGATTGGCCGCGAGCGGCTTGCCGCGCATGGTCAGCTCAAACCCGCCGAACTCGCCCTTGGCTTCGACGTGATGCACGTTTTCCGTCACGCCCGGATCGGCGTACAGGCGCACCTGCGTGTGATCGAGGCCGAGGCCGGCCAGCGACAGCGTCGCGGCGACGTTGGCGTTCTTCGGATACAGGTGCGCCGCTTCGCGTGCGGTGCCTTCGAAGATAATCGTCGCCACCGTCAGGTTGGCGAGGTCGAAAGGACCGTCGGCAGGTGTGTCCTTCCACGCGTTGGGCGGCTTGCGGCCGGTGTAGACCACCGACTCCAGACCGCCGACGCGCGCCGCCGACAAAGCATCAATCGCGCCAATGGCGCCCGACAGCAATTGCACCTGGGTCTTGCCTTCGCGGGCTGCGGCTTCCAGTTTCTCGACCAGGCCGGGTTCCGACAGCGCGCCGATGGAGACCACCATGCACGGGATGCCGCGCAGCAGCGCCGGGATGATGTGCTCTTCGATCGCCTGATGGCCGGCGCATTCGATCAGCAGATCCGGACGGTCTTCGCCGAGACGGGTCTCGACGCGCGCCTTCGGCGCCAGCGACGACACGACCGTGCGCGCCGTCGCCATGTTGGCCTCCGGCACGATGACGACATCGAAGGCGACTTCCGGATCGCTTTTCAGCAGCTCCATCACGCCGACGCCGATGGCGCCGCAACCGATCATCGAAACATGCAGCATGGGTTTCTCCTCAGTTTCTTCAGACCGCTGCAGCCGTAGCTGCAGCGGCTTTGGTCGGGGCGATGGAAGCCGATGCTGCAGCGGCTTCCGCGGCAGCTTTCTCAGTCACCGGCGGACCGGCGAAAGCGGTCTTGAAGCTGCCGATGGTCAGCATGTCGATTTCCAGCAAGAACGGACCGGGTGCGGACAAGGCGGTCTTCAATGCGCCTTCGACATCCGCCAGGTTGCTCACGCGGGTGTGTCGCAGGCTCAGCGCCTGCGACAGTTGCGCGTAATCCGGCGTGTGCAGGTCGACGTAATGGCGGCGACCGCCGTATTGCACGTCCTGGATGTTCTTGATGACGCCGTAACCCTTGTCGTTCATCAGCACGATGATCATGTCGGCCTTCTCTTGCACGGCGGTCGCGAGTTCACCCAGGTTGAGGATGAAGCCGCCGTCGCCGGCCAGCGTGAAGGTCTTCTTGCCGGATGCGGTGACCGCTGCGCCGATGGCGGCGCCGATGCCCATCGCCAGGCCCTGGCCGATACCGCCTCCGAGGGCGTGCACTCCAGCCAGTGGATCAAAAATGCGCAGGTAGCGATTGCCCCAGGTGCTGTTGGAAACGGTCACGTCGCGCACCCAGTTGAACTTGCGGCCGGCAGCTTTCTGCACTTGCTCGACCAGCGCGCTGTAAGGGCCAAGACCGTCGACCAGGCCGGCGACGGCAGCGTCGCGCGCCTTTTGCAAGTCGCCGATGAAGGC
>Ga0209437_100596_pt1 | contig 22717 bp, 15 predicted proteins | sample AraplaL_Cvi_mTSA_FD_184266 | JGI IMG/M metagenome (GOLD analysis project Ga0209437, IMG submission 184266) | Arabidopsis root microbial communities from the University of North Carolina, USA - plate scrape CL_Cvi_mTSA (SPAdes) (version 2) | ecosystem: Host-associated > Plants > Roots > Endosphere...
GTATGAAGGAAAAAATGTGATGCCCACGATCGCAGAAGCCATGCGCAAGATGGCAGGTGAGGAGAACAACGGCGGTGATCGGGGGGCCAAAGCTCTTTTTAACGATGCCATTACCTACGAACTGTATGATATTTTCGGAATCATTCCCACTTGCACGGCGCATACGAAGGAATACGTTCGATATTGGCAAGGTCTTGGCAAGACAAAGGACACGATTCCTCCGTTATCAATCTGGGAGACAGAGGACAGGTATCAGCGGCATGATGAGATGTGGCAGCAGGTGGATGACTTTCTTGCAGGTACTATACCGATTGCAGACTATATGAACACATTTGGCCCGGATCATGCGACCGATATCATTGAAAATATGGTGGGGAACTTGGGCAAGAAGTTCTTTATCAATACACTCAATCAAGGTGCTGTAACCAATATGAATGCAGATTCCTTCCTGGAACTACTATGCGATGTAGATATGGATGGCGCGAAACCACTCCATGTAGGCGAGATGCCGCGTGGGATCAGAGGGATGCAAGAACTTGTACTGGATACGCATGAGCTTACGGTTGAAGCTGTGCTGGAACAGAGCTACGAGAAGTTGAGAAGAGCGATGCTCACTGACCCGCTCGTAAGTTCCATCCGTGACGCGGACCAGATCATTAATGAATTGTTGGAACTGGAACGTCAGATGATTCCGGACGTTTGGTACAAGGATAGACTACAGTACAGCTAGGAACAGATATCGATAGAAGACCACGTCGTTCCTTCAAAAGGATTAACGTGGTCTTTGTTTTTAACATTTGTCATTTGTAATTTAAGAAGATTTTCTATTCCACTTTGAACAAGCCAGCATGGTCTTCATAGTACGAAGTAATAAAATCACGAAATTCTCCAACAGAAACAGATAACCATTTTTGTTTGACCCAGGAGAGGCTGATTGGATAGATCGCTGATTCATCAGCAATTTTTACATAACTTAACCCAAGCGTTCTACATACGGAGATAGGAAGTAATGCAACACCCTGATTAAGTTTGATAATTTCGAGCAGGGTATGAGAATCGACTTCAAATGCAAGGTTGGGGGAGAAGCCTGCTTTTTCACAGAGCATCGTTGTAAACCGGCTGTACTCCTTATTATCTGCAAGGGAAATAAAGGGCTCATTTGCAACAACACTTAATGAGATACTTGTCTCTCCGACGTATGGATGATTTGTTGGCACAACCAGAACAATATCCTCCTCGACAAGCACAACACTCTCGATCTCCTCATCCTGAATCGGATGTCCCGTAATGCCCAGATTCAACTCACCTTTCTTCAAACCTGTAATAATCTCAGCACGCGTCGCTATGCCTTGATGGAGCTTGGTATCAGGAAAAGCGTTGATATAGTCACTAATGAGACCCGTGAGGAATCGTGTATTCGTAATCGAGATCCTGATCGTATTGGATATTTGCTGTTCCTCCGCTGTAATCTCCATCTCTGCATTTTCAATTTCAATAAAAATTCGGTTCACGTGCTTCAATAGAATTTCACCTGAGGCATTTAATTGAATATTTCGTCCTCTCCTGTGAAATAAAGGCGTACCCAGTTCATCTTCAAGTCGTTTAATCGTCAAGCTTAAGGAAGGTTGAGCAATATTCAATTGAGCAGCTGCCTTGGAGATGTGTTCAGTGTAGGCAACGGTCTGAAAGTATTTGAGCTGAAGTAATTCCATTGAATGAATCACACTCCTTATTTATTTTGATAAATATATATAGTACTTATTATGTATTATATTAAATTTAAATATTGATGTAGAATTTTTTTATAAGATATAGATCAAATTTGAAATTGCAAAAACTTAACTAAATTTATAAGGTAGGTGTCTTTGATGAAAATCGATGTGAATAACATAGCTAAAAATCTGAATACACCCCTAACGGCTCCGGCATACCCAATGCCACCGTACAAATTCGTGAATCGTGAATACTTGAACATTATTTACCGAACCGATGCAAAAGCGTTGCGGGCAGCCGTGCCAGAGCCTTTGGAAATTACTGAACCTTTGGTTAAATTCGAAGTGATGTGGATGCCGGATGTATCTGGACTGGGTGCCTATACGGAAGCTGGACAAGTTATCCCTGTGCAATTCAATGGGGAGGAAGGCGATTATGTGCATTCGATGTATGTAGACAATTTCCCCGCGATTGCAAGTGGTCGGGAACTCACCGCCTATCCGAAAAAGCTGGGTGCGCCCAAGTTGTATACCGATTCAGATACACTTGTCGGCACACTTGATTATGGAACGCTGCGTGTAGCCACGGCAACCATGGGATATAAACATGTGGAGATGGAGAAGGAGCTCGCCAAACGCGAAATATGCCGACCTAATTTTATGATTAAGATTGCTACGGACTATACCGGAAATTTAAGAATATGTGATCTGATCCGAACTCAGATTACGGACATCGAAGTGAAAGAGGCCTGGACAGGACCTGCCCGGCTCCAACTGTTCGAACACGCATTGGCACCTCTGGCAGACCTGCCTGTGTTGGAAGTTGTGTCCGCTTCTCATATCCTTACCAACTTAACTTTGAACGCTGCACAACCTGTATACAACTACCTAGAAGAGAAATAAGGAGGACATATAAAATGAGAATTGCAATTGTAGGAGCAGGATCTTTGGGAACCATCGTAGGCGCATACCTTGCGGATGGCGGAATGAACGTTGAGTTAATTGATGCATATCAGGAACATGTAGAAGCTTTAAATCAAACGGGTGCTAAAGTGACGGGTACTACGGAGTTTCAGGCAAATGTAAAAGCAATTACGCCTGATCAGAAATCAGGACAATATGACCTCGTTTTACTTTTGACCAAACAACTCTATAACGATTCGATTCTTCAGGAATTACTTCCATTCTTGAAAGAAGACAGTATGGTGTGTTCCTTGCAGAACGGGATTCCGGAAGAAAAAGTCGCGTCCATTGTTGGTGAAAAACGCGTCATTGCAGGCTCCGTTGAGTTTGGCGCTACGTTTATTAAACCAGGTGTATCAAGTCTCACAACAGAGTACACTCAATTTAAGGAGTATGCTTTTCAGATTGGTGAATTGAATGGTGAGATCACCGAACGAATTCAACGCGTGAAATCGGTGTTGGACCTTGTAGGTGGAACACATATTTCCGATAACCTGGTTGGAACCAAATGGTCCAAATTGCTGATCAACAATGCATTCAGTGGTTTGTCCGCTGCATTGAATGGGGAATATGGGGACATCATCGATCATGAAGCTGGCATTGTGAGTGCAGCTCATATTGCGGACGAGACGATTAAAGTTGCTCGCGCCAATGGGGTCACATTGGTTAAAATGAATGGATTTGATATCGCCTCACTCGAACTGAATAGCGAAGAAGATATCCCTGAACGGGTGAAAACATTACGTTACGTGATGGAACCCTCCAGACTGCTTAAAGCAAGCATGCTTCAAGATCTGGAGAAGAACCGCAAAACAGAGATTGATTATATTAACGGGGTGGTTTCAAGCAAGGCAGAAGGTACCGGAATTGCGACACCTTATAATGATTTAGTTGTAAAACTGGTTAAATCTGCTGAAGAAACACAAACCGTTCCTGATTTTGACACGAATATAAAAGCTTTTGAAGAACTGTTAAGTACACAAAAATAAATTCATATGTTTACACTATCAAGAGAATAACGTCTCTGTGATTCGGTAGATATCGGAACAAGGCCAATGAAAGCGAATAGCGTGTGTCAGATTCATTACAACAAAATCACATTGATTAGGGGTGTCCTCCGTCATATTTATGACTTGTGGGACATCCCTGTTTGTTGTATTGGCAAACAGAGTCGGACTTTCAGGATTTTATAACCAAACTGTGAACTGGAGCGTAATTGATATGGATCCAAGGTATGCCATGAATGATGAGTTGTTATACGGATTCAGTGGGGCGAAAGCTGAGAGGTGATTGCTACAAAAAAACAGCTTGCTGTATAAGGGATTAATAAACGTTGGATAATAATGACATTGACAACTGCAGGTTTTTCCAAAATAATAGGATGTAATTGAATACTGGTACCTTTAATTCAGTCCAGAGAGGCTGGCAAGGGCAGCGGATTTCATAATCACGCGAGAATCAGGGCATATCCCGTCATGGGATGCTCTGTGTCTTCGCGCGGGTTATGATGCAAAAAGAGGCTACTTGTCAGTGTATAACTTGACGAGTAGCCTCTTTTTTCTGCTTTTTTTGGTATCAGATACACTTTACGTTGGGGGTATTCTGATGAGCAAACAAGATCAAGAGTTTTCATGGCAAGCGGTGCCGAAAGGACAAAGAAACAATTTTTGGAAGACGTTATCCGTCATGCTCGGTTTTACATTTTTCTCAGCAAGCATGCTGGCAGGAGGCACGTTGGGCGTCAGCTTGACGTTCATGGAGTTCATTGGCATCGTGCTTGCAGGTAATCTGGTGCTCGGTATCTATACAGGGGCACTGGCACATATCGCTGCCAAAACGGGCCTGTCCACACATTTGCTTGCCAAATATGCATTTGGTGCGAAAGGGTCGTATCTGCCTTCGTTCCTGCTAGGCTTCACACAGGTCGGATGGTTCGGAGTCGGCGTAGCCATGTTCGCAATTCCGGTCGCCAAAGCCATGGATTGGAACGTGTATCTGTTGATCATCGTGTTTGGACTTGCCATGACGGCATCCGCCATCTTCGGTATGAAGTCACTCGTCATTCTCGGTTATATCGCCGTTCCTGCAATTGCCATTCTCGGTGGATACTCCATGTTCGAAGGTGCAGGTACGCTGGGAGGTCTGCAGGGGTTGCTTGAATACACGCCGACACAGTCACTTACTGCGGCGGCCGCATTAACGATCTGTATCGGATCATTCATCAGTGGCGGAACACTGACACCCGATTTTGCCCGGTTCTCCCGGACATCCAAACAGGCAGTTACCGCAACAGTTATTGCTTTCTTCCTGGGTAACTCACTTATGTTTCTGTTCGGAGCAGTTGGCGCAATGGCCTATAACCTGGCTGATATCTCGGAGGTCATGTTCCTGCAAGGATTGATCATCCCGGCGATCATCGTTCTGGGCTTGAATATCTGGACGACCAACGATAATGCACTGTACGCTTCAGGTCTTGGTTTTGCCAACATCACCAAAATTTCAAAGAAATTCTTCGTCGTTGTTAATGGCATCGTCGGTACCGTATTCGCCATGTGGATGTACAACAACTTCGTCAGTTTCCTGAACGTACTTGGCGCGGCGATACCATCCATCGGAGCTATTATTATTGCAGATTACTTCATTGTGAAACGTAGAAACTATAAGCCATTTGCTGACATGTCGTTCAAAAATGTAAACTGGGTAGCGATGGTGGCCTGGGCCATCGGCGTGGCATTCGCCCAACTGGCTCCTGGTGTAACACCACTGAACGCACTACTTGGTACAGCAGTAGCCTATATCGTCTTGATGTTAATTGTTCCTGCCAAAGAATCCAAAGAAATGGGGAAAACAAATGATTATACAGAACGCAAAATTGCGGGGTAAAGAAGGACTATGGAATATTGTTGTGAAAGACGGGAAGTTTGAACGAATCACACAGTCGCAGGAAGTGACCGACAATGAAGAGATCCTCGATGTCAACGGATCGCTGGTCCTGCCACCATTCATTGAACCTCATATTCATCTCGATACAACTCTCACAGCAGGAGAACCGGAATGGAATCTCAGCGGAACACTGTTCGAAGGTATCCAGCGCTGGTCAGAGCGCAAGGCTTTCTTGACACATGAGGATGTCAAAACACGTTCCAAAACGGCATTAAAGTGGCAATTGGCACAGGGCATCCAACATGTACGGACTCATGTGGACGTTACCGATCCAAGCTTGATCGCAGTTAAAGCGATGCTTGAAGTCAAAGAAGAAATGGCTCCATATATGGACATTCAGCTTGTTGCTTTCCCACAGGAAGGCATTCACTCTTATCCCAACGGTGCAGAATTGCTGGAAGAGTCACTGAAAATGGGTGTTGACGTGGTCGGTGGTATTCCACACTTCGAATTCACGCGGGAATATGGCGTTGATTCCATGAAAGTTGCGTTTGATCTGGCCGAAAAATACGATCGGCTCATTGATATCCATTGCGATGAGATCGATGACGAGCAATCTCGTTTCGTAGAAGTCGTTGCCAAGGAAGCCTACGAACGTGGACTGGGCTCACGCACAACGGCAAGCCACACAACAGCAATGGGGTCGTATAATGACGCTTATACGTACAAATTATTCCGTCTGCTTAAGATGGCTGATTTGAATTTTGTCTCCAATCCGCTAGTCAACATTCACCTGCAGGGACGTTTCGACACGTATCCAAAAAGAAGAGGACTGACTCGGGTCAAAGAGTTGCAGGAAGCGGGTCTGAATGTGTGCTTTGGTCACGATGATATTTTCGATCCGTGGTATCCGCTGGGTACAGGCAACATGCTGCAAGTGCTGCACATGGGGATTCATGCGTCGCAGTTACTTGGTTACGACCAAATCGTGAATTCGATTGACCTCATTACCGAAAACAGCGCAAGAACATTACACATCGAGGATGTATACGGTATTGAAGAAGGCAAACCTGCTAACTTCATCGTACTTGAAGCAGAGAACGAATACGAGGCCGTTCGCAAACAAGCTGGCGTGCTTTATTCCTTCAGAGGCGGTCGTAAAATCGCGGAATCGAAGCCAAGGGACACTTCAATCTTTTTTGATGGCAGTTCAGAGAAAGTTACTTTCAATAAATAATAGATATCAGTCTATTGCTGTCTGCATGTAAAAGATGAAAAGTATAACTTGCATTGAAAGTCGCTATTTTAGCGGCTTTTTTTGCTTTTTTGTACTAATTACGCAATGCATTATGCTACTGGAGCCAGAAGAGCGGAAAGGTGCTCCTGAGCAACAACTCAACATTCAACCAACCTTAAGGTCTCCACTAGCAGCTTGCTTCCCGCCTTTTTTACGAACAAAGCTAAGAATCAGCAGCAGAAGTGGTAACAAGCCAAATAAAAAAATGGACATATTGCCGAGAAAATCACCCAATGCTAACGTTTCCTCCAGGTTTTTAGGCAAGTAAGCAATCAAATAAAGCACTGGTAACATCGCAAATTGTATTCCGGTAATATTTTTGAGACGAAACAAATCTCGAATACCAATGGATGCAAAATAGTGCTTAAAGGCATAGGTTGCGAAAATTTGCATCAGCCAAAATACGATGAAAAGCGATTCATAACGCTCAAATAAAAATCCTTCAATTTCAAAACTTCGAACCATATCAAACGTTGGCCACATCCGCGTCTCAACACCCGACAATGATAAATTTCCCACAACTGTCACAATGGTTACCATATATATAATCGTACATATAAGTATGCTGAAAATAGCAGTCTTATTACTTGCCTTTACGTCTGTCATGTAAGCTGTGACGATGAGCAAAACTTCATATCCGGAGTAGGAGAGACATGAAGGCTTAAGTCCCTTTAATACAGGCATGATCCCCTCACCCAGAACGGGTCTGAGATTATTGATATCAAACATTTTAGTACTTAAAAGGAACACCAGCGCGAGCAACACCAGCGTAACGGGCAGAACGATTGAAAAGACACGGATGATGACCTTAAGACCACCCGTTAGCATATAAATACCAATCCACAAACTGACCATAATGGTGACCCAACTAGGGGTACGCTCAAGGATGTACATACTTGTAATTTCAGCCATCACTCTGACTTCGAATGAACATAGAACAATAAAATATACGATAATTAAAAGTCCTAATAGATAAGAAATCCATTTTCCTGTGATCTCAGGAATAAACTCGAACACGGTTTTACCGGGAAATCGACGACATAAAGTTACAAGAAGCAGGCTGATTATGGTTACGACCAGGCCAGCCAGAATGACGGAGATCCATACATCTGGTGTTTTTACCGCCTTGCTAATCGTACGAGGAAGCGTTAGTATTCCTGCACCAAGGATTGAGTTAATAACTACAATTATTACTTCAGAGGTACTGATTGTTGATGCGGATGTCCTCACAGGCTTCACTCCAAACTGGAGAATTTGTTTGTAGTGTTACCCAACTCAACTATTTTATGTAAGAATCCAATTCGATCAGTTAAGCTTATTACCCTTGAAATATATATTATAGTTCTGAACAAATAGATTGATTATGTCTCTCTAATTGTAACAACTAAATCTTATATGAATTTAGTAAAATGTAATTTTTTACATAAATTTTACATTCAGGTAATGGACCCTTGATCTCGTCTTGTTATGCTAGTTCTGTTTGGAATTACATAAGCCAATCTATTAAACAGACAAGGGAGAGAATTATGATCAGTCACTTCTACAAAAAGATGTTACCCATCCTGTTATCGCTTTCTTTGATATTCGGATGGTTCGCGGGTATTGGGGGAGTAAATTCCGCTCAAGCCGCATCGTTATCTGACCCTGACATTCTGTTAGAACGCAATGCCAATTGGAGATACTTCGATCAAGGGCAGAATCTGGAATCGCAATGGCGTACTTCATACGATGATTCATCATGGGAATTTGGACCCGCCCCGTTTGGCTACAAGGATAACGGTAACGGTATAAGCACTTCCTATTTCGGGCCTCTCAAAACGGAAGTGAGCTATGGTGAAGATAAAAAGTTAAAATACCGCACGACCTATTTAAGAACAAACCTAACCGTTAATAAAGATGAAATTGATGGCTATGGACAAATTCTCGGTACATTCGGGATTGATGATGGGGCAGTTATCTATGTAAACGGTGTGGAAGTACGTCGCTTTGGCATGCCTGAGGGTGACATTCAGTACTCGACCAAAGCAACATCAAGTCAGGATTTGCCTGTAATGTATGAGGACATAGATCTGACCGAACCACTAAAAGCCTACCTGCACGATGGCAACAACGAAATTGCGGTCGAAGTTCATCAACAAAGCGACAGCAGCTCAGATTTGTATTTTGATATGGAACTTAAAGCGTTGACGGAAGCGCCTTCACTGGATATCAGTAAAGTAACAGTTACCTTCTATGGTGATGCAACAACGAGTAAAGGCTTCACTTGGTATACACCTCTTGCGTCCACACATAGTACTGTTCAAGTGGTGCCGAACCAAGGAACGGCTGTTGACTTCAATCAGGCCCAAAGCTTCAACGGACGCTCGTCCGTGGCTTCCAACTCTCCGGGAGAGATGGTGCATAAGGCGGAAGCAACAGATCTGATTCCGGATACCTCCTATTATTTTCGCGTTGGAGATCAAGATCTGGGCGTTTGGAGTGAGGTTGGCACATTCAAAACAGCTCCCACTAACGGAGCCTTTACGTTTATTGACCTGACGGATACCCAAGCCAAGGAAGAGGATGAGGCTATTCTATCTGGCTCTACGCTCTCCAAAGCGTTGACCCAGGTTCCAGATGCTGCGTTTGTTGTTCATAATGGGGATGTTGTAGAAAATGGTACGTCAGAGCAGGAATGGAACTGGTTGCTTGGTCACTCCCAATCCAGTCTGATGAACACGACCATTGCACCATCCGCGGGTAATCATGAGAACAAGAATTATGCGTTCTACGAGCACTTTAATCTGAAGCAACCAGACAATGCTGAAACATTAACAGGTGCTTACTATTCTTATGATTACAGCAAAGCTCATTTTATCGTACTGAACTCCAACGAAAATTCCACGGAATACGCGAACTTCTCCAACGAGCAAGTGGCATGGATGAAGCAGGATGTGGAAGAGGCAAAAGCTGCCGGAGCAGAGTGGATCATCGTCAACATTCATAAAGGGCCGTATACGACATCCAATCACGCCACAGACAGCGACATTATCGGTGCAAACGGTGTACGAAATAAAATTGCTCCGTTGATGAATGAACTGGGCATCGATTTGGTTCTTCAAGGACATGACCATATCTATGCACGGACAAAGCCCATAAAAAGCGATGGCACAGCTGAAGACGTGTCCAAAATTACGGAGACTCTGAACGGACAGCGTATCGAATACGCAGTGAAGCCTGATGGAACGATCTATATGATTCCAGCTACCGCAGGGGCTAAAGTATATTTTAAGAACCAAAAACCAGAACTAGGTGAAGCATATTTCAGCTTGTTCGAGCGTGCTGAAGAGAATCATGCAAGGCAGTATGGTGATACTACAAGCGCAGCCAGAGGCCAGGTTCAGAATTTTGTTTCATTCACAATCGATGGCGACAAACTTACTGCTGTAACGTATGAGGTTGACCAACATACCAATAACGGAGTGCCGTTCATTGTAGATCAATTCGGAATTCTCAAAGAAACGAATACGGTTCCCGATCCAGAACAGATCAACAAAATAACGGTAACGTTCCATGGAGATCCGACCAAGAGCAAAGGTTTTACATGGTATACATCGGATAAACTAGTGCAAAGTGACCTTCAAGTCGTGGAGAAAACATCAGCAACACCTGATTTCACACAAGCCAAATGGTTTGAAGGACGTTCTGCTCAGCCTGCCAATGCTGCAACCGAGCTGATGCACAAAGCAGAAGCGACAGATTTGAAAGCAAATACGAACTATTTCTTCCGTGTAGGCGATGCTTCCAAGCAAGTATGGAGTGCTACAGGTACGTTCCGTACTGCACCGACAAAAGGCAAATTCACCTTCATTGATCTGGCGGATACGCAAGCGAAAGAAGAAGATGAGGCTATTCTTTCTTCCGAGACGTTGGCCAAAGCGCTGGCTACAGTACCCGATGCTCAGTTCGTAGTGCATAACGGTGATATTGTTGATAAAGGTGTCAAAGAAGAACAATGGAACTGGCTGCTCGGACACTCACAGCAAAGCCTGTTAAATACAACCATTGTGCCTTCCTCCGGGAATCATGAGGACGAAAACTATGCTTTCATTGATCATTTTAATGTACAGCCTCCGGTGAATTCTGCAACAGAAACTGGAGCTTATTATTCGTACGACTATAGCAATGCGCATTTTGTTGTACTGAATTCCAATGAGGATTCAACGGAGTATGATAACTTTTCTCTAGAGCAAGTCAAGTGGCTGAAGGAAGATGTTCAGGCTGCCAAGAAAAAGGGAGCAGAATGGATCATCGTCAATATTCACAAAGGCCCATACACAACATCTAATCATGCAACAGACTCTGACATTATGGGAGTGAATGGAGTGCGCTCCAAGATTGCTCCGATCATGGCGGAACTCGACATTGATTTTGTTCTTCAGGGGCATGACCATATCTATGCACGTACTAAACCGATTGATCAGAAGGGGAACTCACGTCAACCAGCAATGATCACGGAAATGCTAAATGGACAGAAGATGGAGTACTCTGTGAATCCTGATGGCACGATCTATCTGATTCCGGCAACAGCAGGTCCAAAAGTATATTACAAAAATCAAAGCACAAGTCTTGGAGAGGCCTACTACAGTCTTTTTGAGCGCGCGGAAGAAAATCATGCGGCACAATATGGCCCGGACCCAAGTGACAACCGCCGTCCAAAACGTAGTCAGGTTCAAAACTTTGTGGGTATTACAATAGATGGTAGCAAACTGACAGCGATAACGTATGAAATTGATCAGAATGTGAATGGGGCCACTCCGTTCATCATCGATCAGTTTGGCATTATGAAGAAAACAGAGACTACGATTCCAGATCCGGGTACATCTAATCCAGGCACATCGAACCCCGGTCCAGGTAATGGGTCAAGCAGCGGGAATAACTCCTCAGGAAATGCTGGAGGTACGGCAACCGATAACCGTCCCGACAACGACGGTACTGGCAACGGAAACAATCCCGGAAATGGGACAGGGACAGGATCAAACCATAATAGTAATAGTGAAAATACACCACCAGCAATGAAAGATACGACTGGGCACTGGGCCAAATCTGCCATTGATAAGGCACTTGCAGCTGGATTCGTAAATGGTTATGGCGATAATACATTCCGTCCGAATCAGAAGGTTACACGTGCCGAATTCATCACAATGCTGGGTCGCGCATTAAATCTGAATAACGTAAACAACAATGTTCAATATACGGATGAAAACAAGATACCATCTTGGTCCAAACCTTATATTGCAGCAGCTGCATCCTTGGGCATTGTCAATGGTTACGCCAATGGTTCTTTCGGACCAGGTAAAACACTAAACCGATCAGAGATGGTCGCCATGATCGTACGTGCAGGCGGAATCGCTACGGATTCTAATGCGAAACTAAACTTCAAAGATGCCAAGGATGTTCCGGCATGGGCAGTTTCGTATGTAGCTTCTGCTGTAGAAGCCGGACTGGTAGGCGGTGTGGGCGGCAATCGTTTTGCACCGACACAGACAGCTACTCGGGCGGAGGCGATCACACTTATTATCGGACTTTTGGAGAAGGTAGAGTAACTTAGAGGAATTAATGCAAAGAGAAACCAATGGGAGACTTCTCTTCTCTCATTGGTTTCTTTTGTATTATTTAATTTGGATTTCTCATTAAACCATACAAAGAGTAGCCGAAGGGTTGCTTAGTGGGCAATAAGCGTCTCCATGAACAGCTAGTTAAGATATTTCCTGCGAAACTGGAGGGGAGGTACTCCAACAATTCGCTTGAAGCAGGTAGAAAAGTAAGGGGAATATTTAAAACCCACTTCAGCAGCTATACGATCTATTGACCACTCCGTCGAAACTAGCAGCTGCTTGGCACGCTCCATCCTGAATTGTAATAAGTAATGAACAGGTGTGACACCGAATTTCATTTTCATACAGCGAACAATGTAGCTAGGGTGGAAGTGTAATGCCGACGAGAGTTTTTCATTGGTGATCTCTTCCTGATAGTGTTGCTGTATGAAAACAGCTACTTTCTCGGCAAGTCGTGAAGCAGGCGTTTTGGCCATGTCAGAGATGCCATTTTCGAGTACAGCCAGTAAACTGAAGAGCAGTTGCTGCTTCTCCCAAAAGGACTCCCCTACCGGCAGTTCCAAAAGCTGTTGCATCATATCAAATGCGAGCTGGGGGTTTAGCAATGTGGTTTTCTTAGGTATTCGTATTGACTTTGGCTTATCGAATGGCGATAACAGAATGGCTGCTTCCGATTCTTCTATTAAGGGACCTTGATGCCAGTCCACATGCTCAAAATGAACCCAGTAAAACGTTGCTTCCTGTTCGCAGGGCCTGAACGAGTAATGCTCACCTTCCGGCAGTAATACTAGTGCATCACCTGTAGCAAGTGTCCATTCCGTCCCGTTCTCACCGATATGTAGTTCTCCATCTACCACGAGCAGCACATCAAACAGGCCGAAATTTCTTCGATTAGGATGACGGTCACCTACACGGAACGTTGAACGACCAGATTCCCAATAATAGGGAAGAGGCGGGGTTTGTAACGCAACAATGAATTCTTCATTCAATGAATTAACCTCATTTTTTAGTGTCATTTGGTATAGAAAAAAGCTCATTCCATTACTACTCTCACATTAAGAAAAAGCATATACTCGACTTTATAAAGAGTCAAATTTTATAAATTCGAGGTGTGTATAATGGGACAAAAGCAAATCGTAATTCAAGACCAATTCTGGAATACATATTCCGATCTTGTACGAGAAACAGTCATTCCCTATCAATGGGAAGCTCTGAACGACAGGGTGGAGGATGCTGAACCTAGTCATGCCATTCGAAATTTCCGTATTGCTGCTGGCTTGGAGCAAGGAGAGTTTGGCGGATGGGTATTCCAGGATAGTGATCTCTACAAGTGGTTGGAGGCCGTTGCTTATTCGCTCCGTCATCATCCCGATCCGAGGTTGGAGCAGATCGCCGATGATTCGATTGAATTGATCGCTCAAGCTCAACATGACAATGGTTATCTGAATACCTATTTCACAATTCAGGAACCTGGGAAACAATGGACCAATCTTTACGAAGCGCATGAGCTATATTGTGCAGGTCATCTAATTGAAGCCGCAGTTGCGTATTATCAGGCGACAGGCAAGCGTAAATTACTGGACATCTCTTGCCGATTCGCTGATCTGATTGATCGTATGTTCGGACCCAAGCCTGGACAGATAAGAGCTTACTGCGGGCATCAGGAAATTGAGTTAGCATTGGTCATACTGCATACCATTACAGGTGAAGAGCGTTATCTGAATCTTAGTCGGTTCTTCATAGATGAACGTGGCAAACAGCCGAATTATTTTATCGAGGAGTGGGAACGTGGTAACCGGACAAACATCTGGTCCCATGGAACGCCTAATCTGGAAACGTATCAATCTCATCTTCCTGTTCGTGAGCAAAAAGTAGCGGTTGGACACTCTGTTCGGGCAGTTTACATGTACACAGCGATGGCTGATCTTGCGAGACTAACAGGTGACGACGGGCTGAGGGAGGCCTGTGAACGACTCTGGTCGAATACAACAGGCAAACAAATGTACATTACCGGCGGCATTGGTTCGACACATCTCGGGGAAGCTTTTACGTTTGACTACGATCTTCCGAATGATTCCGTATACGCAGAGACCTGCGCTTCCATTGGCTTGATTTTCTGGGCGCGCCGCATGCTTCAATTGGAAGCGAAGAGTGAATATGCGGATGTTATGGAGCGAGCGCTGTACAACAATGTTCTCGGTAGCATGTCTAAGGATGGGAAACATTTCTTCTATGTCAATCCACTCGAGGTATGGCCAGAAGCAAGTCGGAAAAATCCGGAGAAACATCACGTCAAACCCGTCCGACAAAAATGGTTCGGTTGCTCCTGTTGTCCTCCCAATGTTGCAAGGTTAATAAGTTCGTTAGATGATTATATATACGATTTATCAGAAGATGAGAGAACGATCTATACTCATTTGTATATCGGAAGCAAAGCTTCCTTCCAACTTGCCGACACCACAATAACATTACATCAACACTCTGAGCTGCCTTGGAACGGTCATGTTGAATTCTCGGTTCAGCTTCCTCAGAAGGGCGAACCTGTCGAGTTTGAACTTGCGCTACGTATACCGAATTGGTTCCAGGACGGACAGCCAATGTTGAAAATAAATGGTGAATGGAAAGACTTTCATGTTGAGAATGGGTACGCAAAGATAAAGCGCAGTTGGTCAGATGGAAATACAGTAGAGTGGCTGCTTCCGGTTAAGCCAAAGTTAATTGCTGCACACCCATCCATTCGGGCAGATGCTGGCAAAGTAGCCATTCAACGCGGCCCACTCGTTTATTGCATCGAAGAAGCAGACAATAGAGCACCGCTCACTTCAATCGCGTTGGCTGCGGAACCACAATTAACCGAGTATACTGATCCAGATCTACTAGGTGGGTGTGTCATTGTAGAAGGTGACGGTCTCGTGACTGACGACAGCAATACATGGCTAGATGGCAAGCCGTACCGTCCTTATATTAAGCAGAGAAAGGCTGTACGTTTCAAGGCCATTCCATATTATTTGTGGGGGAATCGCCAGGCTGGTGAGATGAGCGTATGGCTCCGTTATTAAAGAGGACGTTTAGGATCACTGGAGGCTTTTTTCGCAGTCACTTTCCAAATAAGCATAATAGAAAAAACGAAGGCATTTACCTTCGTTTTTTTCTGTTTGGATGAACTCCACCGACTAGTCACTCTTATAAAACTGAATTTATGTGACAATGATGAATCATGACATTTGGATGCTGCTAACCGTGGCGATACTCAAGTTCTGACAGACATAATCAACAAGTTCAGGGAAACCGATAAGTGAGCAACTACAGCCCAATATTGATAAAAAAGTTGCGAAGCTATGCTGCTTTGGATATGATTAATTAATTGATGATTAAGATAGTGAGGTAGAAAAAATGATCGCAAGAACAGAAGAAGACTTTAATGGTTTGAAAGAAATCGGAAAAATTGTTGGTGCTATTCGAGATGAATTGGTACAAAAAACAGTTCCAGGCATAACAACTAAAGAGCTTGATGATCTAGCCGGAGCACTTTTTGAGAAAGCTGGCGCAGTTTCTGCTCCAAAAAGTGAATATAATTTCCCGGGATTTACTTGTATCAGTGTTAATGAAGAAGTGGCACATGGTATTCCGGGAGAGCGGGTTATTCAAGAAGGGGACATCGTGAATATTGATGTGTCTGGCTCCAAGAACAGCTATTTTGCAGATACGGGAATTTCGTTTGTCGTAGGCGAAGGTGATGAAGTATTAACGAAAATATGCGACGTTGTTAAACTGGCATTCGAAGCAGGACTTAAGAAAGCGAAACCGGGCTCCAAAAAAAGTGGAATCGGAAAAGCGGTATTCCAAACGGCCAGACAACATGGATTAACCGTTATTAAAAACCTTACAGGGCATGGTGTTGGACGTGCGATACACGAAGCACCTGACCACATCTACAATTATAATGATCCATCGGATGATGAATTATTAAAAGAAGGCATGGTTATTGCATTCGAGCCATTTGTCTCAACTTCAGAAGAAGAAGTATTCCAGACCGGAGACGGCTGGACCTTTGCTACTAAAAACAGCCATGTAGCTCAAATTGAACATACAATTATTCTTACTAAAAATGGTCCAATTATTGTCACTCAATAAGGTTATGCAAACTAAAAGTCGCTAAATTTAGCGACTTTTTTGTTTTATTGGTACGTTATAGCAGATCGTTATAACAGATCGTAATATATACGTTTGCTTATTAATTTATGTTGAAATTATGGAAGGATTTAACGTATATTTAGGATCTGATCTTTATGATATAGACAGAGGTGATTGATTGAGCACATCCAAACAGCGCGTTCAATTCATTGATGGACTGCGCGGATTCAGTCTGGCCGGCATTGTGCTGGCGAATATGCTGGCTTTCCAATACGGAATATATGGCCAGAGTAAACCCCAACTATTCGGAATCGGGGGAGCAGACCAGGCTTTCCTCTCGTTCCTGATGATTACTGTGGTGGGAAGTTTTATGCCGATTTTTGCATTTATGTTTGGCTTCGGAATGATTAAGCTATCGGAAAGCTTAAAATCACGAGATTTACGACCAAAGTGTCATCTGGCACGCCGTTTTCTCCTACTGTTTGGAATCGGACTACTGCACATTATCTATCTGTGGGAAGGGGATATCCTGACGTTTTATGGCGTACTCGGTTTCTTCCTGCTCATGTTCCTTAATCGGAAGCCCAAGACGCTGCTTATTTGGGCGTCACTGCTACTCATCGGAGCGGGGATACTTGGTCTCCCGGCATCCAATCCGATGAACCCCCTGGCTGCTGAGTCCATTCATATGGAGAACTACATCATTCAAAGTCAGGATGTATACGGTAGCGGCACATACCAGGAAATCAGAGATTTTAGCAATAATGGCGATCCATTCGGTGGGGAGTTGGAGGTGTCATACGCCCTTTTAGCTCTGGTGTTAGCCTCACTCATGACGATACCGATGTTCCTGCTCGGCATGCATGCTGCCAGAATGGGGACGTTTAGCGATCCCCGGGCGATGCGACGTATCTATCTTCGCCGTGCCTCGTTATTGATTCCAATTGGTTTGATACTCAAAGCATACGGCGTATTGGCGCCACAATTCGGTGCAGAAGGTTGGCCGGGCATCGGTATCGGGGGAGCACTGGGAGGAGCGTTACTTTCACTTGGATACATATACGCATTTGCAATGTTGTATGCGGGAAGACGTCGTTCAAGTCTAATGGGCAGGTTTGAGGCGGTCGGACGTCTCTCACTGACGAATTACCTGATGCAGAGCGTAATCTGTACGACAATTTTCTATGGATATGGCCTGGGACTGTTTGGAAGTGCTGGCGTGTTTATCGGATCAATGATTGCGCTTGTTGTCTACGGCGTTCAATTGTGTCTCAGTCCGCTATATCTTAAGAAATTTAGCCATGGGCCAGTCGAGTATGTTCTCCGGATTTGGACATATCTGTCCTGGAATGGGCAGCCAAGAAAGAAGAAAAGAACGAATTTAACTACGGATGAAAATGCACCCAGTGTCCAGTAAGCATACAAATTGTCATCGCGAAACGCTAAAAGAAGCCCGTTCTGATAGAAGAAAAGGCTTCTTTATGCCTTAGCGATTCCTGCTGGTAATTTTGAGTGCTTATATTACCTTTATTTGTTATACTCACTGAAGAATAAGAAATGTCCCTATGTTTCCTATTAAGATTTAGTAGTTTTTATAGATTCAACATAGCAACTCCAATACATAAGCTAACTATTATAGTGCGGGCAGTGGTAAGGTAATGCGAAATGAAAAATGAAGCATGTACATTCAATTTTTTCCACTCAGACTTGAAAGGATCGTTATTGTGCTAAAAATAATTAATTTTCTTCTTTTTTTGCTGATCATTTGGGTAGTCATTTTTTATCCTTTTCGTTTTGTTTGGTTTGAAGGTGTAAAACAGATTCCCGCAGATCTTCATGGTGTTTATTTACTTTTCTTGTTCTTTGGATATCTGATCATTTCATCTGCTATGGGACTTATGCTTGGCAAGATGTTTTTCAAACGAAAAGAACAGTAATGATGAGTAAGAATAATCTGCCTTGATCCATGTATTCTCCAAAACAGGAGGCGATATATGAATACCATTCTCAAAGTTATAGAAAAACTAAAGTTAAATGTCTTACATAGTGAAGATGTTCCAGAGTCATTTAGTTCTGATGTATACAAACTTAATCTTGTCAGTGGAGAAAACGTATTTGTGAAAATCCCATTTAATAAGGATAAACTATTCCGTGAATTTCAGATCCTCGAACAATTAAAGGGTGTAATACCTGTTCCAAAGGTATTGGACATTTGGTATGGGGATGAAAGTGCAACTGGAGCATTGCTCCTTTCAGCAATTGAAGGTATGCCTTGTACAGGAGAGATGGATGAGAAACTTTCTTATCAGATTGGCGTGCATCATGCTATGCTCCATGAGGTTAAAACCCCTGGGTATGGTTATCATGTAACCGATGGTTTTAAGTTCCTTGACCAAAATGATTGGAGATTACATATTAGAAGTAATTTTGAAAAGTGGAAAGAGCCCTGTCAAGAAATTCTTGACTCAGAATTGTATGAGAGATGTGTTCATCACTTTGATGGAGTTTTCTCTGCGTTACCGCATCCTGACGGACCGTGCATTGTTCACATGGATTTTAGACCAGGTAATATATTGGTAAATGGTAACGAAGTTGCTGGCATTATTGATTTTGAGAGCGCTCGTAGTGGTTCCACGGAAATAGATTTTACAAAAGTGAATCGATATATCTGGAAAGTTAATCCGAGAACAAAGATCCCGTTCATAAAAGGTTATGAATCAATTCGACCTATGCTGGCTCTGGAAAGAGTGCTGCCATTTTACGATATGTACGATGCTTTCAGCGCAGTTGTTTGGTGTAAAAACAGAGGACTTGAAAAAAATCATGCGTTCCTTCAAGAGAATATTCGTATTCTAAGGAATTCGGTGGGTTTCAGAATAGAGTAATAGAAGGGGATTTGACTTAACATGAATAAACAAAGTGCTAAAAATAAGGTAGCTTGGGAACATCGGGCATATGAATTTTGGAATAGACGAGACGGTTCTCCTAAGGAAAAAGCACAACAAATATTAACTAATCCCCTTGCACAGCTTAAAAAACATAAGCAGTATTTTGAACAGATTACCGGGAAAAGGATTGCCAACCTTTGTGGTTCAAACGGAAGAAAAGCAATCCCAATAGCATTGTTAGGGGCAGATGTAACCGTATTCGATATATCTGAGGAAAATAAAAAATATGCTCTAGAACTGGCAGATGCCGCCAATGTGTCTATTCAATATGTGGTTACTGATATTTATGATATAGATATAGAAAAGTATGGTGGTCATTTTGACATGTTATATTTGGAAGGCGGAATTTTACACTATTTCAATGACATTGAAAAATTCATGTCGCTACTGTTCTCGTTACTTAAGGATGATGGTGTAATGGTTCTAAGTGACTTTCATCCTTTAAGAAGATGTCTCGTTTCCTCTAATTCTAAAATCGAATACTCAATCCAGGCAAACTACTTTGACGAAGAATTACATAATGGCGATGTAGCATATAAACATTATTTCGATCAAGATGAACAACAGGACTTCCCAGATGTTTCGATTAGGCTGTATACCCTTAGCGAAATAATAAATTCCGTTATTGCTACTGGCTTTAATATAAAGAAATTTGATGAGCACCGTGGTTGGGAAAATGAGAATATACCATGGGAATTTACAATTGTGGCTAATAAATAAATTAAAGTTTTGTTTCTAAGAAGGACCACTCATAGGGAATAAGTACAAAGTTATAACGATATCTTTTTAGGTGAAATCCACAAGAGCAAGCTTTCACCTGACTTTTTCGTGCAGAAATTGCAAGGTATTCATTAATTATTTCCCATAAAATTACCTTGAAGGGAGGGAGTACGATGGATTGGTTGGATAGGATGAATGGCGCCATGGAATATATCGAAACAAATCTAGCGGTCACTATTTCATTTGATGAGATAGCACAGCGAGCCTTTTGCTCTACCTATCATTTTCAAAGAATGTTTCCATTTATTACTGGCGTATCGTTATCGGAGTACATTCGACGTCGACGGTTGACATTGGCGGCATTTGAATTGCAGACAACAAGCACAAAGGTTATTGATGTAGCTATGAAATATGGATATGAATCGCCAGAGGCGTTTGCACGGGCCTTTAAGAATCTTCATGGTATTATGCCTACATCTGCTCGCGATACAGGCGTTTCGCTAAAAGCCTATCCTCGAATGTCCTTTCATATTTCAATAAAAGGGGATGTCGAAATGAATTACCGTATTGAGCAAAGAGATTCTTTTGAGATGTTTGGAGTATATGGAATTATAAATGCAGACCAGAAAACAGCGTTCGCTGAAGTACCTCAATTCCGTATAAAATGTGATGATGATGGCAGCGTTGATCATATGAATGACTTACTGGGACGTTTTGGTGATACCATGTTACATGCCGCCCTTTATGATCACACGAAAGAATCTTTCAAATACATGATCTGTTATCATGTACCTAAGGGGCTTGAAATTCCGGAGAGATTCACAAAACTTACTGTCCCACCATTAACGTGGGCGGTTTTCCCAGAGCCGCAGTGTGATATGCAAAAATTATGGCAACGAATCTATTCTGAGTGGTTTCCAACATCTGAATACGAACAGGTTGAGGGCCCTACTTTCGAAATGTATTATGGAATGGCACGACATGGGAATGTTTCAGGTGAGATCTGGATACCCGTGAAGAAAAAGTAACGCTTTTATATGAGCGAAATGCAGAGGTTAACGAAGAAGACAACGGAAAAATTAAGATTATAATATAGGTCATCCCCACAAAGGATGGCCTTATAACTTGCCGTTACAGACCGCGACTAGAACCTTATCACCAATAGTTATAGGGGAGATTGTCCGATTAATTTATCTTGAGGGGGTTTAGCATGAATATTAAAATACGAGAAATTATATCTGATGATTATGCTGAAGTTGTTTTTTTATGGGACGATGTGCTTGGAATGAGCAATGTTAATATTGCAAACTTTCGAGTGACTATGGAAGATATGAATAAGGCCGGGAATTACAAAACATTTGTCGCACTAATAGATAATGATGTCGTCGGTTTTGTAACTATGGTACAGTCACTATCTGTAGGAGTCCCAATAGGTTATCTACATATTCAAGGTCTTGCTGTTAAAAGAACTGTTCAAAACAGGGGAATCGGTACAAAACTACTAAGACAAACTGAAAATTATGCCAAAGAACGAGGAATATCAAGTATTATTTTATGTAGTGGAATGAAGCGAACCGATGCCCATGCTTTTTATGAACATAACGGCTATGACAGAGATTCATATTGCTTTGATAAATTGATTGATCTAACTAAAGGTTAAACGGCACTAAATAGGCCCAACTCACTCTGTAATCACAAGAGTAGGATGTTGGGCTTTTTCCGTACTGCATTGCACATATCATTCAAATAACCTATTTATACAAAGTTATTGATGAATCATATTTCTACGGTACTGATAGGGCGTAACCCCATATTCCACCTTGAACAACTGGATAAAATATTGATTTTTTCGGTAACCGACCATTTGCGCGATATCGGCTACACGGAGTTCCGAATCTTGAAGCAGTTGAGAAGCTTTCTCCAATCTCTTCTTAGAAATGTAGCTTGATACATTTTCGCCCGTCTCCTGTTTAAACAGTTTGGAAAAGTAGACCGGATGTAGATGGGCAACTTTGCCCAGCTCATCTAAGCTAAGGCCATGTGACAGATTGTCTTCGATATACGTTTGCACTTTGTCGACAATCGTTTGAATGGACATCTGTTTGTTGTTTCGGATCCGACTAACCCGGTCCAGGAGAGTTGAGGATAGTTCATCAGGATGCCGTAATTGATTGAATATCCAATTCAGGGTTTCAAAAGAATTACGATCCTTATCCGTCTGATATACATATTGAATGGTTTCCATAAGAAAGATTATTTTTTGCTTTTGAAGACAGATTTGATCATATTTTTTGAGTATAACTCCGGCTGATTCCCAATCACCGCATGATGGAGAAGAGCTGAATATGCCAGTAAAGTCTTCTGAGTTTACATCCACATTAAGGAAGAACCTGTAGAATATCTGTCGGCTCACTTGCCGATCAGTCAACACAAAGGGAGGAGACACGACCGATGACTCCAGTT
>Ga0209437_100597_pt1 | contig 22628 bp, 23 predicted proteins | sample AraplaL_Cvi_mTSA_FD_184266 | JGI IMG/M metagenome (GOLD analysis project Ga0209437, IMG submission 184266) | Arabidopsis root microbial communities from the University of North Carolina, USA - plate scrape CL_Cvi_mTSA (SPAdes) (version 2) | ecosystem: Host-associated > Plants > Roots > Endosphere...
CCAGGGGGGCCATCGTCAACATCGTCGATATCTATGCGGAACGGCCGCTCGCCGGCCATCCGGTGTATTCGATGGCGAAAGCCGCGCTGGCCATGCTCACCCAGGCACTCGCGAAAGAACTGGCCCCCGAGGTCCGGGTAAATGCCGTGGCTCCCGGCGCGATCCTGTGGCCCACCTCGGGCAAGCCCGAAGAGGCGGCGGAGGCCTTGATCGCGAAAACGCCGCTCGGTCGCAAGGGCGAACCGGAGGACGTGGCGGAAGCGGTGCGCTGGTTGCTGCTGGACGCGCACTACACGACCGGACAGGTCGTGCGTGTGGATGGCGGACGAGCGCTCGCCATCTGATCCCCTGAAAGAACGGGCCGCCCTGAGGCGGCCCGTTGTGCTTACTTCTTCTGGCGGAACGCCGATTCGAGAAGGGCGCGATCGAAGCCCTGGCCCGGATCGCCGTCGTGCGCAAAGCGGTACAACGCCGCCGAATACACACCGTGCATGGCCGTCTGGAACAGGCTCAGCGCGACCAGCGCGATGATGGCGACGACACCGACGGCCACCATCAGGGCCACCGAATGCGTGCTCGCCGCCGCGAAGAACAGAACGCCACTGACGAAGATCAGGCAGAAGGTGAGGATGCCACCCGCCACGCCGATGCCCGCGTTGCCGATGAGGTTCTCGCCCCAGGTGTCCTTGAGCAGCGACGCGCTGCGCTTCACCGCATCCACCGGACCCACGTCCTGCGCCGCGAGCACCGGCACGACGAGGAAGGTCGCAACCGTCCAGCCGAAGCCGAGAAAGCCCACCACGATCCGTCCGATCAGGCCAAGACGCTCCTGCAGGGCACGGAGAATCATGCCGACGGTGGCCGAGATCAGCGCATAGCCGATGATGTTGGGCAGCTTGCTCATGGCGACACGAATGCCGTCGCCCAGGGTGGGATTGCCGCCATCGAGACGGATCATCGCAGCCGACGCGAGGGCGACGTTGAAGAAGATCACCACGCTGTACTGCACGAAATAGAACAGGAAGCTGACCAGCATGAAGATCGGCGAGACATGCTCGCGCTGGCCTTCAAACTCCGCGTGGTGGCTCGACGCCAGTGCGAAGACGGGCCATGCGAAGGTCGCGATCACCACCAGCGAGGCCAGACCTGCCAGCAGCGGAAAGAGCATCAGCTCCTTGTCCTGGCGAAGAATGTTGGCGCTGGATTTCATCAGCGCCCAACTACGTGCGAACTTACCCATTTCCTTGAACCCCCTTGTCCGATGTGGGAGGCGTTGTAGCATCTTGCGGTGACTGCCGCCACCGCGTCGTCAGGCCCCCGGCGACGAGGCGCGGCCCGCGAGTGCCAGGGTGCAGGGCTCGTCCACCACAAGGGGTTCGCTTTCCTTGGGGAATGCCTCCCAGAGCTGCGCCATCGTCCGGCCGTCGACCGGGTGGCGAAGGTCGGGAGCAATGTCTGCGAGGGGCTTGAGCACGAAGGCATGGCGCAGCTCGGCACGCGGTATTTGCAAATGACCCGCGCCGCTCAACACCAGGTCGTCGTATAGAACGATGTCGACGTCGAGCGTGCGGCTCGCGTAGCGATCGCCGCCGCGAACACGCCCATGGCGGTCTTCCAGCGCGTGCAGCCAGTCGTTGAGGGCTTCCGGCGCGAGGTCGCTTTCCATCGCGACGGCGAGGTTGAGAAAATCGGGCCCGTCGAAACCGACTGCGGCACTACGATAGACCGGCGACACGTCCAGGGGACCGAAGCGCGCGCGCAGCTCCGCGACCGCCAGGCCGAGCCAGTGCTCGGCGTCGAGGTTGGAACCCAGGCTCAGATAGGCGCGGCCCACGTCAGCCCTCCGTCGCCAGCGAGGTGTGCAGCGCCGCGACGCCTTCGCGCACGTCCCCACCGGAAGGCTGCTGGAACGGGCGCAGGCCGAACTCGGGAAGGATCGCGATGAGGTGATCGAAGATGTCGGCCTGAATGCGCTCGTAATCGAGCCAGACGACCGTGTTGGTGAAGCAGTAGATCTCGAGCGGAATGCCCTGGGCCCCCGGATCGCGCATGCGGACCATACGAGTCATCCGGTCGTGGACGTCGGGGTGCGCGGCGAGATAGGCCTCCGCATAGGCGCGGAATGCCCCGATGTTGGTCTGCCGACGCCGGTTCACCGGCAGCTTGCCCGGCTCACCCAGGGCCTCGTTCCATCTACGGATGTCTTCCCGCTTGCGCTCGAGGTACGCCTTGAGCAGGTGCACCTTGCCGAAGCGTTCCAGTTCCGCCTCGTCCAGGAAGCGCACGCAGGCAGCATCCACGAAAAGCTCGCGTTTGATCCGACGACCGCCGGACTCGGTCATGCCGCGCCAGTTCTGGAACGATTCGCCGATGAGCTTCCAAGTGGGCACGGTGACGATGGTGCGATCGAAATTGCGCACCTTGACCGTGTGCAGGGTGATGTCGATCACGTCGCCATCGACGCCCGCCGAGGCCATCGTGATCCAGTCGCCCACCCGAAGCATGTCGTTGGTGCTGAGCTGGATGCCCGCGACGAAGCCGAGGATGGTGTCTTTGAACACCAGCAGCAGCACGGCGGACATCGCGCCGATACCCGAAAGCAGCAGGCCGATGCTCTGATGGGTGAGCTTGGTGACGACCAGCACCAGCGCCACGATCCACAACGCGAGTTGCAGCAACTGCACCACGCCCTTGATCGAACGCTTGCCGGCAGGCGTGGCGCTGTAGAGCGATTCGAAGGCGAGCAGCGCACGGGCCATCGCCGCGATCACGCAGACGATCATCCAGCACACGGCCACGTTGCGCACGAGCGCTCCGATGCTGTCTTCCGCAACGGGCATCAACAACGCGATGCCGTAGTACACGACGATGGCAGGAAGCATGCGCGCCAGCCAGCGGAACGTGCCGTACTCGTAGAGGGCATCGTCCCAGCGCCAGGCGGTGTGCCGCGTCGCCACGCGCACCACACGATGCAGGAACAGCCGGCCGAGCAGTCCGACGATCCAGGCGATGGCGAGCAGACCCGCCACGAGGACGAACTGCCGGAGTTCCGGCGACGCGATGGTGTCCTTGAGCAGCCCTTCGATGCGTGCCGGCTCGATCATGCCGGCCGCGTGCCTCGCTCGATCCGCACACCGACCGCACGCGCACCACGCACCGCGCCGGGCTTCGACAGCTTCAGGCGGACCCAGCTCACCCCGAATTCCTCGCGCACGATCTCGGCGCAACGTTCGGCCAGGGTTTCGACGAGGCCGAAGCTGGAAGCTTCGACATATGCCTGCAAGCGCTTCGCGACCGACTTGTAGTTGAGGGTGTGGGCGATGTCGTCGCTCGCGGCCGGGCGTCGATTGTCGAACGCCATCTCAAGATCGAACGACAGGGTTTGCCGGATGCGGCGCTCCCAGTCGTAGATGCCGATGACCGCGTCGATGCGCAGGTCCTCGATAAAGACGATATCCATGGGGGTCGTAATGCCTGGAGGAAGTGTTACAGGGTCGGCGACGAAGGCGGTGTCGCGCAAGCGGGTGATGGCGCGATCTCGCACCATCGCCCGCGATCAGACGGCCGAGGGCAGCGTTTCCAGGTTCCAGCGCGGGTAGACCTGGATCGTCTCGTCCTGATGCTGGCCGGCGGCCAGGCGGATGGCGCCGGCCAACGCGATCATGGCCCCGTTATCCGTGCAGAACGCCAAACGCGGAAAGTAGACGCGGAAGCCATCGGCCTCGCCTGCCTGAGCCAACTGTTCCCGCAAGCGGCGATTCGCGCCCACGCCGCCGGCAATCACCAGCCGCTTCGCGCCCGTAGCGTCCAGCGCGCGGCGGCACTTGATCGCCAGCGTGTCCACGATGGCTTCCTCGAACCCGCGAGCGATGTCGGCGCGGGTCTGCTCGCTCTTATCCGACGCCTGCCAGGCCAGCAGCACCTGGGTCTTCAGACCCGAGAAGCTGAAATCGAGGCCAGGGCGGTCGACCATGGGCCGCGAGAAACGAAAGCGCCCCGGCACGCCCTGCTCGGCCAGCTTCGCCAGCGCCGGGCCGCCCGGATACGGCAAACCCATGAGTTTGGCGGTCTTGTCGAAGGCCTCGCCCGCCGCGTCATCCAGTGTGTCGCCGAGGATGCGGTATTGGCCGATGGCCTTCACCTCCACCAGCATGGAATGGCCGCCCGAGACCAGCAGCGCCACGAACGGCGGCTCCGGCGGGTCGTCCTCCAGCAACGGAGCCAGCAGGTGGCCTTCCATGTGATGTACGCCGATGGCCGGCACGCCAAGTGCCCAGGCCATGGCTCGCGCCGCGGAAGCCCCCACCAGCAGCGCACCGACCAGGCCCGGGCCCGCGGTATAGGCCACGCCGCCCAGGTCGGCCGGGGTCAGCCCGGCCGTCTTCAGCGCCTCGCGGACCAGCGGCAGCAGCTTGCGCACATGGTCGCGGCTGGCCAATTCCGGCACCACGCCGCCGTATTCGGCATGCAGGGCAATCTGGCTGAAAAGCGCATGGGACAGCAGGCCGCGGCCCGGGTTTTCCGGGTCCCAGCGGAGCAGCGCGACGCCCGTTTCATCGCAGGACGTTTCCACGCCCAGAACAGGCTTTGAATTTCTCATCTCGATCACGTTATAATCCACGGCTCACCCGGCTTCACGGGTCAGTTTAAACAAGTGGAGTTTCCATGCCGAGCGTTAAAGTCCGCGAGAACGAGCCGTTTGAGCTTGCCCTTCGCCGCTTCAAGCGTACGTGCGAGAAGGCTGGCGTGCTGGCCGAAACGCGCAAGCGCGAATTTTACGAAAAGCCGACCCAGGAGCGTAAGCGTAAGCGCGCTGCCGCGGTGAAGCGTCACCTGCGCCGTCTGTCCCGCGACACGACGCGCCGGACCCGCATGTACTGATCCACCATCCGGCCTCTTGGCCGGCATGGTATCGCGGCTGGCGCGATCCCGCAGCCACCGCAGTCAGGCGGAACATCCCGAGCCGGCTTTGCCGAAAGGTAAGGCCGGCTTTTCGTCGTCCCGGAGAAAAGCGATGAGTCTCAAGGCAAAGATCACCGAAGACATGAAGGCCGCCATGAAGGGCGGGGAAAAGGACCGGCTGGCCGTCATTCGCTTGGTCCAGGCTCAGATTAAGCAGCGCGAGGTGGACGAGCGCATCGAACTGGACGACACCCAGGTCCTGGCCGTGCTCGAAAAGATGCAGAAGCAGCGCCGCGACTCGATCGAGCAGTACGACAAGGCCGGCCGCACCGACCTGGCCGACATCGAACGCTACGAGATGGGCGTCATCGACGGCTACCTGCCGGCGAAGCTCGACGACGCCGAACTCGACGCGATCATTACGGCCGCCATTGCCGAGTCCGGGGCCACCAGCGCCCGCGACATGGGCAAGGTCGTCGCCCTGGTCAAGGAAAAGGCCGCCGGCCGAGCCGACATGGCCGCCGCGGCGGGCCGCATCAAGGCAAAGCTGGGCTGATCCACCTACCGCCACCGCGGGTATGAACCTGCTGGTGGCGATGGGGACCCGCCGGTGGGAGCCAGCCTGCTGGCGATGTGGCGATGGGGACCCGCCGGTGGGAGCCAGCCTGCTGGCGATGGGAACCTGCCTCACTGCTACATCGCTCCGTTGGCTTTTCGCCACCAGGGTGGCTCCTACCCTCGCTTCGTTGGGGTTTCACCGCTAGTGCGGCTTCACAAGGTCCCCACGCACACCACCGCATCCTCCGCTCGCGACCGGGGGTGGGTACCTCCGGCATCTGACGGATCAATTCCATGCTCAAGTACGCCATCATTTTCGGTCTGATCGCCCTGGTTACCGGCGCGCTCGGCTTCAGCCGCGTCTCCGGCGTGGCCGCCACCATCGCCAAGGTGTGCTTCGCGATCTTCCTGATCCTGTTCGTGATCGCGATCCTCGCCGTCATCGGCGTCTTCAAACTGGCGTTCTAAACCCACGCCAGTCGCCATACGGACGCGGATGCATGGCATCCTAGGGGACTGATGCGTGGCCGTATTCCCGACAGCTTCATCGATGAACTGCTGACTCGCGTCGACATCGTCGACGTGATCGAGCGGCGCGTGCCGCTGAAGAAGGCGGGGCGGGAATGGACTGCGTGTTGCCCGTTTCATAACGAGCGGTCCCCGTCCTTCTATGTCAGCCCGCAGAAGCAGTTCTTCCACTGCTTCGGTTGCGGCGCGCATGGCAGCGCGATCAAGTTCATCATGGACTACGACCGCCTGGAGTTCCCCGATGCCATCGAGGAATTGGCCCAGTCCGCGGGTCTCAAGGTGCCTTACGAAGGTGCCCGCGACGATAAGCCGCGCGAAGACCGCAGCGACCTCTATACGCTGCTCGACGAGGCAGCCAGCTTCTACCAGCGCGAACTGGGCAACAGCCCCGAGGCCCGTGCCTATGTGGACCGCCGCGGCCTCGACGACGAGATCGTCAAGCGCTTCCGCATCGGCTGGGCACCGGCAGGCTTCGATGGCGTGTTGAAGGCCCTGGGCACCACGGACCGGCGACGCCAGTTGCTCAACGAGGCGGGCATGGTCGCGAGCAACGAACGCGGCAACCGCTACGACCGCTTTCGCGAGCGGGTGATGTTCCCCATCCTCGACCGCCGCGGCCGCGTCATCGCGTTCGGCGGCCGCGTGCTGTCGTCCGAGCAGAGCCCGAAATACCTCAACTCCCCCGAGACGCCCCTGTTCCACAAGGGCCGCGAACTGTTCGCGTTGTGGCAGGTGAAGCAGGCCCACCAGCACCTCACCCGGATCATGGTGGTGGAGGGCTACATGGACGTGATCGCCCTGCATCAGGCGGGCCTGCCCATCGCCGTCGCCACGCTCGGTACCGCGACCACGCCGGAGCACGCGGAGGTATTGTTCCGCGCCGCGCCGGACGTCTATTTCTGCTTCGACGGCGACCGCGCCGGCCGCCAGGCGGCCTGGCGCGCCCTGGAATCGATCCTCCCGCGCATGCGCGATGGCCGTCAGGCTCACTTCCTGTTCCTGCCCGATGGCGAGGACCCGGATACGCTCGTCCGCAAGGAAGGCAAGGAAGGCTTCGAGCAGCGCATGAAGGCGTCCATGCCGATGTCCGAGTATTTCTTCGAGGAACTCGGCCGGGACGTGGATACCAGCCGCATCGACGGCAAGGCACGACTCGCCGAACGGGCCCGTCCGCTCATCGCGAAGCTGCCGGATGGCGCGTTCCGCGACCTTATGGCGCAGGAGCTGCAACGCCGCACCGGCGCTCGCGCGGTACTCGACACCGAACCCGCACCGACCCGGCAAGGCCCGACTCGTCCAGCGAACGTGCAGCGCAGCCTCGTACGCAGCGCAATCACCTTGTTGCTTGCGCAGCCGTCGCTGGCAGAAGAGGTCGAGCCACCCTACGCCTTCCTGCGCCTCGAGCGTCCTGGGGTGGAACTGCTTGCGGAGTTGATCGACGTGGCGCGTGCGCGACCGGGCATCAACCCCGCCGTGCTCGTCGAGCACTTTCTCGACCGCCCCGAATACGCGTCGCTGCAGAAGCTGATGCAAGCCGAAATCATCGGCGAGGCGGACATGCAGCGCACCGAGTTCCTGGACGCCCTGGCGCAGATGCAGCGCCAGGTCACCACCCAGCGTCGCGAATACCTCATCGCCAAATCACGTGAAGGCGTGCTCGACGACACCGAGAAAGCCGAGCTGCGCGTCCTGCTGGCGGCCCGCGCCGCGCCCGCCCAAGTGGACGGCGAATGATGCGGCGCACCGCGAACCTAACGCGATCCATGGGATCATCCCCTTTCCGTTTCTCCAAGGGACCGGCCGAAGCCGGATTCGTGCGCTGCTGATGGACCTGCTCAACGACCTCGTCGATTTCTTTGGAAGGAACGGCTACCTCGCCGTCTTCTTCGCACTGATGCTTTGCGGGGCGGGCATCCCGCTTCCCGAAGACATCACGCTGGTCGCCGGCGGCATCATCACGGGCCTGGGCTATGGCGACGTCCACACGATGGTTGGCGTCGGCATGGCGGGCGTGCTGGTCGGCGATTCCACGATGTTCCTGCTGGGGCGCCACTTCGGCGGACGGATCATGAGTTGGCGGCTCGTCGCGCGTCTGTTGACCCCCGAGCGCTACGCCAAGGTCCAGGAGAAGTTCGAGCGCTACGGCAACCGCATGATGTTCGTGGCCCGCTTCCTTCCGGGCATGCGCACTGCCGTGTTCATCACCGCCGGCGCCACCCACCGCGTGGGCTTCTTCCGTTTCCTGCTGTTGGACGGCCTCGCCGCGGCGATCAGCGTACCGATCTGGGTCTATCTCGGTTACTTCGGCGCGCACAATCACGAGTGGCTGGCCATGTGGATCCACCGCGGGCAGACGGGGCTGTGGCTCGCCATCGTTGCTGCCATCGCGATCGTAGGATTCATCTGGTGGCGGCGGAAGAAGGCCGAGCGCGACTGTTGAGCGAGGAGGCGCCGGCAGGCGGCACCCGCTCGCCGGTCAGTGAGGGGTTAAGCCGTTTTGCCGGGAGCAAGGCGAATCAAATCGCATGAGGCCTCCTCTGTGCGCCGGGCATCCACACCGCCGACGCATTCGAGAGAATACCTATACAACGGCGCGTACAACTGCACGTCTGAAAACCAACCGCCCGATGCCTGTGGCCTGATGGTGATCGCGTCATGTCCCGGGAGTGCCCCATCCAAATAAACGCGGCCCGAGAGGACGAAGCGCATCCCCTGCGCCACTTCGGTCCGCGAGTAAACCAGGTCGTGGACCGCCGACACACTCTCATACCCGTCATCATTTTCGGGCGCGGAGGTGTTCAGCCAGACTTGCGGCGGCGAGAGCGTGGTCGCCTCGGGATACCTGTATTCGAACTCTATCCACATCCGAACCGCGCTGGTCCGGGCAAACGAAAACGGATTGGTCGAATACGCCGTGAAAGAAAGACCCCACGGGTAGCTGTAGACCATCCTCTCCGGGCAGGGATTGAGCTGTCGTTTCATCACACTCCTCTCCTTGAAAGAAAATCTCCATGACACCGTCGAAAACCAGCGCTAACGTTCGACAGTAGCGACGTTAGAGCACGGGCGACGGAAGCTCCAGAGTGCCGCCAACCGGGTTTATCCTTTTGTTTTGGCCCGATGCTTGGTTGTCCGCCGCATCCGCATATCGATCGGCAAGATGGATTGAACGCATCGCGCGGGTGTCAAGGCATCCGTGCGACTTACGGCACCGTACCCAGTTCGCCGAAAAGCCACTGCTTGAACAACCCCGTCTCGTCACGCGTACCGGCCTCGCGCGATACGGCGAGGTAATAGGTGTGCTGCAGCGGCACGTCCAGGCGGAACGGTTCGGCGAGCCGCCCGGCCGCCAGGTCATACGCCACCAGCAGTTCCTGGGCCAAGGCCACGCCCTGCCCTTCGATGGCCGCCTGCAACATCATCGTGCCGTCGCCGAAACCCATGTCGCGCGAGACGGAACCCGGACTTACCCCGGCGCTTTCGAGCCACTGATCCCAGCCGACAGCAGGCGCAGCGCGACGGCCCGGCCGTTCGTGCAGCAGCATCTGCGCGGCGAGATCCTCTGGGCCTTGCAGTTGCGCCGCCACGCCTGGCGAGCACACCGGGGTATAGCGACTCACGGCGAGGATCGCCTGCTCCGCACCGTCGATCGGACGGTCGTCCACCGCGAGATCCCACAAGCCCTCGCCGCCGTCCGTGACCACTTCCACCGCAATGTCGGGGTGCTTTGCGAAGAATCGAAAAAGGCGCGGCACGAGCCACTTTGTGCCGAAGGTCGGCGGCACGGATACGCGAAGCGACGCGCTGCGCTGCCCCATGACCTGGTCGGTAGCCTGCTGCAATGCACGAAAAGCGTCGCGAATGCGCGGAAAGTAATTCTCCCCGGCCGCCGTGAGCTTCAAGCGATTGTTGCTACGCACAAACAGCGGCGTACCGAGATAGCCTTCCAATAATTTGACTTGCGCGCTCACTGCGGCGGGGGTGAGCGACAACTCTTCGGCTGCCTTGGTAAAGCTTGAATGCTGCGCTGCAAGCTCGAACACGCGCACGGCGTTGAGGGGTAACGAGCGCTTCATTGCAAGGTCATCAAGAAAAATTTGAGGAAGGCCCGAAGAATTTCTAGTTTGCCTGCCCTGGCAGGCGACGCCAAGAATCCAGGGCGTTTTACGAACGGACCTGCGATGAACATCCTCACCGTCGACACCGGCACCACCAACACGCGTGTCACCGTCTGGCAGGACGGCCACGTGATCGGCCGGGCCGCCCGTCAGGTCGGCGTGCGCGATACGGCGATCACGGGAAGCAAGGCAAAGCTCGAAGAGGGCGTACGCGAGACGATCGCGGAGGCTTTGGCCGTGGCACGCCTGGAACCGACCCAGATCGACCGCGCGCTGGCCTCGGGCATGATCACGTCGAACATGGGGCTGTGCGAGATTCCCCACGTCGTAGCCGCCGCCGGCATCGACGATCTCGCTGGCGCGATGCGGGAGAGTCTGATCGCCAACGTCTGGCACGCACCGATCTGGTTCGTGCCGGGCGTGCGCAACAACGTCGAGCACATCGGCCTGCACAACTGCGAGGCCATGGACATGATGCGCGGCGAGGAAGTGGAATCGTTCGCCCTCGTCGAACGCCTGGGCCTCGACGAACCTACCGTCATCGTGCTTCCCGGTTCGCACTCGAAGTTCGTCAGCATCGATGCGCAGCGCCGCATCGACGGTTGCGTCACCACGCTCGCAGGCGAACTGCTGCATGTGATCTCGCACGACACCATTCTCGCCGGCTCGCTGAAGGACGGCTTCGCCTCGCGCATCGATGCGGAAATGCTGCTAGCGGGTGCCGCATCGGCGAAGAAGATCGGCCTGGGTCGCGCCTGTTTCAGCGTGCGCATCCTCGATCAGTTCGCCGTCTACGACGCGAACGCACGCGCCAACTTCCTGCTTGGCGCCGTGCTCGGTTCCGACCTGCTCACCCTCAAGAATTCCAGCGCGATCCGGATGAATCCCGGCACGCGCTTCGTCGTCAGCGGCAAGCCCATCCTGCGCGAGGCCATCGGCAGGCTGGTGGAAGGCGACGACTTCTTCTCCGGCACCGTCACGGTGCTGGGCGACGACGAGCAACGCGATCTCGCGGGGTACGGCGCCATCGCCGTCGCCCGCCGCCGCGGGCTGGTCGATTAACCCCTGCATGAGTCTCACGAGGAGCACCGCATGAAGATGAAGATCGCACTTGGCCTCAAGGCGCTTGCCCTGGCGCTGGCTCTTTCCGCCTGCTCCTCCGGTTCCAACGAGGACGTGAAGATCGGCTTCGTCGTGAAGCAGCCCGAGGAACCCTGGTTCCAGGACGAATGGAAGTACGCCGAGCAGGCGGCCAAGGAGAAAGGCTTCACCCTGGTGAAGATCGGTGCGCCCGACGGCGGTCAGGTGCTGACCACCATCGACAACCTGAAGGCTCAGCATGCCCAGGGCTTCATCATCTGCACGCCCGACGTGAAGCTGGGTCCTTCGATCGTCGCCAAGGCCAAGGCCGATGGCCTGAAACTAATGACCGTGGACGACCGCCTCGTCGATGGCTCCGGCAATCCCATCGAGTCCGTACCGCACATGGGCATCTCCGCCACGAAGATCGGCGAGCAGGTCGGCCAGGCCATCGCCGACGAGATGAAGAAGCGCGGATGGAAGCCGGAAGAAACCGGCGCCCTGCGCATTTCCTACGACCAGTTGCCCACCGCGAAGGAACGCACGGACGGCGCCATTGCCGCGCTGACCGCCGCGGGCTTCCCAAAGGACAACGTGGTCAACGCGCCGCAGGCCAAGACGGATACGGAAAACGCCTTCAACGCCGCCAACATCGCGATCACGCAGAATCCGAAGTACAAGCACTGGGTTGCCTTCGGCCTGAACGACGAAGCCGTGCTCGGCGCGGTGCGCGCAGCAGAAGGTCGCAACTTCCGCGCCGACGACATGATCGGCGTCGGCATCGGTGGCAGTCAGTCTGCCCTCAACGAGTTCGAGAAGGCCCAACCGACCGGCTTCTTCGGCAGCGTGTTGATCAGCCCGAAGCGCCACGGCTATGAAACCTCGGTGAACATGTACGAGTGGATCAAGAACGGCAAAGCACCGCCGCAGCTCACCCTGACCACGGGCAAGCTCATCACTCGCGACAACGCTGCCGAGGTGCGCAAGGAGATGGGGCTTTGACGACGAGCGGCAGCCCACGCCTCGAGTTCCGCCACATCGGGAAGACGTTTCCCGGTGTGCGCGCGCTCGGTGACGTGGGCTTCCAGGTGCGCGCCGGTAGCGTGCACGGCCTGCTCGGCGAGAACGGCGCCGGCAAGTCCACTATGATGAAGATCCTCGGCGGGGAGTACATACCCGACGAGGGCGAGGTCGCGATCGACGGACAGGTGCAGCATTTCCGCAGCGCCGCCGACGCCATTGCGGCCGGCGTCGCCGTGATCCACCAGGAGCTCCAGTACGTGCCGGAACTCTCCGTCATGGAGAATCTCCTGCTCGGCCGGCTGCCGACGCGCTTCGGCTTCGTCGATCGCCGTCGGGCCCTGGCGTGGACGCGCGAGCGCCTGGACGCTCTGGGCGTCGACCTCGATCCCCGCGCGAGGCTCAAGCAACTGTCGATCGGGCAGCGCCAGATGGTGGAGATCGTTAAAGCCATCCTGCGCGATGCCACCATCCTCGCCCTGGACGAACCCACCAGTTCGCTCTCGCACCGGGAAACGGACGTGCTGTTCCGCCTCGTTCGCGATCTGCGCGCGCAGGGCAAGGCCATGATCTACATCTCGCATCGCCTCGACGAGATCTTCGAGCTGTGCGATGCCGCCACGATCTTCCGTGACGGGCGCAAGGTGGCGGACTTCGACACGCTCGAAGGCGTCACCCGCGACACACTCGTGCAACGCATGGTCGGCCGCGAGATCGACGACATCTTCGGTTACACGCCGCGCGCGCAAGGCGACGTGCGGCTCTCGGTGAAAGGCGTGGCAGGGCGCGCCGTACCGTTGCCGGTGAGCTTCGACGTCCGGGCCGGCGAGATCGTCGGCTTCTTTGGCCTGGTGGGTGCCGGGCGCTCCGAGATCATGCGGGTGATCTACGGTGCCGACCGCCGCACATCAGGCGAGGTGCTCGTAGACGGCAAGCCCATCCGACCCTCGCACGTGCGCGACGCGATCCGCCACGGCCTGGTGTTCTGCCCGGAGGACCGCAAGGAAGAAGGCATCATCGGGGTGCGCTCGGTGTCGGAGAACATCAACATCAGCGCACGGCGCAACCATCTCGTCGCCGGCCTGTTCGTGAACGACCGCAACGAGGCACGCACTGCCGATACGTATATCGATCGCCTGCGCATCCGCACCCCGCATCGTCGCCAGGAAATCCGTCTTCTTTCCGGCGGCAACCAGCAGAAAGCCGTGCTCTCGCGCTGGCTGGCGGAAAAAGACCTGCGTGTGCTGATCGTCGACGAGCCCACCCGCGGCATCGACGTCGGCGCGAAGAACGAGATCTACAACGTGCTCTACGAACTCGCCGCGCGCGGCGTCGCCGTGGTGATGATCTCCAGCGAATTACCCGAAGTGCTGGGCGTATCCGACCGCATCGTCACCATGTGCCGCGGCCGTATCACCGCACAGTTCGACCGCGCCTCGGCGACTGAGGAAAACGTCCTCGCCGCCGCCCTGCCCGAAGGCGCGGGATCCACCGCGATAAGGAACGCCTGACCCATGACCGAGCCCAACGCCGCCGCCATCGTGCCCCAACGCGACACGCGCGAAGAGCGTCGCCGCGCCCTGCTCTGGCAGATCGTCGACGACTACAGCCTGATCGGCATCTTCGTGGTGCTGTTCGTCGTGCTCAGCGCGACGGTGCGCTATTTCTTCTCCTGGGATAACGTCGTAGGCCTTGCGCTGTCGGTCTCGCAGATCGGCATGGTGGCATGCACCATGATGTTCTGCCTCGCCTCGCGCGACTTCGACCTTTCGGTCGGATCGACCGTGGCCTTCGCTGGCGTGCTCTGCGCGATCGTCTCCAACGCGACAGGCAGTGTGGCGATAGGCGTCGCGGTGAGTCTCGCCGCCGGCGCGCTGGTGGGCTTCGTCAATGGCGCCGTGATCGCGAAGCTGAAGATCAATGCGCTCATCACGACGCTGGCGACCATGGAAATCGTTCGCGGCCTCGCCTTCATCGCGTCGCACGGGCAAGCCGTCGGCGTGACCAACGAGTCCTTCTTCGCGCTCGGCAGCGCCGAATTCATCGGCCTGCCCGTGCCGGTATGGGTCACCTTGGCCTGCTTCGTGGTCTTCGGCGTGCTGCTCAACAAGACCGCCTATGGGCGCAACACGCTCGCCATTGGCGGCAACCCCGATGCCGCACGCCTGGCCGGCGTCGCCGTAGACCGCGTCCGCATCGCCATTTTCCTGATCCAGGGCCTCATCGCCGCACTGGCGGGCGTCATCCTCGCTTCGCGCATCACCAGCGGCCAGCCCAATTCCGGCGAAGGCTTCGAACTCAACGTCATTTCGGCCTGTGTGCTCGGCGGCGTGTCGTTGATGGGCGGCCGCGCGAGCATCAGCGGCGTGCTCGTTGGCGTTCTCATCATGGGGACCGTGCAAAATGCCATGAGCCTCATGAACATCGATACTTTCTACCAGTACCTCGTCCGCGGCGGCATCCTGCTCGTCGCCGTGCTCGTGGATCAGCTCAAGAACCGCAGGCAATCACGCTGATGACCGACGCCTTCAAACCGATATCCGCCCACCGCCAGGCCCACGCCGAAGGCGTGATCTGGGACGACCACCTGCAACTCGTACGCTGGACAGACATTGCCGCCTCGCGGCTCTACGCATACGACCCCACCACGGGCCACATCACCGAGACGGCGATGCCGGCGCGCCTGTGCTGTTTTGCACTCACCAGCGAACCGGGCGTGCTGCTGCTGGCGCTGGAAAAGCAACTCGCCCGCTACGACACCCGCGACGGCAACCTCAGCGTGCTCGGGGACATCGAGCCCGACCTTGTCGGCATGCGCGCCAACGACGGCCGCTGCGACCGTGCCGGCCACTTCATCTTCGGTACGCTCAACGAGCGCGGCCCGGAAAAGACCGCCTCGTTCTGGCGCTACAGCGCCGATGGCAAGCTCACCCGCCTCGCGCTGCCCAAGGCCGCGATCACCAACAGCATCTGCTTCAGCCCCGATGGCGGCACGATGTACTTCACCGATTCGCCCACCGCGCAGATCATGGCCTGCGACTACGATGCCACGAGCGGCGAGATCGATCGCATCCGCGTGTTCGCGGAACTGGAAGCGGGGCATGAGCCGGACGGCTCCACCGTGGACGCCGATGGGTTCCTCTGGAATGCCCAGTGGGGCGCCTCGCGCGTGGTGCGCTATGCGCCCGACGGTAGCGCGGATGCCGTGATCGATCTCCCCGCACGCCAGCCAAGCTGCGTCAGCTTCGCCGGCAGCGCGCTCGACCGCATGGTCATCACCTCGGCGCACAAGGGGCTCGACGCCGCCGTGCACACGCGCGAGCCGGACAACGGCGCGATCTTCATCGGCACGCCGCCACGGGGTCGCGGCCTGCCGGAGGCCCGATACGGTCAGGGGGCGCGCGCATGAACCGCCGCCCCGATCCGCGCATCACGCCGCTGCCGCGCCTTGCGGGAAAGGTCGCCATCGTCACGGGCGCCACGCAGGGCATCGGCGCCGCCACCGCGCACCTGTTTGCCATGCACGGCGCGAAGGTCGTCCTCAACGTGCTGGAAGACAATGCGCAGGCCCGCGAGACGCTAGCGAGCCTCGACACCCAGGATGCCATGCTGTTCGAGGCCGACGTCACCCATCCCGACGCGGTGACACGCATGGTGGCCGCCGCAACGGAGCGCTTCGGCGCACCCGACGTGCTGGTGAACAACGCCGGCATCAACGTCTTCAACGATCCCCTGTCGCTGAGCGACGACGAATGGACGCGCTGCTTCGAGGTGGACCTGAAAGGCGCCTGGAACTGCGCGAAGGCGGTGCTGCCCGGCATGCTCGAACTGGGACGCGGCAGCATCGTCAACATCGCTTCGGTCCACGGCCACAAGATCATTCCGCACTGCTTCCCGTACCCGGTCGCCAAGCACGGGCTGATCGGCCTGACCAAGGCGCTGGGCATCGAGTACGCCGCGCGGGGCATACGTGTGAATTCGATTTCGCCGGGCCTGGTGCTGACGGCTATCGCCGAGGCGGGCTTCGCCGCCGCGCCCGACCCAGAGGCGGAGCGTCGCCGGCAGGAGGCGATCCTTCCGAACAAGCGCATCGGCGAGCCGGAGGAAATCGCTTATACCGCGCTGTTCCTCGCCTCCGACGAAGCACGCTACATCAACGCTGCCGACATTCGCATCGACGGCGGCCGTTCCCAGCTGTATCACGAGTGACGCCCATGGCCTGGCCTACCGCTCTTCCGCTCATCGCCATCCTGCGCGGCATCACGCCCGACGAGGTCGTCGCCCACGTCGCGGTGCTGCTCGCGGCAGGCTTCGACGCCATCGAGATACCGCTCAATTCGCCGGACTGGCAACGCAGCATTCCTCTGGCGCTGGATGCCGCGGACGATCGTGCGCTGGTCGGTGCCGGCACCGTGCTCACGCCGGACGCCGTAGATGCCGTGGCCGACCTCGGTGGCCATCTGCTGGTCACGCCGAACACCGATCCCGCGGTGATCCGGCGCGGACGCGAACGCGACATGTACACGTCCATCGGGTTCAGCACGCCCAGCGAGGCGTTCGCTGCCCTCGCAGCGGGCGCGCAGTCGTTGAAGCTCTTTCCCGCAGCGCAATGGGGGCCTGGCTACGTCAAGGCGATCCGCGCGGTACTGCCGCCGGACATCCCCTTGCTGGCCGTGGGCGGCGTCACGCCCGAAAACATCGGGCAGTTCCTCGATGCCGGTTGCATCGGTGCGGGCCTCGGCAGCGATCTGTACAAAGCAGGCCAGCCCATCTCGCGCACACGCGAACGTGCGCAAGCCTTCGTCAAAGCCTATCGCGCGGTATAAGCATGAAGATCACCCGCATCACTACCTACCGCGTGCCACCACGCTGGATGTTCCTCAAGATGGAAACCGACGACGGCGTCGTCGGCTGGGGCGAACCCGTCGTGGAAGGTCGCGCACGCACGGTGGAAGCGGCGGTGCATGAACTCTCCGAGTTCGTCATCGGCAAGGACCCCTCGCGCATCAACGATCTCTGGCAGGCGATGTACCGCGGTGGGTTCTATCGAGGCGGCGCGGTGTTCATGAGCGCCATCGCGGGGATCGACCAGGCCCTGTGGGACATCAAGGGCAAGGTACTCGGCGCGCCGGTCTTCGAACTGCTGGGCGGCCGCGTGCGCGACCGCATGAAAACCTATTGCTGGGTGGGCGGCGATCGACCGGCTGACATCATCGCGCAGATTCGCGAACGCATGGCGCACGGCTTCGACACGTTCAAGATGAACGGGTGCGAGGAAATGGGCATGATCGGTTCGAGCAAGGCCGTGGATGCTGCCGTCGCGCGAGTGGCGGAAATCCGCGAAGCCTTCGGCAACACGATCGAGTTCGGTCTCGACTTCCATGGCCGCGTTTCCGCGCCGATGGCAAAGGTTCTGGTGAAAGAACTGGAGCCGTTCCGCCCGCTCTTCATCGAAGAACCCGTGCTGGCCGAACAAGCCGAATACTATCCGCGCATCGCGGCACAGACCGCGATTCCGATCGCGGCGGGGGAGCGCATGTACTCGCGCTTCGAGTTCAAGCACGTGCTGGAACGCGGCGGCATCGCCATTCTCCAACCCGATCTCTCTCATGCCGGTGGCATTACCGAATGCGTCAAGATCGCGGCCATGGCCGAGGCGTACGACGTGGCGCTTGCGCCGCACTGCCCATTGGGTCCGATCGCCCTGGCGGCGTGTCTGCACGTGGACTTCGTGAGTTGGAACGCCACGTTGCAGGAACAGAGCATGGGCATCCACTACAACCGCGGCGGCGAAGTGCTCGACTACGTGCGCAACACGGAGGCCCTGGCGCTCGACGAAGGCGGCTATGCGCGCCCGTTTACCGGCCCCGGTCTCGGCATCGACGTCAACGAAGAACTGATCGTGGAGCGCAGCCGCGAAGCCCCCGACTGGCGCAATCCGCTGTGGCGCCACCCGGACGGCTCGGTGGCCGAGTGGTAAGGGCGTCGCGCTAGGGATCGATGACGCGCAGCTCGCCGGGCTTGAGCCCGTCCAGACGATAAGACCCCACGGCTTCGCGAATCAGGCGCAGCGTGGGCAGTCCCACGGCTGCCGTCATGCGGCGCACCTGGCGGTTACGACCTTCGCGCAACACGATGCGCAGCCACGCATCGGGCACCGTCTTGCGAAAGCGCACGGGCGGATCGCGAGGCCATAGCCAGTCGGGCGCATCGATCGCTTCGGCGCCGGCCGGCAGCGTCGGTCCGTCGTTCAAGGTCACGCCATGGCGCAGGCGGTCGAGCGCGTCTTCCGTCGGCACGCCTTCGACCTGTACCAGATACGTCTTCGGTTGCTTGTGCTTCGGATCGGCCAGCCGGTGTTGCAGCCGTCCGTCGTCGGTCAGGAGCAGCAGCCCTTCGCTGTCCTGGTCGAGCCTTCCTGCGGCATACACGCCCTTCTGCGGCACGAAGTCGGCCAGCGTGCGCCGGCCGGCTTCGCCTGTGAACTGGCAGAGCACCCCGAAGGGCTTGTTGAGCGCCAGCAGCACTTACTTCGAGGTAGCGGGCTTCACGAAGCGCAGCGTCATGCGGTCGGACTCACCGATCGCCTGATATTTCGCCTTGTCCTTGTCGCCGAGTTCATACGTAGGCGGCAGCGTCCACACGCCCTTCGGATGCTGGTGGTTGTCCTTCGGATTCGCGTTGATCTCGCTCTGCCCATCCAGCTTGAAGCCGGCGTCGGTGGCGAGCTTGATCACGTAGTCGGTCGGCAGATAGCCGGAATTGACGACCTCGTCGAGCTTCTTGCCCGCATCGGCACGGTGATCCTCGACACCCAGCACGCCGCCGGGCTTGAGCACCGCATAGAACGCCTTGAACATCGCTTCCGCACTGCCGTCGGCAGCCCAGTTGTGCACGTTGCGGAAGGTCAGCACCATGTCCGCCGAACCGGGCGCGCCCAGCACCGGCGCCTTGTGGTTGAACTCCAGCAAGGTGGCCTTGCCGTACTGAGCCGGTGCGAACGAGAACTTCTTGCGCAGCGCGTCGGTGCTCTTCGAGCCGGCTTCGACAGCACCGATGTAATGGCCGTTGTCGTGCAGGAACGGCGCGAGGATCTCCGTGAACCAGCCGCCCGACGGCCAGATCTCGATCACGGTCATGTCCGGGCGAATGCCGAAGAACGTCAGCATCTCGCGAGGATGGCGATACACGTCGCGCGCCTTGTTCTGCGGCGAGCGCCAGCTGCCGGCGATGGCCTGATCCAGTTGTGCCGCGCTCACCTGCCCGGCGCTGGCGGGCGGGGTGGCATTGGCCGGCTGGTCGTTCTGGAAGGCCTGGGCGCCGAAGGACGCAGCAAGGGCGATTCCGTTGGCAATGAGGAACCTCTTAGTGAACTTCGTCATGTCGGCACCGCAGGCAGGGATGGAGGCGGGAAGGCTAGCACGACGACACCAGGCGGCAAGATAAGGTTCATCGTGCGAGTCCGGGGCGCTGTCTGGATACTTCGGTTCATTGCCGCGTGGCGGCATGTGTCCAGCGGCTGGAGCTACCGCTGGCTCGTGCGGTGAGGCCAGAGCCTTCGGTGCCCCCCCTCGCTGCTTCAAACAGGTCCTCCGCGTTCGAAAAGGATGGCCGCTGGCGCGGCCCATGTACCTAGTGGCCTTCGGCCGCTCTCTTGTGCGGAACTCGCCTCGAGGGGGGACACCGAAGACTCCCACGATGACTGAGGTCGCGTGTTGGGAGAGCCGCAGACTGTAGCGCTGCGAGCCCCCGACCGGACGCCCGGGTCCGCCGCGGCGCAAGCCATAAGACAGGGAGCCGCGAATCGGCGAAGCCACCCCGGACGGGACTCGCGGTGGGTTTTGAGATAACGCATACACTTTCTCGCCCATCATGACGGTCCTACCGCGTCGGAATACCCATGCCCTTGCCCACTCTCCGCCCCTTGGCCGGCGGCATCCTCATCGCGCTGTCTACGGTGGCGACCGCGCAGGATGCCCGGCTGGCACCGATCGTCGTGACCGCCACGCGGAGCGCGCAATCGCCGTACGACATTCCTGCCGCCATCGACGTCGTCACGACGCCGGAAGATGGCTCGCTGGACGTCAACCTGTCCGAGCGCGTGCAGACTATTCCCGGGCTCGCCGTACGCGACCGCCAGAACTACGCGCAGGATGCACAGGTCTCCATTCGCGGCTTCGGCGCGCGATCCACGTTCGGCATTCGCGGCGTCAGGCTCTATACCGATGGCATCCCCGCGAGCATGCCCGACGGCCAGGGGCAGGTCTCGCATTTCAATCTCGATTCGGCCGAACGCATCGAAGTATTGCGAGGCCCGTTCTCGGCGCTGTACGGCAATGCGTCCGGCGGCGTGGTGCAGGTCTTCACTGCCGACGGTAGCGATCCGCCGGAACTCCGCCTCGGCGTGGCCGGGGGCAGTAACGGCAATCTGCGCAGTTCGGTGAACGCCCGCGGCGTGGACGGACCCGTCGACTACAACATCGATTTCACCCACTTCCGCACCAGCGGCTACCGCGATCACAGCGCGGCGCGGCGCGAGTCGGGTAACGCGAAGATCGGCTGGAAGCTCAACGAGGACGCGAAGCTCACGCTCGTGCTCAACGCACTCGACGTTCCCGACGCGCAAGACCCGCTCGGTCTGACGCATGCGCAGTTCAAGGCCGATCCGCGCCAGGTTGCAGCCGTGGCGGACACGTACGACACGCGCAAGTCGGTGGACCAGCAGCAGGTCGGCCTTATCTACGACCAAAAAATCGACGCATCGAACAGCCTGCGCGTGATGAGCTACTACGGCCAGCGCGGCGTGACGCAATACCTTTCCATTCCGGTCGCCACGCAGGTCGCCCAGCGGGGTAACTCGGGCGGCGTGGTGGACCTCGACAACGAATACGGAGGTGGCGACGTGCGTTGGACCTGGCGCGACACGCTCGCCGGTCGGCCGTTCGAGTTGGCGGCCGGCGTGGCCTACGACAACCAGGAACAGCATCGCCAGGGCTACGAGAACTTCGTGGGCAATCAACTCGGCGTGCGCGGCGCAAAGCGGCGCGACGAGATCGACCGCGTATTCGACTTCGATCAGTATGCTCAGGCGACGTGGCGGGTGGCGGACGATTGGACGTTGATGGGCGGCGTACGCCACAGCGAAGTCCGCTTCCGTTCGAGCGATCGATACATCGCGCCGGGGAACCCGGACGACAGCGGTACGGTGCGCTATGCCGCGACCACGCCGGTGTTCGGGGTGCTTTGGCGCGCGACGCCATGGCTGCACGCCTATGCGAACTGGGGCCGCGGATTCGAGACGCCGACGTTTTCCGAACTGGGTTATCGCGCCGATCGGGGTGCCGGTCTCGCCTTCAACCTGAAACCCTCGCGCTCGCGCAATGCGGAAGTGGGTCTGAAACTGCGGCCGTCCGCACGCTTGGAGGCAGGCCTGGCGCTCTTCCGTGCCGACAGCGACGACGAGTTGGCGGTCGCCACCAATCTCGGTGGTCGTACCACGTACCAGAACATTGCGCGGTCGCGACGGCAAGGCATCGAGGCGTCGTTCAACGCCGAGCTTGCTCACGACGTGCATCTCGTCGCTGCGTACACGCGGTTGCAGGCGAGCTTCCGCACGCCCTTCCTGACCTGTGTCTCCGCCGGCTGCGCGGCGCCCGACACCCCGGTGCAGGCGGGCACGCGCATTCCTGGCGTGCCGCGCGCGACAGGTTACGCCGCGCTGAAACTCGGAGGCGAGGTGGGCTGGCAGGCGGGGCTCGACATGAATGCGATGGGCGCCACGTCGGCCAACGATCTCGGCACCGCCTCCGCGGCGGGCTACGCCTTGTTCGGCCTGTCCGGCGGCTACGTATTCGACAACGGACCCTGGCGCGTGAACACCTTCGCCCGCGTAGACAACCTCGCCGATCGGTATGTGGTCGGCTCGGTCATCGTCAACGACGGCAACGGACGCTACGACGAGCCGGCGCCGGGTAGAACCTTCCTAGTCGGCGTGGACGTGCGCTGGCGCTGAGGCGTCAGCCCGAGATGGCGAGGCGGTCCGAACGGTAAAGCTGTGCGGTCCCCCATACCGCCAGCGCCGCGGTGACGAAACCACCGGCAAGGCAAAGGCCCATCTGCCACGCAGGCATGCCGTCGCCGCGCAGCAGTTGCACGATGCCGAGGTTCTGACCGAGCAGCGGCACCGCATACATCCATGGCTCCGCGCGCACCGGGATCACCGAAAGCAAGGCGCTCGGCAGCACGGGGATGATCATGAGGATCGACAGGTACGTCTGCGCCTCGCGATAGCTCTTTGCGAACGCCGAGACCAGCGATTGCAGTGCGGCGAGCAGCAGGATCAGGGGCAGCATCAGCAAGACGACCTGCGATCCGAAACGCCACCCGAGATCCAGCGCAATACCCAGCTTCTCGGTGGGAATG
>Ga0209437_100598_pt1 | contig 22615 bp, 20 predicted proteins | sample AraplaL_Cvi_mTSA_FD_184266 | JGI IMG/M metagenome (GOLD analysis project Ga0209437, IMG submission 184266) | Arabidopsis root microbial communities from the University of North Carolina, USA - plate scrape CL_Cvi_mTSA (SPAdes) (version 2) | ecosystem: Host-associated > Plants > Roots > Endosphere...
CACCGACGATGAACTCCATGTGCATTATATCCTGCCATCCAACGCAGATGGGACGGAAGGCATCATAGACACAGAAGGCAATGCCTATCGAATATACAATGTAGCAAGCAAAGAACTCGTCTTGATTCGTCCCGACGGTTACATCGCACTGCGTACCTCTCTGGACGATACCGCATTAATTTCGAATTACTTGAATTCCATCTATCGCGTAAACTGATTTAGACACTATCGGAATATGGGTCTTGTCTTCGGTTTGAGACAAGAACATATTCCGAGTAACAGCCGCTTAGTTTCCAGGAAGATGAATCAACGATTTTTAATGGCATCTTCAGAATCGTAATTGAAGAATTCTACATCCACATAGCCTTGTTCTGCTTCGTGGTTCAAGTTGTACACGCCGACCCGGTCTCCTCGATAATGTCCCCATCCAAGTGGATAGACTTCACCAAAGCTGATAAATGACTCTCCATCCAGACTGTATTGATATATGTTTTCACCAGATCATTTGAATGCAAAACCGTCATACCAGGTGAGCAATGCAACGTGGAAGAGATACCAATGTTAATCCTTAGAGGCAATATCGTTATGATAGGCATCTTCATTATAGTAATGTTCAAAATGTCTGTTCATTTTACTAGCTATGAAATGGGTTCGCCGGGAATGAACAATGGCTCTAAGGACAAAAAACAGAGCTAACAATGTAATAATCGCATATATGATATCCATAATCATCAATGAACTCCTTTCCAGAAGGTAGATGTCATTTCTTTTACCATTCAACCTGATTAAAACGCATATCTTTGTAGTAGAATTCTCGATCCTGTTCGGTAATCTCACGAAGCACTCTGCATGGATTTCCAACAGCAATTACGTTTGCAGGCACGTCCTTGGTTACAACACTGCCGGCACCAATGACACTACCCTCGCCAATTGTGACGCCTGGTAGAATAATCGCTCCGCTTCCAATCCACGCCCCATCTTCAATAACCACGGGCAATGCAAACATTCCGCCTTCTTTGCGCTTCTCAGGGTGCACAGGATGACTCGTTACAGCAATCGTTACATTTGGGCCAAACATGACATCATTCCCAATGGTTACTGTATAGTCATCCACCACGGTCAGATTGAAATTAATATATACATTATTTCCCAGGGTCGTATTTGAGCCATAGGACATCCGAAGTGGCGGCTCCATCCACACATTTTCCCCCATACTACCAAAAAGCTGCTTCATTAACGTGTTTCGCATTTCAACATCATCTGGATGCAAATTATTTATTTTATAGCATAAGGCTTTACCTCGCTGGCGTGCTTTGGCTAATTCCGCAGCCTCATTCGGGTAATTTGCATCATCATCTGAAAATAATTGTTTGCTTGCCATTCGTTCACGGATATTCATATCATCTTCTCCTTTATGAAAAGCTATTATTTAGTAGAGTAAGTTACATAACCCCTGGTAAGATCAGGTTTATGTAAAGTTTCTAGTTAAGTTATTGAGCCACTTAAACTGACGATAACGGGTGAAAGCAATGGGTAGTTTAATTAACTCGTCTAAGCTGATGATGACGTATAAAAAAATGGGAGATACTTGCCAAACAAAAGCGCACAGGTAACTAAGTGGTAAAATAATAAGCCACATGACAACCATGTCACACCATAATCCGAACTTCGCATCTCCACCGGCCGGGAATATACCTGCTATCGTTGTGGAGTTAAAAGACTTCGCAATACAATAATACGCACTAATGTATAACATGCCATCCAGATCGCTTTAAGCGACTGGACTCAGACTGACGATGGAGTAAACTAAAGGTTTAATAAGCAAAATGGTACAACCTGCAATGGCTCCAAAAATGAGTGCATAATAACACATGTGGTTACCCGCATACTTAGCTTTCTCCATTTCACCCTGCCCCAGATACTTTCCAATCAGTACAGAGCCCCCGGTAGCTATGCCGCCACAGAGAACAACCGCCAAGTTCTTGACTACAGATGCGATGGAGTTTGCCGCTACCATATCGGAGTTCACATGGCCTATAATGGCAGCCGTAGCGGTAAGTGCTCCTCCCCATACGATATAATTCCCCTGCACAGGCAGGGTATATCTCAGGAAATCCTTTAATAGATTACGATGCATACTGTCACGTACTGGTAAACGAAAGCGAATGGATCCCTTAGTAAAGGAATGAATCACACAACATCCCAGTTCAATTATACGTGTCAAGACCGTGGCAAGAGCCACTGCCGCAATCGCAAGTTCCGGATTGGATGGGAATAGTACAAAAATGCCAATAGCATTAAATATAATGTTTAAGACCAAGCATAATGAACTGACCCACGCACTGAGTTTTGCATTTTCCATACTTCGAACTACACTCAGATACATATGCGATAATCCCATGACGAGGTAAGAAAAGGAATTAAACTGTAAAAACCTTGAACCATATTGAATCAATTCAGGATCATTGGTGAATAAGCGCATGAGTGTATCGGGAATCAGGAAGGAAGACAAGAAAAACAGAATCGATATGCTTATGGAGAATACACAGGCAATACTCAGAATGCGCTGTATGGTTAGTGAGTCCTTCTTCCCCCAGTACTGGGCAGTGAGGATACTCGCCCCCGCTGACAATCCCATGTAAAACAATGTTAAGGTAAAGGTGATTTGTCCGGCGAGTGATACGGCTGCCATTACAGATTGACTGATCATACCCAGCATGATCACATCAACAGATATCACCGTTGCGGATATTAGATTTTGTAGTGCAATGGGGATTACAAGCGAGACTAACTCTCGATTAAAATCGCGTTTGTTGAAACCTTGAATCTGCATGCGTTTTCTCACCTGTATCTGTCCTCTCGGTTGTTCTCAATAATATAAAGATAGTACGTAATCGTTGTTGTTTCCATCAATATTGGCTATACTTTTATTAATATCGTATACATTTGTGCAAAGAAAGGATTCTCAATGACAGATTTAGAGGTGTTCTCTGATTTATCAGAACGGTTGGATTATAATTTTCCTGATGTCCCCCTTTATGTCCGCAAAGGAAGCCTTCATCAATTTGATAATCATGCAGCAGTTGCACATTGGCATGTGGATCTGGAGTTTATCTATATATTAAAGGGATCAATGGATTTCTCGGTTAATGGAAGTATCACGCGATTGCATCAAGGAGACGGACTTTTTGTGAATAGCCAACGTTTGCATTTTGGTTACGCTGCTGCGGATCACGACGATTGTTCGTTCCTGGTGGTCGTTATTCATCCCTCTATCCTTGGAGAGAAAACTTCATATCTTAAGACGTACTGGGAAGAGAAGTTCAGTTCCAATATGGCTGATTTTGTTGTACTCACAGAGCAGATGGCCTGGCAACAAGACATCGTACAGTCCATTCAGGAACTCTATCGGGAAATGCATAGGGAACATACGCCTCCCAATCCACTTCGTTTGGTATCCCAAGCGTTGTCACTGTGTGCTACAATTGGCGATCAGTTAAAGCCCGTTTCCGGTCAGCCTGGCATACTAACGCATGTTCAGGAAATGACTCAATTCATTCACCATAACTATGATCAGAAGATAACGCTTGAGGAGATCGCATCTGCTGGAGCTGTTTGCAGAAGTCGATGTTGCCAATTGTTTAACAAATATGTGGGCCAATCGCCAAACAACTATGTCACGCAGTATCGAGTTCAGAAAAGCTGTGAAATGTTAAAAGAAACACGGAGATCCATAAGTGAAATTGCACTTGCCTGCGGTTTTCAAAGCTCCAGTTATTTTTCGTCCATTTTCCGAAAACAGATGGGTGTAGTTCCACAGCATTATCGCAAACAAGTTACCAACAACGACTCGGACCCCAAGTAACGTTTTTATCCAATGAAAATAGGGCAATCCTAAGATTGCCCCCGTTAGATCGAACATGTAGTACCTTGTCAGACAAGGATTACTGCAAATCCAGGATTTTTTGAACCGTTAGAAGAACGCCATTCTCTTCGTTGGATTTCGTGATGAAGTTTGCTGCTTTTTTCGTATTATCACAAGCATTACTTACTGCAAAACTATATTTGGCGATGGCCATAAGCTCCACATCATTCTCACCGTCACCAAATGACATCGTCTCCTCGTATGTGACACCCAGCATGTCTTGCAGCTTCTTCACGGTCTCTCCTTTGTGTGTGTGTAATGCCGTAATATCCAGCCATCTGGCTTCCGAGTCAACAATGTAAACCTGTCCAAACATTGTACCCTCCACATGCGCTCTTAATGCTGTACTGCGTCCTTCCGTATCAAAGACCGTAATTTTGATAAAATGACTCTCGATGGTTTCGAAGGAATCTGTTTTGATTACACGTTCATAGGAGCCCTTCACGACTTCGTACATTTCTTCGGAAATGGAAGAATGAACGTAAGCAGCATCGCTTGCACATACGATAAGAGTCATCGTGTTGTCGAAATCCTGAATTCGGTCAATCGCCTTCATGGCAAGTTCCTTTTCCATGCTGAACTCTTTGATGACTTCACCATCTTTTTTGATTCGAGCAGCGCTGTCACCCAGAATCCAGACTCCTTTGCCATGCTCATCAAACAGTTTTTCTACACGTTCACATTGTTTCCCGGTACAAGCTACAAAAGTAACTCCTTTTTGCTGCATCTCGGCATAAACCTTTTTGAAAAGTTCAACATCGTACGAACCCTTATTGTTCAAAAACGTTCCATCTAAATCAGTGACTACCAGTTTAATCATATTTATGCCCTCCATTGTATAATTTGTTTGCTCTCGTGCTTGAGATAATCCACTTTATTTAAACACTTTATAATGTATATTTAATAAGTGTTTAAAAAAACTCATCATGAGTTCTACATGAATGATTGTGATCTCTCGCTACAAAACAAGATTAAAGTATGTAACTGGTTTCATGTCAATTTTTTTATTTTATTATTGGCCTTGTACCACAAAAAAGCCGCTAGAACAGCGACTTCAATGGGGGGGATATTTTGGGGTATTTTGCTATCTGCATTTATTATGAGACAGTAACACGTTGATTTATAATCCTCCCTCGTCACATTGCTCCTCTTGCACAATTCGAGCAATGTGAATGATTAGATATAATAATTCTTCGTTTGATATGGAGATATTCATCATGTTTTGCACGTAGGTTTTAATCATCTCCGCGCATTTGTATTCAAGCGGATGCTCCTTCACCATGTGTTCAAATATAAAATCTTTCGACGAATTGCCCAAGCGCCCTTCTTGTAAACGCTGGATGAAAAATTGCAGGTGCGTAACTAGCCTCACATAATGGATAGAATTTTTGTTCAATTGTATATCAAAGGTGTATTGAATCAGATTAAAAATATCTTTCAACATTTTAACGGATTGCATTGTGCGCTCCATATTCTGCTCATGTGTTTGGGCATTCACAAAATGAAAGGCGATATTGCCTGCTTCTTCTTCCGGCAGTTCAATACCCAGTTCAAGATTGAGCATCTGAACGGCTTCGACTCCCAGTTCGAATTCAATTGGATGAAACCGCTGGATCTCCCATAACATGCGATTCTGTAATGATACGCCTTTTTTCCATCGTTCAATGGCAAACGACAAGTGATCCATAAGCGTAAAGAAGATTTGATCGTCGAGAGAGAGCTTTTCTTTGGCATTGGAAATCAGCTTGTTTATCACATTCACATGTTTTTCTGGCATGTTTTCGATGGTACGTACATAAGCCTGGGCAGACGGATTATTTTGCAGAATGAATCGCTTCTGGATATGCTCCTCATCGAGTCGCTCGCCGACTTTGCCTTTGAATGCCAAGCCTTTTCCCATGACAATTACTTCTTGCCCGTGTTCATCTTTGGTTAGAAGCAAGCTGTTATTCAATATTTTGATTACTTTCATGCATTATCACGATCCTTTATTCTTTCGTGACCGCCTGATCCGAATTCACGATACATCTGCCATTTTGTTTAATGACCTCCTGATACCACGAGAAGCTTTTCTTCTTCAAGCGCTTCATGTCTTTCAGATCCTGTTCACCACGGTTTACATAGATCATGCCATAACGTTTCCCATAACCCTGATGCGTGCTAACCACATCAATAACAGACCAAGGGCAGTAACCAATTACATCTACCCCATCCGTCAGAGCGAGTCTGATCTGTTCTAGGTGTTTTTCAATAAAATCAATCCGGTACGTATCGTTAATGGTGTCATCTGCTTCCAGTATATCTGGAGCTCCTATACCATTTTCCGTAATTAGAATCGGGAGGCCATAACGTTCACATACCTTACGCAATGTCAGCCGTAGGCCAACCGGGTCAATGACCCAGCCATATTTCGTTTTTTCCGTATATGGATTCTCCTCGGCCCGGTATACTCCCTGCTCGCCAAGCATTATTTGCTGGTCTCCCGCACGAGCTGTAACATCCGATGCATCGCCCGTACTGGCGGCAATGGTTGCCGTCGAATAATAATTGATTGCTACAAGATCGGGGCAGCCAGACTGGATGTCCTCCATGTCCCCCTGCTCTATAATCGGCTCGATGCCACGTTCCTGCAAATAACTCCAGAATAATGGATTATACCGCCCCCACACCGATAAGTCGAGAAAACCCCATCCGCGAATCGTCTCCCAGTTATGTGCAGCGATTGCATCTGCAGGTTTGGAGGTTGCCTGGTACATGGAAGTCATGTTTAATGCAGGACCGATCTTGCCTTGCGGGAGCATGTCATGAAATAGTCGCATTGTTCTGCCTTGAGCCACAAACATATGATGATTTTGCTGATACAGTTCCTTACTGGAAGGCAAGCGCCCGCCCTTCGGTGTGCCAATGGCACCCGGATGAAGAATCATCGTATTTTGCTCATTAATGGTCAACCAATATTTCACTTTATGCCCGTATTGCTCAAATAAGATACGCCCGTACTCGACAAAAGCATCGATCGTCTCTCTGTTGTTCCATCCTCCAGTTTTCTCAAGCTCAAAGGGTAAGTCGAAATGGTACATGGTGACAATAGGCTCAATGCCATGGAGCAGCAACTCGTCAATCAATTGGTGATAAAACTGGAGTCCTTTCTCATTAATAGCACCTGCGCCTGAAGGCAAGATTCGAGTCCATGCAATTGAAAAACGATATGCTTTGAGACCCAGCTCTGCAAAAAGTTTCACGTCTTCTCTAAATCGGTGATAGTGGTCGCTCGCTACTGTGAAATCGGCGGTTCCGGCCGGATGATTACACATATCGATGACAGACAGGCCTTTGCCATCTTCGTTCCAGGCTCCCTCCACTTGATAGGCAGAGGTAGATCCTCCCCATAGAAAATCATTGGGGAATGGATTGATGTGTTGATATAACATCTCAAGCCCTCCTTTATTTTAAATGTTGATCATGATATATGACGGACCGTTTAACGGTTGTTACGAAAGGTGGATAATGGTCGCTCCAACCTCCACTGGACCCTGCTTCTCCAGCTTAATGTCCGGGAACTGATCCGAATTGGCGATAATGATCGGGGTTATGACTTCGTAGCCTTCAGCCTTGATGGCATCGATATCGAAACTGATCAACAAGTCACCCCGTTGTACCCGATCCCCTACTTGAATGGAAGAGTCGAAATGTCTTCCCTTCAAGTTGACGGTATCCACTCCAATATGAATGAGGACCTCTTCTCCATCATAACCATTTAATTTGACCGCATGTTTGGAGTCCATGAAAGCTGTAACTTCACCTGCGATTGGTGCATATAATTCTCCTTTTGCAGGAATAATTGCGGCGCCTTTACCCAGTAATCCCAAGGAGAAGACATCGTCTGGCACACGGTCAAGGTGCACCAAATCTCCTTGCATTGGGCTGGAAATCGTAATTGGGCCTGATTCATTTGGGCTTGATACATTCGCTTTAGTTGTTGCAGAAGAATGTGTGCTTGGGCTGTTGTCTTGAACAGGTTGTCCGGAAAGCGTATTGTCCTCAATAACGTTGTTATTGCCTTCTTCATCATCGTCCACTGGATCTTCAAAACCAATGATCCATGTTAGAGCAAAAGTAACGATAAAGGCGATCAAACAAGTCACAATGGCATGAACGATATTCATCGGATTACTACCAATGAAGGCCGGCAGCGCGGCAAGTCCTGGAGAAACGAATGCATAACGTACGAGTCCAGTCAGACCAGCATATATCCCTGCTACACCACCACCAATCATTGCGGCAATCAAGGGTTTCTTCAGTTTTAGCGTTACACCGTACAAAGATGGTTCCGTTATGCCCAGCACAGCGGTGAAACCGGATGAAGCAGCGAGCTGTTTCAGTTTTTTGTTTTTTGTTTTTAATGCTACGGCCAGTGTAGCCCCACCTTGAGCAATATTGGACGCGAGCATTCCCGGACCGTTAATCATTTCATATCCATTTTTGGTCAGTTGGCTAGTTGCAATCGGCGTCATGGCCCATGCGGTACCTGTTACGATCAGGAACGGTTGCAAAGTTCCCATTAACAAAGGAATTAGCCAACTCGCTCTGTCATTAATGGCTTCTGCACCCATCGCAACCAGATCATTCAGATATGTTCCGAAAGGCCCGATTGCGACTAATGCAAGAGGTGCTGTAATCAATAGCACAATCATCGGTTTTGTGAAAAATTTGATCATGGAAGGTGATACCCGATCCGCGAAACGTTCAATATAGGACATTAGCCAAACGACGATAATAATCGGCAGCACCGAGCCTGCATAGTCCGTTAATCGAACCGGAACACCGATGAAAAATACGTCTTTTCCTTCTGCCATCAGCGCACTCCATCCTGGATGTAACAACACACCGGCAACGGTCATCGCCAGAATTGGACTTGTTTCAAACTTCATGGAAGCTCCATAAGCCAGCAGAATGGGCATGAAATAAAATGCCGCGTCCGCAATGGTGTTAAGGATATAATAGTTTTGGCTTTCCGTTGTAACGAGGCCTGTGAGCACAAGTACAGCTAATATCGCTTTGATCATACCTGCGCCAATGATCGCTGGAATTACCGGCGTAAATGTCGTGGAGATTACGCTGATGAATCTGGAGATCCAGCTCTGTTTTTGCTTTGGTCCGTTATTTTTGCCGGAATCTGATTTGCTGTCTATACTTCGAGTTGCTGGACCCATCTGCTGGGTGATAACTCGGTAGACCTGCTGCACCTCATTACCTACAACGACCTGGTATTGTCCACCATTGTTTACAACGGTAATGACACCTGGAAGTGCTTTGAGTTTTTCTGTCTCCGCTTTGGAGATGTCGTGCAATTCAAACCGAAGTCGGGTTGCGCAGTGCGTAAGCCGAGCGATATTATCCTTCTTTCCAACCAATTCTGTAATTTCGTGTCCTAACTTGCGATAATCCATAGATTTGCCTCATTTCTGAATTTGGATATAAAAAAGACCAAAACGATATGCCTTCCCCTACTCACATAAGGAAAATGCAACATCATTTTGGTCATGCCTGCTTTACCAGTAACAGCCAAACACTGCTAATATTAAATTCGTTGTCGATGTAAACGTTTACTCGATCATAGTATCACACAATAAATGAGTTAGCAATCACTTTATTCGACATTTTTCTGCATTTTGACTTAAAAATCTCCTTAAATCATTATTCAGTTGTAAAATCTCATTGTTCGCATTATTCGCATTATTCGCATAATCCGGCAACATCATATCCCGGGCGGATCGAGTGAAACGCCAGCTTTTTGTATTGCTCTGAGATACGTTTTCAAAGTGACTGTTATTTGGTGGGCCGCCTAGGCTTCTGCCTTCTGTTACATCGCTCCCTTTAAAAAAGAAAAACTCGTACAGGCAGGGTATTTACTTCCCTGCCTGTACGAGCGTCTGTGCTTAATTACACTCCGACATTTAATCCGGATGTTTTTAGCAATCGTTTTAATTCATATAGTGATATTCCAGAAGGTCCTTCAAATTTGAGATTTTCTGCAGCAGCTTCTCTCCAACATTGGTTTCCTTCACCAGTTTTCGTTCCAGTTCTTTATCCACCAGTCTTTTTACAGACAATACGTCCGTTCCGTTGCATAACACATCTTCTTTTGAATTAAATTTCTGATGGGCGACGAGCTGCATGCCAAAGGAATTAAACAGCAACGTATATCCGGCAATGCCCGTTGTGGATTGATAGGCTTTGGAAAAGCCGCCGTCAATCACGATCATTTTGCCGTTTGCTTTAACAGGGCTCTCTCCGCGAATTTCTTTGACTGGTGTGTGGCCGTTAATGACATGTCCATGATCCGGATTCAAATCAAACTCCTGCATGATTTTTCGACAGACCTCTTCATTCTCACGTAAATGGTAGTATGGATTCTTGTTCTCTTTATGTGCTTCTTTATCTTGGATAAAATACCGTTCAAAAGTAGTCATTTCTCTCTTTCCAAAGAGCGAGGAACATTCCCCTGTCCAGATGTACCATACCATATCCGTCGCCAGATCTTCTGTCTCTTCCGGATGCGCAAAGGCGTAGCGTAAATGATCTTCAAAAACATCAAGCAATTGACGGCCCGCATATGTCTTGTCTTCAATCTGCATTTCTTCCATATTTCCTTCATCATCCAGAGGAATACAGCCATGGATTAACAAATTCCCGTTGTACTTTAGATAAAGACTACCCTTCTTCATAAGAAAGTTCATATGTCTGGCCAGCTTTTCGGAATGCTGAACGGAGAACAGGAGTTTTTCCATCACCTGACGTTCTTCCTCCAGCAATTGTTCAGGCTTTTGCGGATTTACAGTGCTGAAACAGGTGTTTTCCAGCGGGTACGTTTTTCCGCAGATTTTAATTTCATTGTTGTCGTAATCAATCTTCTCCAGCAAGAGTCTTTCAGACATATTAAAGTACGGGCGTCTCTTGATAATCGGGATTTCCAGTTTAAACTGAATCATGGCAATGGCTTGGTGAATTTTGGTGATCTGCAGAATTTCCTGCTCCGATACGTTATGGCCAGCCTGTAGTTTAGGTCTGAAGGGCAGATTGTCTTCATAGTATTTCTCCGCCAGATTTAGCAGTGGGCGTAGATTGATTCCGTACACATCTTCAATGATGTCCAGATTATCGTACCTGGCACAGATCCGGATAATATTCGCAAGGCAGACCAGAGAACCCGCGTAAGCACCGATCCAGAGGACATCATGGTTCCCCCACTGAATGTCTACAGAATGGTAGTTGATTAGCGTGTCCATAATTTTATCAGGGTCCGGCCCCCGGTCATAGATATCTCCAACCACATGAAGATGGTCAACTACCAGGCGTTGGGTCGTATAAGCAAGGCCGATGATGAGCTTGTCCGCCTGTCCCAAGGATATAATTTGTCGATATATTTCCTCGTAATAAGGGTCCTTATTGTTGGTCGAGTCCGTCTTATATAGAAGCTCTTCTACAATATATACATACTGCTCCGGCAGAGCTTTACGCAATTTCGAGCGCGTATACTTGGAAGAGGCATAAGAGATAAGCTTAAGCATGTGTTCGATCGTTCGTCTATACCACTGGTTCAGAGCCTGTTTATTGCTCAGTTCACCTATGACCAGCTGTATTTTTTCTTCCGGATAATAAACCAAAGCGGCAAAATCATTGATTTCTTGATCTGTCCAAGATTCCCGGAATAATTCTTTGATTTTCTCTCTGACGGTACCCGAACCGTTTCTTAGTACATGCTGAAATGCCTGGAACTCCCCATGCAAATCGCTGACAAAATGCTCGGTTCCCTTCGGGAGATTGGAGATCGCTTCAAGGTTGATGATCTCGGTTACGATCTTTTCTTCCGTATCATATTTTTCGGCCAATAAATCTAGAAACTGCTCATCCAAAACAGATGTCCCCCTCCAAAGAAGTAATGTCTTCCCCAATCATACTCCAATTCGTCGTAGATGAACAAATTTCATTGAAACCGTACGTTAATGTCTATCTTTGAACCGTTTAATCGCATCCTCGGTCACGGGCTCAAAAAGGTTAAGTAGGTTACCATCGGGATCGCGGAACAGCATGGAACGGTTTCCCCACGGCATCATGGTCGGTTCTTTTACCCAATGATCGACAAATGACTTTAAGCGCTCATATTCGGCTTCCACATCATCGACTCGAAACTCAATAATGACAGTACGGTTATGAGCGCTCAGTACAGCATCCGTACCGAATAACTGTGCCGTCTGGGTATGTCCTATTGCAAGGGTACATGATGGCACAACGAGTTCGGCAAATACCGGTGCAGGTCGTTCTGCCGTAACCTCCAAGACTTTTTCGTAGAACTCAACGAGACGATCCACGTTGTCAGTAATGATGCGTACAGAAGAAAAATTCACAATATATCATCCTTTCTAAATCTAACTGTGTCCTATTTTTTTGTAAAACAGACATGTTACTTATCCATATCTTTTACTTTTACATATCCAATGATAAAAAAACGCTACTGACAACGTTATGTCAGTAGCGTTTTAAAATGATTGGGGCTTTCTTTCACTTCACTCTAAAGTTATTTTGAGCATATTTGGATACGACAGGTACCGCACTGAACAGATAGCCTACAGTCAACACAATTAAGACAACAGTGAGCACCCACAGAGTTGGACCTAAAAACATCGTTATAACAAAGCCTAATGAAATAAGACTGTTCACTAATGTAAAAAGAGGATTATTGGTGTCCAACTCCGTTGTGTAGGGTTGGAATACATAATATACCAATAGATGATGTACTGAGAAAAATATGGACAGTGTCATCGTCATAAACCAGATGGCAAGCAATGTACTTATATCCCTTCCTTCAGACAAAACAAGTATGGAGATACTTAGTACGGCTGCTAGACACGCACCTAATTTTAGATTTAATAATAATAAACTTCGAAATCTTAGACGAAAATGTTGCTTCGCATGCTTGCGATAAAAGGAGTAGCGCATAAGCTGCATATCACAATGGTAAAATAGCCCCTTACAAACCTCTCGACCTATTGTCAGGCTTAGCATAGCCATAATGAGTATAGGAGCATATCGTTCCACCGCGTTTAGAGAGACATGATCTCTGAAGATGAGTGCCAAGAAAGATAGTAATAATCCGATGATCATAATAGCGGTTAAACGTCTGCGAAAAGGCAATTGGACGAGAAGATCGTGCCGGGTAACCAGAAGGTTGTGAATTTGCTCGTATCCCCTTTTATCGGATGAAGTTTGCACGTGATCATGGAGGTTAGACAAGGAATCGCTGCTATGCTCATGATCTTTTGACTGAACCATTTTCTGTTGAAGATTAGCCATCATGATTTCCGTATTTAACAAAGGATCAGCTTGGTTCGTTACTGCGCGTACTGCTGCTGTGTAATCGGTATGTTTGAGTAAGACATAACCAGCAACAGTCCCCGATAACAATATGAGTGTGACAAGCCACCGTTGATTCAATATCACCGCTCCCCCAAGAGGAATGCTCAATGACGTCAATGGAAGGTACGCAGCAGTTAGTGTGAGTATCATAACCAAGCCCATAATCCATGTTTTCTGTATAAGAATAGTCCCTTTCCATCGAAAAATGGCCAAATGTATAACTTCGCTCATTACGCGCCAAATCGTCATAACTCCAACGATCAGAAGCGCATGAGAAATTGAAAAATCAAAGAACCATGAAACCAAAGAAAAGGCAATCCCTTGATACAGAAAGAATGTAGTATATCGGTAAAACAGCCCGGCTCGCATAAATTTGGTAGGCACAATTCGCATAAGTCGAACAGCAGTATACTTCAATTTGTTTGATTCCAAAACTTTTGCACTAGTCATTCCGGCCATGACTCCACTAATGCAAAAATACATGTGAAGAAGAAGTGCAAACCGCTCTGTCGTGTTATATCCCTCTGTCCATAAGAATATGGGCAATGCAAGCATGCCCCCGATATAGAATAAACTTTCTAACAGACCAGCGACAAACATCAAAATCACTGCGATCGCGCCAAGGATACGTTTCGTCCGAAAAGCAGCATAGGTTTGTTCACTAATTAAACGGCCTACAACGGGTATCCTCTGCATGAAATATATGAGGCGGTTTACGAGAGTAATAATCTGCAGCTGCCGCATGCGAGAAATCGTACTAAACATTTCCTGCATCGGCATTCTCCTTCTCAACTCTGTTTTCCATCTGTTTCCGTTCTTTTTCTGTAGGAGCAATCTCGCTTTCATTCCGCAATAATTTAATGACCTTCTCTTCAAAATCGGGCTGGGTGAGGATATCGGGTGAAATCTGCGTCAAACTGCCATCATTTAGAATAATTAATTCATCACACAGATCGGTTGCCAATTGTAATATATGAGTTGAGAAAATGAGTACATGATCCTTTTTCATATTACGCAGCAATTGTTTCATCTCGCTGGCAACGATGACATCAAAGGAAGTGAGAGGTTCATCCAGCAAGATTACTGTTGGTTTAGTGAGTAAAAATAACATCATTTGCACTTTGTTTTTCATTCCATGTGAGTAGTGTTTAATGAGTTTATGCCGGTCTTCCTGTGTCATGTGCATCATATCAAAAAGGGCGTCAATATCGTCTCCTCGCCCTTCAATCACTTCTGTATTAACATCAATGAAAAAACGTACAAACTCATATCCCGTCAGAAATTCCGGTAACAATGGCATGGAATATACGTATCCAACATCATCTATCTCGATGTTACGGGATGTGGATTCGTCCACGACTTTCATAGTGCCACCATCTGCCTGTATCTCGCCACCTAAACAATTAAATAAAGTTGTTTTTCCAGCACCATTTCGTCCCAGAAGGCCATATATCTTTCCTTTTTCAAATTGAAAACTGAGATCGTTTAATACGTGTTGATCACCAAAACTCTTCCTTACATTCTGAAGTACCAATTTCATTTATTTTCTCCTCACATTCACCATAATTAGTTAGTCGTTTACCTGAATCTTCATTCATAGATACAACAAAGTTACTGTTCTCGTTTGCAAACATATTTAAAAGTTGTGTCGTTTTCATATAATCAGTCCTCTCATTATTTTGAGAATCGTCTTTCTTGATCGATATAGCCAATATTGGTAAAATAGACAATCCTTCATAAGGTATTCTATTTTGAACGTAGAATCCCTCTCTTTGAACCACTTTATATAAAGTATATGATCTTATTAATTTCTGGATTCTTATTTTTCCGTCAGGAAACGATAAAAAAGCCGCCAAAATAGCGACTTGAATGAGCATATGTTCTTCTTGTCCCTCGACATCTAAGACATTCCAGCTTGCTGTAAAACATCTTCTAATTTCAATTTTCCAACAACTTGATACCCTTTATGGTCTCCCAGTGGTTTAATAATGACTGTCTCCATACTCGAGAGTTCTCCTAATCCCAGACCGCTAGGAAAAGAGTGAGCTACAATAAGCCTGTTCGAATTCGTTGGAGAGGTTTGCTCTACTTCATTTGTAAATGCTTGAATTGTACTGTTTATATTTTCTGTGTCCAGATTTTGACTGAGTTTATATATGTTTAACCAAAATGTATTTTCTTTTACATTTTGTGCACCAAACGCAATCTGAGCAGTTTGGAGAGTTCGACACAGGGGACTTGCTTCCACGGGGAAATGGACGGGGATATTTAGTTTCCGAATAGCATGACCATATTTTTCTGCCTGTTCCTTTCCAAGCGCACTTAAATTCCTCTGTGTGGAGCAATCTGTCAGACTAAAATCTGGTTGATCTACTCCAACTGTTGCATCTCCATGTCGGACATAAAGGATGTAACCCCCTTTTTGTAGATCACTAATGAGAGAAGATGTGGATATTTCTGATGCTTCGGCAGTATGATATGCTCCAAAGAACAGAAAAAGACTAATGGCTAGAACGGTTAAACGGTACATGGATTTCCCCCCCTTTTTCTCCCTACTCTCCCCCTTGTTATCATTTTTTATTCAACATTTCTTCTCCTTGGGGGACATCAAAAATTGATAAATCCTCTCCTCTGAAAAAGAGGACTTTCTTCTCACCTGTTTCAATACACGTCGAATTGTTTTATGTTATCAACAGCTGGCTTTTAGAATGATAACTAGCCGGACTAGCACATACTAAGGAAAAGTTGGATGAAGATTACATAATGGAGGTCTCATCATGGTATTTACCATCACAATTATCATCGTTGCACTGTTTGCAATATGGGGGGGCGTCGCTCCTGATCAGCTGGCGGATGCAGCAAACGTTGCCTACAACTTCTCTATTCAGAATTTTGGCTGGTTTTATTTGTTAGCAACACTGTTCTTCCTGATCTTTGCTTTTTATCTGGCATTCAGCCGATTTGGCGGGATCAGGCTGGGGGATGACGATGATGAACCGGAATATTCTACGATTTCCTGGCTGTCCATGCTGTTTAGCGCTGGTATGGGAATCGGACTGGTTTTCTGGGGAGTTGCCGAGCCCCTGTCCCACTATTTATCTGCACCGGAAGGAGCAGAAGCCGGAACTGCGCAGGCAGCAAGACTTTCCATGCGTTATTCCTTCTTTCACTGGGGGCTGCATCCTTGGGCGATTTATACCGTTATCGGTTTGGCGCTCGCTTACTTCCAGTTCCGGAAAGGTTATAAAGGGTTGATCAGTTCTACCTTTATTCCTCTGATCGGTGAGCGTCTTGCGGCTGGCTGGCTTGGCAAGATCATTGATATTCTGGCTGTTATTGCCACCATCTTTGGTGTTGCAACCTCTCTTGGATTGGGTGCACTTCAGATTGGTGGGGGACTGAATTACTTATTCGGTATTCCTAACTCGACGTTGTCCCAGATTGTCATTATCTCAATTGTAACCGTACTGTTTCTAATCTCGGCAACCTCCGGTCTGGATAAAGGGATTAAGATTCTAAGCAATACCAACCTCGTTATAGCTGTGCTATTGATGGTGTTTGTATTAGCGACTGGACCGACTTCTTTCATATTTGACACATTCACGACAACCTTGGGCAGTTATATGCAGAATATTATTAACATGAGTTTGAGATTGACGCCGTTCTCAAGAGAAACCTGGATTGGAGCATGGACGTTATTTTACTGGGCTTGGTGGATCGCATGGGCTCCTTTTGTCGGCACTTTTATCGCAAGAGTATCCAGAGGCAGAACCATAAAGGAATTTGTAATTTACGTCATGGTTATTCCAAGCCTTTTCGGATTTATATGGTTCTCAGTCTTCGGCGGAACCGGACTTCACATGGAATTGTTCAATGCCGCTCATCTGGCGGAAGCCGTCAAGGAAGATGCGACAACCGCCCTATTCCTTATGTTGGAGCAGTTGCCTTTGGGCTCGATCGTAGCATTTATCGCAACACTCCTCATCATGACCTTCTTTATTACGTCGGCTGATTCGGCTACCTTTGTGTTAGGCATGCTGTCTTCAGATGGCAAGCTAAACCCAAGTACAAGAGTGAAATTAACTTGGGGAATCATGCAGTCCGCTATTGCGGTAGTGTTGCTGATTAGTGGGGGATTGAACGGCCTCCAGACGGCCTCCATCGTGTCTGCATTGCCGTTGGCTGTAGTCCTTATCGGGATGTGTTTCTCCCTGCTCAAGGCACTGCAGGCTGAGGACAAAGAGCGACGTCAGAAGGAAAAACGGCAGCGCCAAAAGCTGAAACGACTGCTGGAGGAACAAGAAAACTTGCAGCCTGAAGTTCCGGGCACGTAATGGAATGTAGTACAAGCGTCTCCTTCTATTACACGCAAGTACATAAAAAAACCAAAGTTCCGATCGGAACTTTGGTTTTTTTTATGTAACATTTGAAGTTTTTTGATTCCTGTTGACTTTTGCATCAGGTGCTTTGGATAGCTTTAATAACTTCAACCTTTTTATCTCCTGCTGACTTCGCTACCTCTAATGTTGTTTTACCTTGGAAAACGACGATTCCGCCAGTAGCCAGCATAGAAACGATTAAAGCTGCGCTAACGGCTGTGCAAAGTTTCTTCTTGATCATAACGATACCTCCGATTTTTTTATATGGATTCACGTCACTCAACACAATGTGCCGTGCCGATCCCGTAATCAATTTCTACTTGTACTTGGTCTCAACCAATTACATTATTTCACTTTTATATTGGGTATTCCCATCGATTATTTTATTATAGCTTACTGACAATGATTGTAAAAGGTTTAATTGGAGATACAACATGAAAACAATTCCTGACTATGTGGAAATTGCATGAATGAACGGTTTATTCTCATTCTGTACATGAAAAGCTTCCCTTGCTGTTTCAATAAACGATGACATGATTGGTGAAATCCACTTTTCTTTATGCCACAACATGTGTGTATACACCCGCAAATCCGGAATTTGCCATGGAAGAACAACTAGTTGTCCGCGTTCAACTTCGGCTTCTACAACGATTTCAGGAAGAAAACCGATACCGAGTCCTGAGATCGCACATTGTTTAATGGCTTCAGCGCTTTGAAACTCTAGATACGTGATGTTATCAATGCCCTCTTTCTCAAAAGACCGGTCAAACATTGCTCGATATGGACAACCCTTTTCATTAGTCAGGAACACTTCTCCATGAAAATCTTCCAACTGCAACGTTGTTCGTTTAGCAAGTGGGTGATCTGGAGCCGCTAACAACCGGAATTTTTCTTCTACAAGTGATTCCACGACCAGCCCGTTTGAGCGAATAGGTTCGTCTAGCATATAAACGATATCCGTGGTTCCCTCAAATAATGTTTGCTTGAGCTCTTGATTAGGCACTGAGCGAAAGATCAGTCGAACTCCCGGATGTTGCGAACGAAACTGTTGAAAGACAGTTGGAAGCCGGTAGGAGCAGATGACCTCATTCGCACTTATTGTTAGGGTACCGGTTAGTTTTTCATTGTCATGGACAACACTACGAGCCTCCTCCAATTTTTCAAGTACGTCTTGGGCATGCGGTAAAAAGCGTTTGCCTGCTGTTGTAAGAGCGAGTTGCTTGCCCAACCGATCAAAGAGGCGAACTCCCAGCTCGTCTTCCAATGCTTTAATCTGCATCGTAACGTTGGAAGGAACGTAGCTAAGTACTTCTGCTGCCCGCGTGAAGTTTAATGTTGCTGCAACCGTACAAAACGTATTCAGTTGGCGAAATTCCATTGATGTTCTCCCTTCATCTTTCAATTTTATTGAATGCTATCTTGAATTTCATTCACTTTTAATGAGACTATCACGGCTCTATACTGAGCACAAGAGATCACAGTGAGCATGTGGTTTTTCATTTGAAGGGAGCGACTATACGATGGATTATGAAATTTTTAATTTGGGTGATGTCATTTTACAATCAGAAGTGACGTTACCAAACGCTTATCTCGCTTATAAAACTTACGGGAAATTAAGTGAAAAGAAAGATAATGTTATTGTCTATCCAACGGCTTTTGGAGATCAGCATGTTCAAAATGAATGGCTCATTGGCAGCGGGATGGCACTGGATCCAGAGAAATATTTTATTATCGTTCCAAATTTGCTCGGCAATGGCCTCTCTTCCTCTCCCAGTAATACGCCTCCTCCATTTGACCGGTCAAACTTTCCACAAGTAACGATCTATGACAACGTTAGATTACAGCACCGACTGCTGGTTGAGAAATTCGGTATTCAAAAGATTGCTCTCGTCGTAGGGTGGTCCATGGGCGGCATTCAGGCATTTCAATGGGGGGCTAGTTACCCGGAGATGGTCGAACGAATTGCACCTTTTGGAGGAATCGCCAAGCCTTGGCCTCACACCTATGTGGTTCTGGAAGGTGTGAAATCTGCCCTGCTATCAGCGGTCCATTTCGACTCAAGTAAATTAAACCAATTGACTTCTGCAGACATGCGCGCCGTTGGTCGGGTATATGCCGGATGGGGGTTATCGCATGCGTTTTACAGAGAAGAAGTTTATCATGAGATGGGATTTGAATCATTGGAAGATTTTGTAGCTGGTGTCTGGGAAGAGAGTTTCATGAATATGGATCCGCATAATGTTTTAAGCATGTTATGGACAGGACAGCATGCAGATATTAGTGCCAATCCCTCCTATAACGGAGATTTTGATAAAGCGCTTAAAAGCATAAGAGCACTTGCCTGCATCATGCCAGGGAGCACGGATCTCTTCTGCACAGCGGACGATAATGAATATGAAGCGGAGCGTATTCCTAATGCTACTTTTAACCCAATACAATCCATCTGGGGTCATTTTGCTGGTCGGGGGATCAATAGTACCGATAATCAATTTATTGATGACAATCTAAAACATCTGTTGTCACTTAGCACAAAACTATAAACCATCACTTGCATTGGATGTGTCACTAAGCGAAATCCCCTTTTTTCTTCAACCGTGACACGAACAGTACAAAAAAACAAGTCGCTAAAATAGCGATTTAATGGGAATATGTTCGTGTCCTTTGGTATTTTTCCGCGGCCGAGTTGTTTACGCATTATTCCAGACTGCTGAAAAATCGTTCAACAAATACATCACCATATATTTTCTTCATATGCGCTGTGTTAAAAATATATTGTTCCATATGCTCAAGCTTGCGCAGATTGCGAACCAGTACTTTCCGATCATCGTCAGATAGATTAGGGTCTTCGTCTATCTTATTCATAGCCTTTTTCACACGTGAGGATACCCGTTCAACATACAAATGGTTTTTGGATTTTGGCGGAATACATTGCGTCAGGTCACAGCCTACAAAACGAACACCGTCAAGGATGCAGTTTTCAAAATTGGCGATTAGCTTTTGTTTGCCATCTCCTTCAAACGTAATATCCACTAGCTTGCCGGTAAAGGAACAATTGACGATATTCGCCGCTTGTAAAATCCGGTCATTAAATCGACATTTAAAAAAAGTACAGTCGATAAACGTAGCATTCTCCAATGTCATGCCTCTCATATCGCAGGAGGAAAATTCGCAATTGGTGAAAACAGCTTCGTTCCTGGCAATACCAACAGAGCGCAAGTCGGAACGAATAAATGTACAATGATCAATCGTACTACCGGCAAAAAATCTCGCATTGGTAAGATCGCAGGTATTAAATACAAGATGATGCAAGTTGCAGCTCCAAAATATTGGTGAACCAACATTCGAATTTGTTATGGTTGTTTCGCTGATCGTTTCGTGTTCATACCTGACAATATCAGTGAATATTTCGTTGTCTACTGTCATACCAGACTCCAGTTTTTTCATCCCTATCACCCTATCATTTCTTTAAAATATTTTAAAATTATGAAAATAAGATCAAAGCAGGAACCCTGCTGATCTACTTTCATCTTCTCATTTCATACATATTGTATCAAACTTAAAATACCTCATGTTAATGAACATAGCAGTGGTTTCAATCATTAATATTAATATTTCTAAACTTGACATGTGAATCGATTATCGGTATGGTGTGAATGAGTTCACACTTTGAATAAAGGAGTATTCTATGCCCAAAAATTCTTTCTTTCGTTTAGATGAAGCAAGGCGCGCGGAAATATCGAATAGCGCGATGCATCTTTTTGTTAATCATCTTTACGAGGATATAACGATGAAGATGGTTTTGGATTGTTTGTCCATGCACCCCGGAACATTTTATCGCTATTTTGAAGACAAAGATGACCTTTATTGTCTCTTAGTACGTAATGTCACCCAGAAAAGAGCTGCGTATTTCAATAACAGTAATGAAGATTCCCTTTACCGGTTTTTCCTTACAGGTTTATTTGGAAACGTTAATGGCACGGTGACCGAACCGCTGAATGAGTTGGAAATCAAACTCACTAAAACATTTTTAACCATTCCTGAGAACACTTTGCTTAAAGTATATCTGGATGTGCTAAAGGGAGAATCATTCCCTTTAATCAAGGACATTTTACGCCGAATGAGGGTTGATGGATATCTTCGACCCGATATTGACGACGATCTGATTTCTTTCATGTTTGAGTCAATGCAGTTTAATTTAGTCATGTTTTTTAGGGAATTCGATATTAAGGACTCTACTTTGCAACATAAGCTTAGCAGGTACTTTACTGACTTTATGAGTCATGGGCTGCTTGAAGATCATCAATATTCTGAAATAGTAAGCGATCTCAAGAAAGCCAAGGAGTAGATATGATTCACTGAAGACCGAACGCAATCGTTTTCCAGTTTTGAAAAGCGCTCATAGCACAATCTATGTATTTCATTTTCGCCACTTTTATTAATGAAAGGGGAACAAAAAGATGAAAACGTATGATGCATTTCCACAATCAATTGGCGGGTACACTGTCGGTCGAACCCAGATGGATTTTGAGTACACCGCATCAGATCACTCCAAAAGAGAACTGACGGCGTTTGTGTATTATCCGTCCGATAGTAACGAAGGCAAGACGACATCAACGTACATGTTTCCTGAAGTCTACGAGATGTTTAATGAGCAGCCACTTGTCACTGCGTTAAAGGATGTTTTCTCTATAGATATCAAGACCCGGTGTTACGATGACCTTGCTCTCTCCGGGAAGGAAAAGCGCTTTCCGGTGTTATTCTATGTTTGCGGCGGGGGCGGTTCTCCGGAATGGGGTACAGTGATCTGCACAGACTTGGCAAGCATGGGATATGTTGTGGTAAGCATCGGCCATCAGAATAGCACAATGTATAAGCGTAAAGATGGGCGCTTGTT
>Ga0209437_100600_pt1 | contig 22538 bp, 14 predicted proteins | sample AraplaL_Cvi_mTSA_FD_184266 | JGI IMG/M metagenome (GOLD analysis project Ga0209437, IMG submission 184266) | Arabidopsis root microbial communities from the University of North Carolina, USA - plate scrape CL_Cvi_mTSA (SPAdes) (version 2) | ecosystem: Host-associated > Plants > Roots > Endosphere...
GAATCACGCAGCTTGAGCAGCAAATCCAGTTTCTCATCAAATAACTCATCGTAGTCGTTCAGATCGTAGCCGAACAACGGGAAGGATTCGATAAATGATCCACGCCCTGCCATAATCTCTGCACGCCCATTCGAAATACCGTCCAGTGTCGCAAAATCCTGATATACCCGTACCGGATCATGTGATGACAGCACCGTTACCGCGCTCGTCAGGCGAATATTCTTGGTCTGTGAAGCTGCCGCCGCCAGAATGACAGCTGGTGATGAAGCTGCATAGTCAACACGATGATGTTCTCCCACGCCATATACATCTAGACCCACCTGATCTGCCAAAACAATCTCTTCAACAACATCACGAATGCGCTGTGCATGACTGATAAGCTCTCCTGTTTTTACATCCGGGTTCGTCTCTACGAATGTACTAATTCCGATTTCCATTGTCTGTTCCTCCCTGGTATGAAGCGATCCGTTGTTCATCTAACCTATTGTAAGTAGATCACCTTTTGTTATGTATCTTAATATTGAACTATTTTGATGAAAAACACAAGTACCCCTTGTTTCCAGGGGGTACTTTTATGCTTATTTCTTCCTCCCGATGTACAACAGGTGAGACGAGATTCCCAATATGGAAGGGTCTTTGGCAGCATCTATCATATATTGAATAAGTTCTTCGTGCTCGCCACGCTCTTTCCAGTAATGCAACTGCTCTTCGGTAAGCAGGGCTCTAAGGCTGGATGAACCAATTAAATCAATGGTTTCAAATCCATGCTGTTCCATGAAGGGTGTAACGTCCTGAATATTGAAATAATATGCCCCCGTAAATCGTCCTTGATCCTGATGATCGAAAATACCTTTTTCCACAAAAGATCTGATGGCTGCCATATTATCATTCGGCTTCCAATGCTGCGGGGATTGCAGCGAATTGATACTCATGCGCATTCGGCTCTGCATGGCTACAAACACCACGCCTCCTCGCTTGGTGACACGATACAACTCCTGTACAGCAGCCGTCCGCTCCTCGTCTGTCTGCAGATGATATAACGGCCCCAGCATGAGGGACGCATCGTACGTCTCATCAGCCATACCGGAGAGCGAAGTGGCATCGAGAACATGGAACCCATCGAATTGTGGTGTCAAACCAAACTCCTGAGCCTTTTGCCGCGCAGTATCCACGGAGGAAGGTGTCAGATCCGATAAAGTGACTTGGTACCCCAGCTTCGCAAGCTCCATGGCATACTTTCCTGGTCCTGCGCCGTTATCTAGAATACAACCCGTAGCGGGGAGATGTTCCCTGATGTAATGCATGTTAATGATGAATTCAATTGGTTCCCGTTCCAGTCTGCCCCATTCATCAAACCCGGAATAATATTCAATAATATGATCTCTCTTCATCGCTCTGGCACCTGCCTTTTCTTCTATGTAGACCACCTAACCATGTTCAAAATTAAATTCCAACCAGTATATATCTACTAAATATTTCCTGTCAAACAAAAAAACGTTCAATTCCCATTGAATGCGGAACTGAACGTTTCTCGATCTTATATCTTTTTCACAAACTCAGATTTTAACTTCATTGCACCCAAGCTGTCGATCTTGCAATCAATATCATGATCCCCATCAATCAGGCGGATATTCTTCACCTTCGTGCCCTGTTTGACCACAAGCGAGCTACCTTTAACCTTCAGATCTTTAATGACGGTAACGGTATCGCCATCACTTAGCACATTTCCGTTGGCATCACGGATTACTTTGGTATCCTCTGCGTTATCACTGTCTGCTTCCAAAGACCATTCGTGCGCACACTCCGGGCAAACCAGCAGGTTACCATCCTCGTACGTGTACTCTGAATTACACTTGGGACAGTTAGGCAAATTAGACATATGTATTAAACTCTCCATTCTACGATTGGCATTCCCGCAAGTATACGGGATTTCGGCGGTATATTCCATACGCTTGGTCACTGCATGAATGGATTTAAACCAAATTTAAGGTTCATGCATCCCTCACTTTAAGGGTAACTACGTATGATGTAACTATTCGATACCCACTACACATATATGAATTTAATGTCTCTATGAATTGTTATTATATTTAATACCAAAGGAGTTCCTGCTCATGTCCTCATATGTTTTTCCTGTGCAAACGGCTTTTTTCATTTTTGTTGTTGCGGCCATGTTCTTGCTGGTGCCGTGGTTGATCTATGGTTATCGCAAAGACGGCTTCTTCAGTTGGTCGCGGTTTGGCGTCAGCTTTTCCTTTATCTTTTATATTCTGGCTGCCTATTGCCTCGTCATTCTCCCGTTTCCGACTACGCGAGATACCTGTGCGCAGCAAGCCGCTGACACAATCTACTACAATCTGGTTCCATTCACTTTTATCAAAGACATTATGAAAGAAACACCCATTGTATGGTCTCAGCCATCCAGCTATCTCAGCATGATTCAGGGCAGAGCCTTCTTGCAAGTTCTATTTAACGTCCTGCTACTCATGCCGCTGGGTGTGTATATCCGTTATTTTTTTCAAAAGAGAGCTTTTTGGAAGTACGCCCTGCTTGGTGGATTCGGGCTTTCCTTATTCTTCGAGATTACCCAGATCACCGGATTCTACGGGTATTATAATTGTCCCTACCGTCTCTTCGATGTAGATGATCTGTTATTGAATACTTCAGGAACGGTCATTGGGTTCTTCGCAGCTCCCATCCTGCTTGCTTTATTCCCATCCCGTGCAAGCATTCAGGCGAAAAGCGAGCAGATTGTGGAGCAAAATCGCGTGTATCCCGTACCACAACTGCTTGCATTGCTTATCGACGGTGCGGTAGTCGTGCTGATTACCAATGTGTTGTCCATCTTCACCCCGTCCGATGTAATTCAAGGAGCACTGAATACATCCATTGCGATGGTCATCGTGTTGTTCTTCATTCCATGGGTACGGAACGGAACAACACCAGGCTCAGCTATTCTGCGCTTCCGATATGTGAATCGCCAGAGTGGATCACCGACCATCGAATCATTATTTAAAAGGCTGCTCGCACTTTACACGCCTTGGTTCGTGATTACAATCATCCGTTGGATCAATGATTATGCCTTCACCAGTAATGAGGATGTTATGCTCCGGCCTTATCAAATATTGCTTTCCCTGGGAACAGTCGGTGTCTATATGTTAGTCTACGCGGTGCTCTTTGTTCATGTCTTGATCGTGCTCTTCTCCCGTGGAAAACGTTCCTTCTACTTCGATGAGGTGTCCCGCACACGCGCCTCTCGTAAATAATGTTTGGAAATAACAATGTATGATTTTCCTTGAATTGATTCTTACGTTCTGCTTCTTCAGCCGAATCAAAAAAAGACGACGTTTCATTGTAAAAAATGAACGTCGTCTTTTGATTGGGCTCATAACAGTTATTCAGAGTAACCCTAAACAATAATCGGCCTAGATTATAACCCCAACAACTCTCGCTTGGCTGCATCCGGATCATGTACAACCTCAATCTCATGGTTGAAGATTAGTGTCGCACGATCCTGCTCATATTCAGGCCAGTTCACACCTGCAACCTCGGGTTTGCCGTTCTTGGCAAAGGAAATCCAGGCATCCTGTACCTTGAGGGCAAGTGCCGCCGCAGCTTCATCCGGCTCCGCATTCATGAATTTGAGGACATGCAGGGTATTAAACACAAAGAACATTTCGATGCTGTGAATCGCTCTTTGTAACAGGGGATGTTCCGGCATCACCCAATCAAATCGATACATCCACACCGGAGCATATTTCTGCTGTGCAGCAGCATATTGCAACGCAGACCGCCAGAAGAACATATCGGTCATGACTTGGGCTTGTCCGTCTGCCGTTTTTGGATAGCTATCCGCGATGGCTACCCGGTTCTCCAGATCTGGCGTCATAAAGTCTACGCCCTGAACCATATCAATCTCTTTTGAATAAGGTACCTGCGGCTGGATGAACAGTGCACCCTCATGCAATGTCGTACCGATGAGCACCGGAATGTCCTGTGCCGAGCCTTCGCTCACCGCCTGTAGTGGAACTTGCGGAAGAGTCTCCCCATCCAACACAGGTTGGAACAATAAGGCCATACCTGCCCCGCTCTGCTGTTTGACCGTTTCACCCGCTGCAATAATCTGCTCTACAGGAATTGTATTTAGCTTCTGCAGATTATCCCGGTCCACCCCAAGAATCTTCAGCATGCCTTCCCGCAACGCTGAGGCTTGCTCTGCCGGCATGAACTGGGAAGCACCACTCTCCATAATGGCACGTTGGAAGAGTCCTTTGGCCGATGGCATCGCCATCAGTGCTGCAATACTCATGCTGCCTGCCGATTCGCCGAACACCGTCACTTGATCCGGGTTACCACCAAAAGCAGAGATATTATCCTTCACCCACTGTAATGCCGCAACCTGATCCAGCAGGCCTGCATTGGATACATATGAATCACCGAATGGAGCCATATGGAGGAAACCCAAAGGTCCTAGTCGGTAGTTGATCGTGACAACGATGACGTCCCCCCGAACCGCTAACTGTGTACCATCATACATCGGCTGGCTACCTGAACCTGATACGAAGGAGCCGCCGTGAATCCATACCATGACCGGCAGTGGTGTTGCCCCTTTTTCCTTAGGTGCCCAGATGTTCAGATATAGACTATCTTCTGACTCGTTCGGAAGTTCTGTCAGGCCTTCTGGTTGATGATTTCGAGGTTGTATATTCTCAGGCCCAAATTGAGTGGCCTGTCTGATTCCATCCCATGACTCGGGTTGTACCGGAGCCTTGAAACGCAGCTCACCTACCGGAGGTTTCGCATAAGGGATGCCCTTCCATACACTTGCACCGTACAAAAGCTCGCCTTGAACTGTACCATATTTCGTTTGAACCTGAAGTTCTCTCATGAGTCACATACATCCTCTCTACTGATCGATAGTTCCTGCTTACGACTGGTGTTGCTCAGATCCAGTGTAAAATTGGGCTGCCGGAATTCTGTCTCAAGGTTTATTAAATATCGTACACAAAGGATAATCTTTCATTTGCTTCATCGCCCTTTCGTCTACTGGCAGGCGCGTTTCCACTTATTTGAGTATAGATCTCCGCGAGACCCATTTACAAGTTTGTCCAGATTCAAGCGTTAAAGCTACGTTTCACGTGGAACTTTTACAGCAATAATAAAGACTTCGTATAAACTCTCACTACCCTTCAGGTGCTCATCCTCATCCGTTGCAACTCCTGACATTCTTGCAGCACCACGGTCGCCTATACCATCATGGGCAGATTGCCGAAAGATTCACAAGTGAGACTGTACTGCACCTATGCTTTCATCCGTCACTGATACATAACCTAATTCGATGGAGTGACAGATTCCCTCTCCCTCATGTCTTAATTTTGTTCAGATTTTGTTCAGATGTACTTCGTTAAATTAAGGACATAACTTATCAAACTGAAATTAAACTTCATGAGGAGGAAATAGTGAGATGAATAAAAACACAGTATTGTATGACAAATTCTTCAAAATAGCACTTGCTACAACGATTGCAACAAGTGCACTTACCGTTGTGGCACAGGATTATATACAAGCGAGTGAGAATGGGGAAACTTTTACAGATATCAAAGCTGCTTCGGATTATTATGAATATGTGAATGAATTATTTGAGCGTGGTTTTGTTAGTGGTTATAAAGATGGTTCATTCAAACCAGGAGGATTGTTAACACGTGCAGAAGCTTCAAAGATTCTAGCACTCAATCTAGGATTAAATGTTACTAAATCTTTTAATCCTACGTTTAAGGATGTTCCAGCGAGTGACTGGGCTTACCCGTACATAGAGGCATTAAAAGAAGCAGGTGTTATCGATGGATTTCAGGATGGGACATTTAAACCGAACTCACCTATTACACGAAATCAAATGGCAAAAATTATTGTCAATGGTTATGGCCTAGAACCTGCTAAAGAAATTAATTTACCATTTACAGATACACAATTAAAAAATAATTGGGCTGCTCCATATATTCAAACCTTATTTGATCTAGGTATTACAAACGGACAATCTGCCCTAAAATATGGTGGAATTTCAACAGTAACACGTGGAGATATGGCAGCAGTTACAATAAGATCCGAGAAAACAACGGATTATCGTGAAAACCGCCAACCAGACGAGAAAGTTATTTCTGATATTAGCGGCGATAAAATGACTATGGGTGGTCAGGTATATTACATCAAAAAAGAACTTCAGCCATTGCTTCATGCAAAAAATTTGGCAGCATTAAATGAGGCGAATTTAGATTTTATCAAAATTGGCACAAAAATTATCGGTATTCGTAACCTGGAATTGACCAATGGAGGAACTATTGATAACCCGCTAACATTGGATTTGGCTGGAGGTACTGTCCAAGTCAATATAACCATTGCAGGCGATTATATTAAGCTGGCAAATGCTAATATTACTGGTGATATTACGGTTAAAAAAGGTGACCAAAAGCAAATTGAATTCGATGGGCTTGCATTAAACGGAGACTTAATCATTGAAGGGGATGCAAAACGTGAGCAGAAATCAGTTATTAAGCTTACGAACACGACAGTAGGCGAAATTGTTGTGAATCGTGACAACACTGAAATTGTCACGAACAATGCTACACCATCTATTAAGGTTGGTAATAATGTATCGGGTATCGAAATTGCCGGTAAAATTAATTCAATCCATTTTAATGGGAATCAGAACGTAGTCGTCAAAGGACAGCTTGAAACAAACCATTTAACAATTGAAACGCCAATAAAAGTAACGCTTGAAAACAAAGCCCAACTGTCGACAGTAGAAACGAAACAATACGGAAGTCAACTGATTGTCCCAAAAGACACTACAATTGATACTTTAATTAAGCCAGTAAATATAAAGCCTGAAGAAGCTGTACAATACCCGGGAGGTATACCTTCAGCAATTAAAAATGTGAATAATACCGCGCAGGTAGAACGCTCTACCCCCCCGATAACTCCAACAACACCGACAGCACCTTCGAGTGGAGGCGGATCCAATGGTGGTGGGTCTAATGGTGGCGGATCAACAGACGGTGGAAACAATGGGGGCACACCGAATCCATTTGTTTCACAAACTTTAAAAGCCAATAATATTGAAGATACAGACAACGATGACCCACTTGCTGTAGGCATGATAGGTACAACAGTTACATCAAGTAATGGAACGGTCGCAACCGCTGCCCTAAAGGATGGAGAAATCGTCATCACATCCAAAGGTCCGGGTACAGCTACTATTTCGATTAGAGAAGATGCACCTTCCTTAAAAGAATCACAAATTATTGTAACAGTGGATGCTAATGGTAAAATAACACATACGATTAAACGCCCTGTAGAGGTAATGCAAGATAAAATCATTGCAACACCAGCACCGGGTGCAGATGTTTTAATCAAACTATTTGAAGGCATTGATATTAAGGGTGTTACGCCGGAAAATATCACAGATGTAACCACAGCCGTAAAAAAAGCGATTGTTGAAAAAGGTAAACCGTTAACAGAGAATGAATTAAAGTTAGTAGTTGATACCGCATTGCTTCCATCACTTATTAAAAAAGACAACCCAAGCTTAGAGCAGGTGTCTACTTCACTTGATTTAGTTACAGTGGGACCGAATGGTACAAGCTTTAAATGGGATTCAGCTACAAAAGTGGGCGACCATAACGCAAGCATTGATCTTTCAACAGGAAACGTAATGCAAGATGATGCGGATAATGAGAATGATAAACTTTTGTTAAAGGTTACAGCAACGAATGGAAATGCAATCAAAGAGGCTTCCATCGAAACGACAGTGTTAGAATCGAAAAAGCCATACCTAGTGAGTGCCATTTTAAATGATATCGATAAAGACGGAGATTCTTCACCAGGAGATACAATTACATTCAAATTTAGTGAACCCGTTCGATATAGCGGGAACACAGAGGATCATAGTATTGATGAGCATCTTTTTGGGAAAGATTTCGTCTTTGGGATGGGTACTGATCAATATCCAATCAACGCTGTTTGGTCTGAAGATGGGACAAGCCTCACCATGACCATCGGTGGAGACATTACCAGCGCTAATGTTTTTAAAGTTGGCTCTGATATTTCCCTAGTGGAAGGCTCAGTAAAAGATGCAAATGGTGGTCAAAGTATAACCAATTCGGTCAAATTACAGCATACTCCATATGCTTATAAAATTGTTCAAAACAACTTAACAGGCGACTTCATTTGGGAGAATGGTACATTTGTAAGTGAAGCGGCTGGTAAAATAAAAAATTCAATTACTTTCTCAAAGAATGGGGAATCAGTTGAAGGCTTAGCAATCTCTTACACAGATGAAGATATCGCTCAAGGTACCATCGCATCAGGTTCATTTTCACTCAAGTCTGTAACTGTTACAAAAAGCGGTAATTCGCAAAAAGTCGCTTTTGCAGACGGGGAAACTCTTAAGGTTACCACTTCGACTGTTTTACGTGTAAAAGACAGTACGGAAGTCGTAAATAGTGTTAATCATAACTATGTGAGAGATGGTTTGGTAAAAACAATAACAGTGGATGATACCGTAACAAATCCTATTTCAGTTCCTAAAGTAGCTTTAGCAAACCCTGTTATTATTGATGGTCAGAATAAATTGGAATTCACGGCTGGAGTGGCGGTCACAGCAACGCCAAGTGAAGTTTTATTGAAAAATCTAACAGTTAAAGGTAGCTATTTAGGAACAGCACAGGACGGAGAACGTGGACCAGTTTATATTAGCGGATCTGCGGACGTTATACTTGATCATGTAACGGTGGATTTTCCAGCAGGTGGTGGTTATGGAGCTTCAGGGATTCTATTAAAAAATGCTAATGCAAAACTAGAAATAAAAGATACAACTATTTCAGTTCATTTTACGAATTCTGACAATAGTTCTTATTATGCAATTGGAGTACGAGCTGATGTAGAAGGTGCTTCCATAGACATTATTAATTCTACAATCTCATCAAATGGTGCAAACGGAGGTGCCAATGGTATTCAAACTTCCAAAGGTGCTACTGTAAATATCACTGATAGTACAATAAATGTGAAAACAAGTACTTTCCCTGGTACCGTATATGGGATTTACTTGGGAGAGGGCTCTAGTTTAACAACGAGTGGTGGAAGTGAAATTGTTATCACGGCTCCAGACGCCGATGGATTTGGGATTGGAAATAATGTTAATTATGCAAATTTAAACATTTCAGATACTACTATATTTGATATAGATGCTGCTGGTGCTGGAAAAACAAAAAATGCGTATGAGTATAATCCTGATGACTTGGCAGTACTTGATGAGGCACGGACAAAAATTGATGAAAACTTAATTAAAGCCAGCAACCCAACCTTACAGGAGGTAACGGAGGCTTTAAATTTACCAACGGATCAAGATGGTGTTCTAGTCGAATGGACTGCAGATACAGTTGATGGTGCAACAGTCCATGCTGATGGAACGGTTACTAGAAGCATCAATGACGATGCAGATGATCTGATGACATTAACAGCTACATTTACACACAATGAGATGAAGAAAACGAAAGTTTTCCCTGTCACTATTAAGGAAAGTAAAGTTCCAACCCTTACTTCAGCAGCATTAGTAGATCATAATGTTGATGGAAAAGCTAGTACGGGTGAAATTGTTGAGCTGACATTTAGTGAACCCGTAACTTTCAGTCTACTATCTATCGGTGACCAAGAGATCGCTCCGGGATCGGGAGTTTGGTCGGAAGATAAGAAGACGTTGACAGTAACATTACAAGATGATATTACAGCAGCTGGTACAGTAACTGTAAAGGTTAATAACTTAGAAGATGCCGCCCATAATACTAAGGATGAAGACGTGGTGGAATTAACCATCCGATAGGTGTAAGTGCTGCAAAAGTAATATATGTATATAAGAAATGCAGCTAAAGGAAACACCCAGTCTAGGATCTTAACCTTGACTGGGTGTTTTTGATATGAATACATGTTTTAGAACCCTGATCCGTTGTTCAGATTTTGTTCAAGCCCAGTATGATAACATTCCAAAAGGAGTTGATTGAAAAAAACATTAACCCTATGATGTAAACATACATAAGAATTCACTCGTATATGGAGGCATGATAGTGAAAAGGAATATCCTAATCATTTTGAGTATTATCATGCTGTTTGTTAGTGTCTTTTCACTTGGCAATTGGCATTATATTACCAGTAACCATTCCAAAATTGTACAAGATGGAATGGTAAAGATATCCACCGAGCAATTACAAAGACCCGTTAAGCTGGAAGGCGATTGGGATTTCTATCCAAACGTTTTAATTCCTTCTTTGGAACAGATCAATAACGATCAGAATAAACGAATCACACTTGATGTGCCATTTAACTGGAGAGAGTATGTAGAGCCCAATAAAGAGGGAATTTCAGTTGGGACCTATTATGTCAAGGTACATGTACCAACGGAGGGATTCTACGGTTTGTTTATACGGACTATTCGTCAAGCGAATCGTGTGTTTATAAATGATGTAGAGGTAGGAGCAAAGGGGAAGACAAGCACAGTTTTAAGTGAATATGGATCCGAGAATGATGATAAATATACAGTTTTTGCTCGTAGCGAAAATAAAGAACTGAATATTATTATCCATGTAACCAACTATAATTCCCCACAGGCTGGTATTGTCTATCCTATTGAATTTGGTACGATGGAAGTCATCCAGCACCAATATCGTTGGAAAGTATTTTTAGACGCATTAGTAACTATTGGGCATGTGTTATTCGGAATCATTTATATCTTTACATTTTTACAGAATCGTAAACGCAAAGAAGAATTATTTTTTGGTCTTTTTACCATTTCATTGGGACTGTATATGTCATTTATCAATCAAAAAGTGTTTTTCCTGTTATTTCCCGATATCTCCCCCTTCAATCAATTGCGTCTACAGCTCAGTATTATTCCGATAGCGCTACTAACTTTAACGCTGTTTATTCATTCGATGTACCCGCAAGTACAAAGAAGAAAAACAATATATATGTTTATGATTTTACTTGGGGTTGTAATTATTTTTTATGGTATTTATAACCCAATTACCCAAAATCACAGAGCTTCTTCAGATTTGGAGTTGTTCCTTAGAAAAATGGCGTATATCTGTGTTACGGCTCCAGTCATATTCTATAATCTATGGACTCTTATTAAAGTAATGTTACATCGCCTTGAAGGCGTTCGTTATGTTCTAATCGTGATTTCGGCTATTAGTTGTTATACCCTTTTACTGACTTTTAACTTTATGATGGGCGTTCCCATAGATTACACAGAATTCGCATTATTTTTACTAATATTATTCGGATTTGCTTCGTTATTAAATTCCCGTGCAAACCAGACTATTTTAAAAATCCAGGCCTTATCAGAGGAATTGCTCGCACATAATCAAATGAAGGATATATTTTTACTGAAAACTTCTCATGAATTACGGACACCCCTTAACGGTATTTTAAATTTATCAAAGTCCTTAATGGAAGGAGCTCAAGGCCCTCTAAAACGGGCTCAACAGGAGCAAGTCATTTTAATTCATAGTGTGACTCAGCGTTTAGGACATTTAGTAGAGGATTTGTTGTTCTCTTCGAATCAAATGACAGGAGAAGTAAGGGTTGTCCCTTCTATTGTTTCACCCTCTGTTATTACGGAAGTTGTGTTAGAAATTCGTAGTGTGATGCCAATGAATCACCTAGTAAGTATTGATGCAGAGGTTGGTTCGAATTTACCGAATATGTACACAGACGAATTACGTTTTAAGCAGGTTCTATACAACTTGCTGCACAATGCCATTAAATATACAGAAGTTGGAGAAATCATTGTGACAGCTTATGTCCATCAACATCAGATGGTCATCCAAGTAAGAGATACAGGCTGTGGTATTCCGGCACCAGATATAGACCGTATCTTTGATGCCTTTTATCAAGGAAATAATCATAAAAAAGAAGGGCTCGGTTTGGGATTAAGTATCACTAAAAACATTGTCGAAAAGTTAACAGGCGAGATTTATGTTACAAGTACGGTAGGAGAAGGTACTACATTTACAGTTACAATGCCACTTGCTAATGGCGAGCATATGAGCATTGAGCAATCATCTACCGGGCATAGAGCTAAAGAATTACAGCTTCAATTGCCACTCATGTATAAAGGAAATAATAAAAAGATACTTGTGGTGGACGATAACCATGTCAATATACAAGTTTTAGCTGAGGCGTTACGACTTAAGGGCTATACTGTAATTGCAGTAGATAATGGTTTCGATGCAGTAGACTATATTAAGACGAATCAGGTAGATTGTATGTTAATCGATTTAATGATGAATGGAATGTCAGGTTATGAGCTGTGTAAGCAAGTACGAAAACAATATGATATGTTGGAACTACCGATTATTATCTTAACAGCGATCATGAAGCATTCTGATTTAGTGTTATCTTTACAAGTTGGTGCAAATGATTACTTACAGAAACCTATTTTAATGGATAAACTATTTATTCGTATTGAATCTCTGTTAGCCATCCGTCAATCTTCAATTGATGCAATTGAAGTAGAACTGAATTATTTGTATTCACAGGTCACACCGCATTTTGTCTACAACACGCTGAATACAATTATTGGTTTAAGCTATACGGATATGAACAACACACGAGAAGCACTCTACTGTCTTGCGACCTACTTCCGTGCCAAACTCAATGTCCATTACCGAAATAACTTTGTCTCTGTCGAAGAAGAGGTAGAGCTTGTCAAGGCATACTTATATATTGAAAAGATGCGTTTTGGTGACCGTTTAAATATTAAATATGATATTGATGAGTCCATTCAATTAATGATTCCAGCACTCTCCATTCAGCCATTAGTTGAAAATGCTGTTTTCCATGGGATCTCTAAGAAACAAGAAGGCGGTACAATTGAGGTAAGTATTCAACGGGAAGGCCAATTTGTCCGAATTAAAATCTATGATAATGGTGTAGGTATTCCTGAGGAAAAACTTCAGAAGCTGATTAATGAAGAAAGCACACGTATTGGTTTTATGAACCCATTAAAGAAATTCAAATTAATGAAAAATGCAAGTTTACGTCTATACAGCGAGGAAGGAAAGGGAACAACTATTGTCGTTTTATTACCAGAGGGTGGTGGAGCATGAACATAATTATTGTTGATGATGAAAAAATGGCAATCGATGTATTAAGTATTATGATTAAACGGTTAACGCAATTCCAGGTTTCAATCCAAGGGACATTTACAAATGCAGTAGATGCCCTTGGCTTTCTGGAGAAAGAGACCATTGAACTTGTATTTCTGGATATCGAAATGATCGATGTGCACGGTATGCAAATAGCTAGACAAATGTTACAAAAACACCCCTCCCTACAAATCGTTTTTGTGACAGCACATTCGCAATTTGCAGTGGATGCTTTTGAAGTAGAGGCTACCGATTATTTATTAAAACCTGTACATGAAAAGCGCTTGATTAAAGCGCTAACAAAAGCCCAGAAAAAATCGCATTTACAAGTTAAGGTGCCCCCTATGAATAAAAAAAGCCTGTTATATGCTCATACTTTAGGCAGTTTTTATCTGCTTGATCCTCAGCAGGAGGTAGTAAAATGGCGTACAAGGAAGGTTCGCGAACTTTTTTTGTTCTTATTATTTAATCAAAAAAGACCAATGTCGAATGCCATCATCGCAGAAGAGTTATGGCGAAATTTGGACTTTGAAAAGGCCTCAAGTAATTTACATACATCTATTTATCAATTGAGAAAGCTTTTAAAAGAAAGGGGAATACAAGATCCAATTCAATTAGTAAATAATCACTACCAATTAAATGTTGAAATTGAAAGTGATTATGAGGAACTCTATCAATTGTTAGAACGGGAAAAACATGATGAAAAATCGATTCAACAGTTAATTAATTGCTATGAGGGAGATTTTTTAGTGGAGGAGGAATACTTATGGGCTATCCAAATAAGACTCCGGTTAAAGCAGGGCGTATTGCATGCACTTGAACAATATGTCACTTGCACAAACTCAGTTAATCCCTTATTAAAATACAATTGCTTACAAATGCTGCTAGAACTAGATGAATTCAATGAACAATATATGTTTATATTATTAGAATTCCTAATTGAACAAAACAAAAAACAAGATTGTTTAAAATTCTTTGAAACTATACAGGCCAAATTAGCTGAAATAAGTCTTTCTGTTCCCGAAAGGATTTATAGGAGATTTAACGAATATCTGGCCAATACGTAAATTAACATAAGACCAAGATAAGTAACGGATTGGTAGATTATGCAATTTCCTCATTCGTTTCTTCTTAATTGAATTTAATTCTTTGTTAGCGTTCGTTACCGATGCAATGTTCTCCGGTAGCAGTCTGTTCAACGTTAAATTTCCAGCGTATACTCCCTCGACTTCCCCTCATAGACCAGTTGCAATCGTTCACGCTGGCGAAAATCATCCGGTGTCACCAGCGCAGGCCGCTTGTTCCACAGCTTGATGCCTGAACGTTGCAGAATCTCGGCTACTAATTGGGAGCAAAAGCAGGAGTTGCTGAACCCACCAGCTCACCCGAGCACCATATAATCACGCATCAATCTCATTTGACAGGGAGTTAACCGGGTTGTACTTTCGGTCGCAAGCATCCCAGCAATCCGCTGAACGGCCTCCTTGGCCTGCCTTTCTAGGAGAATACGAGTACTTTGATAACAAAGAAACCCAACTCTCGAAGGAGAACCGGGTTTCTCGACAATCTGAGGGACACTCTTTGAGTGCCCCTCATCCTAATTATCCAAGAATATGCGCTACACTCGGATATCGCACCGTAAACTCAGCACCCTCAATCCATTCGCTTGTAACAAAGTTCCGTCCCTTCACAACGACTCGATCCTTATAAATCTCCACATGAAGTCCTTCACTGCCCTCCAGATGTTCATCCTGATCCGTCCAGAGATAACCTACAGACGAAGCATTGAACATCGTTGGCATGTGGCCCGCACCATCGTACATCGTATGCTGCGCCTCCAACTGCCAATGGGTATGGCCTGAGAAGAGAATTGCTTGCGGGTATTTTTCTAGAACGGCTTTGAGTTCCGCATCCTGATTCACACCATACCATCCCTGTTCCTTCATTGATCCAGCTACCGTATCCATTAGCGGCTGGTGCAAGAACAGGAAGATGGGATGATCTGGCGTTGCACGCTCAGACAATTTTGCATCCAGCCACTCCAACTGTTCAACTGACATATCGCAATCCTTCGGGTGAGGTTGTTCAGTGCCCAGGAATATATAATGATACCCATCAATCCAATGATCGTGGTAAGAGCCCTTCATGCCGGTTATCGCTTCAAAATCACTCAACCGACGCTGCCATAACCCGGCAACCGTCATGGGGTCGACTCCTGAAGAGATCGGTCGCCCATCCTGATCCTCCTGCTCCGAAGGGGTAGCAGACAACGTATAAGTCCCGCCGGATAGTTGCTCAATCAGTGCAGCTGATTCAGCAGCAGTTTGTGTTGTGACCCGTTCTATATCTGCTTCTTGCTCCAACAACTCGGCTACTTCGTCCTCTTTCATCTCAAGCAAAACGATCGGCGGATCTTGCCATATCACAGCTCCAATATCATGATTCCCTACCGTGTACCGGATGTCCGGCAAGCTCTCCGCATGTTGCTTCCATATACGCTGCAACTCACGATATTCGCTCGGCAGCCCCCGATCCGTCACATCGCCCACATGCATAATTCCGCTGCTCCCCTGACTGAATGTAGCTATGTCGGCTAATGCTTGGTCCAGATGCCGGTTATGAATATGGTCTGCCTCATCTCGCACATGTGTGTCCGTAATGACCTGGAAGCTGGCAATAGGTTGTTCCGGTGTAAGTTCATTTTTCATCAAGAATCACTCCATTTCAGTCCAATAATGCCAATCAGAATAAAACCGATCCATACCATCGACGTGAGCCGCAGACGTTCACCAAAAAAGTAATGTCCCACAACGCCAATAAGCGTAATGCCCACGCCAGACCAGATCGCATAGGCCACAGCCAGCGGCATATACTTCACTGCATAATTAAGAAACGTAAAACTTGCAACATAACAGACAAACATCAACACCGAAGGCCATAACCGTGAGAACCCATCCGATACTTTTAGCAAAATGGTAGCGCTCAGCTCCAGACCAATGGCCAATGCCAACAGCACCCAGCCCAAGTAGGCATGACTGTTCGTCATCGATTCAGCCCGCCATTCAGCAATTCATGGAATGATTGAATCGTTCTGTCCGCCAAGCGGATTCTTCCCGGTTCTCCAATCCCAATCCTGTATCCTGCACCAGCGGTTCGTGCCATCTCCATGTCTCCGTCCGTATCTCCAATAACCACCGTATGCTGTACAGGTATTCCCAACCGTTCACAGGCAAGCAGAAGCATATCGGGGAATGGTTTACCTCGCTCCACCAGTTCGGTACCAATCACTACGTCAAAGAAGGAATCCAGCCCCATCCACTGCAAGTGCTTGACTGCACTAGGTGTATCATCCGCCGTCACGACACCCATAACCACGCCTTCGCTACGGCACTGTTCAAGGAATTCTCGAACTCCCGGTAACGGACGTGCCGGACGATGCTTCTCCATCTCTTCCTCTGCTTGCGCCAAACACTCCCGAACCATCATCTTGGCTTCCGCCCAGCTTAGACCTGCACGATAGCCATGCCATGTTAACACGGCGTACACTTCATCCATAGTTCCCATTGCAAGCGGCCCGCGCACGTCATATCCATTCATTCGGCCTTGGTCATCGTGGAATGTACCCCAAATCTGTGGAATTTCCTCTGTATTGATACGCAGTCCCCGGGTAGCTAACTCATCTCTGAAGCCACCCAACACACAATCGGTCCAAAACCCCCACATGAGCGTAAAATCAAGTAATGTTCCGTCCTTGTCGAACAATACGCCTTCAATCGGAATTGTTAATCCATCTACATACGTTTCATCTTGCATCGGTTAAACTCCTTGTCTGCGATCTTGTATGAACGGAAAGGACGGTACAGCATGTACCGCCCTTCTCGCATGAGTTACTTATAGCAATACGTTTTGCTTGTTATTCGAGTTGCTTCACGACCGAAGCTCGTGGAAGCCGTTCATCGACATCGTTATTTCGTTACACGATCCAGTTCTTTCTGTGCTTTTTCCTTCGCTTCCTTCAGCGCTTGTTCCGCTGGCATATTATTGATCTGCACCTGATCAGCTGCATCTTTCAATGCATCATTGATCTTGCCCCCCGTTGGATCTTGGAATGGAGCCGAAGCGTGAGCTGCTTGTTGCAGGGGTACAGTGATCTGTGGGTTCTCCTCACTGAATTTCATGAACTCTGGATCTTGTTGCGCCGATTGACGTACTGCAATATATCCCGTGTTCATGGACCATGAAGCTGTGTTTGAAGTTTCAGAGAAATACGTAAGCCATTTGTATGCTGCCTGTTGTTGCTCTGGACTTGCCGCTGACGGAATACCTGCCGATATGGCACTTGCTACCGGTTTTCCTTCACCCATACCTTCCCAGCCTGGTTGTTGCATTGCAGCGACTACGCTGAAGTCCAGGTCACCTTGGTCACCACTAGATCCGGTGTAACCTGCTGCTTTATTTTTCATCACATCATCAATCGTCTTGTACCAGTACTCCCAGCCCTGACCTCCATAATGAATGCCCATAATCTTGTCTTCGTTGATCCATTTACGGAATAGGTCCCATGTCTCAATCCATTCCGGGGAATCAATCATGACGGTTTTGCCATCGTCGCTAAGAATCTGTCCGCCCTTACCCAGCACGGCATCAATCATGTTGTCGCTACCCCACATCGGTTCCCAACCGTAGAAGGTGGTCTTGCCATTCTCTTGCTTGCTCATCTTCGCAGCTGCCTCAGCCAGCTTCTCCCATGTCGTCAAACTTGCTGGGTCGATCCCATTCTCCTTGAACGTATCCATACGGTAATACATGATCTGGGTTGTACCGTACATTGGTAAAAAGTATTGCTTACCATCCACCTGTCCCTGGTTCAGGAATGTCTGAATGAAATCGTCTTTCTTAAAATTCGGATCAGCAGCAATCATCTCATCCATGGGCGCATAATATCCTTTGCGTGCCCAGTCTATATTGGAGCTAAGTACCGCGGCGGGGACATTCTTGGAAGCAATCGCTGCTTGCAGCTTCTGTTCCGTCTCCGTGTAATCTGCTTGTACAATTCCCTTCACAACGACTTCGTTCTGTGAGGCGTTGAACGCGTCAATCGTCTTTTTCATGTTATCGCCCAAATTACCACCCAGACCATACCAGAACTCAATTTCCACCGGATCTTTGGCCTGAACTTCGGTTCCACTGGCAGCAGCCGTCGTGCCTGATTCTGCGGGTGCTTGTGTTCCACAAGCGGTCAGTAGAGCAAAGCTGGTCGCGAGTACCAGCGACATGCCACCCTTCCAGTTCAACCTCAATCTCTTTTTCCATGTCATGCTTGCTTGACTCCAGTTCATTGTCGTTCCTCCCGTTTTAGGTGAAATGGTAGTTTGCATAAATTGAACTAAAGAATATTTACACTAGCCACTCCAATGACAGAACAACCCTCCGATCGCTGTTATCCCCAGATTTTTTTGATTCCTTTTTATAAAGGTAAAATCCGGGGATAAGCGTATGCTTCCGATGTAGCTTTCTTGCAGAAAGCTTTTAGGCGAGCGCTTCGCTTCTTCAGATTATTTCTGTCCTCTCCGTTTTGTGTAAATGTTTATTTCAATTTATATAGTAAGGTAGTTAATATCAGTTCTTGTTCACACCTGCCGTGATATTCACGCTCTGCATGATGGTCTTCTGGGTGAACAGGAAGAGAATAAGTAGGGGTGCGATGGTAAAGGCACTCGCAGCCATAATCTGTGGCCAAGCAAGTCCATATGCCCCGCCTTCTACAAAGAAGCTGCGCAGACCCGCCGATACCAGCTGCAAATCAGGGTCTTTGGTGATGAGCATAGGCCAGAAATAGTTGTTGTACTGTTCAATAAACGTAATCAGAACCATCACGGCGAAGCTTGAGCGAACAAGCGGCGTGATAATTGTCCAGAGAATCCGGAAGTGGGACGCACCGTCGAGCTGTCCAGCTTCCACCAATTCGTGAGATACCTGCATGAACGCCTGCCGGATCAGGAAGATCGAGAACACGCTGACACAGTTGGATACAATCAAGCCCGTGTAGGAATCTAGCAGATTAAGTTCGCTAAGCACCAGGTAACTAGGCAGATACACGGCTGTACTTGGTATCATATAACCCACCAGAATCAGGGATGTCAGTACACCTTTGAGACGGAATTTCATATGTGTCAGGGCGTACGCCATCATACTGGAGTTGACGATCTGAAATAGACAGATGGCTAAGGCTACCCCGGTACTGTTCAGGATGTAACGGGCAAAGGGTGCCGCATTCCAGGCGTCCACATAATTGCTCCATAGGAACGTTTCCGGCCAGAAGGTCGGCGGGAACTGCCAGATCTCATCATTGGTTTTGAATCCGCTAATGACCATCCAATAGAAGGGAAAGGCTGTACCCAGCGCGATAACGGCCAACAGCAGATAGCGGATCATTTTACTTATTTTAAAATTCGGTTGTGACACGTTCTGCAACTCCTTGCGCTTCATCCGTTTAGACTTTTTGTTAGGCAATGTCATTGTCATTAGTAGTGCACCAGACGTCTGCCAAGCAGGAAGGATACACCCGACAGCAACACGCAGATCAGAATAATCACAACGGCGATGGACGAAGCTTCACCTACATTAAAGGATTCGAATGCCGACTGGTAATACATGTACAGCAACGTTCTCGTTGATCCCGCCGGTCCACCCTGCGTCATGACATTAATCTGATCATAGGCTTGTAAGGACTGGATGGTAAGAATAATCGAGAGAAAAAATGTCGTTGGTGAAATCAGCGGCAACGTGATACTTCTGAACTTATCCCAACCGTTGGCCCCATCGATCGAAGCTGCTTCGAGCAGATCGGACGGCAGATTTCGTAGTGCAACGAGATAAAATACCATCGCCCACCCAATCGATTTCCAGAGCGTAACGATCAGGACGGCAACCAGTGCCCAGTCTGCATCACGTAACCACCCGATCGGAGATACGCCTACCCAGCCGAGCATAAGATTGGCAAGTCCCACTTCGGGCTCGAAGATCCACGACCATGCAATGGACACTGCAACCGTCGGTGTAACCCAAGGGGAGAAGAGTAATGTTCGGAATATGCCAGATGATTTGATCTTGCTATTCATGAGCATGGCAAGTGCCAATCCACCCACAATGGTTGGGATTACACTCCCCAGTCCGAATAACAAGGTGACTTTCAGTGATCGATAGAATTCAGAGTTTGTCAGCAGATAACTGTAATTGTCCAACCCAACGAACAGCTTGTCCGGGCTCATGAAGTCCCAATCGGTGAAACTGAGATACACGATATATCCCAGAGGTCCCAGCCAGAAGATCAGCAACGGGATTAGAGCTGGCAGCGTGAATAGAACCGCCTCAGACTCCCTCCATAGTTTTAAACGCAAATCCCCCACTCCTTACTGTCCAATTTTTCTTTAATGATTGGGAATTTTTGAGTATAATCAGCTTTATATTTCTTCTGTACAAAATTGATTGTACACTCGTATTGAAAATTCTAATTCCGGCTTATGTTAAAATTGGAGCAAGTCATGTAAAATATGAGGCAGCTAGTGGGAACGCTATCATAAACCAGAGGTGACATTGTGGGAAAAGAAACTGCCGGGAACCTGAATCATTCTTCGTTACCCGATCGGCATGCGCTGAGGGAGAGAGTCATTGAGGCCATCGCCAATACGATGGATCTGTATGGGGTTAATCATACGTTTGGCAAATTATACGGCATTATGTATTTTGAAGATCGACCGATGACACTTGAAGAGATGAAGACCTCGATGAATATGAGCAAGAGCAACATGAGCTATGCGGTTCGGTCACTTACGGAGTCACAGATGATCTATAAACTGGAGGAAAAGAAGGAGCGCCAGGATCAGTATCTGGCCGAGACGGACTTTTATCGTACATTCCAGAATTTCTTCGGATCGAAGCTGCAGCGGGAAGTAGATGTCATGTTAGAAGGCATTCGTGAGGTCATTCCGGACCTGTCCGCAATGATTCTTTCGGAGCATACCTCTTCTGAAGATCGAGATGATGCACTGCGTGATCTGCACAAACTCCAACACGCAGAGCAATATTACGTCTGGTTACAAGGATTCGTGGATCAGCTGCGGGACGGTAAGTTTTACGAAAACACTGCACACTCACCCAACAAAGATTAGTTCATTTTGCTGTGCTACCCCTGCACAAGTATCTAAAGGCCGGTCCAAGCGCTAACGAACTGTACAAGCCTTATATGGCGGAAATAATCGCGATACCGACTCTAACGAACCCGTGAGAAGCTATTATAGAAGAAAAACGCCAAAAACAGCCGAAACTTCTGCTCCATAGTGGAATGACGCCGCTGTGATTCGTTAGATATTCAGTTTGTGGAAATTGAGGCGAATAGCGTCTCTTCGGTTCATTAGGTTGGTGAACATATGAATCAGACAATCAATCTTGCGTACCTTGTTGTGTCACATAAACGCAAAAAAGAGCTGTCCCAAGCCAATGTATGGCTTTGGAACAGCTCTTTCTTCTATCTATTCGATTCCCCTGCTATCCTGTTAGCTTGTATTCTATCTGTGAACGTAATTACTTCTGCGCAGCAGCTTCAATATCTGCATATGCCCAGTGTGTTGCTGGTACATCGCTGAACGTTGGCGTAACTGCACCAGTGAGTGGTGTACGGTTGAACAATACATTTAGCACTTTCACGGCTTCTGCACGCGTCAGCTTACTTTCTGGTTTGAATGTACCGTCATTGTATCCGACCATCAGACCAGCCGTTTGCACGTATGCAATCGCATCTGCTGCCCACAGGTCTGCGGGTACATCTGTGAAGGAAACTTCTGTACTTGTCGTCGTTGCTGCGTTTGCTTGCTGATTCTGCATCCAACGATATGCGATGGTAGCCATCTGTGCACGGGTAATCGAACCTTTCGGTGCAAATTGGGTATTGCTCATGCCGTTCATGATACCTGCGGACTGCGCTTTTTGAATTTCACTTGTTGCCCAATGTGTCGCAGATACATCCTTGTAGCTCACGCTATTAGTGGAACCTGCCGCTTCTGTTGGAAGATTGCGAGCCAGCATGGCCGCCATCTGTGCACGTGTTACGAATGCATCCGGGCGGAAATCTGTACCGAAACCTTGGATGTACGGCTGGTGTTTACCTTGTGAAGCTTTCAGCCCATCCACAATAACGAGGGTGAATGTACTGAATTTCGTTACGGTGAACTCAATGCCTTCGCTGTTATCCGCGAGTTGCACCAGTTTGCCTTGAATCAATTCTTTTGTGCCGTCACTGTGTTCGATGTAGATCGCCAGGTTGTCCAAAGCCTGCTGACGAGC
>Ga0209437_100601_pt1 | contig 22397 bp, 16 predicted proteins | sample AraplaL_Cvi_mTSA_FD_184266 | JGI IMG/M metagenome (GOLD analysis project Ga0209437, IMG submission 184266) | Arabidopsis root microbial communities from the University of North Carolina, USA - plate scrape CL_Cvi_mTSA (SPAdes) (version 2) | ecosystem: Host-associated > Plants > Roots > Endosphere...
GATCTGTATAGCAAAACGGATACAGGCGCCATTGGCGCGGTCACGATCCGTAATAGTATTGCCTTCGCCAACGGCGCAACGTCAGACGGTACCTCCACCTCCAACAGCGATGGTAACGGCTTCAAGCTCGGCGGCGAGAAGATTGCCGTGAATCATATTGTGGAGAACAACATTGCGTTTAATAATAAAAAGCACGGCTTCACCTACAACAGCAACCCCGGTTCGATCCAGATGAAAAACAACACCTCCTGGAACAATGGGCAAAGCAATTTTGCCTTTGATGTAGGCACCCACATCTTCACCAACAACCTGTCCTTCCAAGGCGGCGCCAGTGATAAAACGAGCGGAACCGATGTAAGCAGCACCAACGTCTGGTGGAAGAACAAAAAAAGCGAGAACGCCAAAGGCCTGCTCGCCAGCGCAGCCGACTTTGTCTCCCTCGTGCCTTCGGTAACACGTAGCGCGGACGGAACACCTGTCCTGGGCAATTTCCTGAAGCTTGCAGGTGGCAGTGATCTGATTGGATCGGGTACACCAGCGGGGAAGAATATTGGTGCGCGGTAGGTTTGGGTTGGTAAAATAAAAGAATAGTTTATAAAGCAAAGCCCCTCCCCCATGCCAGCCTGATCGGTGGTAATGGAGAGGGGATTTTTGATTCCTTTGTATTGTCTGCCGCTGGCTTATGAAGTAGGTAGATACTCACGGTTTGGCTAAAACCTCAATCATCAGTTTACCGCCTGTGCGAAAACCTTGCTCAAACGCGGCTTCCACATACATGGATGTGGATTGTCCGATCAAGTCGATCAGTTGCTCCAAAGCATCGTATTCGTTATCGGTAAGCTGCGATTTGTAGACCTGCATTAGGTCCGATATCTGGCGATTGATCTCCTGATATTCGGAGTGCTCAGGATGAATCGACTCGTCCAACCGCAGGTTCCCGTGAAACAAATCTTCGATCAGGTTTGACATGTTATTATTCATGACAAGGTCACCTCAGGGAAATTGTAACCCATGGGATGAGGTGAGATGGGGATTTAGCGGAAAATGCGCTAGAATTGTATTTTATTTTTTGTGAGATTAAGTCGAAGTAAAAGTTAACTCCCTAACACCAGATGGCCAATTATCTTGGCTTTAGTCAATGTGATTTTAGTAACTACGAGCGTGACGAGTTGGACACTCCAACCGCTATCTTGCTTAAAACTATGTGATTACCATCTGAACACAATGAATTATCTTTTTAAATTGGAAAGGATGAAAGAAAACCTTATCCTTCAGTGAAATAAGAATTGTTTAGCCTCAATTTATATTTGAAGTATAATTATGCAGAACTGATTCAAATATCTCATCAATGACAGGTACGTGTGTGTTACTAAAATCATCTATACCCAATAGTTAAGAAGACAGGCTTGTTGTTGCGCTTGGCGACTTCAAAGTCCTCTTCCGACCATGGGAACCAGTTCACCGGGTTATGCGCGTGTTGCAGCAAATACGCGACTTATTCGTGACTAATCTATTGGGTACTTTATGAGTTGTCATGGAGTATCGCATCGTTGGGTTTGGGTAAAGTATTGCTTAAGCTCAGTTTAGCTAAAAAGGTGAGGTAGGATTTGAGTTGGAAGTTTTCAACTAGTAATCATTCAATATTCCTTGTATCTCATGAGGGTATTCAATTCCCTGTAACAAACATTTCAGCAAATCACGATAATCCGAATAATTTGTTTCAATTATAAATGCTACTTGTTGAGATATTAAAGTAAAACTGTTCATTGACACTAGGACACCAACAAGTAATGATTGCGCCATAAGATTATTAAATTTCAATGCAATATTCATTAATATCCTTGTAACATTTATTTGTAATGCTATATTTTGTGTCTCATAGTAAATACAATCTATAAGTAAAGATACTTGGTCCAAGTCCGCTTCATTATTATTTGATATATTGGATATATTTTCTTCAGTCATCTGTACAAAAGGAATCATTAGTGCGTCATATTTGGCACACTCCACAAATACATTTATCGGAATTAATTTGAATGGTACTATAAACTTTTCAATAACCCTATCAGAATCCTCAACTTGAACTGATGCAATACACTTTAAAACAAAATTAACATCGGTCGAGAAATCTTTAAATTCATAATTTTCCAAACTATAAAAAGGAAAATTTTCTTTTCTCATACTTTTTCTATCCATAAGATTAATGTCGTCAATAAGTTCTTTAATTGTTTGATACCGTTTAGTACGCTCCTCCTCCATAGCCTTCATAACAATTAGCTGATATTTTACTGTCTTCCTGTATCGTTCTTCTGGTGATCTCTCACTGAATAAATAATAGAGCATTGCACCTAATGAATAAATATCAGATAAATGATCGGCACTCTTCAAACTGTTTAATTGTTCTGGAGCGGTATAACCTGCTCTTCCATAACCATAAACAAAGAGTCCAGTTGATTTCGATTGTGATCGCTTATCTTTTGCTAGTCCAAAATCAGCAACTTTTACTACTATAGTCCCGTCACTCTCTTTAAATAACAAAATATTATGAGGAGCTAAATCTCGATGACTAATTTTGCGGTCATGAAGATAAGCTATACCACTTAAAATATCTTTAAAAATACTTATTCTTATATCTTCCGATATATTGGAATTCAGTCCCAACCATTCATCTAATGAAGCATCTGCCAAAGGCATTGTGAAAAGGAATGGTTCATTTACTAGTTGTATTTTGCTAATTTCAATTATATTTCTATGAGAAGCTTTCTCTTTTAGAAACTTCACTTCTCTTTTGAATCGGAGATAATGATCGTCTCCTTCTACTTCATTATTATTAAACATACGGGATCTTTCAAAAAGAACTTTACATGCTAATTCTTTTTTTAATATAGGATCAAACACTCTATATACTTCTGCAAAGGATCCTTCCCCAATCTTTTTTAAGGGAATTAATTGATAATCTCTTTCCTCTTCATTATCTAAAATCCATAAACGATTTGTTTTTTTAGTAGCATCTGGACAGAACAAAATATTATTCCCTTTTAAAATATCTTCAATCTGTTCTTCATTTGGGTTTGGAATGAGTTCAGTTCCTAATGTCAAATGATTTAATACTTGTAATGCAAACAACAACATTTTACCGCCATCAGATTTAGGACTGAAGTAATCATAATCACCAGTAAACTCATAAGCAAGCATTGGTAAATAGAAGTTACTCTTTAAAGGGAGGTAATTAAATATTTTATTAATTAATTCGAGCAAATGTTTTAAGGAGTCCGGCCTCTTTTTGTGCATAATATGAATAAATGGTGCATTTTTATAAGTCTTGATAAATAAAATGAATTGGTAGAATGAACTTTCCATCGGATAATCACTCAAAAGTGTTTGGAAAAATTTCTTCTTTTCCGTATCATAACGCTGCTTGTCTTCACTTTTTGAAGTTAGTTCCCCCCCGTAGTACATTTTCAATAAATCATTTAGATCATATCCATCGAATAATTCTCGATATTTACTATTCCGAATTTCCTTTTCAATTTTGTCAGCGGTAATTGGGATTACCTTCTCATTTCCATAAACCGAACCAAAAAAACCGTTTAATACCCGCAATTCATCAGATGTTGGATCTTCAAGATTAACTATCGTACTTCTGGTAATTCTTCCATAACTTCTGTATTTTTGACGAAAAAGCAAGAACACTCTGTTAAAGCCATCGATGTTCCGGAAAATCTCGACTAATTGCTGTAATGATGATTCCATCTATCCAGTTTCCTCCGGTATTTTTCTATAAGCTTTTAGCAAGCATATTATGCTAAGTTCTTTCATCTTTTTAATAGAACATAAGGGTAATAGAAAACCCATCATCTTGTCACATTATTCCTCATAATTTGTCCTATTTGTCACCTTCATGAAGAATTTCATTCACCTCCGCTGCACGTAGTGAACACTAAATAACTCAAAACAATGTAACCTGAGCAACTGAAGATTGAATGTCCTCGTTTGCTTCATAAGGCTCTTCTACACGTGTCTTCTTAATGCCATTCCAAGAGTAAGAAATTGAATTAACAAGATTTGAATTCCCCATTCGATTGAGAACATAAATCGACAGATCAGGCACTACATCGAAACATCCCCATAAGGATTGAGAGTTTAACGTGTAATCAAAGTCGTACATCTCAATAACTTTGAATGCTTCTTTGATATTGTTATCATCTACGCCTGCAAACGCTTCGTCTAATGCAAATATACGAGGAGCTTCACAGTGAGCATTCTGCAAACGTGCATCAACAGCAGCTAGAAGTGGAGTATACATCGCCATTGCTCGCTCACCACCAGAGAATGTGTTGTAATTGCTTTTCTTCATTTCTTTGCGCTTTTCACCTGTTTTTTCGTAGTGAATAATGAACTCATACCATTCACGGTAATCCAAGACTGACTTAATATCTTCCATGAAGGTCGACGTACCGCTCAACTCTGCTTTGCGTTTCGCCTCATATACCTTGGAACGAAAATGCTGAGCTATCCTTTTCCTATCGGGATCCGCAAGCCACATAGGATCCTTCTCTAGAAATCGAACCAATTCTAGCGTATCGAGTTCTTGTTCACTGTCAGTCTTTTTGGGTGACCACTCGACATCAAACTTTAGTCCACTGGAGTTCTGCGTCTTTTCCATTATTGTATTGATACGTGCTACCCAATCTTTTGAATTTTGAATTTTGTTTTTTATGGTTTCTCCCACATGATTAATCAGGATATCTTCGTAAATCTCACGATCCTTTTCATCCATTACCTCTGCAAGCGTTTTATCTTGCTCGGCCAGTTTGATTTTGGCAAACGAGGGCGAAACTCGACGCGACTGATACTCTAATGTAATTTTTTCACGTCTGGCTATCATTTTAAGCATTTCCACACGACTTTCATCTTCAATAGACATATGAGAAAAATCGACTTTAAATTCTAACGGTTCCATCGTTAAATTGTATTCTGGTAAGCCCTTGTCCGCATATGAGAAAACATTGCCTAACTCGCTTTTATTTTTTACTCTATCCTTTTTCGAGAGGAGTTGCCCGAACTTGGACATGATACTCTCAGCAAGGGATACCGTATCTGATTCGATTTCAAGCCCAAATTTTCCGCTGAATTCTTTTACATCTTGAAACAAAGCAATTTCCCATGCCAAAACAAGCTCTTGCATAAAAAGTTTTTTCTGAGCACCAGTCGAAAGACGTTCACGAAGATTTTCCAAATCGTTTTTCAAATCACTAAGTTCCCTGTCCAGAGCCCTTTGGTCTATCGGAAATTGTTCCAGCTTATCGTTAATACTTTGGGCAAGCTTTCGAATATTATCCGCGCCAATATCTTGTAACTGCTTTTCATAGCTTTCTATTCGTGTATCTATGCTTTTGATTCTCCCATCAAGTGATAGAACATCGGCCCTTGCCACATCCATAACATCTTTAAAAGTACTTATCTTGTCATCCTGATTCTTTAGAAGACTTTGTTTATCCCCTCGGGAACGGTAAGAACTCTTCAGATTTGATAATGCTCGCTCAAAATTTCGTAAGCCATCACACGCATCATTTACAGCTTGCTCATTTTTCTCAATAGTGATATCTACGAACTCTACATTTAGGTTCCTAATTTGTATCTCCACGCTGGTGTTCAGTTCCTTGAATTTTTCATTTAACGACGAGATCTCAGGCTCTAACAATTCTGCAATGCGTTTTGCAACGACTTCAAATTTTTCTTTGGCATCCTTTAGAGCCGGAAATTTTGGGAATGACCGGTACTCAACTTCAATTTTTCTTTGTCGCGTTTTACTTTCATTAGAAAGTACTTCTAGCTTATCAATTTCAAGCTTAAGAGCAGCAACCTTTTCTTTTAACATTGCAATTATACGAAGTCTCTCTTGTTCCCGCGCATGCTTTCCAATATATTTGGCTACACCATACTGTGAAGCAGTTCCGGCTATAAAAGAACCTTTAAATGTTCCATCAGCTGTTACAAAATGGACGTCCTCATTAGAAACCGAAATCCCCTTCAGAACTGCTAGCACATCATCATGACTCACATCCCCAGTATCCGAAACCGAAACATCTAAGTACTTTGTTAGATTGTTTGGTACCTGAGCCTGATGAGTACTTAGAACCGTTCCAGACAACGCTTCGTTATAACGGTTAGCGGGTACAATCAGCGAGGTTAGTATACCAGTTTCAGTAAGTACCGATTCCAAACGTGACTTCTGCTCCTCAGTAAGATTCTTTTTAAAATCAACCACAGCGTAAAAAGGTACATATGGTATTCCTTTTTCTTTGAACTTCCGTATCTGGTTCTCCTTGGCTATCAGAAGTTCAGGTTCAATTTCATCAGTTCTCTCAAGAACAACAACTTCTTCTTTAGTAATATCTCTTTCTTCAACCTTTAATCGAATTTGTGCTTCTAGCCATGCTTGCTTTTTAATGCATTGGGACACTTGTTCTTCCCACTCACCCGAGATTGGCAACATCAATTGCTCCTCAGTCACATTTTCCAGATATCCATTAAACATCCGTTTCACACTCGTACTACTATTAACGCTAAGCACAAGAAATGTTAATTCATTCATCCAATTTTCAAGCTCTATATAAGCGTTGTTTCGTTCCAAATCATAGATATTCGCAAGAGAAGTGCGCCTTTTTCTTTCGTTTTCAAGAACTTCTTGTTTCACTTCAATTTGTTGTCTCATACCATCTAGATCGCGCTTCTTTTGATCCAGCTCTTTAATTTGTTTGAGAAGTCCTCCAAGTCTTTGAAGCCTGATTCTTATTTCAGAATCCCAATTCAAAAAAAGATAATCCCCATTTTTTTCATTCCGTTTGAAATGGTCAGAGAATGCCAGATAGATGTCTTCAAATGCCGAATCTATCCCCAGTTCCTCCAGAATCTCCAACGCGACTTTAAGTTCTTTATCAATTGCCCACAATTCATTCTCAATATTACGCCGTTCGTTATTAGCATCCATTAATGATTTCTCATTTAACTCATATCGATTCTTTTTGGCTGATTTCTCATTCAATATCCGCGCTAGCTCTTTTCTGGCAGATTGAAGAGCGTCATCCAAATCCACTATTTTTTCATGCCCCAATTCCTGTCTTGATTGCTTCAATCCTTCAATTTCACTTTCAAGGTTTCGGAGTTTTTGCTCGGTCACATCATAGTCAACACTTTTGGTTTCGATATCTCTTTGTACTCTCTGATGTTCCAAAGCAATGGTATCCCACGCATTTTTGCTTTCCAAATAATACTTAGCCTTCTCCGCAAATACGTATGAAACATAATCGTCAAAACCTTTATCCAGTTTCGTTGCAAAACCAAGGTCGTTTTGCGTCTTTAGAATTTCCCGCTGTGTTTGGTCTTGTGCTTCCACGGTAGTAGTTAAAGCGGACAATTCATGATCGGATAATGGCGGTAATGATTCGTTCAAGGTTTCTTTTAAATCGTCCGGCCCTCCTCCTTTAGTTAATTTAGGGCTCTTAAGCCGTACGAGTACATCAGTAAAAAGCTTAAGTCCTGTTACATCCGGAAACTTGAACAGTTGCTTATTAATCAGTTCCGCGTAATCTTTACTATCAACGACCGTACCACTCTCGCCGATTTCTGTTGTTATTTGTTTTCTATCTAAGGGAATTTGCTCTGGTGAATCATCTAGTACTTCTACCTTATAGAGTGGGATCGGATTTGGTCCACGCCCAATACGCCGATGACGGTCATGAATCACAAACCCCCAGGCATCTTCCAACCTTCTGTTTTTCCGTTTTGAATGTAGTCCAAATCCCGTCGTGATATACTGCTCCGTGTTCGTCAACTTATATTCAATCACAACATAACCAATGCGTTCGATAATGTCCTTGTTTAACGACTCTTCTCCAAGCAAGATGTCATAAAACTTGCGGTCACTTGACTCAAATGGATCCAACCGCTTAGGGTCTTTGTTTCCATCTAGCATGAATGTAAAAAGCGTATTCATGGCAATCGATTTTCCCGCACCATTATGACCACGTAGTAACAGTCTCCCGTTCTTGAAGTAATATTCTTCATAATTAAAATACCAATAATTAAATAGGATGAAGCGATGAGGCTTCCAACGCTGTGTATGATTAGTCATCATCATACTCCTTTATTATTTTCTTCTTTAGGTTTTTCAAAAAATCTTCCGATTACATCATATAGTTTTAAATCACCTTCATGCGTTGTCTCCGCTAATTTCCATTCAAATAGCATATTCTTAATTTTATTCTTTATTTCAGTGATACTCATGCTTTTTAGACCTGTCGTCCATCCGTGGCTATTCTCATCTATAAGCTGCCGACACATAATATCCAAATCAATATTTGTTAAAAGTACTGTCCCATCTTTTTGTTCAACGAGACTGTCATTATCGTCGATGATTTTAAGTCGCAACAACGTTGCAAACTGAACAAGTAGGTTCGATTCAGCATTACTTGCTGGAAAGAACCTACGAAACGTGCTTACGTTTTCTTTTACTAAAAAAGCACTGCTTCCGTAGACATCCAGATTCATATCGTAATATTTTTCGGCATGTTCATTTAAGTGGCGACTGTACTGTTTTAAGTAATCAAAATCTGACGCCGATACTTCATGTCGATACAAGGCTGGCTCTAAAAATAGTTTCCGGTACAGTAAGTGCTTTCTTTCTAGACCCAATTCCTGTTCCTGAGTTTCTTGAATCAACATAATATCATTTAGCGTCAATTCTCCTTCAATATTAAAACCGATATTACGCATAAAATATTTCACAAGCCCAGTTGAACGCAGCAGTGAATCATTCGTTTCTCTGTCTTGGAAGTCTTCTATGTTTTTATCAATCACTTCTATCAGACACCGTTGAACAGCTTCTTTCAATACACGAACAAGTGATAGTCGGTTTCTATAGCCTTCGTTACCCTTCCATGTTAATGGTAGGAGGGATTCATTGACCGATCTCTTGGAACTTCTTGGGTAGTACGAAACGACCGCTTGGCAGACATCTGACAGAGTAAATTGCTTTGATGCCTTTCCATCCAAAAAAGCAAGTACACAGTAAAAAATGATGTAATCTTTCACTTCTTTGAAATCTAATATGCCTGTTGACGGTTGAGGCGTTACTTGAAACTTCTCAACTTTTGCAAAATTTGTCCCAACTACCAACTTAAAACGGAAGTAGTCCTTAAAGTAATCCCGCAGAAACCCTTCATTTTGTTTAATTTCATAAAAAAGCTCTGGATTCTCCTTGCGCACAACCCAAAAATTATCGAGTAGTTGATGAATGCAATTAAGAGACTCCTGAGACAACTTTTTCACGCGTTTTCACCTCGGTAAATGTCATTTGGAAATCAGGTAAGAAGAGGATTCCATCTAAACAATGCAATTCAATAATATCGTTACTAACCTTATGAAGTTTAAAGTTCACGCCCAGTTCTGTGGTACCTTCATAAATACCGTAGCCAACTGGATTCAACAGCGCCGCACTTATCCAATCCAATAATGCCTTTCGAACAAACGACTCAATCCTCGTTTCCAAATCTTTCAAGATTAAGCAAGGCTGCTCCACGATCGCTTTTAATACAGTTTCTTCGTATGTCAGCCGCTCCGCGAGCAACCGTTGCTGCTCGAGTGCCTCCTGACTCACTTTCGAAACCTTCAAATTTTGTTTTATGGTTCTCTCGGATGGTGGTCGAATACGATACGTCACCTCTAGCTCATCCGGGTCAAAATCCCATACCGTACCATCATTCTTTTCCGACGGTTTCCGTGCGATTTTGAAATGCTGAATACCTTCGAACCCAAATAGGTAAGAAAAAACTTGATGGGCTTCTTCCATGTTGCCGGACTTATGCATCATGTCTGCAAGTCGTAAAAATTCTGTTACTCGACTTTTTTTCACAAATTGTCGCTCTGCATAAAAATGCGCAAGCTTAGACATTTTACTGATGGCATCCCGAGTACGAACTTCAAGTTGAAACGCTTTACTCGATTTAGTATCGCTTGCCAAAAACCAGTTACGGATGCCTGTCCATACATCAAAAAAGGTATCGGAATACTCTTTATCCGACACAACCGAAGTGGTCGGCATATTTTTTTTATGACGGACGAGTTGCATTACGATGTTCTGAATTTTCTTCTCCGAAATGTGTGTAATAATATTAATTATCGCAGGCGAATTGCGGTTAAGTTCAACCATGAAATCCGTTAAATAAGAACAAAACTGATTTTTAAATACGATGAAGGCATCCGTTTCCATTTTGCTATCCAATTTATCACCGCTGATATGATTCAAATAATCCGAAGCATCATTATCAAGCTTTGTAAACCGTTCGAACAGTTCCTCCCACGCTTCATATAATTGAACAAGCGAAGACGAATCCAACTCGGTTTGCATGGAAAATCCGTTTAATTTTACAAGCGCATTATGTAGGTGCTCAGTGAGTTTTTTATCCAAAGAACCACCACGTATACGATGAAGTTTTTTCTCCATAAAAATAAGCATTTTTTCAAATTCAATCGTATATTCCGTTAGTGAATATGTTTTTCGATTCCTAATAAGTTCTTCCAATGTAACAGCATCTGTATTATCTTGGTTCAACACTAAGTTATTGTTTCCAACTAGGACCGATAAATCAGCATCTTGCTCTTCGAGTGTATAATCCCCAAATTCCGGAAATTGTTTAAGATGCGTGAAAATTTCTATTGGTAAAACTTCATTATTAAATATACGATGTTGCTCATACATGTATCTTAATATTGGACGATATCGGTGCGTTTTTTGTGTTGACAAATAACTTGCTTCTTCTATAGCACGCGTCAATGACAAATCCAAGCGAAACACTCCTTTTCTAAGTTATGTTTTACATAATTAGGTAAACATAGTCTCATTTTTATTTGAAAATACCGATATTGAAGATTGGTCGAACCCTCTCCGCTCCCATTACCTTTGCTGGACCGAGGGGTGAATGCCCCGATGCTTGAATCAGAAGTTAACTGAAGTTCAGACTTCCTGATCAACTTTCAACAATATTTCTTCAAGTTAAATTCAAAGTATTGGACTCTATTGTTTTTTATAACTGCTTCTTCGAGCCCAAAAAATCAAAGTTGCTCTAGATATGCCACCTACTTTACTGCATTCATATATTGCGTAATTATTGTCAATTAGAAAATTATGATAATGGTCTAGTAAGCAAGTATCCTTTCTTAATTATTCTTTAAAAAGTAATGTTAAAACTAGGATAATCAACAGTGCTGAACTCTAGTGATTTATCCTAGTAGTCCAAAGAAAAATATCATAAACGTGCTCGCATCAATATACCAATAATGGGAGCTTTAGCAAGGGTCCGATTCTCAAATAAATCTACTCCTCTCATGAAGTGAGTAGATAATAATTAGTATCATTCACACTTTTGATCCTCTGTTTAATGATATATCGTCTAGTACTGTTGCACATATGCGTATACATGTATGGTTACTTTCTTCTCTTTTTTAACCAATCCACATATTTCACATATCGTAATAACGAAGTTTTTAAGTATAAGAAAAATAATAAATTAAACGAACAGATCGTATTTGAAATAGTCCTTTTAAATCATGTTTATATTGTATCATCAAATGGAAGATTGTTAAGATTGCTAACTATACTTTTTTAAAAAAACTCCCGCCAATATTTATTAGCAGGCGATTCACGCGAACATCCTCAATGACAGGGCTGTGTAGGATCAATATTTCCTAATTACCATGTTGGTTCAAGGTAGACGTGACAACTAACTCCCTTGCAAGATGTACATAAAATCTATCGCTGTAAAACTGGCTACTTCTCCTCTGAATATATAAATACATAATTACTCTCATCCGACTTCTCCTCTGAAAAACCAAAACCTAACCGATCAAAATTTCTGATATCCTTCACATCTGTAATCTTCCGCTCTGCCATATACCGCACCATCTCACCTCTGGCCATTTTGGCGCGAGTTGCCTTTTCAACCAGCTTCCCATCGACCATTTGTCCGAAGACACAAGTGATAAAACGGGTTTCGTCCTTCAGAAAAGGGGTGATGTTCTTGCTATACTCTTTGGAAGCCAGATTCAGAATGCAGTTACTTTCCGCTTGAAGCTGATCGGCCAACTTGCTGCCCCAGAATTGATAGAGCGATTTGAAACCTGGACCTTGCAGCCTGCCCTGCATCTCCAAGCGATAAGGGGTAACCCCATCCAAAGGCCGCAACATGCCATAAAAACCGGATAAGATACGTAAATGCTGCTGAAGATACGCCAATTCCTCATGTTGAAAAACACCCGGAGCCATATACTGATACTGAATGCCCTCATAGGCATAGATGGCTGGCGTAAGATTTGCTTTTATATTCATATTCCGAATCCGCTCCACGTTCTGTTCAGCGATTGCATCGTTACACTTCCACATCGCTTTGAGCTCGTCGTAGGATAACGTTTGAAGCAAACTCAATAGCTGTTCTGACTCATTTATAAATTGCGGCATCTCCGCGATAGCCATAAGATCGGTATCGATCTTCATCTTTTTAGCGGGTGATATGATAATTCTCATTGTGCTGATCCATCCTTAATCTACCGTTGTTATTGTCATTATCCATTGTACAGGATTGACTAAGTGAATCCAATGGTGAAGCTCACGGTTTCTCCTCGCGGTATCTTTGAAAAGACTCAAAAATGAACAAGTCGGCCCACAATTGGACCGGCATGTTCATTAGAATCAATAAATTCAATTGGTTGAGAAAGTATTAAGTGCATTTTCAAGCGCTAATTAGGGAGTTACGCTCCCCGCGCCGCTATTTTGCTCTGTTTTTGTGGTCGGTAATTGAATCATTGGCGTATTTGACCCACTTACATATGGAAGCGCTCCATCCCATTTCTTGATTGTTTCATATTCAACGAGTTGGCTCGATAAGGATTGTTGAAGCTCTTTGTTTGCTTTAGCTTGACCTTCTGCTTCGATCAATAGTTTGTCTGCATTACCTTGCGCTTCCACGCGCTTGCGTTCAGCCTCTTTTTTGGCAATCTCCAGTTCAGTCGTTTTACGTTCCAGTTCTTGAGATGCTTCGACACGTTTATCGATTGCTTCCTGCGTCTTGGCGTCAGGTTGAGGAACACCTACGGTAACGTTGGATACGATAAATCCTAACTCTTTAACATCATCAGAGAAACGTTGTTGCACGTCCACGCCTGCTTCAGATGACTTTTCACCATACACATCAATGACTGTAAACTTGGAAATACCTTTACGAGCTGCATCACGGAAACGTGTTTTGAGATATGTATCCTCAATTTCTTGAATGCTAATTGGCCCAAATGTATTGAATATAGAAGATACTTTACTTGGTTCTACCTGATAGTTGTAAGCAAAATCGATAGTGATGTTTTTTCCGTCAGAAGTTGCAATCTGAATGTCTCTGTATTCCACCGTTTGAATTCGGATCGGATATTTCGTTACTTTATCAAACGCTCCAACCAGTTTCCAACCTTGACTCAGTGTGCTATCTTTTACGCCTCCATTGGGTGAATATACAACCCCGACATATCCATTAGGAATTCGTGTTACAAAGAAAGTCACCAATAATACTCCCACGATAATAACCAATGCAACCGTGATCGCCCCTGTTCTAAACGTCTTTGAATTTTTCATCAACATTCTCCTCTTGTTTGAATTTATTGTATTTCTTCAGAATTCTACTACCTATTTTATTGAATAGCGGGATCATTAATGCCCATAGAATAAATGCTAGGATCAAGATTAAAATGATTCCCCCAATAAATGGCATATTCGTCCTCCCCTCTTTGGATGTAACTTAGCACAAATTTATAAATAGGTACTAATTATATCCTCTTTTATATATAATTTGTAAATTAGTATTCGGTTTCAAGGATATTCAGCGCTTGACCTACTATTAGGTTAAGTAGTGAAGAAAATTGTGAGTGATTGACATCCAGTATACGGTTATTCCTATCAAAAAAGGGATCATCAATTGATCTAGGAATTATGGATCAGGCCATAGTTGTACCCATTGCTTATCTCATTAGGTCTAAACAAATGATATAAATGACACTTTATTATACGTATGTATTTTCACAAGAAACTTGTTCCTATTGCTATAGGATATACAAATCAAAATCAAACTCTGCGTTCAAGTCATAGGCTATACTGATTGCCTTTTGCTCGATAGTAATAGCAGGGGTCTCATTATCCATAATCCTGATCGAGAAGCTAACAGAAAATTCAAATTATGCTTCATTCTCAAGGTTTTCAATTTTCAATATGTGGCTCCAAAAGATTGAGTATGTGGTTCAATTGCTGATTGATATCAAAAGATTCCTGATAGTCCATCTCCAAGAACCAACAGGTTTCTTTTCGATACAAATCTCTATCATCAATCTTTTCTCCTTTTATATAGGTTCCTGATGGTTCGATTCCAATCTGTTCTGTGATTAACTTCGGTTCGAAATGATCTCCTGTAACGATAAATTCAGCCATGATATTCGTTTTTTCCATTAAGGACTCCCGACTTATTCATATTCATATACCAGAAACCACTTGATATATGTTCACTGATTAACTATTCCATTTAATCCAGTGTTTCATCAAGCAGGTCGTTGCTCAACATTTAATGACAAATCCCACACCGCATTTTTTGTTACTTATTCAAATCGCTCGCTAACTTTCGAGGAATAGAAGGAGTGCCTACTGACTTCAAAGTTGATAATGTCTTAGGAAATTGTGTCCCGTCGTATAAGCATATTGATTATTTAAGTTGACTCTTTTCACTGGACTGAAAGATCCCAATTCAATTTTATTGGTTTCAATGAGCTAAACCAGTTAGCCCCCTCACTTATCCATCTAGTTCTATACTCTTCTATGGATTCAAGGATTTTCTTTTGCATCATCATCAAATCCAGATTGAAAGCCACAACAAACACATATTTCGTTACTTGGAAAGCCATGTCTATCCCATTGAGGAAAGCTCAATCATTATAACTACAAACTGAATAAATATAATAAGTTTTGCGGATTAACCTATTAAAGGATTAACACCTCATACCGCCGCATAAAATGAAGCACCCCTCCCTCAACTAATTGTTGAGAAAAGGGTTCCTATAAGATTTTTTATTATTTTGATTTGGCTACAAATCGAAGATGAGTCTCAGTTTCGTTAATAAGCTAGACCGAACTAGTCTTCAAACTGTTCAAATATATATTGGTAGGATTCGTCTATTGTTTTTTCATTATTATAAACATCAGTAAGGGCCTCATTAACAGTCGTATCAAAATTAATATATTCATCTGAGATAGGATACGTTTCTACAGCAGATCCATTGTCCACATCGTATATCATTGATGCATCAAAGTTTTCGTTATAAGACTGATTCAAAATAGAAACTGTATTTTCGTTGTAAAATGTTGGGTATGAGAGCGGGTAGTTACTGAAATGATTATATTCACCCCTAGAATCCAGCATTTTTAAAGTGTACTCTTCACTCAATATATAGTTTATTATTCCTATTAGAGTATTTCTGTAATCACTTTCTTTAACGATTGCTAATGTAGACTGTCTTATATTTTGTATTTTATCACCATCTTTATTAGGTAAGAAAGAAATACTGATAGGGAAATTCGCCTCTATTTTTACTGGAGATTTTGAATTCCAATCTCTATTAAATTCGCTATTAGAATATATCTCCATATTAAATGCGTTGGCAATCATCATCCCATAGTTTCCATTAGAAAAAATATTATCGATAGGGTAAGTCCCATCTTCATATTCTTCATAACCTTTTCCATAATTCTTTACCATGGTGGCAAAAAAGTTATATAGTTCTCGCCATTCTTCATTCATAAGTTGACCATTACTATAAAAAGGCGTTTCTAAATTGTAACCAAACATTCTTAACTGAGTACCAATAAATAACTCGTCATCATCAGTATTTTTAACTGCAAGTGCTATAGGACTATATGAAAGTCCTTTTTTCTTTGAGGAGGACTCCAAAAGATTTAATGTATTTAGAAATTCATTATATGTTGGATACATAGGTATCAAATCAACACCCAGATCATTAAAGATTTCTTCGTTCTGCAAAACAAAATATATTGTTTTTATGACTGGCGAAATATAATATATTCTTCCATTACCTCCCTTCAAACTACTATTAAGTACTCCTGAATGCAAATTTTCTTTATGGTCTATATGATCAGTAATATCTAAAAGTAAATTGTCTTGAACAAGAGGTGCTAATTTATTTGGTGTCAGTCCAGCAATTATATCCAGTTCACCATTTTTTACTTTTTTATATGTATTATCAATAACATCATTCTCTGTTATGGCGTTTTTTTGAGATTCGGGATATAATTCCACGAAGTTCACTTCAACGTCAAATCTCGCCTCTATATCACTTTTAAGCTTTGGATACTGATATATTGGATTTCCCATTTCAGGCACTCCAATTGAAATACTTATCTTACTTCTACTATTCTCATTCTCTTTAGAGAAGATAAAGTAACCCCCAAAAAAAATAGCCGCAACAAAAAATAGTAATAAAGATATAATGAAAGTTATTTTTTTTGATTTGATTTTATTCATTGTAGTAACAACGCCTCTCTTTATTTTAAAAATTAACCAAAACTCAATTATCAGTGAATGAACTGAGCCTATGTTGAGCATGAAAAAAAGATAAGCATCTGCCATCCCTGTGTTTTGTATCAGAAAACCACTGGGATGACAGATGCTGCTACTACAAAGAATTAATAGTTAAAATTACCCGATACGGCTGTATGGTTACCAGTAAAATTGTGCATATATCCATAAACTGCTGTTTGTGACTGTACTTTTGTAGAAATATCTACTTTACCGCTACTTTGAATTCCAGATAAACTTTTACCTGCTAGAGTATTTCCAGTATTAGCATTCAAGGTTTGATATGTAACTTGAACACTTTCTCCGGCATTCAAATTCGCTTGGTAAATACTGCTATAAACCGCATATCCGCTACTATTCAAAGCAAATACTGTCGGCGAAGACGATCCACCTATATACAGGCCTGTGTAAAAACCTGGACTGTTATAGGATTTAACAGATTGTAGACTAATGCCTCGACTTTCGTTTGTGGAAAATTCCTGAACTTTAGCCTCAGTCGAAGCCAAAGTATCCACACCATCAGCGAGTGGAAATCCAGGGGCTGGAGCTGATAAATTTGATGAACTAATCGAAGATGTCGCTAAAGTGTCCACGCCATCAGCAAGCGGAAATCCCGGACCAGGTGAAGATGCAGCTGCTGCACTCACCGAAGTTGCCAATAAAAACGAAGATAACAATAAAGTAGCAATTTTGTTTTTCAAATAAATAACCTCCTTCATGTATTTGACATAATTGTAAATCATATAATTGGATAAATCAAGAAGTTTTTGGATTTTAATATATATTTATGGATAAATTTTATATTTTTTTCTTTTGGAGTTAAAATTTTTTCATAAAACTCCGTTTAATCCACCAAATATCCGCCCTAAAACATTAAAATATATTATGATAAGGGACAATATGATAGATATTGGAAGTACAATTAAAAATTCAAGTCTCCTCTTAGGAACAACGATCAGTAAAATAATGACCATAATTAAGTATATCCCCATAAGTATTGGGATTAGATAGTAATGAGTGTGCTCAGGCAAGTAAGCGTTACGCAATTGATAACCTTCGGAAAGCAAAGCTGTGATTGGAAGGGCCAAAACAGCACTAGATAAGAATCCATTGCCACGTGCATACCACATCACATAAGCACACACCGGAGATACCACTGCACACATTCCCCAAAACACAATTTCTCTCATTGGAAAGAAATTTAGAAAAAAAACGGTATATAGATAATAAATGGTTAGCAGCGACACAAAAAAGGAACATATTTTAAATGCTGCTAGTTTGGGAGAATAACTAAAAATTGCTATAAGTGTTGCAACAAAAATCCACACACCTAAACGCCCACCGATAGCATCAAATATAGGGTTAATCCCCTGATCATCTACAAGCTTAGCCACTAAACCTAAAATCATCCCGATCGTTATCGCGCTTAAAACTGAAAAAAAATTTTGTTTAGTAGTTGATTTTTTTTCAACTCTAATTTCACTTAACTTATTTTGTATTTCCATTTCAGCCCCTCCAATTTCCATAATTACTATATATTCTAACACAATCTATTTTAATTTTGAATTTTTTCCCTTTTTATGAAATTTAGAAATCAATAGTGCTAATTAACCAAATTCCGATCTAAGACCCAACTTTCGCTTTCGATCCGGAACGGATGGTTGATCATTATCTCAATAATTCGTTACGCAACAAATAGCTTAACTACTAATCATCTCCATTTCCTTTATTATAGGATTATAGAAATAAACTCAATTTTCATGGACTATTCTTCTTTTATTCTTGAATAACAACTAAAATGCAATATGTATTTATTCTAAAACTAAATAAAATGATATACTAGATGGTGTTGAGATGCTATTTCAATTGAAGTTAACGGAAGCCCCCCCTTATTCTTCGCCTACACAACCAAAATATAAAACAAACCCCGGTACACGTCTGCATTCAGCAGCGTACAGCCGAGGTTCATCATTATCATTCCAAATATTACACTACCTATCTCAACCTATCTCATCTCGTAAAATCATGCTGCCCAATGGTCAGCAGCGTCGGCCTGCTCTTGCTCCACAGCGAAGTGGCAATCTTCGGATTGTAATAATACAGTGCTCCGTTCGTCGGATCAACGCCATTTAATGCTTTGCGTGCTGCCTTATAAGAGGTCGCCGTTGGCTTTGTATTGAACTGCCCATCGTCTATAGCCGTGAACTGACCTTTCTGGAAAATGACCTTCGAGATCGATGACGGGAATAAATCCGAATGGACACGATTCATGACAACCGCTCCTACAGCGACCTGCCCTTCAAAAGATTCTCCGCGCGCTTCACCATGGATCAGCTTCGCCAACTGGCGCAGTGTCTCGCCTTCGGCTTTGGCCTTTTTGTTCAGTCTGTTCAGTGTCGCCGGACCTGCAACTCCGTCCGCACTTAGTCCTTGCGCTTGCTGGAACTTGCGGACAGCGCTTTTGGTGATCGAACCGTAATAACCGGTCATACCGGCGTCAAAATACCCCAGGTCGCTCAATTGCTCCTGCAATTGCAACACATGTTCACTGCGAACGCCCTGTTCCAGCTTTTGTGCCCCTGCAGAAGGCGCTACCACGGTCAATCCCAGCGTCAACGCGCAGGCACCGAGAAGCATGCTGACCCGCCCTGCTCTTTTGCCAGCCGTTCTCCCCTTCCCATGAGTAACTTTCCGACTGACGGTGATAGGTTCCATAGTGTGATCATTCGTCCGCACATCAGATCCTTCATTCAGATTACCAGCTCTAATCAGTGCATCCTCACTGCCCGTGTACTCCATATTTTTCGTATTCGTTATGTTATTCATGATATTATTGACCTCCATCTCTTTCGTAGGTTTACTTTCATCCACAACATAGACATCATACATTCCGTTTATCTCACTACGTCCATTACTGTTATTATCGCGGTCCGCTACATGTATGTCGTTATTCATATGTGCACGCACCATGTCTATCACGGCATGGTTTCCATCTATGCTATTCACGCGAGTCTTTTTATTCATTTGTGCCATCGGTTTATACTTCTTCATCATGCCATTAACCTCCACTTTTCTGAATCCAGATCCCACTTTATTCCCCTGAATCCTCACGGTTCTACATCCCGAGTGTCATTATAGGATATAGAAAAAATGAAGTCTATCGGACCGATGACGCAGTAAAAAATCGATGCTGAACATAGCAAAAAGAGGCATGAGCCCATGGTCATACCATGGTCATGCCCCTTCTTGTATCAACCTTATACCGCTTGTCCAACCCGTCATTTCCGTAGGCAGGCAGACCCGTACAAAAGTTGCGTTGTATTTATTGACAATTACTCGGCCAGTTCCTGACCTTTGGTTTCCCGGCCCCAAAATAGTACAGCTGCTGCGCCAATGAGGATGGTCACGAAGAAAATGGTGAAAATCAGGCTGATCGCCACTTCACGTTGAACCAGCATACCGACCATTAATGGAGCAAGTACCCCGCCGATCCGGCCTACCGATGTGGCAAGACCGACACCCGTTGAACGAACAGAAGTTGGATACAATTCCGGGCTGTAGGCGTACAGACCACCCCAGGCTCCCAGGTTGAAGAAGGACAGACAGATTCCTGCGGCCAGGATCGTCGCTTCCGTTGTTGCCAGTCCGAACGCAATCGCACTGCATGCAGTCAACGTAAGATACACAACTAGTACGAACTTGCGACCGTAACGTTCAATGAAGTACGCTGCGGTGAAGTAACCTGGTAACTGTGCAATCGTCATGATCAGCACGTATTGGAAGCTTTTGACCAACGTAAATCCTTTTGCCATTACAACCGAAGGTAGCCACAGGAACATTCCATAATAAGAGAAAATGACGGTAAACCACAAAATCCAGAGCATCAACGTTGTACGGCGATGTGGTGCTGACCAAACGGTAGCCACTTTCTCGCGGAACGTGATTTTACGAAGTTTGGCGTGATTCTTATACCGCGGCGGGTCCTGAATGGCACGACGCAGATATAATGCGTAGAACGCCGGAAGTGCACCAATGGCAAAGGCAATTCTCCATCCGTACTCCGGGATGACAAAGTTGGCAATGAGCGCGGATACAATCCAGCCCCCTGCCCAGAAACTTTCCAATAATACGACGGCACGTCCACGTTCCGCTGTAGGCATCGACTCCGATACCAGTGTGGATGCCACAGGCAACTCTCCGCCAAGTCCAATACCCGCAACCAGACGTAGTGCACACAATACGGCAAATCCAGTCGCCAATGCAGATAGACCACTTGCAATCGTGAAGATTAACAAGGTCCACATTAGAATGGCCTTACGTCCAAAACGGTCCGCAAGTGCACCTGCAAGCAAGGCACCTAACGCCATACCGATGGAGTTGATACTTGTCAGCACACCGACTTGTCCAGGACTGAGACTCCATTCCTTGGCGAGTGCAGCCACGATAAAAGAGATCATTCCGACTTCCATTGCATCAAACAGCCAGCTCATGCCGGCACTGAACAGCAGCTTGCGCTGCTTGGGATTCCGCAATACTTCCAGTTTGCTCATCACTTATAGCTCCCTTGATCTCTATGTAGTCACTCTGACACTAAATCATTATTATGCAGAATGCTCCAGAAATCAATGCAAAATAAGCTTTTCCTTCTGATTTCTACGATACCTCACCCTTTGAGTGAACCCGCTGTCAGACCTGCAACGAAGTAACGCTGAAGTAACAGGAACAGCACAATCATCGGAATAGCAGTGACAAGTACACCCGTGAGCATCATCGGATAGTTGGTTACATACTCCCCACGGAATTGCATCAGTGCGAGTGGTAAAGTCAGCTTGGACTTACTGCTGAGCATGAGCATCGGAATAAGCAAGTCATTCCATACCATGACGAGCAGGAACGTCGCTGTTGCCGCCAGCGACGGTGCAGCAAGTGGCAGTGCAATCCGGGTGTAGAGCCTCCATTCGCTTGCTCCATCCATACTGCCCGCTTCCAGAATCTCCGAATTGAGCATGCGCATGAAGCCTGTCAGCATAAATACAGAGACAGGCATGAGCATCGCGGCGGATACGACAATCAATCCCGTCAGACTATCCGACCACCCAAGGGTACGTGTAAGGGAATAGATCGGCAGCATACTCACCTGGGAAGGAACGATCAGACCAGCTACGAACAGAGCAAACACGATTTTACCTACACTGCCGCCCCAGCGGACAATGGCGTAAGCAATCATGCTGCTCAGCACTAACTCAATGGCAACCGTACCGAGCGTCACGACCAGACTGTTCCCGAAATATTGCCACATCGGCTGGTTGCGGAACATGCCCGTGATGTTATCCCATGTGAATGGGTCCGGCCAGCTGAATGGACTGGTGAAGAAGTTGCTGCTTGTTTTGAACGAAGATACAAATACAAAGTATAGCGGCACAAGGATCAGTAGCGCGTACACTAATAAGATCAGGCGATTGAACCATTTTAAAAACATGTGAACTCCCTTCTGCCCCGGTTGCAGGATGAATGCTCCAACATCAACCTCAATAGCTTACCCGGTCGGCACGCAGCGCCTTGAACTGCAACAGTGTCAAGAGCGCGAGCAACACCAGGAAGATCATCGAACCGGCAGAAGCCAGACCAAATGAATAGCTGCCAAAGGCGGTATGATAGATATAGGTTGTCAAAATTTCAGTTGCGTAGTTCGGGCCTCCGTCCGTCATGGTGAAAATG